>Ga0335076_10007374_pt1 | contig 11075 bp, 10 predicted proteins | sample Lox_Sample_25_FD_206717 | JGI IMG/M metagenome (GOLD analysis project Ga0335076, IMG submission 206717) | Soil microbial communities from Loxahatchee National Wildlife Refuge, Florida, United States - Lox_Sample_2.5 | ecosystem: Environmental > Terrestrial > Soil > Wetlands | place: USA... | reverse complement strand
CCGATACGCGCCCCTCCGCTTTCTGGGGCGTATTTTTGTCTTTCTCCGCGGTTCGGGCGTATGCAGTCTCCAAGCGCCTGCCACTCACGGAAAAACCATGTTTGTTGACGAAGCCAAAATCCTTGTGAAGGGTGGCGACGGCGGCAATGGCTGCCTCGCTTTTCGGCGGGAGAAGTACGTTCCTCGCGGCGGGCCTTCCGGCGGCGACGGCGGCCACGGCGGCGACGTCTGGCTCGAATCCAATCTCCATGACAATACGCTCCTGCGCTATCGCTACAACCGCGAATTCCGCGCCGAACGTGGCCGCCACGGCGAAGGCTCCGATTGCCACGGCCGGACGGGCGAAGACCTCGTCCTAAAAGTTCCCGTCGGCACCATCGTCTACGACGCCTCTTCCGGCGAGCAGCTCTTCGATTTCACCGAGCCGGGCCAGCGCTTCCGCGCCGCTCGTGGCGGCCGCGGCGGCCGCGGCAATGGCAATCCGCATTTCGTGCGCCCTTGGCATCAAGCGCCACGCGAACATGAAGAGGGCCGCCCGGGGGAGGAGCGCCAGCTCCGCCTCGAATTGAAACTGCTCGCCGATGTCGGCCTCGTCGGCTTCCCCAATGCCGGCAAATCTACTTTGATTTCTCGCATCTCCGCCGCGCGGCCGAAAATCGCCGCGTATCCTTTCACCACGCTCGAGCCGCATCTCGGCGTCGTCTCCGCCGATCCCGACGCGGCTCCAGGCACGGGGCGCACGTTCGTAGTTGCCGACGTTCCCGGCTTGATCGAAGGCGCGCATGAAGGCGCCGGGCTCGGCACGCGTTTCCTAAAGCACATCGAGCGCACGCGCCTGATCGCGCATCTCGTGGACACCAGCGACGCGAATCCGCGCGATCCCGTCCGCGATTTCGAAATTATCGAGCGCGAACTCGCTTCCTTCAGTGCCGCGCTGGCCGAAAAGCCGATGATCGTCGTCGCCACGAAGCTCGATGCGACCACCGATCGCGCCCACCTCGGCGAGCTTCGCGAATTTGCCGCTCGCCGCGGCCTGGAATTTCATGCCATATCGTCCGCCACGGGCGAAGGCATCGTGCTTCTCGTGCGCGCCATGGCCGACCGCCTCGACCGGATTCCCAAGCCCTCTTTCGCCGCTGCGCCAGAAGCCGACGCGGCCGCTCCGCCTCTTCAATCCGATTCGCGGGCGTCCTCGCCTCGCCGGGAGGATCCTTGACCTCCCACTCCGCCCAAAAATCGCAGCCGGCCGTGCGCGGCCGCTGCATCGGCGTCTTCGGCGGTACGTTCGATCCCGTCCACTCCGGGCACATCGCCGTCGCCCAGGCCGCGCAGCGCCGCTTTCATCTCGACGCGGTTTATTTCGTGGCCTCCTCGCGCCCGCCCCATAAATCGAAGCCCGCGCTTACGGCCTTCGTTCATCGCTACGCCATGGTTTCGCTCGCCTGCGCCGGCCATCCGGGCTTTATTCCGTCACTCGCAGAAGCGCCGCTGGATGGCGCCGCGCCGCACACGTTTTACACCGTGGATACGATCCGCCGCTTCCGCCGCGAGCATCCCGACGACCGCGTCAGTTTCATCGTCGGCGCCGATCAGTTTCTCGAAATCCCCACCTGGCGCCACTACGAAGCCCTCCTCGACTCCTGCGATTTCATCATCGCCAGCCGTCCGGGATTCCGGCTCGAAGCGCTCCGCCTCGTGATTCCTCCTGAAAAACTTGGCCGTGCCGCCGCCGATCCGCACAAAATCGTTTTGCACAAATCCGTCGTTCATTTGCTCACCACTGTTGCCAGCCACGTCTCCTCCACCGAAGTCCGCCACCGTGCCGAAAAACGGCAGTCCATTCATGGCCTTGTGCCCGCGTCCGTGGAGGAATACATTCTTTCTCAGGCCCTCTACCTGTGACCAACGCGCCCCTTCGCCCCGAAATCCGCGCTGCCGTCGAAGCGGCCCAGGACAAACAGGCCGTCGACGTCACCGTCCTCAAGCTGACTGGCCGCGCCTTTGCCGATTACTTCCTCCTCTGCTCCGGCCAGAGCCAGCCTCAAATCAAGGCTATCGGCGACGCCGTCGAGGAGCGTCTCGCGCAAATCGGCCGCCGTCTCTCGCATCGCGAAGGCAAGCCCGGCGCCGAGTGGGTGCTGCTCGATTATGGCGATTTCGTCGTCCACATCTTCAGCGAGCGCGCCCGCGAATATTACGATCTCGAGCGCCTGTGGCGCACTGCCGAACGAGTGGAATTTCCGGTCCCCGGCAGGGCCCCCGGGCCCCGCGGCGAATCGGAAACCGGCGCGGCCCAGCCATGACGTCTCCCGGCGTTATCTGGATCGCTTCTGACCCGGCCTCTCTCGCCGTCCTCGAAGTCGCTGAAAAGGCCGCCGCCGCCCCCACAACTCTCTTGATCACGGGCGAGAGCGGAACCGGCAAAGATCAGCTGGCCCGTTGGATTCACGAGCGCGGCCCCCGGCGCGACGCTCCATTCCTGAAAATCGATTGCTCCAGCCTTCCCGCCGAACTCGTCGAATCCGAACTCTTCGGCCACGAGCGCGGCGCGTTCACGGGCGCCGTGGCCCGCAAGCTCGGCCGCCTGGAAATGGCCGAGGGCGGCACCATCGTCCTCGACGAAGTCGCTTCCCTCGCTCCCGCCATGCAAGCCAAGCTTCTCCGCGTTCTCGAGGAACGCACCTTCGAACGCCTGGGCGGCACCGAAACTCTCAAAATGGATTCGCGCCTGATGGCGCTAACCAATACCGACCTGGCCCGAGCCGTCGGCGCCGGCCGCTTCCGCGAAGACCTTTTTTTCCTCGCGCTCGCCGTCCCGCCTCTCCGCGAGCGCCGCGCCGATATTCCGCTGCTCGCTGCTCATTTCCTCGCGCGTCTTGCGCCCGTCCACGGACGCACCGAAGCTTCCTTCGATCCGGCCGCGCTTCGCTTGCTCGCAGGCTATTCCTGGCCCGGCAACGCCCGCGAATTGAAGAATTCCATCGAACACGCCCTGGTCCTGACCGACGACTCGCGCCTCGCTCCGCGCAATTTTCCCGAAATCCTCAGCGCCACGGGAGCTCCGCCTGGCGCGATGAACTCGCTGCGCTCTCTCTCCGATGTCGAGCGCGAAGCCATCCTCGCCACTCTCGAGGCCACCCGCTACAAAATCAATCAGACGGCCGAGATCCTCGGCATCAGCCGCAAGACACTCCTCGAAAAACGTAAGAAATACGGCCTCCTCTAACTCCAGCCCGCTGCCTTTCTTCCTCTGCTATCCTGGGAACCCGCCATGAAACTTCGCCTCATCATGCTCGGCAAGACCCGCCGCCCCGAAATCCGCGCCCTCCTTGAAGACTACTTCTCCCGCATCCGCCGCTACGCACCTCTCGAAATCTCCGAGCTCCGCGATGCCTCCGCCGCCGTTCTTCGCCAACTCAAGCTCGATCTCGCCTCGCACGTCGTTCTCCTCGACGCCTCCGGCAAGCAGTTCACCTCCGCGCAATTTGCCCGCTGGCTCGGCGATCTCCGCGACCGCGGCGTCCGTGAACTCGTTTTTCTCTGCGGCGACGCCAACGGCTTTCCCGCTGAACTCCGCTCCGCCGCGCGCCACAATCTCTCGCTCTCCGCGCTCACCATGCCTCACGAATTCGCCCGCGTTCTCCTCGCCGAACAGCTCTACCGCTCCTTCGCGATTCTTTCCGGCCATCCCTACCCACGGTAATCGCGGTCGCGCAGGATTCCTCGGCTCTTTCGATCGCTGACTTTTTCTCTCGCCGCTCTTTTCTCTTCACAATTTCCTGCGCAAAATGGGAGTGTCCTTCAATCCATCAAGGGGGTCGCGCATGCTCCATTCCCTATTCACCGACTGGCAATCATGGCTCTGGTCCATTGGAATCCTGGGCGGCAGCATTCTGCTCGCCTTTTTCTTTCGAGTGATTCTTTTCGCCGGGCTTCGCCGCCTCGCCCTTCACGATTCCAGCCTGCTGAAGGATTCCGTCATCCGCCACAGCGAACACCTCTCGCGCTGGATTCTTCCCTTGCTCGCCGTCGTCATCGCTTTGCCCGCCGCGCCGCTGCCCGAACGCGTCATGCGCCCGCTGCAGCATCTCGTCGGACTCGCCCTCATCGCCGCCATGGCCTGGCTCGTCGTGCTTGTCTGCGACGTCGTCTTCGACATGCTCGCTTCTCACTACCGCACCGACGTTGCCGATAACCTCCTCGCCCGCAAGGTCCAGACCCAGCTCCGCGTTATGCGCCGCATCGTCATCATGATCGTCACCGTCGTCGCTCTCTCCATCATGCTCATGACGTTTCCCGCCATCCGCCAGATCGGCACCAGCATCCTCGCCTCCGCCGGTCTCGCCGGCCTCATCGTCGGCATGGCCATGCGCCCCACGCTCTCCAGCCTGATCGCCGGCTTGCAAATTGCCATGACGCAGCCGATCCGCATTGATGATGTCGTCGTGGTGGAGGGCCAGTGGGGATGGATCGAGGAAATTCAAACCACGCACGTCGTCGTGCGCATCTGGGACCTTCGCCGCCTCGTCCTGCCGCTTTCCTATTTCATCGAGCATCCCTTCGAAAATTGGACGCACACCAGCTCGGACCTGCTCGCCTACGTCGTCCTCTGGGTGGACTACACCGTTCCCGTCGAGGATGTCCGCCAGGAGTTGACCCGCATCTTGCAATCCACCAAGAAATGGAAGGGCGGCGTCAACGTCCTGGAGGTCACCGACGCCAGCGACCACGCTCTGCAAATCCGCGCCTTGATGGACGCGGCGGATTCCAGCCTCGCCTGGGACCTTCGTTGCTACGTCCGCGAGAAGCTGGTCCTATTCCTCCAGCAAAATTATCCCCAGTGCTTGCCTCGTTATCGCGGCGAGTTCCTCACCCTCGCTCCCGATAAATCTCCCGCGAAGGCAGGACGTGCCGGCCAGGCTGCCATTCCCGGCGTCCAAACGCCCTGAACCAATCTCCGCGTTCGGCGCTTCGCGACCGCCAACGCGAAACCCTAGGCGCGCCCGGCGCGTTTCTGCGACAATACGAAACTGATGTCCGTCAAAATTTCACAGGACGCCGGCGCTCCCTCTGCTTCAGTCGAGCTGATGATCACCCGCCCTCTGCCCGATTACGATCTCGACGAGGTGCAAGCCTCCATCCCCCGCGACGTTGATCCCATGTTCGCCTCCCAAGGCTTCAAAGACCTCCTCGACGAGGTTCGCTCGCTTCTCGATCACGAACTCGCCGGCGGCTCGCTCGAAATCGCGCAGCTCACCGGGGCAATCTGCCGCGACGCCTCCGTTCATCGCCCCGGTATCTGGCTCGTCCTTCGCGAACGCGGCGCCCACGGCGAAATGTCCGCCGCCGCGCGACAGCGCGTCGTCGACGTCGCCGAATCCCTGCGCTCCCATCTCCAACTTTCCTGACCGGCCGCGCCGCTTTTTCCATTTCCAGTTGTCTTTGCTGACTTCTTCCTTCGCGCTCGCATTCCCGGCATGGAATCCCGGTGCGTGCCGTCGCTTTATCGGGACGGAGTGGAGAGATCTCTCCGCCGGGGCTGGCTCAACGGTCCAAATCTCCATCCAGCCTTTTCCAATTTCTTTTCCATTTGCCGCCCTCTTGCGGTAATCTCCTCACTCCATAACCCCGGGCCGATTCATCTCTTTTTTCGGGAACTTCCGTGCGCGTGGAATGTTTCGCGGCCACTCGGCCGCAGCAGGGCCGGGCCGATAAAGACAACGAGGACGCGTTCCTCGTCAGCCTCGAGGACCTTCCTTTCGCCGCTTTGTGCGATGGCGTCGGCCATCCCCAGCGCGTCGCCAAGAAAATCCTGCAAACTTTCCAGTGCTCCTGCCGCGCTTCCACCTCGCGCCTCATCGCCGATCTGTCCACATGGACGGGCTGGGTTCGCGCCCTCGACTCCTCCGTCCCGCAGGGCTACTTTTCCACTTTCCTCGCCGTCGTGCTCCTGGAGAATCTCGCCGTCGGCGTCTCGGTAGGCAACTCCCGCGCTTACTTGCTTCCGCGCTCCGGCGGCTTCCGCCATCTGACGCAGGGCGCCGCCAAGGAATCTCTCGGCAGCGGCAAAGCCGTCCCGTTTCCCATCCGCGAAACCCTCAGCCTCGGCGATACGCTTCTGCTTCTCTCCGACGGCGCTTGGGCCCCCCTCGCCTCCGACTCCTTGCAACAAATCGTCGCCGCCGAAGCCCCCTCCCGCTTCTACCACCTTCCCAACGCCCTTCTCGACTTCGCCTCCCACCACGCTCGCACCGACGACATGACCGCCCTCGCCCTTCGCCTCACGCACTGATCCGCGCTCCGCTCCGTCCACCACCAAGAAAAGAAACCTCGGGCTTTCAGGCTCCCGCGAGTAGCCTTCGCGCGAGTGTCGCTTCGACCGCCTGAGCTGGCATACGTTATCGGACACTCGCATGGTCCCCAGAGCAACTCCCCGGTTCGCCGTTGTCGCCCAATTCGTCGAATGGCGAGCTGTCAGTTCCCAGCTTGCATTACTGCCGCATCAAGCCGGACTTTGGCCTCCGGGCAATCGTTCCTTTCAACGCGTGCTTAACCGCATCCGCTTTCTCGCTCGACGCGACCCGGCCTCGAATGCCGCTTCCTCCGGCATCTTCGCCAATCACGATCGTGGGCCCTCCTCGCCAAAGCCTAAAAAATTCCTGCTCGCATCCCGCGCACCACATCTCCAGGACAGTTCTAGTCCTGTCCCTTCGGTCGTTTGGCCCGCCTGAACCTCATCTGTACCTTCGGACAGCTTCCCATTTCATTTTCCTGTGGCATGCTGGAATGGCTCGAACTGTTTCTTGAGCGGAAGGCAGCGACAGGAAGCTTGCCGGAAAGGAAGCCTCGAAGGCGATGCTGCCAGCAGGGAATGTCCCGCGCACGCGTCTCCGCACCTGCGGGACCAAGCCGCGCCGGTCTTCCTCACATATACGATTCGGCTTCAGTCCGTCCAACCTCCTGTTCCTCTGCGCCGGCGTTTGCCTTGGGCGGAGTCGAAAGGCCGCTCGCCGCCGCAGTTCTAATCGGCCCCTCCGCCGATTAAAAATCGCCCTTAACCCCTTTCACCTCAATAAATCTTCCCGTTCTAATCGGCGAGATTTGGCACTCATATTTGCCCTCGATCTTCGGACCATTTCCGCCTCCTCCGCGTTTTCCCTAGCGGTGTGGCGGCGAATGCGGTTCAACAAGACGGAAGAACTGACGCCCGCGGTTTTCAGGTATCATAGGGATTTGGGGTTCCGTTACATCCGCTGCCTTTCAAGGAGACTCGCTTGATCGCGCGATACACACGCCCGGAAATGGGCCGCGTCTGGAGCGACGAGAACAAGTTCCGCCGGTGGCTGGATGTCGAGCTGGCCGCCACGGAAACGCTGGCGGAAGCGGGCATCGTCCCGCGCGAAGCGGCCGCCAAGCTTCGCGAACGCGCCCGCGCCGATGTCGCGCGCATCAACGAGCTCGAAGCCAAGGTCCGCCACGACGTCATCGCCTTCACCATCGCCGTCCAGGAATCCGTCGGCGATCCGGAAGCCGCGCGCTGGCTGCACTACGGCCTCACGTCCAACGACGTGGTCGACACGGCGCAGGCGCTGCTCGTCCGCGACGCCTCCGCGCTGATTGAAAAGGGCATCGAACGCTTCGGCGAAGTCCTCGAAAGGCGCGCCTGGGAATTCAAAGACACCCCGGAAATCGGCCGCACGCATGGCATCCACGCCGAGCCGATCACCTTCGGCCTGAAAATCGCGAATTGGTACGCGGAAAATCGCCGCGATTTCGATCGCTTCCGCGCCGCCGCCCTCGAAATGGCCGTGGGAAAAATCTCCGGCGCCGTCGGCACCTGCACCCACCTCGGCCCGGAAATCGAGCAGAAAATTTGCCAGCGGCTCGGCCTGGGCGTCGCGCCCATCACTTCGCAAGTGATCGAACGCGACCGCCACGCGCATTACCTGGCGGCCTTGGCCATACTCGCCGCCTCGCTCGAACGCGTCGCCGTCGAGATTCGCCACTTGCAGCGCACCGAAGTCCGCGAAGCCGAGGAGCCGTTCGGCGGCGAGCAGCGCGGCAGCTCCGCGATGCCCCACAAGCGCAATCCCGTCTCGAGCGAGCAAATCACCGGGCTCGCGCGCGTGGTGCGCTCGAATTCCATCGCCGCGCTCGAAAACGTGGCGCTGTGGCACGAACGCGACATTTCCCATAGTTCCGTCGAGCGCGTGATCCTGCCCGATTCCACGATTCTTGCTGACTACATGCTTCATCGCGCGACGGAAATCGTCGCCAACATGCGCGTCTTCCCCCAGCGCATGCTCCGCAATCTGAACGCCACGCACGGCCTGGTTTTTTCCGGGCAGCTTTTGCAGGATCTGGTCGAGCACGGCGCCCCGCGCGAAGATGCCTACAAATGGGTGCAAGCGCACGCCATGGCCGCGTGGGAATCGGAAACGAGTTTTCAAGATCGCGTCGCGGCCGATTCGAACATCGCGAAATTCCTCGACGCAAAGGCGCTCGCGCACACGTTCGATCTGCAGCGCCAGCTCCGCGCCGTCGACGCCATCTTCCGCCGCGTCTTCGGCGCCAAATCCTCCGCCGCGCATTAGCCCATGAAACCACAACCGAGGGCCCGCGGAATCATGCAGGGGATGAGTGTGCGAAACCGCAGAGAGAACCCTCGACTCGTTCGCTGTCGGCCGCCCGCTCCGCGGTGGATTTTCGCCGGAGCGGAAAGGCGCGCACCGATGCGACCTCGCCGGGGATGACGGTCCTTACCGGATCTTCACTGGACGCGCTGGATGTAGCGAGCTTCGGAGGTGTCGACCTTGATTTTGTCGCCGGTGCCGACGAAGGGAGGGACGTTGACGACCAGGCCGGTTTCGAGCTTGGCCGGCTTCATCACGGCGCTGGCCGTCGCTTTCTGGATGCTCGGCTCGGTCTCCACCACCACCAGGTCCACCGCATCGGGCAACAGGACGCCGATCGGTTTGTTGTCGTAGTACTCGATCGAGACGGGCATATTCGGAATCAGATAATCCTTCGCGTCGCCGACGATATCGTCTTGCAAGGCCAGCTGTTCGTAGTTTTCGGTGTTCATGAAATGGTGGCCTTCGCCGTCGCTGTAAAGATATTCGAAGTGGATTTCATCCACGGTCACTTTTTCGATCGAGTCTTCTGCGCGGAACCGATGATCGTACATTGCGCCGGTTCGGAGGTTGCGCATGCGGGTTTGCATCGCGGCGCGTTTGTTGCCGGGCGTGCGGTGGTCCACGTTGTAGACGGCGTAGAGATCGCCTTCATGTTTGATGATCATTCCTGCGCGCAGAAGGGTTGCCTTGATCATTCCATGCTCCTGATGTCTTCTCGGGGGCTTCCCGGAGGAGTATCGATGGCGTCAAAAAATAGCGGGCGCCGCGCCGGGCGCGAAAATCGCGCCTAACGGAAAACACGATTATAGCGGCCCGGCGGCAGCGCGGTCAAACGTGCGTTGGAGAAGATGGGGCGGCCGGCGGGATTTTCGAGGCAGGCCACAAGCGAAGGAACCCGCGTGCGGCCCACGGCTAGAACCCCGGAACGCCGGTGGAGGCGGGACGGACTTCGCCGGGCTCGGCGCTGAAGCGGAGGCGCTCGAGGTAAGTCTGCGCGAGAGACATGAAGCCGGTGTAGAGATAGCCCCAGACGAAGAGCATCAGAAAAGGAAGGGTGGCGTAATTTTCGTTTTGGATGGCGTAGGCGACGGCAGCCGCGAAGTAAAGTCCGAGCGTCACTTCGGCGAAGGGCATCCATCCGGCGCCCTTCCGGTATTTTTTCTTCGACCAAGACGTCTTCTGCTGCGATTTCCCCTCGACGCGATACTTTGGCGTGCGCACGAATTCGGATTTCACTCCGAAAATCGCCTCCAGGACGGCCATGGCGTTGCGGACGGAAAGCCCGATGCCGACGGCCATCACGAACGGAAGATAGAGGAAAGTACGTTTCCAGGTTTTTGGATACAAGGCGCGCTCGGCGGCCAGATAAAAAGATGAGATGGAGCAAGTGGAAGCGAGGAAGAGAGGGAGGTCAATGGTCATCACCTGGAACCAGCCCTGATAGAAACGCACGATCATGGCGGGCAAGAGGATGATCGAGAGAAACACCATCAGGGGATAGCTGATATTGCCAGTGAGATGAAAGAAGGCTTCCGCCTTTACTTTGCCGGGCACGTTGGACTTCAGCACGCGCGGCAGGATTTTCTTGGCCGTCTGCATCAGCCCTTTGGCCCAGCGCGCCTGCTGCGATTTGAAGGCGTTCATTTCGACGGGCAATTCGGATGGGCAATCGATATCGGGCAGATAGAGGAAGTGCCAGCCGCGCAATTGGGCGCGATAAGAAAGGTCGGTATCCTCGGTGAGCGTGTCGTGCTGCCATCCGCCGGCGTCGCCGATGGCGGCGCGGCGCCAGACGCCGCCGGTGCCGTTAAAATTGAAGAAAAGGCCGCTGCGATAGCGCGAGCTGTGTTCGATGGCGAAGTGGCCGTCGAGCAGGATGGCTTCGACTTCCGTGAGAGCCGAATAATTGCGATTGATGTAGCTCCAGCGCGTCTGCACCATGGCGAGTTGCGGATCGGCGAAATAGGGAATCGTGCGGCGCAGAAAGTCGGCGGGAGGAATGAAGTCGGCGTCGAAGATGGCGACGAATTCTCCGCGGGCGGATTTCAGGCCTTCCTGGAGGGCGCCGGCCTTAAAGCCTTCGCGATTGTCGCGGTGAATATACGTGATGGGAACGCCGAGAGCCTGCTGGCGGTCGACGCAATTGCGGGCGACTCCCTGCGTTTCGTCGGTGGAATCGTCGAGCACCTGGATATCGAGCAAGTCGCGCGGGTAATCGAATTGCGCCGCGGCGTCGACGAGGCGTTCGATGACGTAGCGCTCGTTGTAAATCGGCAATTGCACCGTGACGCGCGGCCACTCCCGGACCGCGGGCGGCGGGCCGGGAATATTTTTCCGGTTTTTGAAGTAGTTGTAGACCAGCGAGTAGCGGTGGGTGCCGTACGCCGCCAGGACCACCAGCACGAGGAAATACGGCAGCATGATGGCCAGATCGAAGGC
>Ga0335076_10007373_pt1 | contig 11076 bp, 9 predicted proteins | sample Lox_Sample_25_FD_206717 | JGI IMG/M metagenome (GOLD analysis project Ga0335076, IMG submission 206717) | Soil microbial communities from Loxahatchee National Wildlife Refuge, Florida, United States - Lox_Sample_2.5 | ecosystem: Environmental > Terrestrial > Soil > Wetlands | place: USA: Florida... | reverse complement strand
CTCTCCCAAACTGAGCTACAGCCCCACGCGGAAGGGGGCGGAGGATAGCACGGGCCGTCGAACGCCGGCAAACGCCTCAGCGAGTCCTCAGTGCGTACGCCACGATGGGCCCTCGCTCGTAGACGCGCTCGAAGTGATCGCGGAAAGACGTGTCGTCGGGAAGGTGCCGGAACATCTGGCCCTCGTTGACGAGGAGATACGACACGCCTCGCCGCCGCAACCATTCGAACAGCTCCGTTCCGCTCCCGACGGGGACGTCGGAATAGCGCTGGGGGCCGAACCAGTCGCCGAGGTGCCGGCCCTCGCAGTAGTACGTCATGGACTCGTCGTGGAGGGCATAGATCGAGTATGCGGCGTGGTAGCGCCGGTTCAGCTCGCGATAGAAGGGATAGGAAGGGAGCTGCTCGAGATAGGCCTCGCGTTCCTCGAGCGAGACGGGCAAGGGCGGAGAGAGTCGAAGCCGGCGGCCCTCTCCGAGCAGCGCACGGCCCGCCAGAACGAGGGCGCCGAGCGATACCAGCGCGCGCAGGATCCTCCGGGAACCGCGCCCTGAGTTTTCGGTCAGCGCCGCGAGAACCAGAGCGCCGAGAACGCACGCGACCGGCACGACGGGCAGAAGAAACCGCGGCTGCTGCGTGGTGAAGAACCAGAACACGACGTACGCCACGGCGGCGGCGGTCGGAAACCGGCAGAGCCTCCGGCGCGCCGACACCCCGATCGCCAGCACCAGCAGGGCGAACGCCACGCCCGCCATGCCGGGCTCCGATGGAGGCCGCCCCAGCGCGAGCCGGAACGGCAGCCGCAGGAGAGCACCGAGGCTCCGACCGTTCCCGTAACTGTGGAGCGACCACAGCAGCGAAGCGACGTCACCGCGCGACCAGAACCGGTATCCGAAGAGACCTCCGAAGAACGGCCAGAGTGGATTGCCGGTCCAGTAGAGGTTCGAGGCGTACCACCATCCGCCGGACGCCGCGGCGAAGAGGAGGACATCGCGGCCGGCCCGGGTCTTCGTGCCCCGGGGAGCGCGGAGCAGAACGGTCGCGAAGACGAGCGCCACGAAGAGCAGCCCCGAGTACTTCGCTCCGGCGGCGAACCCGGCAAACGCGCCCGCGAGCCGCAGCCATCTCGAGTCGCGCGTCTCGAGCCACCGTGCGCACGCATACACCGCGAAGAAGGCGAAGGTCGTCAGGCCCATGTCGGCGTACGCGATCGACGCGAGCGACAGGACCGCCGGGCTCGACGACCAGAGCGCCAGGGACCAGAGGCCCGGGCTCCGTCCGGCGGCGCGGGTCGTCCACGTCACGATTCCGGCGGCGGCGAGGCCGAAGAACAGCGTCTCCACGAGCTGCGCGGACACATCGTCGCGGAGCAGCATGGCGCCGGAGAACAGCACCTCGTCGAGAGCGGGAAATACCGGGAAGCGGAGGTCGGGAAGCGGTGCGATGCGTCCGGAGGCGGCGTAGGCCTTCGCCATCGGCAGGTGGTACATCGTCGCGTCGAACGCGGTCGGCGGATAGAGCGCGCGGAACGAAACGAGGCAGAGCGCCACGAGGCCGAGGGCCAGCGCCGCCGCTCCCGCCGCTCCGAGACGGGCCCGGTCGCCCCGGCGCTCGACCCGGCGCAGCGTGAGCGCCGCCAGGCTGGCGCCGACGGCCACCGTCAGAATCACCGTGATTCGTGTCAGGGCGCCGAACACGCCCGCCAGAAGCCATCCCGTGCCGAGCATTCCGAGTCCGAGGCCGGTCGCGAGGACCGCCCGCTCACCGGGGCCGACGCGCTCGAGGCGTTTGAGAGCGAGCGTCCCGAAGCCGAGCCCCGCCAGGGCGATCAGCGCGACCGTCGCCACCCGCGCGAAGACGAACAGAACCGCGGCGCCGGTCACGCTCCCTCGCGGCGCCGGCTCGCGAGCGCCTGGACGGTCCAGACGGCGACGGAAACGAGGAGCAGATCGCAGAGAGCCTGCGCGACGTAGAAGACGCGCGAGAAGTCCGGCGGCGCGTTGGTCAGGACGCAGACCGCGAAGGCCGTCGCCGACATCGCGACCGCCGCGAGGAGCGACTCCCGGAACAGGCGGCCGCGTGGCGAGGCGCGCTTCCACGTGGCGAGCGCCGCGACGGCGGTGCCGCCGAAGAGGAGGCCGAGGGCGGCGAGCGCGGCGAGGGCGCCCCCGCCGAAGAGCCGCAGGCGCAGGCCGCTCCAGGCCGCGAAGCGCGCGGTCCGAGTCAGCGACGGGTGATCCGGGGAGCGCTCGAGATTGCCGTAGCTCGGTCGCAGCGTCCACGTCTTCGGCGCGATGCGCGCGACGCGCTCGGCGAGGCGCCGCGGCCGCGCGAGGTAGAAGCCCGCGATCTTCCTGTATCCGACGGCGTGCAGGAGGCGGGAGCGGAACTCCGCATCGACGAGCGGCGTGTCGGGCCGGAACGCCTCGGTGCCGGAATAGCGAACCCAGCCCGGATCGAGACCGAGCGCGGCGGCGTCCGCCGCCGGGTCGGGCGAGTGGGGCAGGATCTCGTAGAAGACGACCTGGTAGAGCGCCGCGGCCTTCAGGTCGTTCGGGGTGCGGCGGCCGTACCACACCGAGAACGCGCAGAGCGCGAGCGCGAGCCAGGCCGCCGGGCGCCGGAGGGCCCCGCGCACCGGCACGCGGGCGAGACCCGCGCCGAGCAGCGCGAGCGCCGGTCCCTGGATCGCCTCCTGCGGCTTCGACGCGACGAACGCCGCGGCCAGGACGAAGTACAGGAGGAGCCACCCGCCCGCGAGACCGCCGGCCCGGATCGCCCGCGCCGCGACCGCCGCCGTCAACAACAGGAAGAGGAGCGACGCCGTCTGGCCGTAGAAGGAGTTGAACGGCGCCGCGTAGCCGACGTCGGTGAAGCAGAAGACGCCGAGGACCGCGGCCGTGACCTGCGCCGGTATGGTCAGCCCGCGGCAGGCGCGGAGCAGCGCCGCCAGCGCGAGGACGAGGAGCGCGGCGTGCAGGCCGCCGAGGACCCGCAGGTCGAACGCTCCGCCGGCGTGCGCGCCCGAGATCCAGCGAGCCGCGAGCGCGAGCGCGGTCTCGGACGAGAGGTGCCCGCTGCGGACCGCGCCGACCGGCAGGACGCGATAGCGCGTGCGGAGGAAGGCGAAGTAGCGCTCGGCCGGGTCGTCGGTCGAGTGCTCGAAGCCCGCGTTGTGCATGACCCGCTGGTAGTCGCCGTTGTCGGCGAGCCCGACGACGGGCGGCACGACCAGCTGGAGCACGAGAATGGCGAGGGCGGCCGCGGCGGCGAGTCCGACGATCCACCGGTGGACGGTCTCGTCCCGAGTCGGCATCGCGGCGCAGCTTAATGCCAACCGGTCCACCCGGCCGGTCTACGATTCGCGGCGTGGAGCACGGGCTGGACGTCGGAACGCTCTTTCTCGCCTTCGCGAGCGCGCTCGTCGGGGCCAAGGTGTTCGGTGAGCTGGCGGAGCGGCTCGGTCAGCCGGCGGTGCTCGGCGAGCTCGCGGTCGGGGTCGTGCTCGGCCCGTCCGTGCTCGGGCTCGTGCCGCTCGGCGACGCGGTGCTCGAGCTCGCGGAGATCGGCGTCGCGCTGCTTCTCTTCGAGGTGGGACTCGAGACCGATCTGGAGGAGCTCGGCCGGGTCGGCGCGCCGGCGCTCGCGGTCGCGCTCGCCGGGATGTTGCTGCCGTTTTCGGGCGGCTACGCGGTCGCGCGCGCCCTCGGGCACCCGCCGCTCGCCGCGACGTTCGTCGGCGCGGCGCTGACCGCGACCTCGATCGGCATCACCGCGCGCGTCCTGTCGGAGCTCGACGTGCTCGCGACCCGCGAGGGTCAGATCATCCTCGGCGCGGCGGTCGTGGACGACGTGCTCGGGCTCGTCGTGCTCGCGGTCGTCTCGAAGGTCGCCGGCGGAGGCACCCTCGATCTCGCCACGGTCGGGAAGTCGACCGGCCTCGCGATCGGCTTTCTCGTGGCGGCGGTCGTCCTCGGCGTTCCGCTCGGCCGGCGGCTGATCCATTACGTGGGGAAGGCGCGGGTGCGGGGCGTCCTCGGCGCGATGTCGTTCGCCTTCGCGCTGCTCGTGGCCTGGCTCGCCCGGGCGGCCGAGTCGGCGCCGATCGTTGGCGCGTTCGCGGCCGGCGCGGCGCTCGCCCGGACGAACCGGCGCCACGACATCGACGAGGCGATCAAGCCGGTCGTCGACGTCTTCGCGCCGGTCTTCTTCGTCTACGTCGGCGCCGAGGTGGACGTGCGCCGGCTCGACCCGTCCGCGGCGGAGAACCGGCCGGCCCTCCTGCTCGGCCTGCTGCTCGCCGCGATCGGCTTCGCCGGAAAGTTCGTGGCCGGCTTCGCGTCCTGGGGCAAGGTGCGCCGCGCCTTCGTCGGCGCCGGGATGGTGCCGCGCGGCGAAGTGGGCCTCATCTTCGCGTCGGTCGGCCTCTCGACCCGCGCGCTCGATCCGCCCACGTTCGTGTCGGTGCTCGTGGCCGTGTTCCTGACAACCTTCGTCGCGCCGCCGCTCCTGAAGGTGCTGAGGCCGCCCGCGGCGTTCGGGCGGACCCCGGGGCCGGACGGCGAAAGACGAAGAGCGGCAGGCCCCTAGATGTGGCGACGGAGGTCCGCGAGCGTCACGTGGAGGAGGCCCCGCCGTTCGGCCTCGAGCCGGTAGAAGATCGGCTCGAGGACCATCGCGATGCGGTCCAGGCGGTGCGGGCTGATGCGATAGAGGTCGGGCGTCAGCGCCTCGATCACGCGGAGCACGCTGATCTGCGCGCTCGGCGCGGCGCGCCGGAAGCCGCTCGTCGCATCGCCCTCGACGAGGCCCGCGCGCTGCAGCTCCTCGAGGATCGCGATGGTTTCGGCCGGCGGCGCCTCGGGATCGGGCTGGATCTCGGCGACCGGCGTCGCCTCGGAGCTCGACATGCGCAGCAGCATTCGGATGGCGCGCTCCGCGCGTCCCTGGCCGGCCTCGCCCCCCGCGCGCACGACGTGCGTCTGCAGGACGTGCGTCAGCTCGACCCCGGCCAGGATCAGCGCCCACGCGAGGTAGAGCGACAGGATCGCGAGGAACACGAACCCGATCGTTCCGGTGATGAGGTTCATCCGCAGCATGGCCGCCACGTAGACGTTGAACGCGACGCGGAGCAGCTCGAGCGTGAGGGCCACCGCGGCGCCGGAGATCGCGGCGGCGGTCGTCCGCACCCGGGCGTTCGGCAGGTACTTGAACAGCAGCGTCAACAGGAGCGCCTTGAGCAGAAAGGACGACGCTCCCAGCGCGGCGGCCTCCGCCGCGGAGTCGATCGTGTAGTGGCGGCTCACGGTGCGCGTGACGAGGCCGACGCCGCCGAGCACGAGGCCGAGCGCGAGGAGAGCGAAGGAATAGATCGCGACGCGCCGCACGCTCATGCGCCGCCGGGGCGCGCCCCAGACCGCGTTGAAGACGCCCTCGACGACGAAGATCAGGCGGACCGACGCCACGAGCGCGATCGCGAGGCCGACGCCCGAGATCGCCGTCGCCTCCGCGATGAAGTCGCGCAGGCTCTGCGTGAGGTGCACGGTCTGGTAGGGGAGCAGCGCGTTGACGACCGCGATGATCTGATCGTCGTTCTCGCGGAAGAACGTGACGAGGAAGATCGAGAACGCCGCGAGCAGCGGCACCGCCGTCAACAGCGAGGTGAAGGAGAGCGATCCCGCGAGGTCGAAGCCGCGGTCCGCCCGGAAGCCACGGTACGTATCGGCGATGACCTCGAACGGGGACCAGCCGGTCCAATCGCGGCGCGAGATTTCGGTCGATTTCTTCAAATCTGCGTTCCGGCCGCCGGATCCCGATCCTCCAAGGGTATATGATCCCGCTTCTCTGGAGCGGAGGTGAACATGGCCAAGGAGACTCCTTTCGACCGCGCACGGGACTTCGTCGAAGAGAAGATCGACCGCACCAAGGAGGTGCTCGGCGATTCTTACGGCAAGGCGCGCGAGCAGTTCGACGACGTGAGCGACGACGTCCGCAAGTCCGTCAAGGACGCGGCGAAGAACATTCAGAAGGACTACGGCTACATCTGGGACGACGTCCGCGAGTACGTCCGCGAGAACCCGGGCACGGCCCTGGCGCTCTCCGCGGCGGCGGGCCTGGTCCTCGGCTTCCTCATCCGCGGCGACTCGGACTCTTAGCGGGCCGCCGCGCGGCCCGACGGACGTCAGAGGGAACGTCGCCGGGCGGAGCGTCTCCCTCGATCGGCCCGACGGACTAGAATTCCCCCAATGACCACCGTCGCCGCGCACCCCGCTCTCTCCACCTTCGCGTCGAGCGCCGGCTGCGCGTGCAAGATCGGTCAGTTCGACCTCTCGGCGCTGCTGTCGAAGATCCCGTCCCCGGCCGACCCGAACCTGCTCGTCGGCAACGCCGAATCCGACGACGCCGCCGTCTACCGGCTGCCCGGCGGTCAGACGATCGTGCAGACGATCGACTTCTTCACGCCGGTCGTGGACGACCCCCGCATCTTCGGCCGCATCGCGGCCACGAACGCGCTCTCCGACGTCTACGCGATGCGGGGGCGGCCCGTCCTCGCGCTCGCGGTCGTCGCCTTCCCGATGAAGGTGCTGCCCGGCGAGATGCTCGAAGAGATCCTGCGCGGCGGCGCCGAGAAGGTGGCCGAGGCCGGCGCGGTGATCGCCGGCGGCCACTCGATCGACCACGACATTCCGCTGTACGGCCTGTCGGTGACGGGCGTCGTCGACGAGGCGCGCGTGACCCGCAACGGCGGCGCCCGGCCGGGGGACGCCCTCGTGCTGACGAAGCCGCTCGGAATGGGGATCACCGTCCGCGCGGGGCGCATCGACTCGGCCGCGCCGGACGCGCCGCGAAAGATCTCCGACGACGCGCTCGACGAGGCGATCGCGGTGATGTGCACGCTGAACCGCGCTCCGGTCGAGGCGATGGAGGGTTTCGACATCCACGCCGTGACCGACGTGACGGGGTTCGGCCTGCTCGGCCACGCCCACGGGATGATGGCCGCCTCGGGCACCACGGCCGAGTTCTCGATGGCGCGGATCCCGTTCCTCTCGCAGGCGCGGCGGCTCGCGGCCGAGGGCGTGGCGCCGGGCGGCTCGAAGGGGAACGCCCGCAACCTGCGCGCGCGCACCGAGGTCGGCGCGGGAGTCTCCGACGAGGACTTCCTGCTCGTCTGCGACGCCCAGACCTCGGGCGGCCTGCTGGTGGCGCTGCCGGAAGGCGAAGCGGAGCGCTACGCGGCCCGCTGCGTGGCCCTGGGCGCGCCGGCCGGAGCGGTGGTGGGCCGCGTGCGGGAACGCGGCGCGGCGCCGCTCGCGCTCGTGCGGTAAAAGGGAGACGGGAGGAGCCGATGGCGAACGACGACACCGAGAAGACTTCCGAGGACTGGGTCGAGGTCGCCGCGGCCGGGGAGGACGACGAGGCCGAGATCATCGCCGGTCTCCTCGAGTCCGAGGACATTCCCTGCGAGATCGAAGGGCCCCCTTCGCCCTGGCCCGAGGACCTCGGCGCCCTCGGCGTGTCGCGCGTCATGGTCCCCCCGGATCGGGCCGAGGAGGCGCGCGCGCTCATTGCCGAGCGCAAGAAGGACGCGGAGCGGAATCTCTCCGAAAACCTGCCGGAATGAGCCTGCTGCCCGCGGGCTCCCGCCTCGGGCGTTTCCAGATTGCCTCCGTTCTCGGCCAGGGAGCGATGGGCGTCGTGTATCTCGCGAACGATCCCGAGATCGGCCGGCCCGTCGCGATCAAGACGATCCGCCCGGAGAGCGTCGGCGGCGAGACCCCGCAGGAGATCGAGGCCCGGTTCCTCCGCGAGGCCAAGCTCGCCGGACGGCTGCAGCACCCGAACATCGTGACGATCTACGATGTCGCGCGCGAGGGCGGCGTCTGCTTCATCGCGATGGAGCACGTCGACGGGAAGCCGCTGACGCGCTACATCGGCGGCGCCGACGCGCTGCCCCTCGCCGCGAAGATCGGCGTCGTCCGCCAGGTCGCCGAGGCGCTCGGCCATGCGCACGAGCGGGGCGTGCTCCACCGCGACGTGAAGCCCGGCAACATCCTCGTCGGACGCGACGGCCGCGTGAAGGTGACCGACTTCGGCATCGGCAAGTTCACGGAGGCCTCGACGTCGAACCTCACGCGCGCCGGTCACATGATCGGGAGCCCCGCCTACATGTCCCCCGAGCAGGTCAAGGGCGAGAAGCTCGACGGGCGCTCGGACCTCTTCTCGCTCGGCGTCGTCCTCTACGAGCTCCTGACGGGCGCGCGGCCGTTCCCGGGCGAGTCCATCACGACGCTCGTCTACCAGATCCTCCACACCGAGCCGCGCGACCCGCTCGAGTGGAACGCCTCGCTTCCCGTGGCGACGCGCGCCGTCATCGCCCGGCTGCTCGCGAAGTCGCCGGACCGCCGTCCCGCGGATGCGCGGGAGTTCCTGAGCGAGCTCGCGAAGATCGAGACGATCCAGCGCGAGTCCGAGATGACGCGGCGCGCGCTCGCCGAGCCGCTCGCCGCCGCCGCCACCGTGCGGACGCGCGGGACGCCCCCGCCCGCCGGGACGGGCGCGCCGCCCTCGCCATCCGCGCCTCCGCCCCCGAGGCGGAGCGGAGTGCCCGTCATCGTCGCGCTGCTGGCGGTGCTCGCGGGCGTCGCGATCTGGATCGCGCGGCAGAAGCGCGAAGAGCCGTCGATCGCCGCGGTCCCGCCGCCCGCGATGCGGCCGACCGAGGCGCCCCTGCCGACCGCCGCGCCGTCGCCCGCGCCGCTGCCGACGGCCGAGCCGCCGCTGCCGACCGCGCCGCCCGCGGCCGTGCCGCCGGCTCCGGCGGCCGCTCCGGCCGAGGCCGCGCCGACGCCGCGGCCGAGACCGTCGCCGCGCCGCCGTCCGACCGCCGCGGCCGGGAGCGAGCCTCCCGTCCAGGCCGCAGCCGCTCCCGCTTCGGCGAACGCGCCCGCGGCCGGCGCGGCGAAGCCCGAGCGCGTGGACGCGCGGTACGCGACGCGCCGCGCGGTGCGATTCACGTCGAGCCCTCAGCAGGCGCGGCTCTACCTCGACGGCCGCTACATCGGCATCGCCGACGACTGGGACAACCGCGGCGGGGGCAAGGAGCTCGAGCCGGGTCCCGGAGCGCACTTCGTCCGGATGGAGCTGCCCGGTTACGCCTCGAGGACCCTCGAGATCGACGTCACGCCCGACGCGGACAAGGACTCGCCCTCGATCGACGACGAGCTCGATCGCCGCGAGAGGGCGGCGTACGACAGCCTGCCCGCTCCGTACGACCGCACGACCGGCGCGGTCGAGTTCGCCGTCGAGCCCCCGAGCGCGACGGTCACGGAAAACGGCCGCGAGCTCGGTCCGGCGAGCGGCTTCGGCCCGTCCTCCCCGCTCCGGCTCTCGGGGCCCGCGGTCCACGATCTCGTGATCGCGACGTCGGGCTACCGCCCCCGCCTCGTGCGCATCCTCGTCGCGCCGAACGCGGGGAAGGACCGTGCGCAGGTGAAGCTCGCGCTCAAGGCGGACTGAGCGTTCAGCCGGGTCCCGCGAGGATTCTCACCGGGCGAGCCGCTCGCTCATCGCGCGCGCCGCCGCGCGCCGACGGTCGTGCGCCGGCCGCCGGGTGCGGGATTCATCGGGTCCGTGGCCGGGATTCTAGAGGATCGAACGCATCACGGATCCCGGCGCCGCGTTGTGCTAATTTCCGCTCGACGATGTCCGTTCCCGTTCCACAAGCCGCGCTGCGCCGCACGCCCCTTTACGATCTGCACCGCGAGCTCGGGGCGAAGATGGTCGACTTCGGCGGCTGGGAGATGCCGGTCCAGTACGCCGGCATTCTCGAGGAGCACAAGGCGGTCCGCGAGCGGGTCGGGCTCTTCGACGTCTCGCACATGGGCGAGTTCGACGTGACCGGCCCCGGCGCGCTCGCGTGTCTCCAGCGGCTGACCCCGAACGACGTCGGGGCGCTCGCGGACGGACGGATCCACTACTCCGCGTTCCTGACGGAGAAGGGGACCTTCGTCGACGACCTGCTCGTCTACCGGCGCGCCGCCGACTCGTACCTTCTCGTCGTCAACGCGGGCAACACGCCGAAGGACTTCGCGTGGGCGACGTCCCACGCGGGCGCGGGCGCGGCCTTCACGGACCGCAGCGCGGAGACCGCGCTGATCGCGGTCCAGGGCCCGAAGTCGGCCGCCCTGATGGCGCGGCTCTCCGCCCCCGATCCGTCGGACCTGCCGTACTACGGCTTCCGCGAGACGACGGTGGCGGGCGCGAAGACGCTCGTCTCCCGCACCGGCTACACCGGCGAGGACGGCTTCGAGGTGTATTGCCGTCCGGAGGACGCCGCGCGCCTCTTCCGCGCGCTCCTCGCCGAGGGGAAGGCCGAGGGCGCCGTTCCGTGCGGGCTCGGCGCGCGGGACACGCTGCGCCTCGAGGCGAAGATGGCGCTCTACGGCAACGACATCGACGAGACGGTGACCGCCTACGAGGCCGACCTCGGCTGGATCGTGAAGCCGAAGAAGGGCGACTTCATCGGCCGCGACGCCCTCGTCGCGCAGAAGCAGGCGGGCGTGCCGCGCAAGCTCGTCGGATTCGAGATGGTCGACCGGGGCATCGGGCGCCACGGCTATCCGGCGAAGACCGCGGCCGGTCCGGGCGTCGTGACCTCCGGCACGCACTCGCCGACGCTCGGCAAACCCATCGGCCTCGCGCTGCTGCCCGCCGCGGCCTCGGCCGTCGGCACCGAGTTTTCCGTGGACATCCGCGGTCGCGACGCCGCCGCCCGCGTGGTCGCGACCCCGTTCTACAAGAGGAGTCAAAAGCCGTGAATCCCGAAGACCTCCGGTATGCCGACAGCCACGAGTGGGTCCGCGTCGAAGGCGACGTCGGCACGATCGGCATCACCGACCACGCGCAGAAGCAGCTCGGCGAGATCGTGTACCTCGAGCTTCCCGAGGTCGGCCACATGTACGACGCCGGCGACGAGTTCGGCACCGTCGAGTCGGTGAAGGCCGTCTCCGAGCTGTTCACGCCGGTCTCGGGCGAGGTCGTCGAGGTCAACAAGGGCGCGGTCGGGGAGCCGGGCATC
>Ga0335076_10007371_pt1 | contig 11076 bp, 17 predicted proteins | sample Lox_Sample_25_FD_206717 | JGI IMG/M metagenome (GOLD analysis project Ga0335076, IMG submission 206717) | Soil microbial communities from Loxahatchee National Wildlife Refuge, Florida, United States - Lox_Sample_2.5 | ecosystem: Environmental > Terrestrial > Soil > Wetlands | place: USA... | reverse complement strand
TGCTGCCCGGCTTATAAAGATTCTCCATATCATCTCTGCAAACATCTTGTCGGACTTTATATCGGCGAGGAGGGCCTGTCCTCAAACAAGCCACGAATGCCACATTACGGTCAAGTTTGGAGACAGCCATGTGTGCCGCCGTTGTGGGTTTCGGGTATCCATGACGAATCCCTTTTGGTGGTTAGGGAGTTGCAAATCTCAAACGATTCCCCCCCAATCCTCTCTACAAATATACTGGCCACTGTGGATTTACTTACGCCCGCTTCCAATACATTTACCCACTCTATTGAGGGGGGTGAATACTATGACAGCGAAGAAGAGGACGATGACGATGACGACCGATCTGATCAGCGTAGCGTGCAAGATTCTAGCTACGAGGACGAAGGGGGCTTGGATGATGGCTTTGCCAATGCAGAGGAGGATGCTCGACTCGAACTGGAGGGGGAACAAAAGATCAAGGAGCTGCGTGAATATCATGGCAAACTCCTTCGCTTGGCCCATGCTGTTGAGTCGGAAGTCAGCCATCCGCACATCAGTCTAATGCCGGATCCGATATCAGAAAATACTGCGGCCATGATGGAGTGGGCAGATCGGTGGGATGCTGAACAGCAGCGGCGAGAAGAGAGGGGGGAGAAGGTCCGGGCATATGCTAGGCGATTGCACCATCTCATTCAGACATGCGAGAACGCGTTGGAATACCCAGCTACTCATCCGTATCTTCGACAAATTCCGGAACCAACAATTGCACACACCTCTGCTCTGATGGATTGGGCGGACAGTTGGCATGTTCTTCAACACGGTTATGTGATGAGACCAACTTGGGGTCTCGATAGGGCAAGGAACATGTTTTGTTGATCCATTTATGGTACAAGCCGTTGAGATGAACCAGAGTTGACTCACCCAGACCACCACGCGATGTGGTCTCGCCAGATTCTTGATGAAAATGGAAATAGAGGAAAGACTGCACGATCAGAGATTCATTCCCCTCATTTGGTACCTTTACGACATAAGCTTGCGCACATCGTTTTGTGACTGCGGCTTGGAAAATTTGCAACCTCTTCACTATTTTTCCTTCAATACTTGCCGGCAGCGTCACATTCCATACGCACCTTGCATCCTTCCCTAGCATCGGCGAGCCAGTGTCAAGCGTATCACATTTCCTGGGAACCATGTTGACCATCACCATCTTCGTCGCATACCGTCGTTTTGTCTTCGAAGTCACCATGCGACTCCCTACCCCATTTCAAGGCCTCATCGCCATGTTCATCAATCAGCCTGGCCACCTCTTCTACATTGTCATTGCCTGGCGCAGGCCTCTCGGCGGCATTCTAAGGATGGTTCTTCCGGTTTGAAACGCAGGTGGATTAAACAATGTCCTGCGCTTATGGGATTACAAAGTTGTCATCAGTTTATAGACTAGTAACACTCCGCTACGTCATCATTATCACTTCTTTTGATTGTCTGGAGCCCAAGTACTTTCAGTGTTTTAAAGTACATCGAGATGTCTGCGTACTTAGTCCGAAGATGTGAATTCAGATTTTCACGACCTCATGGAAATGTGAATACAGATTTTCACGATTCATAGATATCTGAATTCATATTTTGGTGATATATCGAATCGCGCTTTATTGTTCATGTAGATATGGATTTGTATTTTCATGAGCTCTTGGAAATATGAATTCATATATTTGTACAGGGGGCGTTTACATTTGGTTCGCGCCTAACTCAAATTAACCTTTCTACCGCTGTTTTGTTTGCCTTATGTCAACTGCCTTCGACCCCGGTTCGCCATTGAGGGATGATGACGACGAAGATGATGAACTTTTCTTTGACCCATGTGGGGGGGAAGAGGACGAGGATGTGGACGGCGAGGAAGACGAGCATGACGATGAGAACACAAACTGCTCATTCGGTTCGGACGTCAACGACATCATTAAGGAAGTGAAAGCCAACTTCTTCGCCCGCGACAAAAAGCCAAAATGACTCGTGTGCCCCTTCTCGAATCCTTCGCGGGTCAATCGTTGTCTCAGCCACGCCGAAGCAAAATCTCGTAAAGACGTCATCGAGAAGCACCTCTACAAAGTCAAGAGCAATGGCGGTGATGAGCAGCATCCCCTCAACGACCCTTTATGGCACAGTTTCGACGTTGTCTGGTTCCTCACCCCGCGACCAAGGCTCACGCCAAAGAAACGAAAGCTCGCTAAGGGCTCCGCTCAGTCGCGATACTACAAAAGGCGGAAGGATAAGCAGGAAAGGGAAGAGGCGGGGGCGAAGAGGCGGTTTGATGAAGGGATTATCGGTGAAGAGGAATACAAAAAGTACTTGATTGGCGACAAGAGGAGAAAATTCATTATGGAAAAGGCGACCGAGAGGAGGGTGCGTGCCGAAATGCAAAGTCAAATGGAGGCCGTGAGGAAGGAAATGGAGATGCGGTTGTTCGACGAACGGAAGCTCCGAGCCGATATTGAAAACAAGCTACAGGACCTGCGTACAGAGTCCAGTGCGTCCGGAAATCGCCTCAACGACAACGCCGATGCTATCGCCTCTCTCGAAGCAGCCCAACAGCAACTTGACGATACCGGTATTTCCGCTGCGGCATTACAGGAAGTTTTGGCAGATCAGGCCGCAAATGTTGTCAACTTTTGGGCCGATGACAGGTTCCTTGAGGCAACGGGCATGACATATTTGCAATATTACGGGTTCGAATGGCCAACAGAAGTCTCGGAAACCTCATTCTATACTTTTGCCACTCTTCTATGTCCAAGGTCACAATGGGACGGCCAACTCCGCAGCAAATCATCCCGCCGTCATATGCAAAGGGAGTTACGCGAGTACGTCGAGTCCGAGAGGCAAAACCTGGCTGAAAGCGAAGAGGATGTTTCGGTTCTCAACGATATTATCCAAACATTCACAAGTTCCTGCGACCTCATTCAAGATGGCGAGGAAAGGGCGGCACAAATGACACCAGAATGTGCCCAGAAATGGCTTGATGAGCAGGAGAAGTTGTGGAGTGCCGCCAAGGCAGCTTTCCAGGCCCGCTTTACATTGGATTCACAGCCTCCTCTACAACATTTCCGTCTTATCAACGATTTCGCAGATACTTGGCGTGCGCAAAAGGAGGCATCCGAAAAGAACTGCAGTGCAATTGCTCAAGCGAGTTCCCTGCTGTGAAGATGCGTGGGATTGGTTGTGTATACAGGTTGCGTTTCTATGAGATATGTCGGCGCAAGGGGCATTTATGTGCTTGAATTTGACTTTATTCCTACTTACCGCCCTTTCTTTTCAAAGCATACTCCAAACTCCATGACTCTGATTCCAAGAAATAAATAATATGATGGATATACCAAAATAAAACCCGAATCCATAATCCATTTACGCTGACTTCAAAAGCCGCTTCCAATATAGCCGTACAGAGTAACGACATGTTCCATCCATCCTCATACAAAAATCGTCTGGAAGAGCGTACTTGTTGCCCTTGAAGTCATTGAGCTGGGACCAGTCGTCAAGCAAAATTTCGGCTTCTCGGCGACGCCGCTTACGATGTGTATCTCCACGGAGAATCATCGCCCTGCAGGTGTTCACTGGCCCAGCGGGGGGAAGGATAACCTGCTCAGGTTGGGCAATATGGCCGGCTTCAGCCGGAGGGATGACATGTGGAGGGACGGCGGCGGTGGGAGGGGGGATGGTGGGAGGCAGAGCTGGACGGCGAGGCTGGGAAAGTGCAACACCGTGCCGGGGAGGAACAAGGCCAGCTTTGTGAATGTCAACCTTCTTATATTTCTCTGTAAATCAGCTTTCTAATAAAGCAGATGCGGAATACTTCTGGGTGATGGATTATGAGGAGAAGAAGAAATCATTGCGACTGTTTGATGTCACAAGTGTAAAAATGCAGTGTTCCAGGAGTCAGGGGTAAAATTACGATAAGGGGTGGTCATGAAAGTGCGAATTTAGATTTGTGCGATGTCAAGACAATTATTTCTTCCATTTCCCGGGGTATTTTAAATGCTGTTCTTGTAATTGCAGAGAATAATATCCCGTGCAAGGATCCTCTTCTTTGTCAGCAACTGCCACATCACGAAAATTCGAGTTTGGCCTGAGCATTTGTCCGTAATTCATCACCCTGCCGCTCGGTCCACAGCAGCCCCCAAAATGGCCGCGGCCTCACCAACCCATCCTGGATTTGCCGTACACCCCCCCTCACCTGCTCCCCTTCTTTCTCTCACCCTTTGCTGATACGTGTGTAGAAAACACGGGGCCACCATGCGCCGTACACGGGCACAGAAGAATCACGTTACCGAACAAAGTGCAAGGACCTGAAGCGCAAGATTTTCGACGTCGAGGCAGAAAACGATGCCCTCACCCTAAAAATCGATCGAGCGAAGCGGAGCATTGCCCGGATGAGACTGGAACGGGCGCTCTTGCTTGAAAAGTTGGAAGAGAAGACCCCTGCCCATGTCGATGATTCAGAAGGAAGTGAAAGCGAATCCTCGGTACCGCCCCTCCTCCAGGGCCATTCTCTGTCCTCTGCGCCCTCGCTTTTCGCTGACGGGGATACAGGTTGAACAAGAAAAACCAGCTCGCGCCCAACCGTCTGGTAGTCGGAGACGAAGCAGTACCGCCGGAACCTCGTACAGCACCGTCTCCGAGCGCGAGACCCCACCCCCAGAACGACGTCCTCAAGCCCAAAACCGACACCTCATTGTCCTGCAAAACCCAGGCCACCACAACAAAGGCGGTCGTCGCGGCACCCCCGGCGGCCACGGTGGCAAAAGTGGTGCTGCCCGTCCTTCGCCCGTCCCGAAAGCACCTCGGGACCCCAACGCGCCGAAGCGTCCTACAAACCCGTTCCTCCGGTTCTGTGAACAGGAGCGGGATAATGTCCGTGGCTTGCATGGCCATGATGAGAACTTTGATTTGACGAAGGCTATGGGGGTAGCGTGGCGTGAACTTGATGAAAAAGCGAAACAACCGTTCAAGGATGCATTTAATGAAGATCAAAAGCGATACAAAGAAGATATGTTGGTTTATGAACAGATGAAACGGATGAGTGAGAGGCGAGCTGCAGGGATTGGGGGTCATAGACCGCATGCGAGCTCGTCGCGGGTCGAGGAGACGGCGAGCTATTATGATGATGATGAAGCTCAGGCGGAGGAGGGAAGTGAGGAGGGGGAAGAAGAGGGCGTGGAGGGAAGCGTGTTAGAAGGGAATTTGATGGGGAGGGAAGGGAGTGTGGATGCTATGGACTTGGGTGAGATCGCGAGTAATGCTGATGTCGGGACGCCGGCGGGGAGCACCCCCGGTCCGAGTGCGGCGAGTGGGTTTACTGCTGTTAATAGGCGGAGTGGGCCGTTGGATGCAAACATGTTTAAACAAGAGGATTGAATAAAAATTTGAGAGAAAAGGAGTCCGTTTCATCTGTTGGATCGCTTGTTTCTGTTTCTTGTCGGATGGTGGAGGGGGAGACTATGCGTTCATTTCATTCGTCCCTTTTATCTCTTTACCTGTTATATATTATCGTTTATATTTTCACGTCGCCTCATAGTATGACCGGATTCTGATTCACAATTGCTGGAAGAAAATGACATTGATCCACAAGAAAGCTCTCCCTCATTAAAGTCCCTATTTTTCTAGAGAGAAATGATCACCTCGATACATGATCCAACTGACCACATAATTGGCCTCCCCAAACCTCACCCTTTGTCCCTTACCACACCCTGCTTTCCCCGCTCACTGCTTCCCGGTCAAAATAAACTTGATTCTCGAATAGTCAATGATCGAACCAAATCTGTACCACAATGACCGCGATCCCAGCAATTAAAACCGGAATAATCGCAAGAATCAAGCCATAATACTTCCACCAAAACAACTCCCCCAACTGCTCGAGATAACGCAACATCACCTTGCCGGTAAGTTTACTCTCGCCCTCCTTTCGCGTGCCAAAGGAGAAGGGTATTTCGGTCACGCCGTTGAGAGGAAGCGGGGATTTGAGGAGGAGATCTAGGGCGATTTTAAAGCCGTGAGGATTGAGGTCTGCGGTTTGATTGAACTACGCTCCATTAGTGTCCAGTCTGGTTGATGGAGAAGAGGGGGACATGGTCAGGGTGAGTACATATTTTTTGTGAATCCCGAAGAAGCCCGACATGGGATCTGAGACAGTGGTCAAGGGCCGGGCAAGCAATCTTGCCCCTGTTGAAATAACTCGCCGATGCATGGGCCACTATATGTAAGCTAATCCTTTCTCTGAGAAACTACGTCTTTATCCATCTCAACGCCAGGTCCGTATCTGGTCCCAAGCACGAAAGGTTTTTGCTCCGTAATCGAATGCAACATCTTCGGCGCCGACTCTGGAGGATGCTAACCCTGTCAGATCCCCATCTCAAACATCATGTTTTTACCTGCAAATCCGCATCCATACAAATCATCGCCTCGCCTGTCGCCTCCCTGAACCCACGGACAACAGCACTGCTCAGCCCCCTTTCGCTCGTCCTCACGACAATACGGACATTATAGCCCTCCTCCCTCAACGCATCGACCTCCTCCACACTCCCATCCCGCGAATTATCATCGACGACAATCAATTCCACACTCTCGACCGAAATGGGGGATTCAGAGTCTTCAAAGGCGGCAAAGAGACGGGTTGTCAAGGGGCGCAAGTTGGCCTTTTCCTTGTAGGCGGGGACGACGATTGAATGGGTGATTTCGGCATCGGGGGACGTCTTTGTGGGGGTCCTTGTGGAACGAGCGCTGCGTTTGGACATTGTGTGTGGGGATTGGGGGCTGGTGAACGGAGGGTTTGTTTCGTGGGATCGGGATGGTCGCGAACTCGGCGACGTGTCGCGATTGCCTCCCGAAACTCAAGGGTTGTTGGTGCGCCAAACCCTAATACCTTGACGCACACGGCGCCAACATATCGGATCCATCTTCATCAATTGCCGTCCTTGATCGTAATCAGAAAGGGGACTTTGGAACGATGTCCGTCAAAATCAATCAAAGGATCTTTGTCGGCGGAGGAAATCTGCTCAGGGTAACACACGATTCCAAAGTCCTTAAACTCCCCGCAAACTTCAACATCTATCTCCCCCCGGCCGCCCTCGGCAGTTCTCCGAAAAGAGTCCCCATTTTGTTCTACCTCTGTATCTCCCCTTTCCTCCCACTAGGGACATCTCAGGCTGAGGCGCTTCAGCGGGCTTGACGTGTACGGCCGACAATTGCTCCGAAAAGGGCGGGTTCTTTAACCACCTTGGCAAGGCTGGAATCGCAATGGTCTTGCCGGACACGTCGCCACGTACACCGGGAGCGGGTTTTTCTTCTTGCTGATTGTGGGGTAGGAGGGGCAAAGGTCGAGGGGGAGGATGAGTCGTGGGATTTCGGTACTGGTGCCGGATTTTATATTGATGCTACGGAGTCGGGGTGGAATGAAAATTATAAGATGTACACTTATGTTACCGAGGAACTTCCCGAGCTTGTATCCACGGAATTCCCCATCGATTCGAGTCGGATGTCGATCACCGGTCACTCCATGGGTACTTACGGTGTTTTTGATCCGCTTATCATAGGCGGACATGGCGCTTTGACGCTCTTTCTGCGTAATCCTGGAAAATACAAGAGTGTCAGTGCATTCGCCCCAATCTCAAACCCCATGAACTGTCCTTGGGGCGCAAAGGTTATCACCCCTGGCAAGATGAGGTTATTGACAAAAGGCTTTCTCCGGCTATTTTGGAATGAATAATAAGGCCAAGTGGGCGGAACACGATGCCACTGAACTCATAAAGAAATATAAAGGTCCCAAACCTGATGTTCTCATCGACGTCGGCACTGGAGATACTTTTTACAAGGCTGGACAGCTGTTGCCTGAGAACTTTGAAAATGCTGCCAAGGAAGCAGGGCTTGGTGATGCTGTTACAGTGCGATATCAGGAGGTACTATAGCTGTGATTGTTGACCTTACTGATTGGTAGGGATATGATCACAGTTATTATTTCATGAGCACCTTCGCCGAGGATCATGTCGAACATGCCGCTAGATATCTTAAATAAATGCGGATCACCAATACATGTCCCGATCTCAATTTCGTTCGAAATGGACCTTTGAGATGGCGGATACCCCATAAAAGTAACTATATTTCTCTAAGCAAATAAATGAAGATCCAAATGATTGTTTGAAAACCCTCTCTCCCTCAATCCTGAACTCCCCCAATCCAATAACGCGCAATACTATCTACAAAAAAAGTAAAAGAAAACAATAGAACAACCGCAAGCAGCTCCACTTCTCAACCGACAGAAGAAAGCACTTTGGCATGCTGAGTATTCCCCTCCAACACACTCCTAACCCTCATAATCCTCTCAACCGCTTTCTCCAGCTCCGTCAACCTCCTCCGCTTCTCGTCCTCCCGACTCTCCATAACCGCCAATCTTGCCTCCAAGCGTGAACACTTTTCCCGTTCATTCCGGACCATCGCATTAGCCTCCTCAAACAAATTCTGCGTCAGCTCTTCCAATTCCAACGTCATGCTCGCCACTTTTTCTTCCGCTGCTTCTCTTGCATTGCGTTCCGTCGTAAGTTGTTCTTCCAGCGGTAAGCTGGCGGGGTCCAGCGTTTCCCGGGGGTTCGGCGTGGGCGTGCGTTGGGGGGTATTTGTCCGGGAGGAGGGCGGGGGGGTTTTGACTTGCGTGCGGGTGCCCCAAAGGGAGCCCTTTCGTGCGGAAATAAAGTTTGTCAGGCGTGACTGGGCTAGGAAAGAGGAGGTTTCGGACGTGGGTATCGAGTTTGCAGAGGAAGGCGACCCGGTTTTGTAGAGGCGGAGGTCATCTTCCAAGTCTGCTGCTTTGTCAACTACACACCACGTTAGCCGTTCCAATGTTCGCGATGCTCGGTCCTTTGAACCGGGCTGGCCAAAAGGAACAGGGAATGCGTGGATGTGTACCTGCCAGGGCGAGTCTTTGGGACAGTTGTCGAACTTGAGCTTCGAGGAGTTCTACCTCGTTTGATCGATCGGGGACGCTGGTTTTGCAGCTTGGACAGATCATCGTTGGTCGTCCGGTTTGGTGTGGCCGAGGAGGTCGTTCGTTGTTTGTGTCAGGGGTGAATACAAATTATGAGGCGTTGGTCCGACGCGGAAAAGGGTTTGGGCGGGCTTACGCGAATGAACGGCTCCCGAAACCGACGCTCTCCTAACGGCGTCTGAATCGGCTTGTGAAAACGTCCCGGAAAAACATCCCATTTGCCACTGACACAGCTTTAGCCTATATAAAATATTTCATCCGTGTGTCCCCGACGTCCCTCGGCTCATCCTCATCGTTCCTTTAAGAGCGCCAAGGAGGCGATCAATTGTAATGATAGTGAATACGCCTATTCCATTTAGATAGTAAGCACTATCTTGGTTGTCTAATGTCGTAGTCTCTGGAAACATACCTCTCATCAAAAAGAGAGCTTATGAAATAAAAGGTATCCAAACTCCTACTCTTTTCCGATAGTCCACATACTCATCCCCAAAAAAGTTCACCAAAAGTCCTTCCTCACGTCTACCCCCCAATCAGCACACCGCCAAAAACAAAAGAGGTTTGAAGAGGAGACGGCATGGGCGAATACTGTATTCTATAAGAGAAGAATCTCCATAGCGTAGCCATAAACACAACTGTGCTCAATGGATTGGCAAGAAAAACCTGCGTCCCAACACCCCACCAAAAGAATCCAAAGTAACTTGGATGTCGGACTAGCGAGTATACGCCTGAAGTCACGAGTTCGTGTGTTGATTTCTTTTCTGTGGCAATTTGATGGCTAAAGTTTGACGAAGCTTCAATCATTGCGGCACTCCGGAAGAATTGGCCGATAACCAACATCCCGAAGCCTGAAAACGGGAAGGGTCAGAGGTGATACCGGGGATATAGGGGACGATACCGGCGTAGGTGGTGATTGAAATAACCTTTGTATGTGGGAGAAAGTACCATTCCACGAGGAACTCAACGAAACCAAGGGTCGTCGCCATGACATAACTCCGTCCATTATTATACAAAAATGCTATACACCAAATTAGCCAATGAGGTCCCCCACAAGGTGTTTTCGAGTACCATCCAGCGTAACCTCAAAAGGCTTATATTTAGCAGTAATATAATACTCCATAAAATGGAAAAAGCAAATTGCCGTAACATATAACCAAGCCTGTGGTGTGGAAGGGTGAGCAATCGCCATCGCAACGGACGCAGCAAGAAGGATCCCCGTAGCAAAAGCAAAGAGAGCGACAAGATGGGAATCATTGCGTTCCCAGAGACTTCGTTCTGTATGACGGACGGGGGAAAGGACGGTGTGGGGGAGCGGGCGGCCGTGCCCGCTGGAGATTGTGGAGCGGAGGGTTGGCGTGGTCGAGCGGGTTGCAGAGCCGTTTATGGTGGTTGTCGTCTGTGACATTTGTGGATTTTCTTTCGAAATGGAAGGATGATGAGGAGATGACGGCGAGAGGAAGGGCGGCATTTATAGACAGTCAGAAAGGCTCGAATTTTAGTTTCTTTTGGATATTGTTGTTCTTGGGGAGGATTGTCTTGAGCGGCGGATCATTGTTGCGGTAAGGCTATTGTTCCCGACCGTTGATTAAAGTTCGGAGGGGGGTTTAGGGTAAGGGCTTAGATATTTCGGGTGGAAATTGGTGATCAGATCAGAGGCGCCGGCCCCGCGCGATTCGATACGACTGGCAGCTCGGAGTCGACGGAGAGAAGACCGCTATCTCGAAAGGCCTGTCTTCACGGCAGTCCCTCAAGCCGTTAAGACTTTTGAGCTCAACCAGAGCAGAACACACATTCGGCTTCAGGAAATTTATGGACATAATCCCTGTCAAACCAAAAAATGGCGAAAAGCACATGTCGAATTCGGTGGTGGCGCTGAACAATGCAATGGAACAATGGAGCTATTCCAATTGCGATGGAAGCTATTTTAATTGCAATGAGATTAAAGCGGCGCTTTAACTATTGCAATGTTGATCAATGAGGCTGTGAAGGTTGGCTATTGTTATTGCAGGATTATTTATAGCTCCCAGGCGGAGATAAGTCTCTTTTCTTGATGTATTTAAAGCATGGATAGCCCCTCT
>Ga0335076_10007370_pt1 | contig 11077 bp, 9 predicted proteins | sample Lox_Sample_25_FD_206717 | JGI IMG/M metagenome (GOLD analysis project Ga0335076, IMG submission 206717) | Soil microbial communities from Loxahatchee National Wildlife Refuge, Florida, United States - Lox_Sample_2.5 | ecosystem: Environmental > Terrestrial > Soil > Wetlands | place: USA: Florida... | reverse complement strand
GATTAGCGATGAGTCGAAGTTCTCGACCTGCAGGAACCATTCGGCGGCCTGCTCGAGGGCTTTCTTGGGGATGAGTCCGACGATCTCGCTCGATATCGGCATCACGCCGTAACGTTCGGCTTCGCGCTTGACCAGTTCAAAGACGCGATGGATCGGAGTCTGATCGAAGTCGGTGAGATTCATCGAGACCTGGGCAAGGCCGCGGACCAGGAATCCGGCGCCCTTCACGAAGCGGAGGCCTCCGCTCGAGAAGCGAACAGCTTTGGCGATTTTCTTGGCGATGTCGACGTCAGGCGTGTTCAGAAAGACGTTGTAGGCGATGAGGAATTTACGCGCGCCCACGACTGTGGCGCCGGCGGTGGGATGCACTCGCGGCTCGCCGATATCCGGTCGGCGTGACGGATTAGTGGCGATCTCGGCGCGAATGCCTTCGAACTGGCCGCGGCGGATGTTTTCCAGTCCCTGGCGTTCGGGAATTCTGGCGGCGGATTCGTAGAGGTAGACCGGAATCTGGTAGCGCTGCCAGAGTTGCTCGCCAACGTGGTTGGCCATGGCGACACAATCCTCGATGGTCACGCCTTCGATCGGAATGAAGGGAACGACGTCGGCTGCTCCCATGCGAGGATGCGCGCCCGTGTGAACGTTCAGATCGATGAGTTCCGCGGCCTTGCCGACTCCGCGAATCGCGGCTTCCTGAATGGCCTCGCGCTCGCCAACGAGAGTGATGACGCAGCGGTTGTGGTCGGAATCCATTTCGCGATCGAGAAGATAGACGCCGGGCATCTTCATGGCGTCGACGATGGCGTCAACTTTGGATTTATCGCGACCTTCGGAGAAGTTGGGAACGCATTCGACGAGCGTAGACATAACGGATGAGGATAACGGGCTGCGGAAATGGGCGCAAGGCAGAGGGAGATCGGAGTCTGAGCTTTACCGTTTGCGGGAGAGGAATTTTCCAACCCCTAACCGCACCTGCACCGTGTTGATGCCGGGATTCGGCGTGGCCAGGCCGGCGTTGGAGATGTGCATATAGCGCAGTTCGAGGCTCCAGTTATACTTCGGGCCGAGAATGTGAGTGCCGAAGGCGGCCTGATCCATAAAGTTCACGGTATTTGTTCCGGTGGGGACGTTGTGATCCGTGAACAGCGCGCCGCCGGTGAGTTCGAGATACGGGGAAAATCGACCGTGACGCTCGAAATTCCACTTGAGGACGAGCGGGTCAAAGCCCACGCCATAAGCGGTGTTGGCCGGTTGAAAGACGAGGAACAGCGGGACTCCGTCTACGGCATATTCGAAGCGGCCGCGCAGAAATCCGGGCAAATGTGGACCGGTGAGAATCCAGCCGTAGCGCAGGCCCGCGTTGAACGCTGAAGTATTCTTCGTGCCGCCAGGGACGGAGTGGCCGCCGCCCGCCCAGATCTGAATTTCGTTACCACCTTTTTCGGGAGCCGCCTGGGCGAGGGCCGAGGCAGCGGCCAGGGCGACTGAGAGGGCGAGAACGAAGCGCGCAGTGCGCGCGGCCATGGTCACCGCGGTTTGCCTCCGGCTTTAAGAGGAGAATCTCCGCGGGGCCTCTGCCCCGCGAGTTCGAGCAGATCAAGCGCCGCGCGGGTGGTGTTGTGACGAGCCACGCCGGCTTCCTCCAGATAATCGCCGAGCACCGGAATCACTCCCAGGGCTTCAATGGCGTCGAGATCATTCACAATCTGGCAAGAGCCTTCCAGCGCGTATTTTGCCTTCAATTCGTTCGAGACATGAGTGCGATTGATTAGAGCGTAGTCGAAAATTTGCTTCTGAGCATGACGGCTCAATGCGCGAATGTGGTCCGCCGCGGTCAGGCCGAGACTCTCGTTGGCCTGCGTCATCAGGTTGCAGATGTAAACCTTGGTGGCGGGGGATTCGACGATTGCCGGCGCGATGCCGCGCACGAGCAGATTTGGGATCAGGCTGGTGAAAAGGGATCCGGGACCGATGCTGATCACATCTGCATCGGCAATGGCCTCCAGAGTCTGGGGCATGGGGCCGACGTCTGCGGGAACCAGAAATAATTCTCGAATGCGTCCCTTGCTGGCAGTAATTTTGGTCTCGCCGCGCACGCGCGAGCCATCTTCCATCAGCGCTTCCAACTCGATATTGGAGGTGGTGGCGGGATAGATGTGGCCGCGGGTAAGTAGAATTTCGGACGACAGGCGGACGGCTTCTGAGAAATCAGAAGTCAGAGAGGTTAGTGCCGCAAGAAAAAGATTGCCGAAGCTATGGCCTTCCAGGCCCGAGCCCTTGTTGAAGCGGTGACGAAAAAGCTTGGAGAGCAGAGCCTCATCTTCGCTCAGGGCGACAATGCAGTTGCGAATGTCGCCCGGAGGAAGCATGTTCAGTTCTTTGCGGAGCCGGCCGCTCGATCCGCCATCGTCGCTGACGGTGACCACGGCCGAGAGATCACGGATGATGGGTAGGTCAGGCTGGGGCGGCTCGGGATCTGCCGGCGAAACGACGAAGCGCTTGAGTCCCTTCAAAAGGGTGGAAAGGCCAGTGCCGCCGCCGATGGCGACGACGCGCAGGCCTTTATCGCGCGCGGTCTTCTCCGAAGCCGGAAAATCGGCCGTCTTAAATTCCATCGAGGAAGATCCCCTCAGGCAGGCTAGACCGTTTCGTTTTCGAGAGCGCCATCGGAGGAATCTAGATCCGCACCGGGGTCGGGATACAACAATTCTGTGAAACGCGGATCCTCCGCCAGGTTCTGAAAATCGGAGTCGTTGCGAGCCTGGAAGCGTAGCTGCGGATTCAACCGCAGGGCCTCATCCAGACGCCGCAGAGAATCCTCTACGTGACCGGTGAGGCAATCGAGCGCAGCCATGCCGTACACCACATAGTCGGCGTTGGCATTTTGCTTGAGCAGCTTGTCGAGGTGCTCGCGCGCGCTGACGTAGTCGCCCACGTTCATGAGCGAAACCGCGTAGTCGAAGTGCTCCTCAGACGTCTTGAATTGCGTGGTGGCGGTTGCCCGCTCGAGCTGCTGGTTGCAGGTGTTGAGATGAACGTTAGCCCGGTCCGCTAGTTCCTTGACGGCACCGCTCACGACCTTCTGGAAGTGCGGCTTGGCCTTGTCGAATTTGTGTTCCTGCATGGCGCGCAATCCCGCCTCGTAGCTCTGGAGTGCTTGGGCGTAGCGTGGATCGTCCGCCATGGATTTCTTGGCGATAGGTTTCTGAGCCATGTGCAAAACTCTTCCTGTGCTCCTGGTGATGGGGAACTCCTCGCAAGCAGGCTTTACTTTCTGAGCAGTCAAGTATCGCCCAAACAGCGGGCGAAGGGCAATGTCAAGGGGTGCGTCCGAAACCCGGTTGCTTCCTCAGTTAGTTGATCGATGCCGCCGACTCGAGATCGATCTGCTTCCATTCGCCCTTGATGATGCCGGCGCGAATCTGGGCAGGAGTCCTGCCTCGCTTGTTTTCCAGATACGAATAGTAAAGCTCTTTCAGGCACGTGGCGCACTGAGCGCCGTGCGTGTTTTCGAAACAGCTATGGAGGCTATTGTGGCCCATGCGGTCACAAAAGCAGTAGCAAGGCTGCTGGTGAAGCACGTTCGGAATCTTGGCCGCCAGCTCGTAGGCGTGCGTCTGATACGGCTTCTCGGCGTCGGCGCCCCAGAGGTCAGCTTTCGTCAAAATCGGCGGCAGTTTTGTGCCTTTGGGAGGCGGTCCGGCATTGTAAGCCGGGACTTCTCCACCTTCCTGCGGCACCGCCCACGTGGCAGACACGCAGAATGTCAGCAGGAAAAGAAAGGACAAGGCCAGAGTCCGCCTGGCAAGCTTGTTCTGGAACAATCGACGCATGATCTCCCCTTTAGTCGTCAGTTATTGTAACCTGCCTTTCGAGGCTCGGACAAAGAGCAGGGGTCGATGTCCCAATGAGCGTCGCGGCGTGATACAACCTGCTGCCGCGGTTGCATCTTCTGTATACAATAAGAATGCATGCCAGGAACGTTGCCTGAGAACTCAGCGAGTGCGGTGCAGGCGCCCAGCGCGACGACGCGAGACTTATGTACTGAGCACCCGACGCGAGTACTGGCCCTCGGTGTCTGGATCCGCGACCTGGTCATCTCCCTCGCCATCTCTGCGTTCATCATCATCTTCCTTTATCAGCCGGTGAAGGTTGAGGGCACGAGCATGATGCCGTGCCTCGAAGATCAAGAGCGGATCTTCGTGAACAAGTTCGTCTATCGCCTGGAGCCGATCGAACGCGGTGATATTGTGGTGTTCCGTTATCCGCGAGACCCGTCGAAGAGCTACATCAAGCGCGTCATCGGGATGGCTGGAGACCGCATCCGCATCGATGGCGGTCAGGTCTACGTAAACGATGAAGCCTTGAATGAAGATTACGTTCCTCCGATTTATACCGACGCGCGCTCGCTGAAAGAGATGACGGTGCCGCCGAATATGTTTTTCGTATTGGGCGATCATCGGTCGATGTCGAATGACAGCCGCGACTTTGGTCCCGTCGACCGCGGCTTCATCTATGGCAAGGCCGTATTCGGATACTGGCCGATGGATAAACTGGGCAGGGTGCGGTAGCGCGGTCCTCTTTAATTCACCTCTGATTTTCCACAGTGCGTGGCCCCGAATTCTCTGTAACACCCGCACGTTCCCTGATAAAATTTCGAAAATCCACACTCCGGAGCGAGAATGCAGGCAATCCTTGCGCTGGAAGACGGCAGAGTCTTCCGAGGCAAAGGCTACGGCGCCAAAGGCGAATGTTACGGCGAAGTCGTTTTTAACACTTCCATCACCGGCTACCAGGAAATCTTCACCGACCCGTCGTACTCAGGGCAGATTGTTGTCCTGACCAACCCCGAAATCGGAAACTACGGCACCAACCAGGAAGACAACGAAGCCACGCGGCCCTGGATCGAGGGACTCATTGTGCGCGAGTTTTCGCGCGTGAGTTCGAACTGGCGGTCGCAGCAGGTGGCCGAGGAATATCTGGAACAGTTCAAGGTTCCGGTGCTCTCGGACATCGACACGCGGGCGCTGGTGCGGCATCTGCGTGATCACGGCGTAATGCGCGGCGTGATCTCCACGATCGAGAGCGATCCTGAGAAGCTCATCAACAAAGCGCGATCGATTCCCAAGATGGATGGAACCGACCTGGCCAAGGAAGTCAGCACCAGGCGATCGTACGTCTGGGAAGTCGGCGAGCGTTCGCATGAGCCGGTCGCGGTCGTGGGAGTGAAGGATGAGCCGCCGCGGTTCCACGTAGTGGCCTATGACTTTGGCATCAAGCAAAATATTTTGCGCAAGCTGCGCGGCGAGGGATGCAAGGTGACGGTGGTTCCGGCGCAGACTCCGGCAGAGGATGTGCTGGCGCTCAAGCCGGATGGAGTTTTCCTGTCGAACGGGCCCGGCGATCCTGAGCCGTGCACGTACGCGGTGGATTCAATCCGCCGTTTGATGGGACGTCAGCCGATCTTCGGAATTTGCCTGGGCCATCAACTGACAGGCCTCGCGTTAGGCGGCAAAACGTTCAAGCTGAAGTTTGGCCACCATGGCGGAAATCATCCGGTGAAGCAGTTGAAGACGGGGAAGATCGAGATCACGGCGCACAACCATAATTTCGCGGTGGATCCGCACTCGCTGCCGGACAGCGAAGTTGAATTGACCCACGTCGATCTGAATGACGACACGCTCGAAGGGCTGCGGCATCGCAATCTGCCTCTATTCAGCGTGCAGTATCACCCGGAAGCGGCACCCGGTCCGCACGATTCGCATTATCTGTTCAAAGAATTCACGAAGATGATGGAGGAGTGGAAAGGCAGCGGCCAGTGACGCGGCGCGCCTTGACGGCGCGCTTTCAAGTCAACGGATCGTCCGCGTTTTGAAAGGGCGCGGCTTTAAGCCGCGCCGCGAAGGGGCAACAAAAGATTCGCGGCTTTAGCCGCTGAGGTGGAGAGATGAGGCCAATTCGAGAGCACGTGACGAGAGGCGGCCAGACGTACATGATTACGTCTGTGCGAAGGGCGGAAGGTGATCTCAACGGCGCACCTCAGGGGCTAAAGCCCTTTGATTTGGGCGATGACGGTGCGGCGCGCCTTGAAGGCGCGCCCTTTCAAGGCAACGGATCGTCAGCGTTTTGAAAGGGCGCGGCTTAAAGCCGCGCCGTAAGAGGCAACAAAAGATTTGCGGCTTTAGCCGCTGAGGTGGAGAGATGAGGCCAATTCGAGAACACGCGACGAATAATGGCCAGACGTACATGATTACGTCTTCGACCTGGGGCCGCCGGGCACTTTTCTCTCGCGAGGTCTGGGCGAAGCTCCTCATTGACGCCCTCTATCACTACCGAGAGACCGCTTATCTGCTGCACGAATTCGTCGTCATGCCAGATCACTTCCATGTTCTGTTGACTCCGAAGACGAGCCTTGAGAAAGCAGTGCAATTCATCAAAGGCGGATTCTCGTATCGCGCGAAAAAAGAGCTCGGCTCGAACATGGAGATCTGGCAGAAGGGGTTTTCGGATCATCGGATCCGAGATGCGAGCGATTATCGTTTGCATCAGGTCTACATCCGTCAGAATCCCGTTCGGAAGCGTCTGTGTGACCGCGCGGAGGAATATCCGTATTCGTCGGCGCACAGCGGATTTGTTCTCGACCCTGCACCACAGGGGCTAAAGCCCTTTGATTTAGGAGACGACGGTGCGGCGCGCCTTGAAGGCGCGCCCTTTCAAAGCAACGGCTCCAAGCGTGAAAGTGCGGGGATGGAACAAAACCCCATCACGCTATCACAGGGGCTAAAGCCCTTCGGTTTAGGAGACGACGGTGCGGCGCGCCTTGAAGGCGCGCCCTTTCAAAGCAACACGAATACCGCCGTTGAAGGCGCGGCCTTTCAAAGCAACAGGAATACCGCCATTGGAGGCGTGTCCTTTCAAAGCAAATTTACAACGCGGCCGAGCGAAGCTGTGGCCCGATACACGAAAAACAAAAGCGCTTAAATGCCAAAACGAACTGACATCTCCAAAATCCTCGTCATCGGCTCCGGGCCCATCATCATTGGGCAATCGGCGGAGTTCGACTACTCGGGCACGCAGGCCTGCAAGGCGCTTATGTCCGAGGGCTACGAAGTGATCCTCGCGAACTCGAACCCGGCCACGATCATGACCGATCCGGAGTCGGCCGACCGCACTTACATCGAGCCGCTCACGCTCGAGTATCTCGAAGAGATCATTCGCATTGAACGCGACATGTCGCCGGGCGCGGGTTTTGCCGTGCTGCCCACGGTCGGCGGCCAGACCGCGCTGAATCTCGCGATCGAACTTTCCGACGGAGGCGTCCTCGACAAGTACAACGTTCAGTTGATCGGGGCCAACGTCGCCGCCATCAAGAAAGCCGAAGACCGACTCTTCTTTAAAGACGCAATGCAGAAGATCGGCCTCGACGTTCCCAAGTCGGCGCTGGTCAACAACATAAAAGATGGCATTGAGTTCGCGGGAAAGATCGGATTCCCGGTCATCGTGCGTCCGTCGTTCACGCTCGGCGGCACTGGCGGTGGGATTGCCTACAACCGCGAAGAGATGGTCGACGTGCTCGGGCGTGGGCTCGACTTTTCCCCCGTGCATGAGGCTCTGATCGAGGAATCAGTGCTGGGATGGAAGGAATTTGAGCTGGAAGTGATGCGCGACACGAAAGACAACGTCATCATTGTCTGCTCGATCGAGAACTTCGATCCCATGGGCGTGCACACCGGAGACTCGATTACAGTCGCACCGGCACAGACGCTGACTGACCGCGAATATCAGGCGATGCGCGATGCATCAATCGCGGTGATTCGGGAAATCGGCGTCGATACCGGGGGATCGAATATTCAGTTCGGCGTGAATCCGGAAACGGGGCGCATGGTTGTGATCGAGATGAATCCGCGCGTGTCGCGTTCGTCGGCACTAGCCTCGAAGGCCACCGGATTTCCAATCGCAAAGATAGCAGCCAAGCTGGCTGTCGGTTACACGCTTGATGAGATTCCCAACGACATCACGCGCAAGACCCCGGCCTGCTTCGAGCCGACGCTCGACTATGTCGTGGTGAAGATTCCGAAGTGGCAGTTCGAGAAGTTCCCCGGCGCCGATGACACGCTTGGTCCGCAGATGAAATCGGTCGGCGAAGTGATGGCCATCGGACGCACCTTCAAAGAAGCGCTGATGAAAGGCATCCGTTCGCTCGACACGGGCAAACGAGTGGGCGGAGAAAAGATCGAACCGAAGATTCTGACGCAGCGCCTGGTCACGCCGCATCCGGAGCGGTTGGCCTATGTGCAGTACGCGCTGCGCCAGGGACACACGGTGAAGCAGGTCGCGAAGATGACCTCGATGGATCCGTGGTTCCTGTATCAGTTGAAAGAGATCAACGATCAGCAGCTTGAGCTGGAAAAACATCCCATGGAGTCGATTCCTCCGGATGTGCTGCGCGAGTCGAAGCGCATGGGATTTTCGGACGGCCGGCTGGCGCAGGTCTGGCGACTCGATGGACAGGAGAAGGTCCGTCACCTGCGCAAGAAATACGGCGTGATGCCGGTGTACAAGCGAGTGGACACGTGCGCGGCGGAATTCGAGAGCTTCACGCCCTATCTTTATTCGACGTTCGAAGATGAAGACGAAGCGGCACCGACCAACAAGAAGAAGGTGATCATCCTGGGCAGCGGGCCGAACCGAATCGGGCAGGGAATTGAGTTCGATTACTGCTGCTGCCACGCGTCGTTCGCGCTGCGCGATGACGGCTACGAGACGATCATGATTAATTGCAATCCTGAAACCGTCTCGACCGACTACGACACGAGCGATCGGCTCTATTTCGAGCCGCTGACGTTTGAGGATGTGTGGGCGATCTATCAGCATGAGACCTCGAAAGGTGCGGAAGTCGGCGTCATCGTGCAGTTCGGCGGGCAGACCCCGCTGAATCTGGCGCTGCCGCTCAAAGCCGCCGGCGTGAAAATCATCGGCACGTCGCCGGAGTCGATCGACTTAGCGGAGGACCGCAAGCACTTCAACAAGCTGCTTGAAGAGTTGCAGATCCCGCAAGCTCCGGGGGTGATGGCAACCTCGATCGATCAGGCTGTTGAAGGGGCGAAGCGCATCGGTTATCCCGTGCTGGTGCGGCCTTCGTACGTTCTCGGCGGGCGCGCCATGGTCATCGCCTACGATGAGGAATCGATCGTCCGCTACATGAAGGAAGCGGTCGAGTATTCCCATGATCGCCCGGTGCTGATCGATCACTTCCTTGAAGACGCGATCGAAGTCGACGTCGATGCCCTCTGCGACGGCCAAGACGTCGTGATCGGCGGAATCATGCAGCACATCGAGGAAGCCGGTATTCACTCGGGGGATTCGTCGTGCGTCTTGCCTGCCGTCGACATTCCCGACCCGTTGCTCGACCGCATGCGCGAGTACACGTTCAAGCTGGCGCGAGCGCTGAAGGTCGTCGGGCTGATGAATATTCAGTTCGCGATTCCACGAGGCGGCAACGGCTACGCTAGCGGGAATGGCGCAGAAGGCGGCAAGGTTTACGTGCTGGAAGTGAATCCGCGGGCGTCACGAACTGTGCCCTACGTTTCGAAGGCGACGGGCGTTCCGATGGCAAAGATTGCAGCCAGGCTTATGACCGGACGCAAGCTGCGCGAGTTCTTGCCGGAGTTCGTTGAGAGGCGCGCTGATCTCGACACGGGAAACTGCCATTACGTGAAGTCTCCGGTGTTCCCGTGGAGCAAGTTCCCCGGCGTAGATACGGTGCTCGGGCCAGAGATGAAGTCGACGGGCGAAGTCATGGGCGTAGCCGACAACTTCGGCGAAGCATTTGCCAAGGCGCAACTCGCGGCGGGGCAGAAGCTGCCGACCAAGGGCGCCGTCTTTCTCAGCGTGACCGATACCGATAAGCGCCATGTGGCCCCGGTCGCGAGAAAATTTGTCGACATGGGATTCCGGCTTGTGGCCACGGCGGGCACTGCCGATGTGATCGAAGCTGCTGGAATGAACGTGGAGCGCGTCTACAAAGTGAAAGAGGGACGGCCGAATGTCGTCGATTTCATCAAGGGGCAGCGGATTCAGCTGATCATCAATACGCCGACCGGGCTCGAACCATGGTTCGATGAGAAAGCCATCCGCCGCGCCGCGGTCACGGCCCGGATTCCAACGATCACCACACTTGCCGCAGCCCGCGCCGCTGCCGAGGGCATAGCAGCATTGCAGCGCGGAGAGGTGAATGTACGGGCCCTGCAGCAGTTGCACGCGGAACGGCTGTCGGAGAAAGCCAGATAGATAATGGCCTTCACGCAGGAGCAACTGAAGAACCTGGTTTCAAGCCGGTGTGCAGTCCCGACTTTGACCCCGGTTGCAAAGCAGGCCTTCCAGGCATTTTCTTTCACTTGTTCAGGGTCGGAAGCTCTCGACGATTGGAGGAAGCTGCGTGATTCTGTGGACGAGAGCGGCTACTGGCCAGTCATACTCGGCAATGATAAAGAGACGGCCCGAATTCTCGACGTAGCGGAAGAGTCGCCTCAAGAAATACTGAAGCTGTCTGCGGCTCGGACTGCGGAACAGTGGCTGAAGGATCGGGAGTCACGAGGAGAGGGCGTCCCGGCGGAATCGCTGCATGGAGGCTGGCCCGCTGATGCCCGGCCGATGACACGATTCACCATCCCTTTTGAGCGGGTTGGCTCTGGTCCACCTAAGAAAAAAGTCACGATAGGGTTATTCCCAACCAAGCAGGGTTACGAGGTTCCCGCTCACCTTAACTTCGGGGGATGGAACGAATGTCCAGATGCAACAGGACACGTGACAATGATGAAGGCGTGGTCTCAGGACTTCGGCGCGGAGTTGGTCGGCATGAACGGAGACACGGTGGAGATGTATGCGAAGCACCCGCCTTCTACACGCTCCGAGGCGATAAAGCTCGCCGAACAACAATTCCTCTATTGCGAAGACATCGTGCTCCAAGGTACGGAGACCATCGAAGTCCTGGCAGCGGGCCTGCTGGGCAACAATATCTGGTTTTTCTGGTGGGATTGAGAACAAACGCTGCAGTGCGCAGAGGCCACCAAGCCCG
>Ga0335076_10007368_pt1 | contig 11078 bp, 8 predicted proteins | sample Lox_Sample_25_FD_206717 | JGI IMG/M metagenome (GOLD analysis project Ga0335076, IMG submission 206717) | Soil microbial communities from Loxahatchee National Wildlife Refuge, Florida, United States - Lox_Sample_2.5 | ecosystem: Environmental > Terrestrial > Soil > Wetlands | place: USA: Florida... | reverse complement strand
GCATGATCCGCTGGGAGGCGGTGATCATCGCGGTCTTCGGCGCCGTCCTGGGTATCGCGGTCGGCGTGTTCTTCGGGTGGGCGATGGTGCGCGCCTTGAACAGCCAGGGCATCACGTCGCTGACCATCCCCTACGGGCAGCTGCTCTTCTACGTGATCCTCGCGGGCGTGTTCGGTGTGCTCGCAGGCGTCTTCCCGGCGCGGCGCGCCGCGAAGCTGAATGTCCTGCAGGCGATCGCGACGGAGTAGCCGGGCTCGGCGTCTCGACTCACGCGCCGGATCACTGCCGGGGCGGGCGATCCTCCAAAGCGAAGGCCGCTGCCTCCGCGACACGCTCTCGCGGCGAAGGATGGGTGAGCGCCCATATTCGCACGAGCACCGGCGGATCCACCTCCAGGAGATTGCTCCGGACGAGCGACCGGGACAGGCGAGCGAACGAAACTGTATCCCTGGTGTCGTCGAGCGCGAAGCGGTCAGCGGACCGCTCCACGGCGCGGTAGAGGTACAGCGCGACCGGACGCGTCAGCAGGAACGCGGCGTATGCGACCAGGAGCACCAACGGCGCCAGCGTCGCGTCCCATGACACCGAGCCGCCTGCCGCGGAGACGAGCCTCGCCCAATCGAGGGCGCCGAGCACTGCCGCCAGGCAAATGGAGACGCGCGCCCACACGATTGCGATCCGAATGAGCACGTGGTGACGCTTCACGTGGCCGAGCTCATGGGCGACGGCGACCTCGACCTCGGCAGCCGGGAGTGCCAGGAGGGTGTCGAACAAGACGATCCGCCGTCCGGGCCCCAACCCGAGCACCGCGGCGTTCGCCTGCGTGGTTCGTTGTGACGCGTTGATCAGCCAGAATCGCCGGACCGGAACCCTCGCATGCGAGGCTCGACTCTTCAGCACGTCGTCGAGGTCGGGTCGGGTGAGTGGCCGCATGCGACGTGACAACCGGGTGACGAGCGGCGGGAGCAGCAGCGCCCCGGAAACGAACCCGACGGCGAGCCAGATCGACGTCGAAAGAGCCCAATCCCCTTGCTCGGTGCCCTCGATGTAGAGCAGCGCCCACGCCACGTAGCCGCACCCGACCATCCACGCGACGCCGCCCACGATCGGCACGAGTAACCATTTCCGGAGCGGTCGCAGCTCGAGGCCCCACGCCCTTTGATGCGTGTATCCGATCCAGATCGTCAGTGGAAGCGTCAGGAGCCAGATGATGAATCCAAGGAGAACCCCGTATCCCCACGCCCCGTTGTAGGAGATGGACGACGCCGGTCCGATCGTCCGGCCGAGCGACGTAAAGCCGGCAAGGACGAGCACTAGGAGGATGACCGTCGTCTGCGCGACGCGAACGAGATGGACGGGTCGCCGGTAGCGGCGAGCACGATCGACCTCCTCATCGCTGAAGGCGCCGAACGGATCGTCCACGACCCGGAGTCTGATCGCGCCTTCGGGTGCACACAAGCACCACCCGCGGCTCCCCGCGGGGTTCAGCCAGTCTTGCGACGCGAGACGAAGTCGCGGACGACGAACTCGCCGAGGCCCTCGCCGACGCCGGCCGTCTGGAAGATGCGGCCGCTGGTCAGGCGCGCGAGGCGTTCCATGAATCCGGTGAGTCCCGGCGTATCCTCCAGCATGAACACGTTGATGGTCACGCCGGCCTTCGACAAGCGCATCGCTTCCCGCAGCGTCTTGTGAATGGTCTCGGGAACCGGTGGCCAGTTGAAGTACGCGACGTCGCCCACCAGATGCGCGGTCGGCTCGCCGTCGGTCACCATGATCACCTGCTTCGTCGCGCGCGGATGCTCGGCGAGCAGCCGCCCAGCGAGGTTGAACGCGTGCTGCATGTTCGTGCCGTACACCCGCTCCCATCCCGCTGCCGTCAGATCCTGCGGCTGCATCCTCCGGGCGTAGTCGCTGAACCCGATCAGATACAGCGTGTCGTTCGGGTAGCGGCCCTCGATCAGCGCGTGGAGCGCGAGCGCCATCCGCTTGGCCGGGACCCAGTGACCCCTGAGCGGCATGGAGAACGACAGGTCGAGCAGCAGCGCCGTTGCCGCCTCGCTGCGCGACTCGAGCTCGACGAGCTCGAAGTCGTCGGGGTGCATCCGAGGCGTCGGTGAGGCGCCGCCGCGAACGATCGCGTTGAAGACGCTGCGCTGCACGGCGATCGGCCCGCTCTCGCCGAACCGCCAGGGCTTGGTTGCGCCCGTCGGCTCGGCCAGACCTCCGGCAACGCGGACGTCGTGGGATCCCTCCCGGTCGCGCTGGAGGTGCTCGAAGAGCCGCACGAGCGCCCGCTCGCCCAGCCGCCGGGCGCCGCGGGGGGTCACTTCGAGGCGCCCGCCCGCTCGCGATACCAGGCCGGCGCGCTCGAGCGCCCGTTCGATCTCCTTCAGGCGCCGGACGTCACGGACGGCGTCGTCGCCGAGCGTCCTGCGGAGCTTCTCCTCGTCGACGTCCTCGAGCGATGCGCCCGCGTACTCGCCCTTCATCGCGCGGCCGAGGTCCTCGTAGTCGCTGAGGCGCTCCAGCGCGTCGACCGTCGCCGACATCGGCATCGCGTCCTCGCCGCCCGAGAGCGCGGGCTCGTCCCACGGCATGTCGGGGAACATGCCCGCGAGCGACTCCATCAGCTGGTTGACCTGGAACGAGAGATCCATATCGCCGAGCATCTCCTCGGCGAGCGCCTGCAGCTCGGCGCGCTGCTCGGGCGACATCGACGCGAGCATGCGCGACATCGCCGCCATCCGCCGGGCCATCTGCTCGAGGAGCTCATCGAGGTTGCGGGGCTTGTCGGGGAAGAACTGCCCGTGCTTGTCCATGAATTCCCGGAAGTCCTGGTCGGTGAGCTCGCCGCGGTCGCGCTTGGCGATCATCTCGTTGAGGTCGGCGAGCATGTCCTTGAACGCGGCGACGTCCTCGGGCGACAGCGACTTCATCCCCTGCGTCATCGAGCGGAAGTAGGAACCCATCACCTCTTCGCGCAACCACTGCATGAGCTCGTCGAACTTGCGCTGCGCCTCCTTGTCGACGAACCGGTAGTCCTTGAGGTCGCGCAGCTTCCCGGCCGCGTCGGGGGGGAGCATGTCGAGGAACTGCTCCCGCATGCGGGCGTCGTCCTCGAGGTACATCGACAAGGTCCGCCGCTCGTCCTCCAGGACCTCGCCGAGCCGCCGCTCGATCTCCTGGAGGGGGGCGTCGAGGTTGAGCCGTTCTCGCTCGCGACGCGCGGCTTCCCGGAGGCGCGACCGCAGCGCGTCCAGGCCCGTGAAGCGCCCGCTCATCCCCTGCCGCAGGATCCGCTGGAGTGCCCCCTCCGCGCCGGCGCCGGCCAGGATGTCCTCGGACATCTCGTCCAGCAGGTCGCCCGCGGACACGTCCGGACCCAAGGGGTCCTGGGTGCCGTCCCACCGGGAGTACCGCGCGCGCATCTGCGGTCGAGCCTACGGCGTTTTCTGTCGAGCTCGTCTCGTGAGTGGAATTCCCCCGCCCCGGTCTTGACTTCGAACGTGTGTTCGGGTAGGGTGGGTCCACTCCCCCCGTGACCGATCGAGGTCCGGGATGCACGTTGTTCAGGAACTGTCGCTCGCCGAGCGCATGGACGCCTGCCACGCACGAGCCTGTTCCGCGCAACGGGAACTGCTCGGGCTCATTTCTTCGGCGGACCGGTCGGAGCTGTGGCGCGAGGACGGCGCCCGGGACATGGCGCACTGGCTGTGGATGCGCTACGGGTTGTCGGAATGGAAGGCGAGGCGATGGATCGTCGCCGCCCACGCGCTGGAGTCGCTTCAAAGGATCGCGTCCGCTCTCGATTCGGGTGATCTCGGCATCGACAAGGTGGTCGAGCTCTGCCGGTTCGCGACGGCAGAGACGGAAGAAGGTCTGGTCGCATGGGCCGGGCGCGTGTCGGCCGGCGCAATCCGCCGACGAGGCGATGTGGAAGCCGAGCGCAGCCCGGCGGAGACCCGCTCGGTCGAACAGACGAGGTTCGTGAGGACCTGGTACTTCGACGAGGGCCGCCGGTTCGGGATCGAAGGGGTGCTCCCTGCCGCCGAAGGACGAGCGGTCGAGGCAACCCTGGAGCGCTTTCGCCGACGCATTCCGGCGATGCCCGGAGAGGAACAAGATCCCGATGCCCGCGCGGCCGACGCCCTGGTTGCGCTGTGCTCTCAGGCCTCCGGCGGGTCGAGCTCCTTGGAGGCCACCGTCGTGGTTCACGCCTCGCTTGAGGCGATGGCCAAGGGTGACGGATCGGCCTCCATCGAGTCGGGCGGGATCGTGCACGCTCAGACCGCCCGCAGGCTCGCCTGCTCGGGTCGCGTTCAACTCGTATTGGAGGACGAGACGGGAGAGCCGATCCGCCTCGGACGGGCATCCCGGGAGCCGTCGGCGGGAATGCTCCGACTCCTGCGGCACCGCGACGCGGGATGCGTGTTCCCCGGATGCGGCTCGAGGGCGTACACGCATGCACACCACATCAGATGGTGGGCGAATGGCGGACGGACCGACCTCGACAACCTCGCCCTCGTCTGCACGTTCCACCACCGCCTCGTGCACGAGCACGGCTGGAGAATCACGCGCGAGGGCGGACGAGCCTCGTGGTTCCGTCCCGACGGAAGGCGCCACGTGGCTGGACCGAGGCGACGACCGAGAGCAAGCGAATCGCTCGCGCGCGGTCAGCCGGCGTTTCCGGTGGCGCGGATGTGATCTGTGTCTGTCCCGCCGCTCGAGGCGTCAACCATCAGGCAAGACCGAGGCCGGTCATCAGGGCGCGAAGCGTGAGGCCGAAGATGAAGAACGACGCCACGGCGAACACCTTCCACCGATCGGACTCGATGTCGATGCCGCGCGCGAGGACGTGGGCGATCACCAGGACGATGCCGGGGAAGACGGCCCCGTACAGAGGATGCAGGAACGTCGGCAAAGGGTTCTTGATCCAGAGCGTCAGCCCGAGGACCAACTGCAGCACCAGGATCCCCTGCAGGATGCCGAGCAGCCGCCAGAACCAGCGGTTGGGCTCTCGCCGCATCGGCCACCACGACAGCGCGCCCCAGAGCATCAGCACGAACCAACCGCCGACGATCGCGAACCCCACGAACGCGTGGATGTCGCAGACCGTCGTCTGACACGGGAGCGACGCGAGCATGTCGGTGCGGAGCCTAGCAGCGAGGATCGAGCCGCGTGGAGGGTGTTGCGCGATGCGCGGCCGGGCTCGGTCGGACGGCGAGACTCAGACGGCGCCGTACCGAACGGCGCCGGCGCGATCGGCGCCTTCCTTGTTGAGCCGCCGCGAGAGGTGCAGCCCTTCCAGCGCGAACTCCAGGGCCGAGGCCGCCACGCCCGGGCTCTCCTCCTCAACGCCGAGCCTCCCGAGCAACCGGCCCAGGCCGGGCGCCTCACCGAACTGTCGGAGGAACTCCGACGCGGGGGTCGTGTCCGACGTCTCGATCTCGAGGCCCTCGTCGAACCGGGAGACGACCGGGGCGAAGTCGAATCCCGACAGCCGCCGGCGGAACACCTCGAGGACGGCCTGGCGGCTCGTGCGGGAGAGGATCTCCTCCTCCCGTCCCTCCTCGATCGCGTCGAACTCGACCCGGCCCTGCGAGCCGGCGAGCACGGCGGGGAGGTCGACGACGCGCGGGACGGCCTCTGGCTCCCCGGCGATCGCGGCGCGCCGGAGCGCCGACGCGACGACCGTTTCGAGGTTCCCGATCGAGTACCTGACCGAGACGCCGCTTCGATGATTCACCTGCGGCGAGCGCCGCAGCTCCGCCGTCAGCGCGGCCAGGATCTCCTTCATGAACGCCGGCACGCGCACGGGCACGGCCCGGTCGCCGCCCGAGGCACGCGCCTCCTGATCCATGATCGAGATCTCGTCGCCGAGCGTCTCCGGGTAGTGCGTCCGCACCTGCGTGCCGAACCGGTCCTTGAGCGGCGACACGATGCGGCCCCGGTGCGTGTAGTCCTCAGGGTTCGCGGTCGCGACCAGCAGCAGGTCGAGCGGCAGCCGGATCTGGTAGCCGCGGATCTGGACGTCGCGCTCCTCCAGGATGTTGAACAGCGCCACCTGGATGCGCTCCGGCAGGTCGGGAAGCTCGTTGATCGCGACGATCCCCCGGTTGGTGCGGGGGATCAGCCCGTAGTGGATCGTCAGCTCGTCGGACAGGTAGTGCCCCTCCGCGACGCGAATCGGGTCGACGTCGCCGATCAGATCGCCGACGCTCGTGTCCGGCGTCGCGAGCTTCTCCGCGTAGCGGCGGTCGCGCGGGATCCAGTCGATCGCCGTGGCGTCGCCGTCGGAGGCGACGAGACCGCGGCAGCGGGCGCAGATCGGCCGGAACGGATGGTCGCTCACCTCGCATCCCGCGATGGCGGGCACCGCTTCGTCCAACAGGTTCACGAGATGACGGATCAGCCGCGTCTTGGCCTGACCGCGCTCGCCGAGAAAGACGATGTCGTGCCCCGCGAGGATTCCGCGCTCGAGCGCCGGGATCACCGACTCGTCGTACCCGACGATCGAGGGGAACATCGACGCCCCCTGCGACAGGCCCGCGAGGAGGTTCTCGCGAAGCTCCTGCTTGATCGTCCGGTCGGCGTAGCCGGCGGCGCGCAACTCTCCGATCGTGCGCGGACGGTCGGCCGACGAGGCCGTTGCGAGGGGGTCCGAAGCCATCCGGGCCAGGGTACCGGGATTCGCCGCATACGGGGCGCCGTCTCTTGTCCGAGTCGGTGGAGGGCTCCCCCTCCTCTTCGTCCAACCGGGGGTGGCGAAGCGGCGGCGTCCGGACCACAATGGCGCACCGATTCGGGGAGGGAATGCAAAGCACCATGGCGAGCGGACCGCTGCTGTACGAGCGACTCACGTGGCCCAAGGTCCGGGACGCCGCGGCCGAGGACCGGGTGGCCGTCATTCCCGTGGCGACCCTGGAGGACCACGGCCCCCACCTGCCCATCGACGCCGACCTGCGGATCACCAAGGAGATCTGCCTGCGGGTCACCGGAGACCTTGCCGACCAGACGGTGCTCCTGCCCGCGATCCCCCACGGCTACTCGCCCCACCACATGGACTTCCCCGGCCCGATCACGATCGGGTGGGACACGTTCACGCGCTACTGCACCGACGTGGGGACCTCGCTCGCGCGGCACGGCTTTCGGCGGATGCTGTACGTCAACGGCCACGGCTCCAACCAGAACCTGGTGGAGATGGCCGCCCGGCTCGTCGGGCTCGAGCACCCCGACGTCCTGTCGGCGGCGTGCTTCTACCTCGGCAGCCCGGAAGGCCTCGCCGTCGTCGAAGAGGTCCGCGAGTCCGAGCGAGGCGGCATGGGCCACGCGTGCGAGCTCGAGACCTCCATCTACCTCGCCATCGACCCCGACGCCGTCGACATGACGAAGGCCGTTGACGAGACACCGCCCGACCAGACCGAGCACGCGTGGATGGACTGGACCGACGGCTCGCTCAAGCTGATGCCCTGGTGGTCCTCGTTCAGCCAGACCGGCGTGCACGGACGGCCCACGCTCGCGACCGCGGAGAAGGGAAAGACCCTGCTCGACGCCGCCGTCGCCGAGATCGCCGGCTACGTCCGAGAGCTGAAGTCGCGCCCGCTCCCGCGCCGGCGGAACCCGCGCGAGACGCCCGAGGGCGCCTGAGAGCGGCGGCTCCATGGTCCAGCCCGCGACCAGGTTCGGCACCCCGCTGCGGCCCGGCGGAACGATCGGCGTGCCCGCTCCGGCGAGCCCCTACGAGAACCGATCGGAGACGCTGCGTGGAGTCGAGTGGTGGGAGGCGCGCGGCTACCGCGTCAAGCTCGCCGACGGCGCGTACGACCGCGACGACTACGTCGCCGGCGACCCGAAGTCGCGTGCGCGCGACCTCATGGCGATGTTCCTCGATCCCGACGTCGACGTCGTCCAGTGCCTGCGCGGCGGCTACGGCTCGGCGCAGCTGATCCCGCACCTCGACTTCGACGCGATCGCCGAGCACCCCAAGGCGTTCGTCGGCTACTCGGACATCACGGCGCTGCACGTGGCGATCCGCCAGCGCGCCGGGCTCGCGACGATCTACGGCTACGGGCTGACGGGGATGGGCGACAAGGACACGACGCAGTTCACGCGCGACCGGCTCCTGGCAGTGCTCGGCGGCGACACCACCGGCGAGGTCCCGAAGGATCCGGACGACCCCTATACGCGCTCCCTTCGCGGCGGCCGCGCGGCCGGACCGATCGTCGGGGGCTGCCTCTGGCTGCTGATCCAGACCATGGGGACCCCCTGGGAGATCGACCTCGACGGCTCGATCTTCTTCTTCGAGGAGTACGACGCCCCCGCCTGGTACGTGGACGGGAACCTCACGCAGCTGCGCCAGGCCGGGAAGCTCGACGGCGTCGTCGGCGTCGTCGTCGGCGACCTCGAGCTCTGCGACTGGCGGGAGGAGCGGCCCGAGTGGCCGCGGACCAAGTCGATCGAGGACGTGCTGGAGGAGCACCTGGAACCGCTCGGCGTGCCCGTCCTGTACAAGCTGCCCCTCGGCCACGGGAAGCACCAGGCCGCGCTGCCGCTCGGCGTCCGGGCCACCCTGGACGCCGACGCGCGATCACTCACCATCGATGAACCGGGCCTGCGGGCGCCTTCGTAGAAGAGAAGAGACGATCAGCTCAAGAGAGGGAACGACATGAAGGGATGGGCACGAACGATCTCGGCGCTCGCCGCGCTGGCGCTGACGGCCGCCGCCTGCGGCGGAGCGTCCTCGCAGAACACGACGTCGCCGGGCGGTGGTCAGGTGAAGGAGGGCGGCACCCTGCGCCTGGGAACGCTGACCGGCATCGACTCGATGAACCCGTTCGTCGCCTTCTCGCAAGACTCCTACTCCATCTTCGAGTACATCTACCCCTTCCTCGTGCAGTACGACACGAAGACGCTGCAGTTCGCGCCGGACTTCGCCACCTCGTGGGAACAGTCCGCCGACGGGCTCACCTGGACGTTCCACACGCGTCCGAACGCGAAATGGTCCGACGGGCAGCCTCTCACGGCCGACGACGCTGCGTGGACGTTCAACGAGACCATCAAGTACGAGAAGGGCCCGACGGCCGGAGCCTCGGGGACGTTCGCGCACGTGGAGTCCGTGACCGCTCCGGACCCGAACACTCTCGTGATCACGTACAAGCGGCCGGTTGCCGTTGCGCTCCCCAACCTGCAGACCATGCCCATCCTGCCGCCGCAGGTGTGGAGCAAGTACTTCACCGGCGACGGGAAGGGCATCAGGACCTTCCCGAACGTGCCCGAGAACGGGAAGCCGCTCGTGAGCGGTGGGCCGTTCGAGATGGTCAAGTACGTGAACAAGCAGATCGCGCTGTTCCAGAAGAACCCGAACTACTACGGGACACCGGCGCACATCGACGGGTTCGGCCTGCAGTACTTCGACAACGACGACGCGATGATCAGCGCGCTCAAGAACCACGAGCTCGACGCCGGCGAGAGCCCGCCCGTCACGAGCATCGCCGACCTGAAGGCCGCCGGCGTCCACGTCGCGATCGTCGACGGCCTCGAGTTCCACGACTTCATCTTCAACTCGAACCCGAAGAAGCCCGAGCACCGGGAACTGCTGAACCCGCAGGTGCGCGAGGCGTTCGAGTACGCCGTCGACCGCAACCAGATCGTGAAGACGGCCTGGCTCGGCTACGCGCAGCCGGGAACCACGATCGTCCCGCCCGGCACGGGCGCGTGGCACGACTCCGCGATCAAGCCGCTCCCGTTCGACCTCGCCAAGGCCAACCAGATCCTCGACTCGCTCGGCTTCGCGAAGGGTTCGAACGGCATTCGGGTGGCGGACGGCAAACCGATGTCCTACACGGTGATCTTCCCACACGACGAACAGGGCGCCGGCGATCGCGCGTTCACGATCATCCAGAACGATCTTCGCCAGATCGGCGTCGCGATCATCCAGAAGCCGATGGACGACACGGCCGCCTTCAGCGCCATCACCGCGCCGGACAACAAGTACCTGAACTACGACCTCGCCATGTGGGACTGGGTGCCCGAGGAGGACCCCGACTTCATCCTGTCGGTGATGACCTGCAACCAGTACGGGAACTGGAGCGACAGCGCCTACTGCAACTCGGCCTACGACGCGATGTACGCGCAGCAGAGCGCGACGGTCGACCCGAAGGCCCGGCAGCAGATCGTCTACAAGATGCAGCAGCAGCTCTTCGACGACAAGCCGTACATCGTCATCAACTACCAGGACCAGATCGACGCCTGGAACAGCAACTGGACGGGCTTCATCGAGACCAACCAGGGCATCTTCAATCCGCTGTCGAAGGAGAGTATGGTCTCCGTTCACCAGGTGTAGAGGGAGCCCGGGCGGGCGACTGAGGCAAGGCCGGAGGGGCCGGAACGATGCGCGGAGCCGACTACATCATCAAGAAGTTGGCGTTCGCCATCGCCACGATCTTCGTGGCCATCACCCTGAACTTCGTCCTGTTTCGGCTGCTCCCGGGCACGGCCGTGACCAACCTGTCCCGGGTCCCGCACGCGACCCCCGCCCTCCGCCACGCCCTCGAGGTCGAGTTCGGCCTCGACAAGCCCAAGTGGCAGCAGTACGTGATCTACATGCAGCAGCTCTTCAAGGGCAACTGGGGGATCTCCTACGCGAACCAGCAGCCCGTGTGGAGCAACCTCTGGACCGACCTGAAGAACACGATCCCGATGGTGCTCTTCGGCACCGTGGTCGCCATTCTCGTCGGCATGGTCACGGGCATCATCTCGGCGTGGCGGCGGGGCACCAAGCTCGACCAGATCAGCACCAACATCGCGATCGCGTTCTACGCGTTCCCGACCCAGTGGCTGGCACTGGTCATCCTGATCCTGTTCGCGAGCTATCTGCCGAGCCACGGGATGACCAACGACTTCCTGCTCAACCCAACGCCCTGGCAGCACTTCAAGGACATCATGTCCCACATGCTGCTCCCGTCGCTGACGATCGCGCTCACCCTGTACGGCGAGTACACGCTGATCGTCCGCTCGGCGCTGCTCGAGACCCTCGGCGAGGACTACGTGCTCACCGGCCGCGCAAAGGGCCTCCCGCA
>Ga0335076_10007365_pt1 | contig 11079 bp, 10 predicted proteins | sample Lox_Sample_25_FD_206717 | JGI IMG/M metagenome (GOLD analysis project Ga0335076, IMG submission 206717) | Soil microbial communities from Loxahatchee National Wildlife Refuge, Florida, United States - Lox_Sample_2.5 | ecosystem: Environmental > Terrestrial > Soil > Wetlands | place: USA... | reverse complement strand
TTGCAAATCTTGCTGTTTTTGATTTCGCCGCTTTTTCGGAACTGGCTTGGCGAAGTATCGTAGCCGGAGCGGAAGGCGCGTGAAAACGTGGCCGACGACGAAAACCCGCAATCCAAGGCTATCTCCAAGGCTATCTCCGTCAGGCTTTGTCCGGAATACCGAAGAAGGCGAGCGGCCTTTTCAAGACGAAGCCGGTTTGTAAAATTGTTCAGGGTTTCGCCCGAAACCGCTGTAAAGATCCGATGAAAGTGAAATTCCGAAAAGCAGGCAACATCAGCAAGCTCGGCCAGCTTTACCGGGCGATCGAGATTCTCCCGAAGATAATCGATGACCCGATCGATTCTTTGGGTGTATTCGCCGTTGGCCTGGGTGTTTGCGCTTGGCACGGATTGACATTGTGCCATAGAAAATACTTCGAATGGCCATTCGGCGGTCACCGCTGTCCGTAAGTTGTTGGAAATCCTACTCACGTTTGGGCGCGCAGGCCGGGCCGGCACTTTCACGCGCGCGGCTTGACGAATTGAATAAAAAAGTTCGCTTCTGCTGTCGATTTTTTCTGTTCGCGACGACTATACGATGAACGATCGGGCGCGCCCAAGCCTCAAACTCTCAAGCAGTGGAGGGCACGACATGAGAAAGGTGATCTTTGCGATCAACATTACTCTGGATGGCTGCTGCGACCACACCAAACAACGGGCAGACGAGGAAATACTTGAATATTTTACGGAGCTCCTGCGAGAAGTTGACCTGCTCGCTTATGGGCGTAAGACCTATCAATTGATGGTTCCTTATTGGCCGGATATCGCAAAAAGCCAATCCGGGACAAAGGCAGGGGTCGAATTCGCTCGAACATTTGACTCAATCAACAAGGTTGTTTTCTCACAGTCACTGGACAGCGCTGAAGGGAAAAATACGAGAATTGTTCGTACGAAGCTGCAAGACGAAGTACTGAAATTGAAAGGAGAACCAGGGAAAAATATTTTGGTCGGTGGCGTAGCTGTCCCTTCGCAACTTGTCGAGCTTGGCCTGGTGGATGAATATCGTTTTGTCGTCCAGCCAATCATTGCGGGGGAAGGGAGACGGTTGCTGGAGGGCGCCAGCCTGCCGGAGAAGTTCCAATTAAAACTTGTTGAGTCAAAGATTTTTAAATCAGGATGTGTCGTGCTGCGCTACTTGAAACAGGAGCAGAAATAGTCTGCGACAGTTGTGGTGCTGGCTTCCAGGCAAGACGATAAAAACTAGAAGAAGAAAAAGGAGAAGAACACATGAAATACATCTGTTTAGGGTATTACGACAAAGGCAAATTCGACGGCTTGAGCGAGAGCGAGCGAAATGCCATGTTCGACACCTGCTTTGAATACGATGACCATCTTCGGGCCAACGGCCATTTTGCTGGCGGAGAAGCGCTTCAGCCCGCGGAAACCGCCCTTACCCTGTATTGGAAGAACGGAAAAGTCGCAACCGTAGACGGACCCTACGCAGAAACCAAGGAACAACTAGGGGGCATTCTCATTCTTGAGGCGCGGGACATGAATCATGCAGTACAGCTGATGGCGCAGCATCCGGCGCTGAAATACGGCAACATTTTCGAGATTCGACCAGCAGGGGACATGACTGAAATCATGAAAGCAAGCGAGCAGCGGCGACAGAACATTGCACGGCGATGACGCCCTGAAGGAGAAAGGCTGCGTTGATCGACGGAAGTCGATAGTTTGGATTTCGTGCCTCAATTGGAGTGACCCGGTTCTTCGGGAAGCAATTCGACCAGATTTGTTCGCACCCGGTCGCCGGCCTGCGCGTCTTTCAGGGTCGCCAAGAATTTCTTGGTGAACTCCTGTTGCAAATGAGATTCCTGTGCAGCTTGTGACCTGTAAACCTCGTAAAACACAAACGTGTTGGGATCATCCTTTCGCACGGTCAGGTAAAACGACTCCACTCCGGCTTCGGCCCGCACCAGCGGCAAGTATTGGCGGGCAGCATTGACAAGCTCGGCGCGCCGCTGCGGCTGAATCTTTGCTTCAATCAGCATAATTACCTTTTCGATGGTCATTTGCGAATGCTCCTCTCAATTCTTGGTGATCGCATGTTTGTCACCTGGCTGGCCGCGTCCAAGAAATAGTTGCAGTTCCATTCGTCAAAAGTTGATCTTGGTGTGGAAGCCGAACACCAAGGCATCATTCGAACTCCCTCCAGCATAGGTGTAGGTGCGACAGCGGCCGCGACTTCTGTCTACCAATGACGCACGCGCCCGACATCGACGTGCACGAAGTCGGAGCTGCGGTAATAACCTACTCCACCGCGGTGGAGACGGAGAGCTGCATCGCGCAGTTCCGATGTCGGAATCCCCGGCAGGCGAATGTCGATCGCTTCGGCCTGCATATGCAGGCTATGGCGCGCCACGCCAGTGTGCGGGCTGCGCGCGCGCAGAAATTCGTTGCTCCAGGGCGTGCGGTAGCCGCAAATCACCTCGATCTCGCCACTAGAATCGCCAAGCGATGCCTGAAGGTCGTACAGAAGGTCGAAGAGGCGAGGATCGAAATGATGCACATCTCCCGTACGGTGGTCGCGTAGAAAGTGGTCGAGGTCGTCCAGCGCTTGGGGGACGTACTGATCACCGCGGCGATAGACGATGTCGAGACGCTCGCCCGTGTGAGTGTGATAGAAGCGAAGACGGTATGCGGGTGCGGCCGAGGACACGGATTCTGTGACGCCTTTCCCGGCAAGCGGCGCCAGCACACATAGAAGAACCAATGACAAACGGCAAAGAGCGGTTTTGCCCTTTTTCACTGGAAATGTCGCTGAGAATGCATAGTTACCCTTCAAAATATTCTGCTTAATTAGACCCATTCTTTGTTAGATGCGCTTTGCGGTCCGCAGGGCGCTCACCAGGCGTCGGGATTACCAGCGGCCAAGGCTTTCTCGAGTTCGGCGTCATAACCATAGATATCGTCGAAAAAGCGTATTTGATCTTCCTCATTCACCGCAGCAGTGCCGTAGACGATCAGAACCGGAATTCGAGTGACGAGGTTCACCTGAACGTTGTTTTTCTCGCCATTCATCGTGGCCTTCACTCGTTCTAAATTCCAGCCGGGATTTCCTCGTAACACCCAGGCTACAAGATCTGCTGGATTCTCTACCCGTATGCATCCGTGGCTGAAATCGCGAACATCCTGTGAGAACAGTGCCGGAGCGTCTGTGCCATGCAGGTAGACGTTGTCGGGATTGGGGAAGATGATCTTCACCAAGCCGAGAGAATTGGTTTCGCCGGGCTTTTGGCGCACAAGGAAGTGGAGGGACTTGATGCCCTCCAAAACCTCCGGGCTCACTTGATTATCAGTTACAACTTCCCCCTGCGGAGTGACCACTTCGAAATTATGCTTCGCGATGTAATTCGGGTCCTTTTGGATGTGCGGCACAACTTCGCCACGCTGAATGCTGGGAGTCACTTCCCAATAGGGCCGGAACACCACGTATTGAATCTCTTTCTCAAAAACCGGAGACTTGTGGCCGTACGCCTTTCCAATGATGACGTTCTTGTAGAAGGCGACGGTTCCATCCGGGTTCATCGCGCGCGCACGATACTCTGGAAGGTTCACGACCACCGGCGGCTGAGGAAAGGAATGTGGAAGCCAGCGCCATCGCTCGAGCGTGAGCCGGATCTGGCGAATGCGATCCTCCGGAGGCGTATTGAGTTCATTGATTGTGCGAGTGTCAAGGTTGCCGGTGGGAGACTCCCCATGTCTGTCCTGGTAATGCTTGACTCCTTCGACGACCGCCCCCTGATAGATCGTTGCGTTCGGATCCAGTTGTGCGCCCGCAGGAATGTCGCCGATGACTTGAAGAAATCGACCCAGGCGAACCACGCCTGCGTAGGATTGGCCTGGCCGCACGGTCTTGGCGATCGTTGGCAGCTTCTGCCCGTCATCTTGCCTGGCGTAGCCCTCATAAACTGGCAAGAGCGCAAGCAGCTTGCGGTAACCCAGGAACGGTGGTTCCAGTTTCTCAATTTCGGCGGCTGGGTCGTCCGCATTCACCACCTGCTTCTGAATGAAGTCGGCCAAGAGAAGCTGTTTTCCCGCCATGTCGAGCTGAAATTTGAATTCCTTGGGATTAACCCGGCCGCAGTGAATGGCGCGGATGTAGCGCATCAGCGAGACGGTAAGGGCGGTATCGAAGGAGACGACGTCTCCATCGGACGGCTTTTTCTCCAGCTTGAGGAGGCGGCCCTGCCATTGCGAGCCATCGTAGTCTTTGGGGTCGAGCCCTTTCGCGTTGGCATTCTCCAGGAGCTTGATCACGGCGAGCCCTTGGGAGCGGATCCGGCCGTTCTCGACCCAAAGTAGAGAGTCACCATTCGACGCGTAAAGTTTGGCGACTTCGGTTTTGTAGGGAGTAAAGTCGGGCCAGCGAAGATCCGGGTTCCGAGCTGAGTCCAAGATGCCGTGCAGCGCGGAGATCCTGGAGACGGACAACGTCCGCTCTGCTGGAGCAGAGTGCCCTCCGAAGAACGCCAGGGAAGTTTCTCCGTTCGCAACCAGAACTACAGCAACTGCTACGCTCGTCAGTACGAAGATCCGTTGGGGCCGGCAAACTGGATTTTTCATCGCAAGCCTCCCTCGACTATTCGTTTGAGTATCCAAAACAGTTCGAGGTTTCGCTAAAGCGAAAAGGACCTTCATTATCTCGGAGGGGCGACTTACGGGGGCGGCAAGCGCGCTGCCGCTTGATGAAGCAGGGTTAGGGTCCTTCGGCTTCGCTCAGGATGACAAGTCGCTGGGAATGACACACGGAAGGCACATTTCCCAAAGAGCATGGGTGGCGGAGGTCCTTCGCTACGCCTGAACGGCGGCTTCGCTCAGGATGACAATGCGGCGGGAGCAATGGCAATGCCCTGCGGAGTCGGCTGGCCCACAACGCCCACCCCAACCTGTCATTCCGAGCGCAGCCGAGGAATCGCTGCTCCCGGCGGTTCGTTGTGGGTGTAGGGGTCCTTCGGCTTCGCTCAGGATGACAAGTCGCTGGGGATGACACACCGAAGGCACATTCCCCACGGAGCTACGGTTGCAAGTCAGAGATGATCCCTGGCCGCCGGCGTTCCGTCGGACCACGCGGATACAGGAATCATGAACTCGGTCACTGGCTCCGGAGCACCACTAAACTGTGGATTCAGCAGAACCGGGGAACCGGGAACGCCTGCACCCCAAGTCATTGCGTCTGTCAGGGGAACGTAAAACATGAGATGGGGAACCCAGTGCCCAGCGGAGTCGTTCAGTCGTCCTTCCTTCGACATCATATAGCTCATACCGCCAGGCTCGAGGGCCGGCAGTTCGTTCTTCTGAAATGCCTTGAGACCGTCGATGATCTGAGGTTTCGAGAGCCCCGCCAGTACCAAGTCCGTCCTCTTCAAGGTGAGTGGAAGAATGGATCGTGCGGCTGGTGGATTAAAGCAGAGTGGACCCCGATTCTTAGGGTTCCAGAACTCGGGGCTGTCGAAAGGGCCCATCCACGCGCGTTCTACAATGCAGACAAAACCGTTCTTGCCTTCCACGGCAGTCTCATAACCATGCCTCCCGAGGACCATAACTGTGGCGTCGCCGGAAATGGACGGCGGAGCCGTGCCAAAACAATCTCGGCCTCTCGATCGGCCATGAGGTATTGATCCAACGGCGCCATACTGGGATACGGAATTGCGTCTGCGGCGCGTCCTGGTTGCGCCGCGCATAGCAGGGCAACAAATGCTAAAGCTGCCAATGTGATTTTCGCGACCATCTTTCGGTTCATTGATTTTCCCCTCCGATACGATTCCAATCAGCTTCGAGACCTTTGATCATTTGAATTAGTTCCTGATTTCCACTCCCTGCTGCCTGGAGCAAGGCGGATTTCGAGTTCTATCTCATTGAGACATTCCTACATGGCAGGTGCCGCCGTTCCATCCGACCATTTGGCAACGGGAATCACAAACTCAGTAACGGGCTCTGGACCATCGCGAAACTGCGGATTCAGCGTAACCGGCGAGTCGGGCAGATCCGCACCCCAGGAGGATTTGTCGGTCAGCGGAAAGTAGAACATCAGATGAGGTACGTAGTGCCCAATGGCATCATTAAGGTGGCCAGCCCGCGACATCATGTAACACATCGCGCCCGGTTCGGGTGACGGTAGTTCTTTGTTGTCGAATTCGGCCTTGATGCCGACGATCATCTGGGCTTTCGACAGCCCAGCCAATACCATTTCCGTCCGCTTGATAGTGAGAGGAAGAATGGATCGCGCGGCTGCTGGATTAAAGCAGCCCGGCACACGCACCTTGGGGTTCCAGAACTCGGTAGAGCTGAACGGGGACATCCATGATCGTTCCACGATGCAGACAAAACCGTTTTTTCCTTCGATGGCCGTCTCATAGCCGCGCCACCCGAGGACAAAGACGGTTGCGTCGCTGGATATAGATTCGGGGGCGGCGCTTCGAGCCAAGGCGATCTCGGCATTGCGATCCGGCATCAGGTATTGCTCGATCGAAAGCATGCTCGGATACGCGGTCGAGCGATCCACCGGGCGATTGCGGCTGGTCAGGGTTAGCTTGATTCCGACAGCCAGGCAGATGATAGCCAAGGCTCCGGCCACGACCCAGCGCGTCGACATCATTCTGTTTTTCAGTCTCGGCACGCTGACACTTGCCGCTTTCTGCTTCTGGAGCCGCTCTCCAAGCGCGGCGCTGATCTCCGGAGAAATGCCCACTTCTGGTGAGTCCACCTGCCATGTCATTAGTACTTGGGAAACACCACGGAAATCGGCAGCAAGGGTTTGGCACTCCGGGCACAGATCCAGGTGCGACAAGATCTCGGTGGCTTGGTCCGGAGGCAGCTCGCCGTCGAGATAAGCCATGAGTTCTTCCTGTTCGATCAGATGACTGTTCGTGCTCATTGCATGCCTCGTCTTCCTGGATGCAGCTGCCTGGCGCTCGCCCTCAGGGCAGGGTTGGTTTTCGCCTCCGACTCGAGGTAACTCTTCAATGCGAGACGCGATCGAAAGAGCCTGGAACGGACCGTGTTTACGGGAATTCGCAACAGGTCCGCAATGTCGGCGTAACTCAGCTCTTCGTATTCGCGGAGCATCAAAATTTCACGGTCCCGCGCATCCAGCTTTTGCATAGCTTGCCTGACCCAGAGCACGCTGTCGGGAGTTGCGTCAGTCTTTGGCTCAGGAGCGGATTGTCCTGCCGAGCTACTCGTCAAGAACCTGCGCCGTTCTGCAGCCAGGAGCTTCAACGCGATGCCATATAGATATGTTCGGACCGAGGCTCGCGGTTCATAGCGAGAGACAGCGCGGATCACCGCGAGGAAAGTTTCCTGGGTTAGATCCTCCGCCCGCCCGGGGTTATCGAGCCGGCGCCCGAAGAAGCCATACAGTGGCTTGCGATAGCGGGCAAACAGCTCCTCGAAGGCTGCGCGTGATCCACCCTGGAATTCCAGCATCAACGCTTCGTCGCTAGTCATAGTCGGTGCGCCAGCCCAATGCGTGCGATCTTTCGCCGGCATTTCTCACATCGATCATGCTTCTTTAATGTCACAAGTAAGGCAAAAGTTCCCGTGCCGCTAATTTCGCCAGAGTCATCGCGAAAATTGCTCTCTGAGTTGCGTCATTGAACCGACGCTCTTGGCTCAACGTATAATCCGCCGGGGGGGACACCCGCGTGCAAACCCTGCTGCAAGACATCCGTTACGCTCTCCGGCAGCTGCGCCATGCTCCTGCGTTTACGTTGACAGCACTGCTCACCCTGGCCATCGGCATCGGTGCGACCACCTCGATCTTTACCCTGACGCATTCCATCATGCTGAAGTCTTTGCCGGTCGCCGATCCCGCCCAGCTCTATCGCATTGGCGATACGTCGGAGTGCTGTGTCGAGGGTTGGGAGGACGATGACTGGAGCCTGTTCTCTTATCAGCTCTACCAGCGTCTCACGGCGGCCGCACCCGAGTTCGAGGAAACCACGGCTTTTCAGGCGTCGCCCAGGATTTACAGCATTCGGCAGGAGGCCAAAGACCACGAAGCACGACCCTTGCGGGCCGAATATGTGAGTGGCAGTTACTTCCATGTTTTTGGTCTCGGGGCCTTTGCCGGACGGGTCATCAACAAATCGGACGATCAACGGTCGGCCGCACCCGTGGCGATGATCAGCTATCGGACCTGGCAGCAGGCTTACGGTTCAGATCCGGGGATTGTCGGGTCCACATTCTTCGTGGAAGGACAGCCGGTCACGTTGATTGGGATTACGCCTCCGGGATTTTTTGGCGAGACGCTGCGGAGCGATCCGCCTGAGTTTTGGCTGCCCCTGCAACAGGAGATTTTGTTCGACGGCCAGAATGCCCAAATGAGATCGAATCAGTCCCAGTGGCTGTATGCCATTGGCAGGTTGAAGCCGGGGGCGAGCGTGCAAGCACTTCCTGCCCGGCTGACGCCGGTGCTCCAACGGTGGCTTCGGGACGAGGATGAGGTGCCTGCGGAATTCAAACCGCTGATTGAACGTACGATCCCTCAAAAATTTATCCGGATGGTTCCGGCCGGAGGGGGCGTCACCTCTTTAAGGGAAAACTATGGCGACAGTCTGCGCATTCTCCTGATGGTTTGTGGAACATTACTGCTCATCGCGTGCGCCAATATCGCCAATCTTCTGCTGGCGCGTGGAGCGGCCCGCCGCGCTCAGACTGCAGTATGCCTGGCCCTGGGGGCTGCCCGAACGAGACTGATTCGCCAGCAGTTGACGGAAGCGGTGCTGCTGTCGGTGCTAGGCGGCGTCGCGGGACTAGGCGTGGCATACGTGGGGACGCGCCTGATGCTGGCGTTGGCATTTCACAGCGCGACCTTCACGCCCATCAGTGCGACCCCTTCGCTGCCGGTACTGGGATTTGCGTTTGCGCTTTCACTCCTGACCGGTGTGGTGTTTGGCGTGGTGCCGGCATGGCTGGCTTCGCGTTCCGATCCGGCCGAAGCCCTGCACGGGGCGGGCCGCGGCACTCGCGGCGGAGCCTCATTGCCGCAAAAAGTACTGGTGGTCAGCCAGGCGGCGCTTTCCCTAGTCCTGTTGGCCTGCGCCGGACTGCTGACAGTGAGCTTGCGGAATCTGGAGAGTCAGGACTTTGGTTTTGACGTCCAAAATCGCATAAGCATTCAGATCAATCCGCCTCTTTACAGTTACACCCCCGAACACATCGACGCGCTCTATCGCGCAATCGAAGATGGTCTGGTGCGATTGCCGAATGTGCAGAGCGCAAGCCTGTCGGCCTGGAGTCCGCTCAGCGGCAACAACTGGGGCGAATTGATTGCCATAGAAGGGAGGGGTGATCCAACGGCTACGCAAGCGGAGGGTGTGTCGTGGGACCGGGTGAGCCGCCAGTATTTTTCGACAATCGGACAGCGCATCGTGCGCGGTCGCGATTTTGCGGAGAGCGATTCGAGCGCCTCGCGCCCAGTGGCGATTGTGAATGAATCGCTCGTCAGGAAATACTTCCCCAACGAAGATCCCATCGGCAAGCACTTTGGCATGGGGACATCGCGATATGCGAGCACGTTTGAGATCGTCGGCGTAGCGCGAGACGCCAAGTACAACGATCCAGACCAGCCCGCAGCACCCATGTTTTTCCTGCCGCTGGAGCAGAGGGTCCATTATTCCGACGCTGATATGCAGGGCAACGAAATGCGAACACATTTCCTATCCAGCATCCAGCTGCTGGTTCATGGCGATACGCGCAATCTCGAGCCGCAGCTTCGTAAGGCTCTCGCCGATATCGATCCCAACCTTACTATTATTAGCGTGCAAAGCATGAACGAGCAGGTGGCCTCAAATTTTGACCAGCAGCGCATGGTCGCGCAGTTGGCCGCGACATTCGGTGTCATCGCCATTCTGCTAGCGGCCATCGGCCTCTATGGCCTGACGGCGTACACGGTTGCGCGTCGAACCGGCGAGATCGGAGTGCGCATGGCCCTCGGAGCGGACCGGCTGAATATTGTGCGACTGGTCCTGCGGGGAGCATTTCTACTAGTGGTGATTGGGTTATTGATTGGAATTCCCCTGGCCATCGGCGCGGGACGCCTCATGGCCGCGCAGCTATTCGAGATACGCAGCTGGGATCCGCGAGTGTTCGGGTTTTCCATTCTTGCGCTTGGAGTTTGCGCCGCGGCCGCCAGCATTCTTCCGGCACACCGAGCCGCCTCGACAGATCCAATGAAAGCGCTGCGCACAGAGTAGATTACGAATCCGCAGATCCAGTGTGGTCGACGTCCGGAAATGTCGAACGGAAATTGGAGGCCTTTTTCTCCGCGCTTGCCAGAAGTCTTCCAGCCGATGTCGATCTCGATGGATCAGCAACTACTCCCAACCACCGCCTAGTGCCTGATAGAGCTGCACCAGCGCGATCAGTTGGTTGCCTTGGGCTTGCGCCATCCCAAGCTCAGCGGAGAGGGAGTTGGTTTCGTTGGTCAAGACTTCCAAGTAATCAGCAGTTCCGGCTTTGAAGCGTACCTCGGAAAGTCGCGCCGCGTCCTGTGCCGATTCGAACAGGTGCTGTTGCTGAGCTGTAAACTCTTGATCCTTGCGATAGGCAACCAGTGCGTTTGAGACGTCGCGGAAAGCGCCTTGGATTGTCTGTTGGTAAGCCAAGACCATCTGATCGCGCTGCGCTGTGGTAAGGCGAACGTTCGACTTGAGTCTTCCTCCCTCGAATATTGGCTGGGTCACAGAGGCGGCCAGGTTCCAGAGACCGGCCGGCCCGGTGAACAGATTGGTGAGAGCGGGACTCTCGAAGCCGGCGGATCCAGTGAGGGAGATTTGAGGAAAGTACGCGGCCCGGGCCACGCCGATCTGAGCATTGGCGGCAACCAGATTTTCTTCCGCCTCGCGAATATCCGGACGCCGCTCCAGTAGCGCCGAGGGAAGACCGACCGGCACCTCGGGAGCATGTGGCTGTTCGGTCAGCTTCAGGCCTCGAGGAACATCACCCGGGTTTTGTCCGAGGAGTATGCTGATGGCATTTTCCTGTTGGGCGATCTGGCGCTCAAAGTCAGGGATTTCGGTTGCGGCGGTGTATACCA
>Ga0335076_10007364_pt1 | contig 11079 bp, 9 predicted proteins | sample Lox_Sample_25_FD_206717 | JGI IMG/M metagenome (GOLD analysis project Ga0335076, IMG submission 206717) | Soil microbial communities from Loxahatchee National Wildlife Refuge, Florida, United States - Lox_Sample_2.5 | ecosystem: Environmental > Terrestrial > Soil > Wetlands | place: USA: Florida... | reverse complement strand
GATCGACTGTCGGAGGTGATCATGGATGATCACCGGCCGACAAGTTCGGGCGGCGCGAGCCTTGCTGAACTGGAAGCAGGAAATGCTCGCGGAGAAAGCCCTGGTGGCATTGACCGCCCTCAAGCGCCTGGAGTCCGAACGCGGTCTCCCGGTGCATGAGGGCACGCGCGACCAGGTCCGCCGAGCGCTGGAAGCCGTCGGCATCCTGTTCGTCGAGTCCGACCGCGGTCGCGGCGTCATGCTCCTGAACGAAGCACCTGCCAGTTCGGTGCGGAGAGCGTCACGCGCTCGGGCTTGAACGCGGCTACGCTTACAGGACATGAACACCGACCGACTTCGATGGATTCGCCACTGATGCAAACTCCACCGCTCAATCCACCCGTTGCAGACACGGCGCCGACGGACCGCGCCCTCACCGGTTATGACGAGCAACACCTCGTAACCTACCTTCGCCTGTTGGACGCCGAGACCGACGGAGCGGATTGGCAGGAAGTCGCGAAGCTTGTGCTGCACATCGATCCAGCATCCGAGCCGGCCCGGGCGCGACGCGCCTGGGAAAGCCATCTGGCGCGCGCCCGCTGGATGACGGAGCACGGCTACCGCCATCTGCTGCGCGGTGGCGCTCCTCACTGAATTTGGTTCCTTGCCGCGCCGGCAACGCGCATTGCAGGTCCGGGCGGTAGCGATTCCGCTTCTCTCAACCGAATCTTCCCAGAGACGCCGGGGAGCGTGTCGATCGGAGGAGTGATCGCTTATGCCTCGTGCCGAATGGCGTTCACAGGCAGCTTATGAGGACTTGCGTTCGCTCGATGCCCCTGGGTTCGCCTGGGAATTTCTCAGCCGCAACCCCGCCTTCGAGCGCGACTGCAAGAGGCTCGAACACGCCGACGACCAGGACCCCCACAGCGCCGACGAACAGGACGACTTCGCGCGGCGCTGGGGGGTGCGATTTCGTAAGACCGGAGCTTCGCGGCCACCCTGCTCTTTGGACGCCGGCGAGCCTGCCGAGCGTGATCCCGATAACCCGGCTTCCACCCGATCTCGCCGACCCGAACCTCAAACGTGATACCCGGTCGCTCGGCCCGGCCATTGCGGAGCAAGGCGCCGAGCGGCTGATGGAGCGGCGGGACAGCCTGTTCCGCCTTCACATCATCGAAGAGCCAGGCGAGGAAACGCCTTGCGTCGTCCTGCCGCTCGATCGGCTCTTCGAGATCCGCGCGGCGGCGGCGCTACGGCTGTGGCGCGGCTTGACGGGCCGATCGCCCGGGCGCGACCCGGCAGCGCTGCCCGCCAGCCGACGCGAACGCCTGGTGCTCGCGCTGCGCGCGCTGGATGGCCGGCTCGAGAAGGCGAGCTACCGTGACATCGCCGAGGCGCTCTTCGGCGCCGGCCGCATGCCGGAGCGCGGCTGGAAAACCTACGATCTTCGCGATCGGACCGTCCGGCTGGTGCGCCTGGGCCATGCGATGATGCAGGGCGGCTATCGCCGCCTGCTGCTCTATCCTTACCGGGGGCGAACCTAGAGGGTATTATTAGCCAAACTGGGGTTGCGTCGCTGAGCACGGCGGACCTGGGTCGAGCTTCCGATATCGTGGAGGGTTTCGGATGCCCGCGCGGCGCGAGCGAGGGATGCAGCATCGGAGGCCGGCGTCCGACGGCGCCGGATCAGCACCCGGATGCCGGCCTTGCGCGAGTTGATGCCACTCAGTATGTGGCGTTTGCCGTACCGGATACTCCTAGATATGCTAATCGGAGACCTATTTCGGACACGATTAGGTTGAAAGGCCGCAAAGGAAAAAGCAGCAACAAAACCGCAGGCGCGACGAGTGACAACTTTCCGCTTTATCCATACCGCGGACGTTCATATCGACAGCCCGCTCATAGGTCTCACGCGGCATGAAGGATCAGCCGCCGAGCGCATCCGGTCCGCGACCCGCGAGGCCTTCGACAATCTCATCGGGCAGGCGATCGACGAGCAGGTCGCCTTTGTCGTCATAGCCGGCGACCTCTATGACGGCGACTGGCGCGACTTTCATACCGGCCTGTTCTTTTCCCTCCAGATGGGCAGGCTCGCCAAGGCCGGCATCCGCGCCTTTGTCCTTTATGGCAATCACGATGCCGAAAGTCAGATCACGCGGCGTCTGAGCCTGCCTGACAACGTGAAAGTATTCTCCGCGCGCAAACCCGACAGCTTTCTCGTCAATGAATTCAAGGTCGCGCTGCATGGGCAGAGCTTCAGGCAGCGCGACGTCACCGACAACCTTGTGCCCGGCTACCCCGATCCTGTGTCCGGCATGTTCAATATCGGCGTGCTGCATACGGCGCTGGGCGGCATGGCGGGTCACGAGAATTATGCCCCTTGCAGCCTCGATGACCTCAAGACCAAGGGATACGACTATTGGGCGCTCGGCCACGTCCATAACGGGCAGGTCGTGCATGAAAATCCGCATGTCGTGTTTCCGGGCAACCTTCAGGGCCGGCATATACGGGAAACCGGCCCCAAGGGCGCGCATCTTGTGACAGTGGAAGACGGAGAGATCACGGATTTCACGACGCTGCATTGCGACGTTGTTCGCTGGTCTCGCCTTTCGGTGCCTGTCGATGATTGCGGCCACTCCGCCGAAGTGTCGGACCGTGTGCGCCAGTCCATTGAACAGGCCGTCGCTGCGGAGGCAGATGGTCGGCTTCTTGCCTGCCGCATCGAGCTTACCGGAACAAGCAAGATTCACGGCGAGTTGCTGGCGTCCGCCGAAGATCTTATGGCCGAAGCGCAAGCGGCTGCGCTTGGCATCGGCGATGACGCAGCGTGGATCGAACGGCTTGTCGTCTTAACGCAGCCCCAACGCGATCCGTCAGCATCTGCCGATCAGCAAGACGCGCTAGGGGAGCTGCGTAGCATGCTCGCCGACGCCGGCAAGGACGATGGCCTGTTGCAGCAGCTTGCATCCGATATAGGCGAGCTTTCCCGGAGGTTGCCCGCTGATCTGCGCACAGGCGTGGAAGACGCTGCGCTCAAGGCCGCCATCAACGGCAAATACGCCGATGTCATCGGCCATGTGCAGGATTATCTGAGCGCGCGTCTCGCGGCGCCGGGAAAATAGATCATGCGAATTAACAGGCTCGATCTCCTGCGATACGGACGCTTTACGAACCTATCCCTGCCGTTTCCGAAAGCAAGTTCCGACCTGCATGTCATATTCGGACCGAACGAAGCCGGCAAATCTACCTCGCTTGCCGCCATCGAAGACCTGCTGTTCGGAATTCCTCACAATTCGCCATACAATTTCATTCACGACTACGGTGTCATGAGAGTCGGCGGTGCGCTCGAGCACGACGGCAAGATGCTTGAAGTCCGCCGCCGCAAGGGCAACAAGGATACGCTGCTGGCGCCGGACGACAATCCGCTTTCCGCCGGCGACGGCGCTCTCGCGCCCTTTCTCGGCGGCGCCAACCGGGCTTTCCTCACGCGCATGTTTAGTTTGAATCACGAACGCCTCGCCCAGGGCGGACGTGAGATTCTTGAAGCGAAGGACGAGGTGGGACAGATGCTGTTCTCGGCAGGCGCCGGTCTTTCGGGCCTGCGGGACCGGATAGCGTCCCTTGCCAAGGAGGCCGACGAGTTGTGGGCGCCGAGAAAGGCCGGCCATCGGAAATACTACATCGCGCTCGATGCCCTTGACGAAGCCGACAAGGCTCAGCGCGAGCATACCGTTACGGCCAGCAAATGGCACGAAATCAAGCGCTCGCTCGATGCCGCGCAGGAAACTTATGAAGCGCTCGGAAGCCAGATCGAGGAGGAGTCGGCCGAGCAGCGGAAACTCAGCCGGATTCGCCGCGTATACCGGCAGGTGCGCAGACTGGCAGAGGTTCAGGCAGAAATCACTGGACTTGGCGAGATTGCCGCACTTCCGGAGGATGCGGAAGCCCAATTGGCGACTGCTATCCATGACCACTCCACCGCGCAGTCCAAAATCGACGAGTTGGACGGCCAGCTCTCGCAGGCAACATCCGAGCGCGCGGAGCTGCATTTCGATGAATCTCTTCTCATGCGCTCCGATGATATCGCCGAGCTTCATAAACAACGCATCGAAATCCAAAAGGAAAAGGCCGACCTACCGAAACGCCGCGCGGAACTGGCCGCCAAGGAAGAACAGCTCGTCCGGCTCGGCGAAGATCTCGGTTGGGATACCGGTGATTCCACGGCAATCATCGCGCGCATTCCGCAACGCGCCAACGTCACTGCCGTTCGGACATTACTCACTCGGCGGGGTGAGCTGACCGGAGCGATGAGAAATGCGCAAACCGCTCTTGAGGAGGCCAAGGACAGCGTAGATGAGCTTCAAGATGAACTGGACCAGATGGAAGCGCCGCTCGATATATCCGCTTTGGCCGCAGCGATCGGGGCGACACGCAGCGTCGCCGATATAGCTACCCGTATCAAGGTGGCTGAGAAGGAAGTTGCGGACGCCAATGCCGCCGTCAGCAAGCAGCTAAAGCCTCTTCGACCGCAGACATCCAGCGAGGAAGAGCTAGGAACGATGCCCGTCCCGCCCCGCACCGTAATCCAGAGCCACCGGGATGCCCTTCGCGACATTGAACAAGAGACCAAGTCCTGCCGTGACCGTATTGGGAGCGCCGAAAAGGAGCTAGGGCAGCGCCACAAAGCCTTTACGCAACTGGCGCATGACGAAGATGTCGTCACGCCGGACGATCTCGACCGTGCGCGTAACGAGCGTGATACCGGCTGGTCACTCGTTCGCAGGCGTTATATCGACGGTGCCGAAGTACCTGAGCAGGACATCGTGGCTTTCAATGGTGACGCCCCGGACCTGTCGACCGCCTACGAACGAAAGGTCGAGGCCGCCGACACGCTAGCGGACCGGCGATTTGACAAGGCGGAGGCCGCCGGCCAGATCGCCGTCATTGCCCGGCAGATCGCGGAGGCAGAGGAGTCGCTCGCGGCTTTGCGTACCGAAGAGACCGCGCTTGGCGAAAAGCGCCGCAATCTTGAAGCGCAGTGGCAAGATTTGTGGGCGGAAGCGCCCTTCGAACCGCTCGCTCCCGAGTTCATGCTAACTTGGCTGGACACCAGAACGACTATTCTCGACCTTGTTGACAAACGCACCGCAGCGGCGGGGCGGATTGCCGCTCTTCAAGACGAGGAAGCCGAAGCGCGTGCATCGCTGATCGCCGACCTCGTCTCATTAGGCGAGGACACGAAGGTGCTCGACGGTCACGGCCTAAGGGTCGTCCTTGAAGCGGCAACAGCCGTCCAACAGCGGCATGTGAAGCGCGGCGAGAACAAGAAGGCCGCCGAAGAGCAAATCCGCAAGCTTCGGGCGAATGTGACCCGGAAACAGACGCAGGTCGAAAAGGCGCAAGGCTCGTGGGCGGACTGGCTCGGTCAGTGGTCTCCGGCACTGAAGTCGCTCGCCTTCGCCGACGACACTGCGCCTGAGACGGTCGCCGATCATCTTGACGTGATCGATGACATGCGCGGCCTGTCCCATGACATCGATCAGTTGAAGCGCGACCGCATCGCCAAGATCGAGCGCGACATCCGGGGGTTCTCGGCCTCCGTGACGGCGCTCGTCAGTGCCGTCGCATTCGATCTTGCGAAGCAGGAACCCGAGGACGCCGTTCTCCAACTGGAAAAACGCCTCGACGACGCGAAGCGCACCAAGGATCAACAAGCACAAAAGGACCAAGCGATCGCGTCACTCGAAAAGAGAATCGAGGAATGCAAACAAGCCCGCACAGCGGCGCAACGGGTCATCGACAAACTTCAGGAGCTAGCGGGCGTCGAGAGCCCCGACCAGCTCAGGGAGGCTATGCGCGTGTCACGGCGCCAGCATGAACTCAACGTGGAAAAAGCGGCGCTTGAAGAGACGCTCGCCGCGGAAGGCGACGGGCTTCCTCTAACGGAACTGCGTGCGGAATGCGAGGAAGCCGATCTCGACCAGGTCGCGGCGCGTGAGGAATCTCTGCAAAATGAGCTGAAGGATTTGCGCGATCGCCTGACGCCGGCAGCCGAGCATCGCGCAGAAGCCCGGCAAGCCTTCGAGGCCATCGGAGGCGACGGTCGCGCGGCCCAGGCGGCTGCCGCCCGGCAGGAAGCGCTTGCTTCAATACGGGATGCCGCCGAGCAGTATGTCCGTGTCCGTACTGCCGCCACGCTTCTTCAGTGGGCCATCGACCGTTACCGCCGCGAGAAGCAGGCTCCACTCCTGAAGCGCGCCGGAGGAATGTTCGGCACGCTGACATTAGGATCGTTCACCGACCTGCGCGTCGAATATGACGATCAGGATCACGCCCGGCTTGCGGGCATACGTCCGGATGAGTCCTCCGTGAGCATCGGCGGCATGAGCGACGGTACGGCGGACCAGCTCTATCTCGCTCTGCGTCTCGCTTCGGTTGATGAATATCTTGGCCGCGCGCATGCGCTTCCCTTCGTCGCTGATGATTTGCTGATAAACTTCGACGACGCCCGCGCCGCTGCAGGGTTCAGAGTGCTGGCCGAGCTGGGACAGAAGACACAAATCCTGTTTTTCACGCACCACCAGCATCTTGTTGATATCGCGCAGGCGACGCTCGGCAAAGGCATCAATGTCATCTCTCTGGGGGAGGAAAAGGTGGCTTCCGCGGCATAGACTTCGATATTGCGCGCGACACTCCGTAAATCGGGAGCGCTTTTGCGAGGATCGTGACGTTAGGGGTGCTACGGCTATTGAAAAGCTTCTTGCCTGGTGGTCCAGGGGGAATAAATAATGAGGATAGCGTCTGTCAGAATTGAGAATTTCAGGTCTTTCGCGGACGCCACCATTCCCTTCAACGATTACACCTGCTTGGTTGGCCCCAACGGCGCTGGCAAATCCACGGTGCTCACCGCCCTCAACGTGTTCTTCCGCGAGTCAGAGAACCTGCCGACGGACCTTAGTCAACTTGACCAGGAGGATTTTCACTGCAAGAAGACCGGAGAACCGATCAGAATCACGCTCACGTTCTGCAATCTCAGCGACGAAGCGAAGGAGGACTTTGCCGATTATGTTCGGCAGGATCAGCTTGTCGTCTCGGCTGTCGCCGCATTCGACGCCGCCATAGGGACGGCGCAGGTAAAACAGTACGGGCAGCGGCTCGCTATGCGCGCTTTCGCACCCTTCTTTGAAGCCGCCGATGCGGGCAAGAAAGTAGCGGAACTGAAAGACACCTATTCCAACCTCCGCCAAACCTATAGCGACCTGCCGGCGCCAAGCACGAAGGACGCCATGATCCATGCCTTGCGCGATTATGAAGCGGCACGACCGGCCGAATGTGATCTCATTCCGAGCGAGGACCAGTTTTACGGATTTTCCAAGGGTGCAAACCGCCTCGCAAAGCATATCCAATGGGTCTATGTGCCTGCGGTTAAAGACGCAACCTCCGAGCAGGTTGAGGCTCGGAACTCAGCGCTCGGCAAGCTTCTCGCTCGCACCGTCCGCTCAAAGACGAACTTTGACGAAAGGGTGAAGACCCTTCGTGCTGATATGCAGAATCAGTACCAGCAGCTTCTCGACGAGAACCAAAGCGCCCTGGATAATATCTCTACGGCTCTTCAGACGCGGTTGTCCGAATGGGCGCATCCGGACGCGCGTCTGCGCCTGCAATGGAAACAGGATCCAGATAAGTCTGTCCGCGTCGAAGAGCCTTGGGCACACATTCTCGCCGGCGAAGGTGACTTTGAAGGCGAGCTGGCGCGCTTCGGTCATGGCCTCCAGCGCTCATATCTGCTTGCGCTGTTGCAGGAACTGGCCGGTAGCGACGCCGAAAGCGCCCCAACGCTCATCCTCGCATGCGAAGAGCCCGAGCTGTATCAGCATCCGCCGCAGGCGCGTCACTTGGCGTCCGTTCTTCACAAACTCGGCCGCGGCAACTCGCAGGTCGTTGTGTGCACCCACAATCCGCTGTTCGTGTCGGGCGAGGGATTCGAGGATGTCCGCATGATCAGAAAGGAACAAGGCAGCCCGTGCTCAACGGTTTCGCATATGACGTTTACGGAGATTGCCGCAGCGGTGGCCGCTGCTACGGGTGAACCACCGACCAAGCCGGCCGGCGCACTTGCAAAGATTCACCAGGCACTGCAACCGGGCTTGAACGAAATGTTTTTCACTCGCCGCCTTGTCCTGGTGGAAGGCTTGGAGGACGTCGCCTACATACTGGCCTATCTTAATCTTCTCGACCGGTCGGATGATTATCGGCGTCTGGGCTGCCACATCGTGCCGGCTAATGGGAAGAGTGAGTTGCTGCAGCCACTAGTCATTGCTAGGCACATGCGGATTCCGACCTACCTTGTTTTCGATTCGGATGCCGATAAGCCCGACAAGAACGGCAGCAAGACCAAACATCAGAAGGACAACAAGGCACTTCTCACGCTCGTCAGTAATCCCGGCGGCGACCCGATGCCAGCTGCGACGGCGCGGGGCACAGGCTTTACGATGTGGCACTCCGATATCGGTGCGATCGTTGAAACTGACATCGGCGCGGCCGATTGGGCTACATACCGTGCCGAAGCGGACAAGCGCTACGGGCAAGCCGGGGCTTTGCGGAAGAATTCCCTCCATATCGGTGCAAGCCTTGCCTTCGCCTGGGAGGCCGGCAAGCGCCCGGCAAGCCTGGAACGCCTTTGCATGGACATTCTCGACACCGCCAACTCTATACCTTTGTGATACTCCTACCGCCATTGATCAAGTGGCTCTGTCTCGCCATGCGATCGACCAAGCTGCTGGTGTTGCTACTTTGCCGGAGGGTAAGGCTGAAAATTGAGGTGTCGGCCAAATTGCTATTGCCAGAAAATTCCGCTCTCAGAAGACGAGCACCCGCAACTACTCAAGAATTAGGGGCCAGTGTGACATCCGCTTGTTGACGTTCTTTGTCCAGATGCAGTCCTTCGGCTTCCCACCGAAGTCGGCTATTTAGTCTCCGGCGGCCACAGCTAAGGCTCGATTAACAGCACACTCTAGCCATGATCAACGGGGATGGCGATCTCGCCACCCCATGAGATCACCATCCCCCTCGAGGGGCCGTCTCCGCCACCGTGATCCGTAACAGCCGCCGTCATTCGACGGCCGCCTACACGGTCACGGAGCTATCCCATGTCAACCAACATCGCTGGCTTGCCGCCGCGCTACCTGCGCACGCCCGAGGCCGCGCGCTTCGTGGGCCTCTCCATCCGCACGCTCGAAAAACACCGGATTTACGGAACGGGGCCGCGCTACGCGAAGCTGGGCGGCCGCGTCGTCTACCGCCTCGAAGACCTGCAAGCGTGGGTCGAATCCGCCGTCAAGGCGTCGACATCGGACCCAGGCAAGGCCGTCGTCCTGCCGGCGCGGCGCCACACGCCGGCCGAACTCGAACAAGCCCGCCAGCCGCGCCGCTGAACGTCTCCGATGTCGGCGCGCCACCGCACACGATCCGAACGCGAACAGCTCGAACTATTCCGCGCGCTGCCCGGCGATCTCGCGCCGCGCGATGCGCAGGACCTCATGGCGTATCCGTTTTTCAGCCTCGCCAAAACGCATCGCATTACGCCGATCGACTACCGGATGAACGACGTCGCCATCCGCGTCGAGGCCGTGCCCGAGCACGGGATGGCCACCATCTGGGATGCCGACGTTCTGATCTGGGCAGCCAGCCAAATTGTCGAGGCGCGTGACGCCGGCCTGCGCACCTCGCGCCTCATGGCCGCGACGCCCTACGAGATTCTTACCTTCATCGGACGCGGCGTTAGCGCACGCGACTACCATCGGCTGAAGGCGGCACTCGATCGCCTGCAATCCACCACCGTCGCCACATCGCTGCGCCAGACGAACGAGCGGCGCATGCACCGCTTTTCGTGGATCAACGAATGGACCGAACGCGCCGATGCGCATGGCCGCGCCGACGGCATCGATCTCATCGTGCCGGACTGGTTCTACCGCGCTGTCCTCGACGACGCGCTCGTGCTCACCATCGACCGCGAATATTTCAAGCTGACCGGCGGCCTCGAGCGCTGGCTTTATCGCATCGTCCGCAAGCATGCGGGCAAGCAGCGCGCCGGCTGGCGGTTCGACTTCCGTCACCTCCACGGCAAGTCGGCGAGCCTTTCGCCGTTCAAACGCTTCGCGTTTGAGCTGCGCGATCTCGCGCGCCGGCAACCGCTGCCCGGCTATCGTCTCGGCGTCGAACGCGACCGCACTGGCCGCGAGCTGCTGGTCTTCGCTCGCAGCCACTTATCCACAGCGGGCTATGGACAAGTTGTTGATGCCGTCGTGCCTTCAGGAACCTCGGAGCGCGTGCCATCGGGAACCGAAGCCGCGTGCCATCAGGAACCCGCATCGACATTTTCCGCTGGAAATTCCGTCGCTTGCGAGCCGCCTAACTTAGACTCTAACCAAGAAGAATCTAACGAGTCTGTTGTTGGCGGCGGCGCGACCCAGAGCAAAAGCGGGACCGGCGCTCGATGATCGTCGCGCTGCTCAATCAGAAAGGCGGCGTCGGCAAGACGACGCTCGCCCTGCATCTCGCCGGCCAATGGGCCCGGCAAGGAAAGCGGATCACGCTGATCGACGCCGACCCGCAAGGCTCGGCGCTCGACTGGTCCGAGCAGCGCGCACGCCGCCGCCATGACCGCCTGTTCGGCGTCATCGGCCTCGCGCGCGACACGCTGCATCGCGAAGCCCCCGAGCTCGGTCGTCATGCCGATCACGTCATCATCGACGGGCCGCCGCGCGTCGCCGCATTGCTGCGTTCAGCGCTGCTCGCCGCTGACCTCGCGCTGATCCCCGTGCAACCGTCGCCCTTCGACGGCTGGGCATCGGCGGAAATGCTCGCGCTGATCGCCGAAGCGCGCGTCTTTCGCCCCGCACTCGTAGCCCGCTTCGCTCTCAACCGCTGTCCCGCGCGCACCGTCATCGCCCGCGAGACCGCGCATAGCCTCACCGAACACGATCCGCCGGCGCTCGCGGCGCGGATCGGCCAGCGCGTCATCTTCGCCGACGCGGCCCGCGCCGGCCAACTCGTTTTCGAGCACGACGATTACAGCTCAGCTGCGCGCGAGATCGCGGC
>Ga0335076_10007363_pt1 | contig 11079 bp, 9 predicted proteins | sample Lox_Sample_25_FD_206717 | JGI IMG/M metagenome (GOLD analysis project Ga0335076, IMG submission 206717) | Soil microbial communities from Loxahatchee National Wildlife Refuge, Florida, United States - Lox_Sample_2.5 | ecosystem: Environmental > Terrestrial > Soil > Wetlands | place: USA: Florida... | reverse complement strand
CCTCGCGCGAGTCAGGCGCGCGGCACGGCTCGTGGTGGCGGATGCCCGCGAGCCGCAGAGCTTCTGGGACGGCCACCCCTTCGAGCGGATCCTGGTCGATGCCCCCTGCTCCTCGACCGGAGTGATCCGCCGCCATCCGGACATCAAGCTGCTGCGCCGTGAGAGCGATCTCAAGGCACTCGTCGAAGGGCAGCACGCGATCCTCGCGGCGGCCGTGCGGATGCTCGCCGCGGGGGGTCGGCTCGTGTACTGCACCTGCTCGGTCCTGCCGCAGGAGAACGAGGCCGTCGTCGGGACGCTCCTCGAGCGGACCCCACACATGGCCCTCGCCCGAATGCCGCCGGCGGCGCAGCTCGCTCCGGGCGCACTCGAGCGCCCCGTGGGCGTTCAGCTCCTGCCCGGAGCAGAGGCGGGGACGGACGGCTTCTATTATGCTTGTCTCGAAAAGACAACGGCCGGAGCCTGAACAGCTCCCTTTTGTCCACAGCCCGAGCCTTGTCGTTGCATTCATGCTACGTGGGGATCCAACGAGGGATGGCTTGATCCGTCACGACTTGCTGGCGACGGTCTGCGTGCTGGCGCTGGGAGCTGCGGGCGGGTGGGCGGCGGGCGCCGAGGCCCTCGGTGGCGTGCTCGAGGTGCATTCGGCGTACGTCAACATCGATCACGGGGTCTTTCTGCTGCACGCGCGGGTCGAATACCCGGAGGGCCCCGAAGTGCGCGAGGCGCTCCGGGACGGGATCACGCTGGACTTCGATCTCGATGTGCGCATCGACCGGGAGCGGCATCTCTGGTTCAACGCCAACATCGTCGAGCTGACCCTGCACCGCGAGCTCAGCTATCACGCGGTGAGCGACCGCTACGTGGTGCGTGACGTGCGCAGCGGCGACCAGGACACCTTTGCGACGCTCGACGAGGCGCTCACCTATCTCGGCAGGGTGGATGCCTGGCCGATCCTGGTGGAGCCGCAGCTCGACGGGGGCAGCTACACGATCAGCGTGCGGGCCGGCGTGCGCCGCGGCCGCCTGCCGGCATCGCTGCGGGCGCTGCTGTTCTGGACCGACGACTGGGCCCGCCAGAGCGAGTGGTACACATGGACACTGCCGGCGTAGCCCCGCGGTCGCAGCGGCGCGCGCGCCTGTCGATGGTCGCGCTCATCGTCTTCTGGGGCGTGATCGGCCTCGCCGCCTTCGCGCTGCTCGCCCAGAGCGTGCAGAACTCGGCCGAGTTCGCGCGGCTGCAGTGGTGGATCGTGGTGCTCAACGCCTGCGCGGTGCTGGTGCTCACGGTGCTGGTGGTGCGCCGCCTGTGGGGGCTGGTGCGCGACTACCGCGCGCACGTGCCGGGCTCGCGCCTCACCGCGCGCACCGTCGGCATCTTCGGCGCGCTGGTGATCGCACCGCTGCTGATCGTGTACCTCTCCTCGCTCGAGTTCCTCAACCGCGGCATCGACAGCTGGTTCACCGTGGAGGTGAAGCAGGGGCTCAACGACGCGGTGGTGCTGTCGCGCGCCGCGCTCGGGCTGCGCATGCGCGAGTACTCGCGCCGCACCGAGGAGCTGGCCCGCTCGATCGCGCCCCTCGCGCCCGCGGCGGTGCAGGCCCAGCTCGACGCCGAGCGGCACAGCAGCGAGGCGCTCGAGATCGCGCTGTTCGGCCCGCACGGACGCATCCTCGCGGCGAGCCTCGAGAACCCGCTCGAGGCGCTGCCCGCGGCGCCGCCCCAGGACCTGGTGCGCCAGGTGAGCCAGGGGCTCGCCTATGTGAGCCTCGAGCCCCAGGCGAGCGGGCGCTACCTGATCCGCACCGCCGCACCGCTCGCGACTTCGGCCGCCGGCAACGATCCGCGCTTCGTCGTCGCCATCTACGGCGTGCCGGCACAGCTCGCGGCGCTCTCCGAGGCGGTGCAGGGCACTTACTCGCAGTACGGCAATCTCGCCGCGATGCGCCAGCCGCTCAAGTACAGCTTCAGCCTGACGCTCACGCTCGTGCTGTTGCTCGCCATGCTGGCCGCCATCTACGGCGCCATCTTCTCGGCGCAGCGCCTGGTGCGCCCGGTGCAGGATCTGATCGAGGGGACGCGCGCGGTCGGCAAGGGCGATTTCGCCAAGCGCCTGCCGCTGCCCTCGCGCGACGAGATGGGTTTCCTGGTGCACTCCTTCAACGACATGACCAAGCGGCTGCAGCGCGCGCGCGCCGAGGCGCAGCACAGCCAGCAGGCGGTCGAGCGCGAGCGCGAGCGGCTCGCGATCATTCTGGCGCGCCTCTCCACCGGCGTCGTGGCGATCGATCGCAACATGACGCTGCGTATGGCGAACCAGGCGGCCGGGGCGATCCTCGGCACCGAGCTCGCCGCCGCCACCGGCCGGCCCTTGCCCGAGCTCGCCGCCGGCAACGAGCGGCTCGGACAGTTCGTCGGCGCGCTCGCGGTGCGTTTCGCGGCCGGGCGCGAGGAGTGGCGCGAGCAGCTCGATCTCGACAGCGCCGCGGGCCGACGCACGCTCATGTGCGCCTGCACGCCGCTGCCGGGCGAGGACCGCGACATGGGCTTCGTCATCGTCTTCGACGACATCACCGCGCTCCTTGCGGCGCAGCGCGATGCCGCCTGGGGCGAGGTCGCGCGGCGCCTGGCCCACGAGATCAAGAACCCGCTCACTCCCATCCAGCTGTCGGCCGAGCGGCTGCGCCGGCGCCTGCTCGCCGGCATGAACGAGCGCGACGCCGAGATCCTCGAGCGCGGCACGCGCACCATCGTGCAGCAGGTCGAGACCATGCAGCAGATGGTGAATGCCTTCAGCGAGTACGCCCGGGCGCCGGAGATGCACATCACGCGCTTCAGCCTGAATCAGCTGGTCAGCGAGGTAGCGGACCTGTACCGCTCGCAGGCCCCGCGCACCCGCATCCGCCTCGATCTCGATCCGCGTCTCGAGGGCATCGAGGCGGACCGCGGGCGCGTGCGCCAGATTCTCAACAACCTGGTGACCAACGCGCTGGAAGCGCTCGAAGGCACCGCGCAGCCGGCGCTCGAGATCGAGAGCCGCCTGGAGAGCGGCGCCGACGCCGACTATGCCGGCGTCACCGTCAGCGACAACGGGCCGGGATTCCAGCGCGAGCTCCTCGGCCGCGTGTTCGATCCGTACGTCACCAGCAAGCCGAAAGGCACCGGTCTCGGGCTCGCCATCGTCAAGAAGATCGTCGAGGAGCACGGCGGGCGGATCGACGCCGACAACCGTCCCGAAGGCGGCGCCCGCGTACACGTCGTGCTGCCGGTGATCGACAGCACCCGCTCCGCCGCCGGCGGCGCGCGCGAGCGGCGTGAGCAATTGCGGAGGGAAAGGGCATGAGCAACCCACACATTCTCGTGGTCGATGACGAGGCGGACATCCGCGGCCTCCTCAAGGAGATCCTCTCCGAGGAAGGCTACGAGGTGGACGTCGCGGCCAACGCCGCGCAGGCACGCGCCTCGCGCGCCCGGCAGAACCCGGATCTGGTGCTGCTCGACATCTGGATGCCGGACGTGGATGGCATCACGCTGCTGCGCGAGTGGTCGGCGGGCGCGGCCGACGCGTGCCCGGTGGTGATGATGTCGGGTCACGGGACGGTCGAGACCGCGGTCGAGGCCACCCGGCTCGGCGCCTTCGACTTCGTCGAGAAGCCGCTGTCGCTCGCCAAGCTGCTGCGCACCGTGGAGCGCGCGCTCGATGCGGGGCGGCGCCACCGCCAGTCCGGCAAGCTCCTCGGTGCGGCGCTCAACGCGCCGATCGGCAAGAGCCGCCTCATGCAGCAGCTGCGCGCCGAGCTGCAGCAGATGGCGGGCAATCCCTCACCGCTGCTGCTCATCGGCGAGCCGGGCTCGGGCCGCGAAGCCATGGCGCGCTACGTGCACGAGCAGGGGCCGCGCGCCACGGCGCCGTTCGTCGCGCTGATCGCCGGCACGCTGCGCGAGGCGGACGCCGAAGCGCGCCTCTTCGGCCGCGAGCACGCCAACGGCGCGCGCGAGGAGGGGCTGCTCGAGCAGGCGGGCGAGGGGTCGCTGTTCATCCACGAGATCGACGACCTGCCGCCCGGCGCGCAGCGGCTGCTGTACGGCGTGCTCGAATCGGGGCAGTTCACGCGCCTCGGAGGCGCGGAGGCGGTGCCGGTGCGTGCGCGGCTGATCTCCTCGGCGCAGCCCGGGATCGAGCAGCGCGTGGGCGGGGAACGGCTGCGCCGCGACCTGCTGGCGCACCTGAACGTGCTCATCCTGCGCGTGCCGCCGCTGCGCGAGTACGCCGAGGATGTCCCGGACCTGCTGCGCCATCACGTCGATCGGGTGGTCGACACCGAGGGGCTGCCGTTCCGGCGCTTCAGCGTCGCGGCGCAGAACCGGCTGCGCAACTATCCCTGGCCGGACAACGTGCGCGAGCTGCGTCACCTGGTGCACCGCCTGTTGATCCACGGCGGGAGCGAGGAGATCCGCCTCGAAGAGATCGAGCGCGAGCTCGCCGTGCAGACACCGTCCGACGAGCCGCTGGTGAAGCAGGACCTGCTGGCGCTGCCGCTGCGCGAGGCGCGCGAGCAGTTCGAGCGGGCCTACCTTCAGCAGCAGCTGCAGCTCTGCAACGGCAAGGTCGGGCAACTCGCCAAGCGCGTCGGCATGGAGCGCACGCACCTGTACCGCAAGCTCCGCTCGCTGGGCGTCGACTTCAGGAACATCAGCGAGGACTGATCAGGCTCCGTGACAGTCAGCGCCGACTTCCTCGCGTACGTGCTCGAGCAGCTGGCGCGGCTGGGAGAGGTCAGCTCGCGGCGCATGTTCGGCGGCGCCGGGCTGTACTGCGAGGAGTTCTTCTTCGGCCTGATCGCAGAGGACACGCTGTATCTGCGCGTCGACGACTCGAACCGCGGCGACTACACGGCCCGCGCGGCCCAGCCATTCCGGCCTTACGCCGACCGACCCGGGCTCAGCATGAGCTACTACGAGGCGCCGGCGGAGGTGCTGGAGGACGCGCTCGAGCTCACCGAGTGGGCGCGCCGCTCGGTCGAGGTCGCGCGGCGCGCACCGCCGCGGGAGAGGCCGCGGCGGCCTTCGGCGCCGCGCCGCCGGCGTCGGCGCTGAGGCTCTCGTCGCCGACGCGGATCACGAGCGCATCGACCTCCGCAGCCTGCAGCTGCTTGCGCACCCTGTTGAGCTCGGCGAGGTCGGTGATCGGACCGATACGCACGCGATGCCATACGTCGGCGTCGACCGCTACCCGCTGCACCTTGGCGTCGACCCCCTGGAGCTTCAGCTGCGCCCGCACGCGCTCGGCGTCCGGCTCGTTGCGATACGAGCCGGCCTGCAGCACGTACACGCCGGGGCGCTCGATGGCCGCGGCGGCGGGCTGGTCGCGTTTGACGTCCTTGTCCTTCTCCGGGACCACCACCTCGAAATTCGGCAGCATCTGGTAGAAGTCGTACTTCTCCGCCGGCTTGCCGCCGCCGCCGGCGGCCGGATCGTCCGTCGGCGCGGCGCGGTGCGGATCGGGGCGTGGGGCATCCGCGAGCTCGGGCGCCTTGTGGCGGCCGCCCGTGAGGTAGGCGAAGGCGAGCGCCGCCAGACCCAGGCCGACCAGCAGCCCGTAGCCGAATTCGCGCCAGCGCCCGGGATCGAGCGTCCGGCGCCTGGGTCCCTTGTAGTCGCGGGCGGTGAGTCTCGCCATGGTCCGCGGCGCGCTCACATGCTCTCGGGCGCGGACACGCCGAGGAGCTCGAGGCCGTTGCGCACCACCTGCTGCACGCCGAGCACGAGTGCCAGGCGCGCGTTGCGCAGCGGCGCCTCCTCGACGATGAACACCTGCGCGTTGTAGTAGGTATGAAAGGTGTTGGCCAGCTCGCGCAGATAGTGCACCAGCGCGTGGGGCGCGCGGTTGAGCGCCGCCTGCTCGAGCACCTCGGGGTAGCGCGCCAGCGCCCGCAGCACCGCCTGCTCGTGGCCGTCGGTGAGGCTCGCGACGGCGGCGAGTCCGGCGTCGCGGTCGAAGGTGAGGCCGCGTGCCCCGAGCTGCTTCATGACGCTCGCCACCCGCGCGTGCGCGTACTGGATGTAGTAGACGGGATTCTCGTTGCTGCGCGACTTGGCGAGCTCGAGATCGAAGTCGAGCGGCTGGTCGTGGCTGCGCATGAGGTAGAAGAAGCGGCAGGCGTCGTTCCCCACCTCGGTGCGCAGCTGGCGCAGCGTGACGAACTGCGCCTCGCGCTTGCCCATGGGGATCTTCTCGGCGCCGCGGAACAGGCTCACGAACTGGATCAGGGGCGCCTCGAGGGAATCCGGCGGCTCGCCCATGGCGGCCAGCCCGGCGCGCACCCGCGCGACGTAGCCGTGGTGGTCGGCGCCCAGCACGTCGATGAGGTGCGCGAAGCCGCGCTCGCGCTTGTTCAGGTGATAGGCGATGTCGGAGGCGAAGTAGGTCTTCTGGCCGTTCTCGCGCACCACCACGCGGTCCTTCTCGTCGCCGAACTCGCTGGCGCGGAACCACAGCGCGCCTTCCTGGCGATACAGCCGTTGCTGCTGCTCGAGCACGGCGAGCGCGTGGTCGATGGCGCCCGAGTCGGCGAGCGCGCGCTCCGAGCACCAGTGGTCGAAAGTTACGCCGAACTCGCCGAGATCGTCACGGATGTCCGTGAGCATCGCCTCGAGGGCGAGCTCGAGCACCTCCCCGAAGCCCTCCCGCCCGAGGAGCTCGCGCGCGCGTGCGATGAGCGCATCGATGTAGGCCTCCTTGTCGCCCGCCGGCGCGTCGGGCGGCAGACCCGCGAGCACCGCGGCGGCCGGCCGCCGCAGCGTCGCCTCGGCCGCGGCGGACTTGAGGTCCTGCGCCAGCGCGCGCACGTAGTCGCCGCGGTAGCCATTCTCCGGAAAAGGCAGCTGCTCCCCGCAAAGCTCGAGATAGCGCACCCAGGCGCTGACCGCGAGGATGTCCATCTGGCGGCCGGCATCGTTGATGTAGTACTCGCGCTCGACGGCGAAGCCGACCGCCGCGAGGATGTTGGCGAGCGTGGCGCCGTAGGCCGCCTGGCGCCCGTGGCCGACGTGCAGCGGCCCGGTCGGGTTGGCGGATACGAACTCGACCAGCACGCGCTCGCCCGCACCCAGGCGGCTGCGGCCGTAGTCCGCGCCGCGCGCGTGTAGCGTCGCGAGCTCGTGGGCGTAGGCGCGCGCGCTCAGGCGGAAATTGATGAAGCCGGCCCCTGCGACCTCGGCGCCCGCCAGCAGCGGGCTCTCCGGCAGCGCCGCGACGATCGCCGCGGCGAGCTCGCGCGGCGCACGGCGCGCGGCCTTCGCCAGGCGCAGCGCCACGTTGCTGGCAAAGTCGCCGTGCTGCGCCTCGCGCGTACGCTCGACCGTCACGACCGATGCGGACGGTGTTTCGCCGAGCACGCCGCCGCCGGCGAGCTTCGCGAGTGCGGCCAGCAGCAGCTGCTCGAGTTCCTGCTTCAAGATCGGCTGAGTGTACCAGCCGTCTCAGGCTCAGAAGAGCTCGAGCGGGTCGACGTCGAGCGCCCAGCGCGCGCGCTGCGCGCTCCTCAAACCCTCGACGCCCGGGAGCCAGGCGTCGAGGAACCGATGCAGCGGCGGGCGCTCCGCGCTCTCGATGAGGAGCTGCGCGTGGTAGCGTCCGGCGCGCCTCGCCATCGCGGCAGGCACCGGACCCAAGAGCCGCACACCGCGCGGCAGGTCGCGGGCCGAGGCGCGTGCCTCGGTGAGGAAGCCGAGCGCCGCCTGCGGCGTCCTGGCGGAGGCGCGCACGGCCGCGAGGCGGCTGAAGGGCGGCCAGGCCGCCTCGAGCCGCTCGGCGAGCGCGGCCTCCGCGAAGCCGTCGTAGCCGCGCGCGAGCAGGCTCGCGAGCAGCGGGTGCTCGGGAAACTCGGTCTGGATCAGCACCTCGCCGGCGCGCGCCCCGCGGCCGGCGCGCCCCGCGACCTGCACGATGGTCTGCGCCAGGCGCTCGGGCGCGCGGAAGTCGCTGCTGAAGAGTCCCTGGTCCGCGTTCAGCACCACGACGAGAGTGACATTCGGGAAGTCGTGACCCTTGGTGACCATCTGCGTGCCGACGAGGATGCGCGCCTCACCCGTCGACATGCGCCGCACGACCTCGTCGAGATCGCCACGCCGGCGCACCACGTCGCGGTCGAGCCGCACGATGGGAATGCCCGGGAAGCGCGTCGCGAGCGCCGCCTCGATGCGCTCGGTCCCCTGGCCGACGGGCTTCACGGCGAAGCCGCACTGCGGGCAGCGCGCCGGCAGAGGCGCATCGGCTCCGCAGTGATGACAGCGCAGCCGTCCCGCGGCCAGATGCACCGTCAGACGCGCGTCGCAGTCGCGGCACGGGGCGATCCAGCCGCACGCCGTGCACAGCAGCGTCGGCGCGAAACCGCGGCGATTGAGGAACACCAGCACCTGGCCGGCCGCGGCGAGGTGCCGCTCGATGGCGAGCGCCGCCGGAGTCGAGATCCCCGACTCGAGCGCGCTCGAGCGCAGATCGATGAGCGCGAGGCGCGGCGGCCGCGCCTCGCCCGGGCGGCGCAGGAGCCGCAGCCGCGTGTAACGGCCGCCCGCGACGTTGTGCAGCGTCTCGAGCGAGGGGGTTGCGGAGCCGAGCAGCACCGGCACCCGCGCGAGTCGCGCCCGCACGACTGCCAGATCGCGCGCCGAGTAGCGCAGTGCCCCCTCGTGCTGCTTGAAGGAGGCGTCGTGCTCCTCGTCGACCACGATGAGGCCGAGGTCGGCGAGAGGAGCGAATACGGCCGAGCGCGTGCCGAGCACGATGCGGGCCTCGCCGCTCGAGGCGGCGCGCCACGCGGCGAGGCGCTCCTGGTCGGTGAGCGCCGAATGCAGCACCGCGAGCGGCGCCTCGAAGCGAGCGCGGAAACGGCCGACCAGCTGCGGCGTGAGCCCGATCTCCGGCACCAGTACCAGCACGCTCCGCCCCCGCCTCAGAGTCTCCTCCGTGAGGCGCAGGTACACCTCGGTCTTGCCGCTGCCCGTGACCCCCTCGAGGAGGAAGGCCGCGAAAGCTCCCGCGGCCGCCGTCACCTGCTCGACCGCATCGCGCTGTTCGGGCAGCAGGGTGGGGCCGGCGGCGCGCACTCGCACCGGCTGTGCGGCGTGCGTAACGGTGCGGTCCTCGCGGCTGAGAAAGCCGCGCGCCGCGAGTGCACGGGCGGCCTCGCGCCAGTGGGCGGATTGTCCGCCGAGGGCCTCGGCGGATGCCGAGCCGCCCCGCGAGACGACGAACTCGAGCAGCGCGCGCTGCTTCGCCGCGCGGCGCGGCTCACCGCCGCCGAGAGCCCCGCGACCCGCAGCGCTCGCCGTCCAGTACTCCTCGGTGGCGAGGAGCCTCGCCCCGAGCCGCAGCGCCTTCGGCAACGCGCTCGCGAGTACCTGCCCGATCGGATGGTGGTAGTAGTCTGCCGCCCACTGCACCAGCTCGAGGGTCGCCGCGTCGAGCACCGGCCGCGGGTCGAGCACCTCGAGAAGGGCTTTCAGGCGCTCCGGCGCGAGCGCGGAGGAATCCGCCGCGCCCATCACCACGCCGATCAGACGGCGGTGGCCGAAGGGCACCCGCACCCGCATGCCCGGCACCGGCGCCGGGGCACCCTCCGCCCCGGCCGGCGGCAGGTAGTCGAAGAGTCGGCGCAGGGGCGTATCGACCGCCACCTGGACGAACTGAGGAGCAGGTCTCACAGATGAGCCAAATCAGTGACTTGCGCTGGAGGCAGGCGTCAACCGCGTCGGGCGTGCGCGCGTTATACAGGCCATGCCCGAGTTTGCTACGCTCGCGTCGCCTTATAGCATGCCGGCCGCACTACACGGCGACGTGGATCTGTCGGACCCCGAAGAGCAGACGCGAACCCGAGCGCTGAACCAGTTCCTGGCCGGCGTCGAGCTGAAGGCTTTCAAGATCGCCCAGGCGGCGCTGAGGCACGAGGATGACGCCCTCGATGCGGTCCAGGACGCGATGATGCAGCTGGCGCGGGCCTACGCCGATCGTCCGGCCGAGCAGTGGAAGCCGCTCTTCTACCGGATACTCGAGAACCGCATTCGTGACATGCAGCGCCGGCGCACGGTGCGCGGCCGCGTCATGGCCTGGCTCCCGATCCGCGGCGAGGACGACGACGAGGACTTCGATCCCGTGGCCCAGGCCCCGAGCGCCGAGCCGCAGCCGGTGCGCCGGCTCGAGCTCGCCGAGGCGATGGGGGCGCTGGAGCAGGCGCTCGAGGCTCTGCCGCCCCGGCAGCGGCAGGCGTTCCTGCTGCGCACGCTCGAGGGGCTCGACGTGGCGGAGACGGCGGCGGCGATGGGCTGCTCGGAGGGCAGCGTCAAGACCCATTACTTTCGCGCAGTGCAGACACTGCGCGCGCAACTCGGAGAGCTCTACCTATGAGCGGGCCCGATGACACACTGACGGAGTTCGAGCGCAACGCGCGCACGGTGCTCGAGGAGAGCGTGCGCCGGATCGATGCGCGCACGCGCTCTCGCTTGAACCAGGCGCGCCATGCCGCACTCCAGGCAGCGCCCGCGCGCCGTCCTTCCTGGTGGCAGGGCTTCGCGCTCATGCCGGCCGCGGGCGCGGCGGCTGCGGCGCTGCTGGTGGCCGTGGTGCTCTGGCACCGCGCGCCCGAGCGCTCGCCTGCACTGGCGTTCGACGCGCAGCATGCCGTCGTCGAGGACATGGATCTGCTGACCGACAAAGACTCGATCGACCTGATGGAGGAATGGGACGGCTCGTTCTACGAATGGGCGGCCGCACAGTCCGATGGTGGTGCCGAGAGCAACAGCTGATGTGGTCCTATCGCGCCGCTGCGATCGCGATGCTGAGCGCACTCACGCTCGGCAGCGCCGTCGGCCGCTCGGACGATACCAGCCGTCCTGCCGCGGGCCAGGCGCCCGCCGCGGGATTCCTCGAGTTCCTCGGCAGCGTCGACCGTCTTTCGGAAGTGAATCCGAACTACCTCTCGCAGCCCACTCCGGTGAAAACCGCGCGGCCGACGGCCAGCGGCGGCACGCGGCCCCCGCCATCACCACCGCCGGCTCCGGCCCAGGCGCCGACCTCCCCCG
>Ga0335076_10007362_pt1 | contig 11080 bp, 10 predicted proteins | sample Lox_Sample_25_FD_206717 | JGI IMG/M metagenome (GOLD analysis project Ga0335076, IMG submission 206717) | Soil microbial communities from Loxahatchee National Wildlife Refuge, Florida, United States - Lox_Sample_2.5 | ecosystem: Environmental > Terrestrial > Soil > Wetlands | place: USA... | reverse complement strand
CGATCGGCTGCTGCCCGACAAGACTGGTAGCCAAAGCCTCCAGTTGCGCTCCCGGGAGAATGTGTACCGCCGGCACGCCCCCGGTCAGAGCTCGCGTGCATGCCTCCAGCTTCGGCAGCATCCCACCCTGCACCACGCCCGCCTTACGCAGGGCCTGAATCTCGGCGCCGGACAGGCGCGGAATCACCGCCCGCGCCTCGTTCCACACTCCCGGCACGTCGGTCAAGAACGCCAGCAGCTGTGCCCGGCACGCCACCGCGCACGCCGACGCCATCTGATCGGCATTGATGTTGTAATACTCGCCGTCAAACCCCAGCGCCACGCTCGCGATCACCGGCACCGCGCCATGCTCCCAGATCGCCCACAGCCACATCGAATCCACAGAGGCGATCTCGCCGACGAAACCAAGGTCCGCTCCCGCTTCCTGCCGCTTCCGCGCGCGGAAGCTCAACCCGTCGCCCCCGCAAATCCCCACTGCCGGCTGGCCCTGGTTGCCTAATGCAGCCACCAGGCGCTTATTGATCATCCCCGCCAGGACCATCAGGGCTGTGTCGCGCGTCTCTTCGTCGGTAACCCGCAGACCGTTGATGAATTCGCTCTCTTTCCCCAGTTGTTTCAGCGTACGAGTCAGGGCGCTGCCGCCGCCGTGCACCACCGCGACCGAATGCCCGTGCTTCACCAGGCTGCACACGCACTGCGCCCACCGCTCCACCAGCGCCGCATCATCCAGCAGCGCGCCGCCGATTTTGATCACCAGCTTCAATTGAGTAGTCCCTCGCGCTCGCCCCATCCGTACATCAGGTTCATGTTCTGCACCGCCTGCCCGGCCGCGCCTTTCAGCAGGTTGTCGATGCAGGAAACCAGCATCAGCCGCTGCCCGCCGGGCGCCAGCACCCATCCCAGATCGCAGAAATTGGTATGCTGCGCGAACTGCACTTCAGGCAGCCGCGGCGGCTCGAAAATCCGCACGAACGGGCTGTGGTTGTAAAACTCGCGGATGCAGTTTTCCAGTTCCTCGTGCGTCACTGGCCGCTTCAAGTGCGCGTAAATGCTGCAGAGGATGCCCCGCCGGATCGGCAGCAGATGCGTGCTGAACACCAGTTGCTCCGGCGCCAGCGCCAGCTGCTCCAGGATCTCCCCGGTGTGGCGATGCGTAAACGCCGAGTAGGCGCGGAAGTTCTCCGCGGTCTCCACGAAGTGCGTCTGCGCTGTCGCCTTCTTGCCCGCGCCGGACACACCTGACTTCGCGTCGCACACGATGCCGTGGTCCACATCCAGCAGTTCCGCATGGATCAGCGGCGCCAGTGCCAGAATCACGGATGTCGGATAGCAGCCCGGATTCGCCACCAACTGCGCGTCTGCCAGTTTGTCGCGGCTCAACTCCGGCAGCCCATACACCGCCTTCTCGATCAGATCCTGGATCTGCTCGGGTTCGCTCTCGTCCAGCCCATACACCGCGCGATACTGCGGCGACCGCAGCCGCCAGGCCCCGCTCAGATCGATGATGCGCAGCCCGTGCCGCATCGCCTCCGGCACCCACGACCACGACACCTCGTGCGGCGTAGCCAGAAAAACCAGGTCCACCCCGCGCTGGTGCAGCAGCCGCCAGGAGAAAGGATGTAGCTCCACTGCGGAACCATCCACCGGCGAAAAAATCTCGCCTCCGGGTTCTCCCTCGCGCGATAGCAGCAACGGCGCCTTCATGCGCGGGTGCTGGAAAAGAATGCGGGTCAGCTCCATCCCGGCATAGCCGGTCGCGCCCACCACAGCAGCCTGAAGATCACGGCTCATGGAAACACTCCATGCATAGCATAATTATGCACATAATGAATATATATGCATCACCGCACGAGTCAAGTTCAAAATAGGGTTCGGGCGCTCTCGCCTGAGACCATACCCGTGAGTGGTCAGGCGCTCAGCGTGCATTTGGTACAAAAAAGCACGGAGACATGAATAGGCCGCGAAGCCAACCTCTTACGGAATTCCTCGAACTGGGAACCGATCGAACAGGGTGCGTCATCCAGCGCCGCAGGCGCGGCATAGGGAAACCCGGCACGGCAGTGCCGGGACACTGGGTGCAACTAGAACCGAGTCCCGCAGGGGACGACACGGGCTTGTTGGAGACACGAAAGCCCCGCCTCTGGAAGCCGAGCGGTCAGCAAAGGTCAGGTTGATATGCAGCTATACGCGCCGGAATCGCGCGCGACTTTCTCGGGGACCTACCTTGAAACCGGCACCACCGCCGGTTTCAGCGACAGGCCAGCCTTCTTGCCGTCGTCGTAGAACATCTTGACCGTCTCCAGGGCGAAGTCGTCAAGGTCCTTCCCAACCAGCGTCAGTTTCTTCAGCAGGTCCAGAGTAACGGTAATGATGTCGCAGCCCGCCTCGTCCGCCTGGAAGAGATTCAGCACTTCTCGCGGACTGGCCCACAGCAGCTCCGCCTGGGGGGCGCGATGCAGCAGCAGTTGCTTGGCTTCCTTCATGATCGGAATCGGGTCCCGTCCGCTATCGGCGATCCGTCCCGCAAAAATCGAGACAAAACTCGGTGCGCCGCCCGCCAGCGCCTCCGCCATCTCCTCCACCCGCGCCAAGGTCATCATCGCGGTGACATTCACCTTCACGCCCGAGCGGGTCAGCCGCCGTACCACCGCCCGCGTGGACTCCCCGCGAGTGTTCGTCGCCGGCACCTTGACGTAGATGTTCTCGCCCCAGCTGGCGATCTCGCGCGCCTCGCCCTCAATCTCGTCCATTTCCTCGGAAAGCACTTCGAACGAGATCGGCCGCCCGGCTACCGCCTTCAGCATCTCATCGGCGAAGGAGCGATAGTCCTTCACGCCCGCCTTGCACATGAGTGTGGGATTGGTGGTGAATCCCGCGATGTAGGGAAGCGCGCCCACCTCGCGGATAGCGCCATCGGCGCCGTCGGCGAAGATCTTGATCTTCAGATCCTGTAACCGTGGTGCGCTGTTGCCGTTGCTAGTTACCGGCTTAAGATCCATTCTGCCGCCTCGCCCAGCGACTTCACGCGTACATCGGGCCCTTCTGACTTGAACGATTCTGTATAGCCGTGATCCAGCAGGATCGTACTGCAACCAGCGCGCCGTCCCGCTTCCACATCGCGCCACCGGTCTCCGATCATGAAGCACGAACCCAGATCGAGACCATACTCCACCGCCGCCGCCATCAACATTCCCGGCTTTGGCTTGCGGCACTCACAGCCATCCCCATCGTCATGATAACAGACCCGGAAGTCGTCGATGGGCAATCCGAATTGCTGGCGCAGTGCCTGGTGGAGTTCCTCAACCCGCTCTCGACTTTGATTCCCGCGAGCCACGTCGGGCTGGTTGGTGACGACAATCAACTGGAAACCGGCCGCCTTCAATCGCTCCAACGCCTCTCTAACCCCTGCTGGAACTTGAAGTTGCTGCAGATTTTGCGGCGGGTAAGGTTTGCCGTCTCGAACGAACGCCCGGTTGAGGACGCCGTCGCGGTCCAGGAACACTGCCCGGCGTTTGGCCGGACGGTTTACCGGGTTGATTCCCATTTAGCCGCGGCCCTTTGCAGCGCCGGATGTGAGACCAACAAGTGCCAGATGACCGCCTGGTAGGCCTCGGTATGAGGAGTTACCGCATCCGGATTTACCGTAGGAACCACCACGCATGCATCCGCCTGGGCCCGCGTAAATCCACCGTCGCGTCCGACGACTCCGCACACCGCCGCCCCCACCGACTTCGCATACTCCACTGCCCGCACCAGGTTGGGGCTGATATTGCGGGCCAAGTCGCCTCCGCCCACCGAGAAGACGAACAGGGCATCGCGCTCGCCCAGCCGGCTCTGCTTCAGCCACTCCACGTAACTGGTGTCCCAGCCCTCATCGTTGACTCGCGCGGTCAATTCCGACACGTTCTCCGTGACGCTGTAAGCTTCAAAGCCGCCCAGCTTGCGAAAGTCGCACACCGCATGCGAGGCGTGGCCGGCCCCGCCTCCTGAGCCGGCGAAGAAAAGCCTTCCTCCGCGCTCGCGCACTTTGGCCAGCAAATGCGCCATCTTCTCCACCGCATCGCGGTCGATCTGCGACGCAATGGCGGCGGTCTCGCCAAGGAATTGGTCAGTGAAGCTCAAGTGTCTGTTTCTCCAGAAACTCCCGGGTTTCAGCTAGGCCTTGCGGCGATCCAATCTCATAAAAGCGCTCTTGCACCAGGCAAGCGGCCAACTGTCCTTGCTGCGAGAGCGATTCGTAAACCTCTGCCAGATCGGTGGCCTGCGGGTCGTACGCGAACGCCGCTTTGCTCAGCACCCCCAGGCCATAATCAATGTGCCGCATATCCGGGGTCGGATGTCCTTTGTCGTAGCGCACCAGCGTATCTCTATCCATGAGCACGTTGCTGTTGTCCCATCGTCCATCGTTGCGCAGCACGGTCATCAGCGCCCGCTTACCCGAAGCGTGAAATGCTGCCTCTATGGCCGCCAGATCGCAGCGCAGATAGCTGTCTCCATACATGACAAAGAAGGCTTCACCTAACAACGATAAAGCTCCGCGCACCGCCCCCGCCGTCCCCCGCAGCGAAGGACCATCGTAGCTGTATCGCACCCGCAAGCCCCACTTCTTGCCATCGCCAACCGCCGCCTTGATTTCTTCTCCGCGATGCCCAACGCACAAAATCACGTCCCCGATCCCTTGCCGCGACAACCATTCCAGCTGATGAAAAATGAAGGGCTTTCCTGCTACCCCGATCAGCGATTTGGGCACGCTATCCGTCAGTGGCCGCAGCCGTGTCGCCAAGCCGCCCGCCAGCAACGCTATTGGAAGGCTCACTGCAGCAGTTCCTTCGTCCCCTCAAAGTCGAAGCGGAACCGAACTTCCTCCAGCCCCGCCTCGCTCATGGCTCGCCGCAGACGCCGGTGCTCTTCCGTGTAAAACATCAGGAACCCTCCGCCGCCGGCCCCCACCAATTTGCCGCCGATTGCTCCATTGCGCCTTCCCAACTCATACCAGGCGTCGATCTGCGAGTTCGTCATGCCCTGCGATCGCTTCCGCTTGTGCTCCCAATGGCAGTGCAGCAACTCGCCGAACCCGGTGAGGTTGCCGCTCTCCAGCAGCTCTTTGCTGCGCAGCCCCAGCTCTTTCACGTAGTGTAACTGCTCGATCATGCTGGCATCGGAGCGGCGTGTGCGCGCGTCCTGGTCCTTCAGGATCTCTCCCGCGCTGCGCGAAAAGCCGGTGAAAAACAGCATCAGGTTGTCTTCCAGGGAGTAGATGGTCTCCCTGCTCAAGCGCAAGGGCTCGGCCTTGACCCGGCCATCCTTCTCGAACCAGAAGCAGGTGATGCCACCAAAAGCCGAAGCGTATTGGTCCTGCTTGCCGATGGGTTCTCCCAGCCGTTCCATTTCGATATGGCAGGCCAGTTCCGCCAGTTCCGACGGATGCAGCAGTTGCCGCTTATGCGCGAATAGCGCCTTCAGCAGCGCCGTCGTGAAGCTGCCCGAAGAGCCGAGACCGGTGCCCGCCGGAATGTCGGCCAGCGCCGTGATCTCCACCTGTGGTTTCTCGAACCCAGCCACCTTCAACGACTCGCGCATAATCGGATGTTGCACCTCCTCGATCCGGTCCACGTGCTCCAGCTTGGAGTATTTGAGGTAGATGCCGGGGTTGAACGGCCGCATCACCGCTACGTACACGTACTTGTCGATGGCCGCGGCGATCAGAAACCCGCCGTGCTCGCGATAATACGAAGGCACGTCCGTCCCGCCACCACCCAGCGAGATCCGCAGCGGGCTTCGCGTAATGTTCATCCAGTTCTTGTTGCCCCAGCCAGGCAGCCGACCATTATCAAAGATGGCAGCCTTCGGCTTCAATAGCCGCTTCGAATGCTAGACTAAGTACGATGTTTTCATGGTTTTTCCTGATCGTGGCGGTGGGTGGCTCCTGCACATCGGGGGCGTTCCTGGCGCTGGCTCTTTTGGGCGCCTTGAAGTTCCACCGGGCCCGGCAGGCTGCTAATCGTGAACGCCAGGGCGCGGGTCGTCCGCCGGTTTCGGTGCTTAAGCCATTGCACGGTCTTGACCCTCGCCTGCGCGAAAATCTTGAGAGCTTTTACCGCCAGGACTATCCCAACTACGAAATCCTGTTTGCCGTCGACACAGCAGACGATCCCGCCGCCTCCGTAGCGCGCGAGGTCTCGCGCCAGTACCCCCAGATTCCGACTCGCATCCTGGTGACTGGCGAGGCGCCCTGGCCTAACCCCCCAGCTTGGTGCTTCAGCGCCATGGCTGAAGCCGCGTCCAACGACATCTTCGTCACCAGCGATAGCGATGTCTTCGTCAATCCCAGCTACCTGCGCGAAATCGTCTCCCCGCTGCTCGACCGCAAGGTCGGCATGGTCACCTGCGTCTATCGCGGTCACAACGCCGGTGGCTTCTGGTCCGGCATGGATGCCATCGGCATGAGCGTGGAGATGACCGCTGGCGTGCTGACCGCCAATCTGCTCGAAGGGATGAAGTTCGGCCTCGGGCCGACCATCGCCGTGCGCCGCGACAGCCTGGCCGCTGCCGGCGGCTACGCCACCCTTGCCGACTACTTCGCCAACGACTTCATGATTGGCAACCTCATCGCCAAGGCCGGCTATGAGGTTCGCCTCTCTGATCACATCATCGACCACGTGGTCGCGCCGATGTCCTTCCTTCAAATGTGGCGGCGCCAGATTCGCTGGGCAGCGTCCACCCGCTTCTCCCGCCCCAAAGGCCACTTTGGCTCGGTACTGACCTTCTCGGTCCCCTACGGGATATTGGGGCTGATTGCGGGCCTGCTGAGCGGACACGCCACCCTTGGCGTTGCTGTCTTCACCCTCTGCGTCCTGAATCGCGTGACCGAATCGCTGGCCATCGGCTGGGGCGTGGTTCGCGATCCGGTCTGCCGGCGCTCACCGTGGCTTTATTTGGTTCGCGATCTGCTGGGGTTCGCCCTGTGGCTGGGGAGTTACTTCACCCGCCGCTCCCTCTGGCGGGGCGGCCAGTACACCCTGGTCAAGGGTGGCAAGATCATCCGCACTGCGGTGACCGGCTGACTTACCGTGGCATCAGCACCGCGCGCACTACACCCACATAGTGACAAACGCTGCCTAGCAGCACGCAGACGTGCCACACCGCGTGGTTGTACGGCAACTTCTCCCAGGCGAAGAAGATCACCCCGATCGTGTAGGCCAGGCCACCGCACGCAATCCATATCAGCCCTTGCCAGCCGATCAGCAGGATCATCGGCTTGATCGCCACCACCGCAATCCAGCCCATCAATAAATAGAAGATCGGCGACGCAATCCGGAAGCGATGGATCGCCACAGCCTTCACCGCAATCCCCAGCACCGCCATTCCCCAGATGATCCCGAACAGCTTCCATCCCCCGGCCGCCCGCAGGCTCACCAGCGTGAACGGCGTATAGGTGCCGGCAATCAATAGAAAGATCGCGCAGTGATCGAATACCTTGAACACCCGCTTCAGAGCAGGCGTCCGGACGCTGTGATAAAGCGTCGACGCCGCATAGAGCAGCACCAGGGTGCATCCATAGATGCTGCAGCTGACAATGTGCCACCACGTCCCCTGCCGCACCGCCAGCCAGATCAGCACCGGCAGCCCCGTAACGCTCAGCAGCAGGCCGAACCCGTGGGTCAGCGAATTCGCCAGCTCTTCGCGCACGTGTAGCGCGCCTTGCATGCAAATCCAACCCTCGATCGTCTTTCGCGGCCGGGTGGCCAATCGTCCCTCCGATCTCAGAACAGCATCATCCGGGAACTCAGTCCGGCCACGCAACAAGAAAACACCGCCTCGCCGATGACTGTGGTCATTAACTGCCCAGTTACTAAAAAAGGTGCGCTCTTGACCGGCCCGCGTCTTCGATCGCAAGGTTCCGGCGCGCCTAAGGCTGGGACAGGCCTGCCTCGGTCTGTTCCAAGTTCCGAAATCGGGTACTTTCCTGTTTGTTCCTGAGTAACTCCGTTGGATAATGAAAATCCCTCGGGTTAACGCTAACTAGCGTGGGGAATGCGCGTCCTAAGTACCGGGATCTAGTCTGCCCGGACGCCAACTTTTGTGAACTGCCGCTGTGCTCGGCAGTCTTTGTGAGTAGTACGGCGCTGTGTCGCCATGGCGCCGGCGGGAGCCGCTTCGTTGGGTGCTGATCTGGAGAACGGGATATTCTTCCGCGCTGCGACTGACCTGGCGCCCGCCCCCACTGTCTCCCCCGTTCCTCCACCCCATCTCTCTCCCCGGCCTGAAGCCCCGCGTCCCTTTTGGCGTAGTCCGTTGTTCTGGACCCTTGCTCTGTTGGTGCTTGCGGCCCTCACCTGGACGATCCGTGCCCTGCGCCGTCAGGCTACTCAAGAAGCAGCCTCCGAAAGCGTCCGTACTGCCGTTGTCGAGCGCCGCGATTTTGTTCGCTCGGTGCGCGTCAATGGCACCGTCGAGGCTATCCAGTCCTACATCGTCGCCGCCCCCACCCTCACCGGCCAGAATGCCAGCAGCCTGATCATCACCCACCTTCCTCGCGCCGGCGCTGTCGTCAAGCGCGGTGACCTCCTGGTGGAGTTCGATCGCCAGGCCCAGATCAAGAACTCTCTCGACAAGGAAGCCGAATACCGCGACTTCGAGGAGCAGATTAAGAAGAAGCAAGCCGACCAGGCCGCCGCGCGCGCTAAGGACGACACCGAACTCAAACAGGCGGAAGACGCGGTGCGCTCCGCCGAACTCGAAGTAAGCCGCAATGAAGTGGTTTCAAGAATCGACGCCGAGAAAAACCTGACCAACCAGGAAGAGGCTCGCGCCCGCTTCAAGCAACTGCAGCAGACCTATGAACTCAAGCGCAAAGCCGCGCAGGCGGAGCTGCATGAGCTCGAGATTCAGCGCGACCGCTCGAAGAACGACATGCAGCACGCCCAGCGCAACTCCGAAAAGATGACCGTGCGCTCTCCGCAGGATGGCGTCGTCGTGCTCAACACCATCTGGAAGGGTGGCCAGATGGGCGAGGTGCAGGAGGGCGACGAAGTACGCCCCGGGGTTCCGTTCATGCAGGTCATGAACCCCGATTCCATGCAGGTTCGCTCCAAGATTAATCAAACTGACATCGGCCTGCTCCGCGTCGGCATGCCGGTGCAGGTTCATCTCGATGCTTATCCAGCCATCAGCCTGCCTGGCCGCCTCGAGCGTCTCTCGGTGGCGGGCAATCCCAGCAACTTCTCCGACAAGGTGCGGTCGTTCATCGCCATCTTCAGCATTCGTGGCAGCGATCCCAAGCTGATTCCTGACCTCACCGCTGCCGTCGACGTCGAGCTTGAACGCGCGCCCGGCGTCCTGGTTGTGCCGCGTGATGCGGTTGTGACCGGCAAATCATCCTCCTATGTTCTGGTCAAAGACGGCTCCAGCGCATCGCAACGCGAAGTGAAACTCGGCCGCGCCAATGAAGTTGAATATGTGATCGAGTCAGGGGTCGATTCCGGCGCGGTGGTGCTCCGCAACCCGGAGACCGCAAGGGGTGAGAACTGATGCCGCGTCGTCTCAAGCTGCTGTGGAAGACGCGCCCTTTGGCCGTCGTCTCCTGTGCGCTTCTGGTGACTGCCGCCGCGTTCTTTGGCATCGTCCACCTCGCCCGCGCCACCCCCAGCGTTCCGACGATTGAGGTGCGCCGCGGAGAGTTCATCGACCGGCTGCAGATTCGCGGCGAAGTGAAGGCGATGAAGTCGATCACTCTCACCGCCCCCTCCGGCGCCGGCGATCTGCAAATTCTGAAGCTGGCCAAGAGCGGCACCTCCATCAAAGCCGGCGACATCGCGGTTCAGTTCGACACCACCCAGCTCAAGAACACCGTCGACCAGAAAAACTCCGAGCTGAAGCAGGCCGAGGCCGAGATCGAAGGCTCGCGCGCCCAGTCGCGGCTCACCGAAGAACAAGACGTCACCGCGCTCGCCAAGGCCAAGTTCGACGTCGAACGCGCCCGCCTCGACGCCAGCAAGCAGGAGATCCTCTCCCAGATCGACGGCGAAAAGGCCAAGCTCGCCCTCCGCGACGCCGAACAAGCGCTCGTCGAGGCGCAGCAGAAGCTGCAATCCGACCGCGCTGGCGCCGCCGCCGATATCGCCAGCAAGCAGCAGAAGCGCGACAAGGCTCTCTTCGATCTGCGCCAGGCGCAAACCAACTTCGCCCGCATGACGTTGAAGTCGCCGCTCGACGGCATGGTCACCATTCTGACGACCTGGCGCGGGCCCAGCGGCCAATCCGAGTGGCGTGAAGGCGACCGCCCCTGGTCGGGCGCGGCCATCGCCGAACTGCCCGACCTGAGCACGCTGCGCTTTGCCGGCCGCGTGGATGAGACCGAACGCGGTCAATTGAAGCCCGGTCAGACGGTCGATGTCCGCGTGGACGCCGTACCCGACAAGGATTTCGTCGGCAAAGTGGCCGACATCAGCCCGCTCACCAAAGCCGACTTCAGCAGTTGGCCCGTACAGAAGAGCTTCGACGTGCAGGTGCAGGTGGACAACGCCGATTCCCGCATGCGTCCCGGCATGAGCGCCACCGCCCGCATCGCCACCGACCGCATTCCCGACGCTATCATCATTCCCGCCGATGCCTCCTTCCACAAGAACGGCCGCACCGTGGTGTATGTCTTGGATGGCGGCAGCTTCAGCGAGCGCGCCATCGAAGTGGCGCGCCGAAACAACAATGAACTCGCCGTTGCCAAGGGCCTGAGGGCTGGCGAGCGCATCGCCACCAAAGACCCCACTCTGGAGCCGGAGACGAAATGAGCTTTCGTTCGCGCACCACCGTCCCGCTGCTCCTGGCCTTTGTGGTCATTGTGCTGGTGGGAGCGCGCGCCACCTTCCGCCAATTCAAAGACACCAAGGACGAAATCCCCACCGTCCGCATTCAGCGCGGCGACATGGAGCTCAAGGTCTATTCCACCGGCGAACTGCGTGCCGAGCAAAGTTCGCTGCTCATGGCCCCGCCGGTAAGCGGAAGCTTGCAGATCATTCGCCTGGTCGCGACCGGCAGCCAGGTCAAGTCCGGCGACGTCGTGCTGCAATTCGATCCCAGCGAG
>Ga0335076_10007361_pt1 | contig 11080 bp, 9 predicted proteins | sample Lox_Sample_25_FD_206717 | JGI IMG/M metagenome (GOLD analysis project Ga0335076, IMG submission 206717) | Soil microbial communities from Loxahatchee National Wildlife Refuge, Florida, United States - Lox_Sample_2.5 | ecosystem: Environmental > Terrestrial > Soil > Wetlands | place: USA: Florida... | reverse complement strand
GATTCGGCGATCGAGTTGTCCGGCAGCTTGCCGATGTCCTCGGCGGAGATCGCCTCGACGATTTCGTTCGAGTTCTGCTTGACCGAGATCGCTTCCTCGATGGCGGCGCGCACACCGGTCACCTTGATCTCGCCCAGGTTCACCGTGCTGTCGTCGGTGGCCTTGGCCGCCGGCTGATCGCCGCCCGGCGTCGTCGCCTGATCCGCGGCATTGCTCGTCCCGTCCGGCTGCGCCGGCGCGGATTTCTGCAGGTATCCGGCGGCGCCGGAATCGGTATCCGCCGCGTACACCGCACCACTGGCCAGAACCGACGCTACGGCGAGCGCCAGCAAATTGGGCTTAAGCATGTCTCCCCTCCCGATTGAAAATGTGTCGTTGGCGCGGCCGTCATTCCCGGAGTGCTCCCCACTCCGTGGCACGCGTTTTCGATCTGCGGTTAGGGTAGACGCAAGCCCAAATGTAAACAATTTGTTGCATACGTATTCATTCGGATTTCGTTATTTGCCAGCGGATTAGTTCGCTCGCCTGCATAAATCCTTGGGGAATGCGGTCCGCAAAGAGAGCGCTCGGTCATCTGCATAACTTGTCCAGGATGGCCGATTGCCCCACTGAGGCTGTTGCAGCGCAACACGCCTGTGCGCTGGAGAAGACTTTCGTTCGACCGAACCGGTGGCAACGCCCGGAAACGGGGTCGGACCGACGACACCGGCCGCGAGGGGTGGCCCCAGGCGTGCGGCAGTGCCGTGCTCAGCCGGACTGATTAGCCATCAGCTCATCCAGGCGCGCGCGCAGGTCCGGGCGCGTCGGCGCCGCATGGAGGAAAAACACGCGCACGTCGTGCGCCGGCACGGTCGCACGCAGCACGTCGGTGACGGTGCGTGGCGGCCCGCCGAACGCATCGCGCCAGATTCCGCGTTCCATGTAGTCGCGGACGTCGAGGGCCGTTTCCCTGTCGCCCTTGTTGAGCATGACGAGAGCGATCTGCTGCGTCATGGCGTCCGCATAGATGCGATAGAAGATGGCCACATCGCCCTTGAGCTCGACGTTCACCTGCACCCCGCGCCGCAGCGCGACCGAATCACGGCGCACGTGCGCGATGCGCTTGAGCTGGCGGTAGATAGGACTCTTCGGCGCTGCATCGATGCGTTCCTGGCCGAAGTAGTTGCGGTTGCCGGCGTGTTCGGGGCGTCCGCGCATGAAACCCACTTCGGAGCCGTAGTACACCGCGGGGATCCCGCGCGCGGTGAACAGCCAGTTGTTTGCGTCGATGAAGCCGTCGTCGCTGGCGTTCAGCCGCGCCATGTCGTGGTTGTCGTAGAACGTGACCAGGTCGTACGGATTGCGGTAGACGTGATCCTCAAGATGCAGCGCCGTCGCGACCAGCGCGTAGTCGCTGCCGGGATTCTCGAACACTTTCTGCAGCTGGCCGCGCAGCGGAAAATCGAGCAGTGAGATATTGCCGCCGTCGGGCTGCGTGTACGGCCCGATCTTCGCTGCGTCGTACTCGAAGTATTCGCCGAACATGAAGAAGCCCGGATGTTTCGCCCGGATGCGATCGCCGAACTTCTTCCAGTAGCCGGCCGGCGTAAGGCCCACGGCGTCGATGCGGAACGCCGCTGCGCCCTGCTGGATCCACTGCTCGTAGGCGCCGACGAAATAGTCGAGCGCCGCCGTGCTGTTCTCGTCGATGTTGGACAGCTGCGCGAGGATCGGCCTGGTCTTGTAGAACGCGTGCAGTGGATTGTGCCGCGGGTCGAGCTTGTCCGGCGGCAGGTTCTGGTGATCGGCCACGAGCGTGCCGTTCGCGTCGAAGATCTGTCCGAATTTCGGTTGTGCCACGGGCATCGTCCACGCGGGCGAGCCGTGATTGGCGACGATGTCGAGCACGACCTTGAGACCCTTCTCGCGCATGCGGCGCGTGAACGCGGCGAAGTCGAGGTCCGTGCTCGGCAGGTGCTCGTCGAGCACGTAGAAGTTGTCGCTCCAGTAGCCGTGGTAGCCGGTCTTGCCGTGATCGGCGAGGCCGGCGCGCCAGGTGACCGGGTCGCCGCCGCTGAAGGCTTCGTCGGGATTGTCGGTGATCGGCGTGACCCACACCGCGCTGAAGCCGAGGTCGCGGATGTAATCCGCGTTGTCCAGCACGCCGCGAAAGTCGCCGCCGAGGTAGCCAATGTTGTCGCTCTCGCCCGGCGGTGCGCCGGGCACGGGCACGTCGAACGTGCGGTGGGCGCCACCCTGATCGCGATGGTCGTTGCGGATATCGCCGTTGACGAAGCGGTCGGTCACGACGAAATAGATCGCCGCGTCGGCAAAGGCCTCTTTCGTGCCGTGGTAACGCGCCGGCACCGGACCGGCCACGGCGCCGGCGCAACCGAGGAGCGCTGACACAAGCAGGCTGCTTCGAGTGGCAAGTTCATGCATGGCTGTTCTCTCTCACGCGCAGCGTGCACAGGCCCGCGATCACCCAGCATGCGCCGCCGATCAGCAGCGCATTGATCGGCGCGCCGGCAAAGAATGTCTTGAGCAGGAATCCGAGCACGCTTGCCGCAAGCAGCTGTGGAATGACGATGAAAAAATTGAAGATGCCCATGTACACGCCCATCTTCTGCACCGGAACGCTGTCGGCCAGCAGCGCGTAGGGCAGGGAGAGGATCGACGCCCAGGCGAAGCCCACCCCGATCATCGAGGCGAGCAGCCAGACGGGATCGCGGATGAGGGCGATCGAGATCAGGCCGATTCCGCCGATGCAGAGATTCACCAGGTGCGCCTTGCGCGTGCCCCAACGCCGCGTCATCGTCGGAATGAGCACGGCCGCAAGCGCGGCGAAACCGTTGTACGCGGCGAACAGCACGCCGACCCAGTTTGCGCCGTCGTTGTATGCGGCCGACTGCGTGTCGGTGGAATGGAAGTGTACCTGCGTCACCGCGGCGGTGGTGTAGATCCACATCGCGAACAGCGCGAACCAGGAGAAGAACTGCACGACCGCGAGGCGCCGCATCGTTGCCGGCATGTCGTTGAGGTCGCGGACGATTTCGGTGAACAGGTTCTGCCGCGTGCTGCGGCCGACGACGAGCTGGATCGCGCCAAAGGCGAACAGCCCGCCCGCGAGCAGATAGAGTTGCCGGTCGATCTGCAGGAAGTACACGGCAGCGATTGCGGCGGACCCTGCCACCAGCCACGCCGCGGCGGCGGCGCTGCGCGGGGACGACGCCGGCGCCGACGCCACGCGCGCATCGTCGAAATTGGCGAGCACCGCCGGCGGATATTCGCGCGTGGTGAGCACGGTAAAGGCGATGGCGCCGAACAGTGCCGCGGCGCCGGCGTAGAACGCGTAACGCACGGTGTCCGGAATCGCGCCGGCAGCGGCGGTGTTGCTCACGCCCGCGCGTGCGAACAGCCAGGGCAGCAGGCTCGCGATGACCGAACCCACGCCGATGAAGAAGCCCTGCATCGCGTAGCCGGTCGGCCGCTGCACGGGCGGCAGCTGGTCGCCGACGAAGGCGCGAAACGGCTCCATCGAGACGTTGATCGACGCATCCAGCATCCACAGCAGGCATGCCGCGATCCATAGTGCCGGCGCATTCGGCATCGCGATCAGGGCGAGCGTCGCCAGCACGGCGCCGGCGAGAAAGTACGGGCGCCGCCGGCCGAGCGCGTTCCAGGTGCGGTCGGAGAAGTAACCCACGATCGGCTGCACGAGCAGTCCGGTCAGCGGGGCGGCAATCCACAGCACCGGAATCTCATCCACGCTCGCGCCGAGCGTCTGGAAGATGCGGCTGACATTCGCGTTCTGCAGGGCGAAGCCGAACTGAATGCCCATGAAGCCGAAGCACATGTTCCAGATCTGCCAGAAACCGAGGCGCGGCCGGGCCGTCATGCGACGTTCGCGTAGATCGCCGCGTAGCCGGGCAGGTCGAGCTTGCCGTCGCGCATGCGGCCGGCGGTCGGGCCGGGGCAGGGGATCTGCTGGAGATGGAGTCCCCCGGGAACGGGTATCGAAGCAGCGCCGGCGCCGAGATTGACGGCGACCAGCACGGCCTGGCCCTGATGCGCGCGCGTGAACACCAGCAGCGGTTCCGGCGCGTCGAGGAAGCGCACGTCGCCGCAGCGCAACGCGGGATGCTGCTGGCGCCAGCGCATGAAACTGCGGAAGCCGTGCAGCACCGAATCCGGATCGGCTTCCTGGCGCGAGACGGCAAGGGCGCGGTGGCCGTCCGGGATCGGCAGCCAAGGCTTGGCGCTGCTGAATCCGGCGCCGTTCGCGTCCGTCCAAGGCATCGGTGTGCGGCAGCCGTCACGGCCCTTGAAGTTGGGCCAGAAAGCGATTCCATAGGGATCCTGCAATTCGTCGAACGGCAGGTCCGCTTCGGGCAGGCCAAGTTCCTCGCCCTGATAGATGCATACGGTGCCGCGCAGCGAGGCCACGAGCGCGGTCAGCAGCTTCGCCAGCGCCGGCGCTGGCGTATCGCCGCCCCAGCGGCTGAGCACGCGCTTCACGTCGTGATTGGATATCGCCCAGCACGGCCAACCGCCGGTGAGCCGGGTCTCCAGCGCTTCGACCGTGCTGCGGATGTACGCGGCCGAGAAGTCGTCGCTGAGCAGTTCGAAGCTGTAACCCATGTGCAGGCGGCGGCCGCTCGTGTACTCGGCCATCGTCGCGAGCGAGTCCTCGGAGGAAATCTCACCGAGCGTCGTCGTGCCGGGGTACTGGTCGGTGAGCGCGCGCACCTGTTCGAGGAAGGCGAGGTTTTCCGGCTGCGTGTTGTTGTAGTAGTGGTACTGGAACGCGTAGGGATTGTCCGCGCTGAAGCCGCGACCCACGCGCTTGTCCTTCGGTTTCGGCGGATTGTCGCGCAGCCGGCGGTCGTGGAAGCAGAAGTTGATCGCATCCAGGCGGAACGCATCGACGCCCTTGTCCAGCCAGAAACGCAGGTTGTCGAGCGCCGCGGCGCGCACCTCGGGATGGTGGAAATTCAGATCCGGCTGCGACGACAGAAAATTGTGCAGGTAGTACTGGCCGCGACGCGGCTCCCATTTCCAGGCGACGCCGCCGAAGATCGACAGCCAGTTGTTGGGCGGCGTGCCGTCGTCGCGCGCGTCGGCCCACACATACCAGTCGGCCTTCGGATTGGTGCGGCTCTCGCGGCTCTGCTGGAACCACGCGTGGGCCACCGAGGTATGGCTCAACACCTGGTCGATCATCACTTTCAGGCCGAGCGCGTGGGCTTTCGCCAGCAGGCGGTCGAAGTCCGGCATGCGCCCGAACAGGGGATCGACCTCGCGGTAATCGGCGATGTCGTAGCCGAAATCGGCCATCGGCGACTTGAAGAACGGCGAGATCCAGATCGCGTCGACGCCGAGGCTGGCCACGTAGTCGAGGCGCTCGACGATGCCGGGGAGGTCGCCAACCCCGTCGCCGTTGGTGTCGAGAAAACTGCGCGGATAGATCTGATAGATGACGGCGCCGCGCCACCAGGCTGAATCTGTCATCCCGAAATCGCTCCCCGAAACTTGTGCGTGCCGGAGCCGCACAACTCGTTGTTTGCCGGAAGCTTAGCGCCCCGCGCGCGGCTGAGAAGAGGCTGCATACGTATTCGATGCGAGACAGCCTGCCCGATTCTCGCGGGAACCCGACCGCGCCGGCGCCGATCGTGGCGTTGAATGCGCACGGGAAACCCGGGCGGCGCTGATCGCAGGCCGACGCCGCGATCGCGTTCCGCCGGCGTCTGGCGGGGCTCGCGGCGAGCGGCGTACCGGCCGTGCCCAGCCTGCGCTTGCATGTCCCTGGTCCATCGTGCATACTGAACCAAATGGTTCAGTGTTATCCGGCCCGCTTCGATGCCTCGTTCGCCGCGCTCGCGGACGTCACCCGACGCGGCGTTCTGGAACAGCTCGGGCGTGCAGACGCTTCCATCACCGAGCTCGCCGGGAAGTTCCGCATGACCCTCACGGGCATGAAGAAGCACGTCGGCGTGCTGGAGCAGGCGGGGCTGGTCACGACGGAAAAGGTCGGACGCGTGCGGACGTGCAAGCTCGGCCGGCGCCGACTGGAGGACGAGGCGGCCTGGATCGAGCGGTATCACCGGCTCTGGAACGCGCGCTTCGAGGCGCTGGACGAGGTGGTCGAGGAACTGAAACGGAAGGAGAAGACCGATGCACGCAAGAAAAGAAAGTGACTCCACACCCGTGAAGAAGGAGCGCACGACGGTGGAACGGAGCTCCGAACGCGAGCTGGTCGTGACGCGAACCTTCAACGCGCCGGTGCGGCTCGTGTTCGAGGCGTGGACCAGGCCCGAGCTGCTCAAGCGCTGGTGGGCGCCGAAATCGATGCCCGTGACCCTGCTCTCCTGCGAGGCGGATGTCCGCGTCGGGGGCAGGTACCGCTTCGTGTTCGGCCACGGTACCTCGGAGACCATGGCGTTCTTCGGCAGATACCTCGAGGTGACGCCGAACGAGCGCCTCGTGTGGACCAACGAGGAAGACGCCGGCGGTGGGTCCATTACCACCGTGACCTTCGCGGAAAAGGATGGCAAGACACGGCTGGTCCTGCACGATCTCTACCCTTCGAAGGAAGCCCTCGACGAGGGCATCGGCTTCGGGGAGGGGTTGCGCGAGACGTTCGAGCAACTGGAAGAGCTTCTCGTCACTTTGGGGGCGAGACCCTGAGCTGCCGTTGCGCCGGACAGGCACGCAGGCGCTGAGTGCCCGTCCGTACGTGGGAAAGTTGGCGCGCCCGGAGGGATTCGAACCCCCGACCAACGGCTTCGGAAGCCGCTACTCTATCCAGCTGAGCTACGGGCGCGGCGAGACCGCAAAGTATAACAAAGGGAGCGCGCCCGCCCGCAGCCTAGGCGCCGTCGCGGAACCCCGCCTGGCGCCACGCTTCGTAGACGACCACCGCCACCGCGTTGGAGAGATTCAGGCTGCGATTTCCCGGCCGCATCGGTAGACGCAGGCGTTGCGCTGCGGGTAGGGCATCGAGAAGGTCCTGCGGCAGGCCACGCGTCTCCGGGCCGAACACGACGGCGTCGCCGTCGGCGAAGCGCGCATCCGCATAGAGCGTCCGCCCTCGCGTCGACAGCGCAAAGAGGCGCGGTGGGCGCGCGGCAGCGGTGAAGGACTCCAGCGTGTCGTGCACGCTGACGTCCGCGAATTCGTGATAGTCGAGGCCGGCACGACGCAGCTTGGCGTGATCGAGTTCGAATCCCAGCGGACGGATCAGGTGCAGGCGTGCGCCGGTGTTCGCGCACAACCGGATCACGTTGCCGGTGTTGGGCGGGATCTCCGGCTGGTAGAGCACGACGTGCAGCATGCTCATCCGGCCGCGGGTGCGCCCACTGCCTCGCAGGAAACCGCCAGCGGCTGCTCGCGGGCGGACTGCATCGCTGCGGCGTCGATGGGCACCGGCGCGGTCGGGAACACGACGTGCGCGCTCAGATTGTTCAGATCGCCGTCGCGGATGTTGGTCAGTCCATCGAACGCGAGCAGCCGGTGCGTCGCGCTGTCGTAGTTCACGTCGATGTGCGGCGCCAGGAATCCCCACCAGGAACCCAGGGCGAGGCGAAGGGTCAGGATGCGGGCATCGCCCGCGTCCGCGACGCGGCTCAGCTTGAACGTATAGAACGCGCGCCGGCTCGGCACGAGGAAGGCAAAGCGCCTGGTCGCGCCGCCGCTCAACTCCGACCAGTGGCGCTGCACATAGGCGTCGAAACCGGCGTCGATCACGCCGTCTTCCGGCACAGTCAGCACGGCCGCCTGCTCGGATGCCCCGGCGCCGCGGCGCACGTACACCTCGCGCTGGTCGCCGCGGTGCCGGACGCCCTCGCGGTACCCCAGGCGTGCGTCCTGCAGCTCGAAATCGGGTGCCTGCATGTCGTCGCGGGCGAGCACACGCTTGCGCGCGAACGGCTGCCCGTCCACGCAGCGGTACAGCACGATGCGCTCGCGCACCCCGTCGCTCTCGGACAGGAAATGCGACTCGTGGTACAGCAGGCGACTGCCGTCGAGGGAGTATGCGTCGCCCTCGTAGCGCTCCGCCGCGCCGGCGACCGTGAGAACCAGCGCGGCCGCAACGCCTATAATTCTCGTGATCATCGGGGCGATTATGCCGGCGCTGGACGTCAACGGAACATCAATTTACTGCGAGCTCGCCGGCAGCGGGCCGCCGCTGCTGATGATCCACGGGCTCGGGTCCAGCGGCGACGACTGGGCGTTTCAACGCGACGACTTTTCCCGCCAGCACACGTTGATCCTGGCCGACCTGCGCGGGTCGGGACGCAGCGCGAAGCCACCCGGCCCGTACTCGATCGCATCGTTCGCCGCAGACCTGTGGGCGCTGCTGGATGCGCTCGGCTTCGACGGCGCCGACATCCTCGGCTTTTCGCTCGGCGGCGCGGTGGCGCTCGAAATGGCGCTGATGCGGCCGGGCCGCGCACCGCGTCTGGTGCTGTGCAATGCGCTCGCGAACTACCGCACCGATACCCCACGCAAGTGGTTCGAAGCGCACGCACAGCTCGCGCTCATTCACCTGCTGGGGCTGCGGCGCACGGCCCGGCTGATTGCCAACCGCCTCTTTCCGCAACCGGACCAGGCGCCGAAGCGTCAGCGCGTGGTCGAGGTGCTCGGCGCGAATCCGAAAGCGGCATACCTGGCGACGATCCACGCGCTGATCGGCTGGAGCGCGCTCGAGCGCCTGCCGCAACTCCGCTCGAGGACGCTCATCATCGCTGCCGAGCACGACTACACGCCGCTCGCCGACAAGCACGACGAAGCGCGGCGCATTCCCGATGCGCGTCTGGTCGTCGTGCCGGGATCGCGCCACGGCACGCCGTTCGACGCGATCGAGCGCTTCAATGCCTGCGTGCTGGAGTTTCTCGCCGAACGACCGGCCGCGGCAATTCACCAGGCCAGCGCGGCGCCGGCGTAGTCGAGATAGCGGCCGGCATCGGCGGCGGTCGCCGCGTCGATGACGTTGAGCATGGCGGTCACGGACTGCTCCACCGTCAACGGTGCGTTGGCGCCGCCCATGTCGGTGCGCACCCAGCCAGGATGCAGGCAGAACACCGTGATGCGCGGCGCAAGCACGGCGGCGAGCTGGCGCGTCGCCATGTTGAGCGCCGCCTTGCTGATCGAGTAGCTCGGCGTGCCGAAGCGCCTGGCCATCGCGAGCGACCCCAGTTCCGAGGTGATGTTCACCACCCTGGGCTTGTTTCCTTTGTCGAGCAGCGGAGCAAGTGCCTGCGTCACCAGCAGCGGCCCGGCCGCATTCGCCGCGAAGCTGTCGTTGAGCGACTTGGCCGTCAGCGCGCCGAAGCGCTCGCCGGTGACGAGGATTCCGCCGTTGTTGATCAGCAGGTCGAGCGCATCGCCGAGCGCCGCGAACTCGCGCACGAACTCGGCGATCGAGCGCTCGCTGGTCAGTTCCAGCGGCAGCACGTGCAGATGGCCGGGATGTGCCGCGGCGAGCCCGGTGAGGGCCAGTGCCTTGCCGGGATGCCGGCAGGCGGCATACACGCGGTCGCCGCGCGCGAGCAGCTGGCGCGCGAATTCGAGTCCGATCCCGCGGTTGGCTCCGGTGACGACAACGCGCTGCATGGCATCGCTCCGCAAGCTTCTTTCCCACCCTAGCTTACGGCACATTGTAATGGCGCAGACCATCGGCTAGGCTCGCCGGCTCTCGTTTTTCTGCCTACGGAGAAATGGAATGTCCGTCGCCGCCGCCCCCTTGAAATCCTGCGCCCTGGCGCTGGCCCTGTTCTGTGCCAACGCTGGCGCGGATCCGGCGCCCGCCCCCGCCAAGATCGACACCGTCGACATTGCCTTCGAGAAGTTCCAGCTCGACAACGGCCTCACCGTCGTCGTGCACGAGGATCACAAGGCGCCGATCGTCGCCGTCGCCATCTGGTACCACATCGGCTCGGCCGACGAACCGGAAGGCAAGACCGGCTTCGCGCACCTGTTCGAGCACCTGATGTTTTCGGGTTCCGAGAATCACGCGGGCAGCTACTTCAAGCCATTCGAGCTGGTCGGCGCGACCGACATGAACGGCACCACCGAGTTCGACCGCACCAACTACTTCGAGACGGTGCCGACCACGGCGCTCGACATGGCGTTGTGGATGGAATCCGACCGCATGGGCCACTTGCTCGGCGCCATCGGGCAGAAGGAACTCGACACCCAGCGCGGCGTCGTGCAGAACGAAAAGCGCCAGGACGAGAACGAGCCCTACGGCCGCACCGAGGAGAACATCCAGGCAAATGCGTTCCCGGCCAATCATCCCTACCACCACGACGTGATCGGCTCGATGAAGGATCTCGATTCGGCGTCGCTCGCGGACGTGAAGAAGTGGTTTGCCGACCATTACGGTGCGGCCAACACCACCGTCGTGCTGTCCGGCGACATCACGCTGGCCGTGGCGCGCGAGAAGGTGACAAGGTTCTTCGGCGACATTCCCGCCGGCCCGCCGGTGGCGCGGCAGCAGCCGTGGGTGGCTCCGCGCGAGAAGTCCACGCGCGGCGAGATGATCGACCAGGTGTCGCAGGTGCGCATCATGCGCCAGTGGAACGTGCCGCAGCGCGGCGACGCCGAGCTGCCCCTGCTCGAACTCGCCGCCACGGTTCTCGGTGGCGGCAAGACCTCGCGTCTGTATGAACGCCTTGTCTACAAGGACAAGACGGCGGATAGCGCGAACGTGTACGTCGAGCGCAATTCGCTCGCCAGCAGCCTCATGCTCCAGGTCGACGTGAAAAAGGGTGTCGATCCGGCCAAGGTGGAGGCAGCTGTCGCAGAAGAATGGGCGCGCTTCCTCAAGGACGGCCCGACCGCGGACGAACTCGAGCGCGCCAAGATAGAGCGCCACGCGCAGTTCGTGCGCGCGACGGAAAAAGTGGGCGGCTTCGGCGGCAAGGCCGTCGTGCTCGCCACCGGTCAGGTGTACCTCAACGATCCCGGCTTCTACAAGACCGATTTCGCGCGGATGGACGCGGCGACACCGGCCAGCGTGCAAGCTGTGGCGAAAAAGTGGATCGCGCGCGGCGACTACACGCTGACGGTCAAGCCCGGCACGCCGGATCCGCACAAG
>Ga0335076_10007359_pt1 | contig 11081 bp, 7 predicted proteins | sample Lox_Sample_25_FD_206717 | JGI IMG/M metagenome (GOLD analysis project Ga0335076, IMG submission 206717) | Soil microbial communities from Loxahatchee National Wildlife Refuge, Florida, United States - Lox_Sample_2.5 | ecosystem: Environmental > Terrestrial > Soil > Wetlands | place: USA: Florida... | reverse complement strand
GGAACTGACGACAAACTCGATCGCAGCGATGCGCCGGAGTGCGTGATCGTGCGCCGGCCCCCAGGCGAATTCGATCTGGCGCTTCTTGATGCGAATCTGCTGCCAGTCGTGCGGCACCGCGAAGTCAGCCTGGTTGAGCCACCAGACGTTGTCGCCACTGGCGTCGATCAGCTTGAACTGCAGGTTGTTGACCGGGGCGTCGCCGCGCACCCGGAAGCTCAGTTCGAAGTTCCCGGAAAGATCGAGGAGCAGGGCGCGGTGCGCGGTGGCATAGCCGTTCACGGGAGCGCCGCTCGCATCGGTGAAGTCGAAGTCGAGGCGCAGCGCCCTGCCCGACTTGTCCGCGACGCCGCTCACCCCGGCACGAACATCGTCGGTGTGCTGCACCTGCCACCGACCCGGATCGGTAAAGTCATCGAGGATGCGCTGCGCCGGCGCCGCGCGAAGCAGCGGACACGCCAGCGCGAGCACAAGCGGCAGCGCGCCTCTCACCCTTTCACGCTCCCGAGCAGCAGCCCCTGGATGTAGTAGCGCTGCAGGCCGAGGAACAGCACGAGCACCGGCAATACCGTGACGACCGACCCGGCCATCATCAGCTCGTTGTCCTGTTGATGCTCGCGCGCGAGCCCGGCGATGCCGACGGGTGCCGTCTGCCAATGCTGATCGCTGAGCACGATCAGCGGCCACATGAAGTCGTTCCAGCTGGCGAGAAACGTGAAGATCGCCAGCGTCACGACGATCGGCTTGAGCAGCGGCAGCACGATGCCCAGGAAGATGCGCCACTCGCCCGCCCCGTCGAGGCGCGCCGCCTCGAGCATCTCGTCTGGCAGCGAGCGCGCATACTGGCGCACGAGAAAGATCCCGAACACCGTCGCGAGACCCGGCACGATCACGCCGCCGTAGCTGTTGACCAGATGCAGCCACTTCATCAGCAGGAACAGCGGGATCATCGCCACCTGCGCCGGAATGACCAGCGCGCCGAGCAGGATCTGGAACAGGCGCTCGCGACCGCGGAACGCGAGCTTGGCGAAGGCGTAGCCCGCGCTCAGGTTGAAGGCCAGCGACAGCAGCGTGATCGCGCTGGCGATGAGCAGACTGTTCAGCAGATACCGCCCCATGCCGGCGCGCTCGAACAACTCGTGATAGTTCGCCAGCGTCGCGTGCGCGGGCAGGAACGGCGGCGGGAATGCGCTCGCCTCGCCGGGCTGCATGAACGATACCGACAGCATCCACGCCAGCGGGAACAACACCACGATCGCCGCGACCATCAGCGTGACGTTGACCAGCACGCTCGCCGAACGCGTACTCATGCCTGCTCACCGCGGCGCGAGAAGTGCAACAGGGCGCGTGTCACCAGAAGCGTCAACGCGAACAGCAGGAACGCGATGGCCGAAGCACGGCCCAGGCTCCACCACTTGAAGCCTTCCTCGTACATGTAGTAGAGAACGCTGACGGTCGACTGCAACGGATCGCCGCGGGTCATCACGTAGGGTTCGGCGAACAGCTGGAAATAGCCGGCGACGGTGATGATCGCCACGAGCAGCATCACCGCCTTCAGCGACGGCAGCGTGATGTGACGGAACTGCTGCCAGCGCGTCGCGCCATCGATGCGCGCGGCTTCGTACAGGTCAGCCGGGATACCCTGCAGGCCGGCGAGCAGGATGATCATGTTGTAGCCGAAGTTCTTCCATACCGCGAACAGGATGATCGCCGGCATCGACCAGTGCGGATCGCCGAGCCAGTCGATCGGGGCCAGCCCTAGGTGCTGCAGCGCGTAGTTGATCAGACCATAGCGGGTATGGAACAGGTAGCGCCAGATCAGCGCCACGGCGACGACGGTGGTGACCACCGGCGCGAACAGGGCCGTGCGGAAGAAGCTCCGAAAGCGTGCGAGCGGCGAATTCAGCAGCAATGCCGCACCGAGCGAGGCGGCGATCGACAGCGGCACACCGACAACGACGAAATACAGCGTGTTTGCAAGCGACTTCCAGAACAGCGGCGTGCGCAGCACATCGATGTAGTTGCCCAATCCAACGAAGCGCAGGTTCTTCAGGTTCGCGAGCGCATACAGGTCGAAGTCGGTGAGACTCAGCAGCAGCGCGGCGAACACGGGCAGCGCAAAGAACGCGCCGACGACGAACAGTGCCGGGCCCACGAACGTCCAGGGTGCCGCCCACGGCTTCATGGCGCGCGCCCGGCAAGAATCCAGCGGCGCTTCTCGAGGATCGCGTCCGTTCGCGCGTCGAGCTGCTCGAGTACATGGTCCACCGATTCATGACCGCGCACGATGCGCTCGGCGGCCAGCTGCATCTCGTTGACGATGCGCTCCCACTCCGGAACCTTCGGTGTCGGCTTCGCGCGCTCGAGTTGGTCGCGAAACGCGCGCGCGTATTCGTCGCCGGCGAGCTTCGGGTCCTCCCAGGCGCTGCGGCGCGGCGGCAGGTCGCCCGTCAGCGCGTAGAACTTCTGCTGCTGTGCCGTGGCCGAGAGGCTTTCCACCAGTTCCCAGGCAAGCCGGGTCTGCCTGGAGCCGCGAAAGATGACCAGACTCGAGCCGCCGGCCGCGCCGGTGCCGACGCCGTCGGGTCCGGGCAGCGGAGCGGTCGTCCAGCGGCCGGTGAGCTGCGGTTCGCGGCGCAGGAACTCGCCGATGTTCCACGGACCGCTGATGTAGAAGGTCACGAAGCCGCGCGCGAACTCGTCCCAGACGTTGGGCATCTGTATGTTGCTCAGTTCCGGCGCCCAGCCGTGCGCGAACATCTCGATGTAAAAGGCCACCGCGCGGCGAAATCCCGGGCTGCGGAAATTGCCGCGTGTCGCGTTGTCCCGCAGGAGCGGGTCCGGCTGCTCCAGTGCCAGGTTCAGCAGCGGCTCGAATTCGTTGAGCGGCAGATAGACCGCGTAACGGTCGGCGCCGACGTTCGCCTTGACTGCCGCCATCGCACGGCGCCACTCGTCCCAGTCGCGCGGCGCGTGATCGAAACCGGCGCGGGCGAGGATGTCCGAACGATAGAACAGCAGGCGCGTGTCCACATACCAGGGCACGCCATAGAGTTGGCCGTCGATGACGTTGGTGTCCCAGATACCGGGGAAATAGTCGTCGCTGCGCACGATCGCCGACGCATCCACACGTTCCTGCAGCGGTTCCAGCGCGCCGAGTGCGGCGAATTCCGGGATCCAGGTATTGCCGAGCTGGCTGACGTCGGGCAGCGCGTCGCCGGCGAATGCGGTGAGCAGTTTCTCGTGTGCCGCCGTCAGCGCGATCTGCTGCACCTCGACGTGCACGCCCGGATGCGCGCGCTCGAACTGTGGCAGCAGCTGCGCGACGACCTCGCCTTCGCGGCCGATGGTCCAGAAGCGGATCGTGGTCGTGTCTGGCCCTTCACCCGCACAGCCTGCGAGCAGCCAGCAGGCGATCGCCGCGAACATTCGGAAGCCGCGGCCGGCGCGCATCACTTCGTCTCGTCGAGCCAGCCACCGCGGAAGCCGGCGCGCTGGAGTCCCGCGCGAATGTAGGGGTTCCGGCGCATGACTTTCCACACGAAATCGCTGCGGTAGTTCTCGATCATCGCCACGATCGGTCCCTGGTCGATGCCGAGATAGAGCGTATCGACCCAGCCGACCTTCGGATCGATGCGTCCCGTGCGCAGCGGGCGATCGGTGAACGTGAAGCTCGGGTTGAACGCGTCGATGAATCCGTACTGCGTGTACACGGCAGTGCCGTAGCGGTGCTTCATCGCGGCGATCGCCGGTACGACGATCTCCGGTGCGAACGCGATCGAGGATGCTGCCGCGGTCGGGGCGATCGTGCCGTCGTCGATAGTGCCGTGCAGCCCGGCGCCGCGCGCGACGTAGCCGTAGAAGGTCTTGGGATCCGACGCATAGCGGTCCGGTTCGCCGGGCGGCGTCTTGGCGCGCGGCCCGTTGCATGCGGTCAGGCCCCAGAGGGTGCTGCCGTAGTCCGTCCAGTGCATCGGATTGTGGATGGCGTACTCGCGCTGCGCGATCGTCGCGCGACGGCTGTTGATGAAGTAATCGGAGCCGTGCTCGCGCATGTAGTCGTCCTGGATGCCGCGAAAGTCGATCCAGACGTGGCTGTACTGGTGCCCGAACAGCGGCGCGAAGCCCAGGTACTCCTGCCCCTGGAAGCTGCCCCACGTGGCGTCGTACGTCTGCGTCCAGGTCTTCCATGCCGCGGGCTCCACGGCGTGCGTGGGCGATCCGAGCGCGAGCACGTACAGCAGCATTGCCTCGTTGTAGCCCTGCCAGTCGGCGCGGATGAACTTCGCCTCCGGCGTCCAGCCCATCGCCACCAGCGGCGGACGCGGCGATGCCCAGCGCCAGTCGACGCGCCGGTAGATCTCGTCGGCAAGCCGGCGGATTTCCTTCTCGTCAGCGCCCTGGCCGTCGTAGTAGGACTCGGCGAAGAGGATGCCGCCGAGCAGCAGCGTCGTGTCGATCGTTGAAAGTTCCACCCAACGGCGCGCGCCGTAACGGCGCCCGCTGTCCATGTCGAGAAAGTGATAGAAAAAGCCGTGATCCCCGCTCGCGTCCGGCGCGTCGCCCTGCGGCGCGTCGTGGAAGAAGCGCAGCGTGGCCAGCGTGCGCTGCGCGGCTTCCTCGCGCGTGATCCAGCCGCGCTCGGCACCGATGCCATAAGCGGTCAGACCGAAGCCGACCGATGCGATAGACGAGAAATAGTCGCCCTTGTCCTGCGGCCAGTGATCGGGAACCTGACCGTTCGCGGCGTTCGCGCTGACGTGGAAGAAGTCAAACGTGCGGTGCTCGAGTTCGTCCAGCATGGCCTTGTCCGCATCCCCCAGACTGGCGTAGTCGGTCGGCTGCGCCATCGCCCACGCTGGGGCAAGCGACAGCAGCGTGGCGACGCAGACTCTTGCGATCAGTCTCATTTCGCTATCCCGGTTCGGCGGCGCAGTAGCGCGCAATGAAAGCTTCGTGTGGCGGCATCGCATCGACGCAGGCGCTGATGACATTCTTCACGCTGTCCATGAACTCGCCCAGCTGCTTCTCGGGCAGCAGATCGACAACCGGATGGTAGCCGCGCGGATGAATGTGCTGGCCGATCATCACCTGCACCCAGCTCGTCAGCGCGAACATCTCCTCGGCGTTGCGGAAGAACCGGCCGCTGTCGCGGAACAGCCGGATGTTGTCCTTGAGCTCCTCCGGAATGTCCATCGTGCGGCAGTAGTTCCAGAACGGTGTGTCGTCGCGCTCGGTCGCGCAGTAGTGCAGGATCAGGAAGTCGCGGATGCGCTCGAACTCGAATTTGACCTGGTCGTTGTAACGGTCGATCAGCACCTGGCTGAAACCGCGATCGGGGAACAGATTGAGCAGCCGCGTGATGCCGGACTGGATGAGGAAGATGCTGGTGGACTCGAGCGGCTCCATGAAGCCGCTCGAGAGTCCCACGGCGACGACGTTCTTGTTCCATATCTTCCTGCGCCGTCCCGTCGTGAAGCGCAGCGGGCGCGGATCGGCCAGCGCCCTGCCGTCGAGGTTCTTGAGCAGCGTGGCCGCCGCCTCGTCGTCGCTGATGTGAGCGCTCGAATAGACGTAGCCGTTGCCGGTGCGATGCTGCAGAGGGATGCGCCACTGCCAGCCGGCGGCGCATGCGGTCGAGCGCGTGAACGGCGTCGGCGGCCCCACCTTTTCGCACGGCACGGCCAGCGCGCGGTCGCACGGCAGCCAGTGCGTCCAGTCGTCGTAACCGGTCTTGAGCGTCTGTTCGATCAGCAGGCCGCGGAAGCCGGAGCAGTCGATGAACAGGTCGCCGCTCACCTTGCCGCCGTTTTCGAGCACTACTGATTCGATGAAGCCGTCTTCCGGACGCTGCACGACGCCGATGATCTTGCCTTCGGTGCGGCGCACGCCGCGCGCTTCGGCGTAGCCGCGCAGATACTGTGCGTATCGACCGGCGTCGAAGTGGTACGCGTAGGCGATATTGGCCAGCGGCGACGTCGCCGGCACGTCGCTGGGCGATGCCATGAACTTGCCGCGCGGTGCGGCGGCGGTGTTGAGCGAGTAGGCACCGATCTCGTCGGCCCTGCCGGCATTGAAGGCCTTGATCCAGTACTGGTAGAACGGCAGAAAGCCCAGGTCGTGGCCGATCGTACCGAAGCCATGGATATAGGTGTCGCCGATGCGGCCCCAGTCCCTGAACTGGATGCCGAGCTTGAACGTACCCCGGGTCTTCCTGATGAACTCGATCTCGTCGATCTGCAGCACCTGGTTGAACAGCTTCAGGTGAGGCACGGTCGCCTCGCCCACGCCGACGATGCCGATTTCCTCGGACTCGACTACCTGGATCGAATAGTCGGTTCCGAGCACCTTCGCGCAAGCCGCCGCAGCCATCCAGCCGGCACTGCCGCCGCCGACGACGACGATGTTCCGCAGCCGATTGTCGTCCATCCGCCTTTTCCGTCCGCCTGAACGACGAGGCCCGCAGAGCGGGCCTCGTCTCCACACACCTGGAGTTTAGCTAGAACCGGAACCCGGCGCTGAGCTTGAACTCGCGCGGATAACCGGTGATGTTGCCGTTCGTGTAATAGGTCGCGTTCGTGTTCGAGAGCACACCGTTGCCCGTGTAGCTGATATCCGTGTAGTTCTTGAAGTTGAAGATGTTGAGGAAATCGCCACGCATCCAGAACGAGTACCCGTGGCTGAGGTCGAATTCCTTCATCACGGCGAAGTCGATCGAACGATAGCCGTAGATCTTGCCGCCGAAGCCCAGGCTTTGCCCGCCGGGCGTCACCGCCGCCGGCGTGCAGCCGCTGCCGGTCGGGAAGTAGGTGCCACCAGCTACGTAGCACTGGAACGTGGCCCCCGGCGTCGGCGTGGCGAGCGTGATCTTGCCGGAGTAGATCATGTCCCACGGCCCGTCGATCGAACCGGCCATTACCAGGCGGTGTTTCGGCACCGAGTTCGAGTCGACGAACGGGTACTGCTTGAGCGTTGCCTCGTCGAACGAGTAATGCTCGTTGATGTCGCGGTTCTGGCTGGCGTCGTTGTAGGTGTACGCGATCGTCGCGCCCCAGTGCGATTCCTTCGTGTACGGCTTGTCCGCCGACAGCAGCACTTGCGTGGTGCGGTTCTCGATGCCGTTGCCGCCGATGATGAGTGGACCGAAACCGGGGACGCCGTTGCCCCAGGGCTGTCCGCCGCTGTGGAAGAACGCGCCGTCCGGATAGCGGTTGCCGAGCGTGAAGGCGAAGCCGTCCTTGTAGATGATCCGCGCCACGGTCGCGTCGGTGTTCCAGTCGCCGAGCTTGTTGCGCATGCCGAGGCTGAACTGGTCGGAGTACGGCGCCTTGAGATGGTTGTTGATCATGTCGACTTCGCCGCCGAGGGTCGACGACACCAGCGCCTGCAGGTTCTGCAGACCGTTGAGGTACTTCGGGTCCCAGGCGTAGCACGGATTGCCCTTGCACTGCCCGGTCGCCGGGTCCTGGAAGTAGACATTGAACTGCGGCAGGGCCGACTTGGTCTGCTCGAGCTGCAGGTAATCGTACAGGTCACGGTCGTAGGAACGCCCCGCACCACCGTGGACCACGTGCGCCTCGTCGGCATCGAGATCGTAGGAGAAGCCGAGGCGCGGCTGCCACTCGCCCTTGAACGCGTTGCGGTTGTTGCCGTTGCTGATGTAGTCGTTGACGTTGACGCCGCCGAGTGCGAGCGCCTGGGCGTAGGTTTGTCCTGGCGGCGCACTCGGGTCCGGATTGGGTCCCGTCAGCGCCGCGACCACGGCCGCGGGAGTCACGTAGTTCAGATAGGACGGATTGTCCTCGTAGTCCCAGCGCAGGCCGAGGTTGAACAACAGCTTCTCGTTGACCGCCCAGTCGTCCTGCACATAGATGCCGAACTGCTTGTCCTTCGACGTCGCCACCGGGTTCAGCCCCGGAACCGGATTCGTGAAGAAGGCCTTGTAGGGCGTCGCCGCGGTGCCGCTCGGATCGACGTTGTAGTAGAACTGCGGGTTGATGTCCTCGGCATCCTGCGCGGTGAGCTTGACGTCCTTGTACTTGAAGCCCGTCTTGATGACGTGGTCGCCGCCCCAGTTGATGCTGTTGAACGTCAGGTTGTCCGAGATGTATTCGCCCTGCTGGCCCTTGTTCTGCGTGGCCAGCGGCGAAGCCGGGCCGGTGTTGACGATGGTCGCGTCGTTGCCGGCTCCGAGCGACGCATCCGCGGTGTAGATCGCGCCGTTGCCGTAGCCGATCGAAGACGGCTGGTTGAAGGTCTTTTCGTAGCCCAGCATCAGTTCGTTGAACCACGCGTCCGCGCTGTGCTGCCAGCGGCCGTCGATGCGCGTGTCGTTGTTCTTGACCTGAATGCTCGCGGATTCCGCCTGGGCGACGCCGATGTTGTCGGCCTGGTCCTCCTTGCGTACCTTGGAACTCAGCTCGATGCGGTCGCGGTCGGAGAATTCCCAGTCGATCTTGCCGAAGTACAGGTCTTCGGTGAACGGCAGGCCCGACGGCCCGAATTGCGCGACCACGCTCGGCGGCAACAGGTCGTTGATGCCAAGGACGCCCGGAACCACGGTCACGGGCGTGTCGTAGCGCTTGGCCTCATAGCTGAAGAAGAAGTGCATCTGGTCCTGGATGATCGGGCCGCCCAGCGCGAGGCCGTACTCCTTCTCTTCGGACGGCGTTTCCTTGCCGGCGGCGATTTCGGACGGCGTCTGTGCGCGCCAGTCCTGGTCCGTATACTGGCCGTAGGCCTCGCCGTGAAACTCGTTCGTGCCGGACTTCGTCTCCGCCGTCACGACCGCGCTCGAGACCTGGTCGTATTCCGCCTTGTATTGCTGCGTGATGACCTTGTACTCGTCGATCGCGAGTTGCGGGAACGGGTTGCCCTGGCTGGAGAACTGGCCGCTGACGCCGCCTTCCTTCACGTAGTTCTTCTGGCCGACGCCATCGATGAACACGTTGACGTTGTTCGCGCTCTGCGCGCCGCCGGTGAGCTTGGTGTGGCCGCTCGAGTCGACGCTGAAGATCATGCCCGGCACGGTGTCGGCGAACTCGAGGAAGTTGCGCGTCACCTGTGGAATCGTCTCGATCTGGCGCAGCGAGATCGTCTGGCCGATTTCGGACGTCTTCGTCTCGGTCAGCGTGGTCGCGGTCACCGAGACGCCTTCGAGAGTCGTCGCCGCCTGCGCTGCGGCGAGGTCCAGCGAAGCGGTCGATGCCACGGTGAGCGTGACCGTCTTCTCGGTGCCGGGGCCGGCATCCACGGTGTACGTGCCCGGCGGCAGTCCGACCAGCGCATAGCTGCCGTCCTCGGCTGCCTTCGTGCGCCGCACTGCGCCGGTCGCGACGTTCTTCGCGGTCACGTCGGCATTCGCCGGTGCCTTGCCGCGCAGGTTCGCGTCGGCGGTCTGCGCCCAGACGATCGCCGGCATGGTCGCCGTCGACGCAACCGCCGCGGTGATCAGGGACGCGAGCAGTTTCTTCCTCAACGGTAAGCGCTTTCTCATGGTCTCCTCCCGTAAGTCTTTCTATGTGTGTCTGGGTCTGGCTCTGGTTCTCTCGCCATGGCTCCTGCCGGCCGGGGCCGCGCCACAGGAAGCACGCACGACGATCTCGCAACTCGGTTGCTGTTCGGGGGTCAGCGGCGCCTCGGGCAGGTCCAGCCGCACGGCCAGCTGCTCGAGCGCGCAGCGTCCCAGTTCGGCGATGCGCACGCGCACGGTGGTGAGCGCGGGGCTCACGAAGCGCGCGATCGGAATGTCGTCGAATCCCGCCACGGCGACGTCGGCGGGGACGCGCACGCCGCCCTCGGTCAGGGCCAGCATGCAGCCGATCGCCATCATGTCGTTCGCGGCAAAGACCGCCGAGGGGCGCGGCACGGCGGCGAGCAGTTGCCCGCCCACTTCGCGACCGGACTCCTCGGTGAAGTCGCCGCCCAGCACGCGCGTGTCGATGCGCTGACGGCTCGTGCGGATCGCCTCGCGAAAGCCGCGCAGCCGCTCGCTCGCGTCGAAGTTGCCCATCGGCCCGGTGATGAAGGCCATGTCGCGGTGCCCGGCTGCGATCAGGTGCTGCGTCATCGCGAACGCACCGCCGAAATTGTCGATGTTGAGTGTCGTGTAGCGGCGGCTCTCGAGTGCGGTGTTCATCAACACCGCCGGCAGCGAATCGGGCAGGTGATCATGCAGGAACGCCGCATCGACGTGCGGCGACATGATGAGCAGGCCGTCGACCCGCCCCTGCATCGCGCGCAGCGCGGCTGCCGCCTCGGGCGGATTGCCGTGCGAGCTCGACACCAGCAGGTGCAGGCCGCGCACGCGCGCGGCGAGGTCGATGCCGCGGATCAGTTCGGAGAAGAATTCGCCATAGAGATCGGGGAGCAGCGCGCCCACCGTGTGCGTGCGCTTGGTGATCAGGCTGCGCGCCGCACTGTGCGGCACGTAACGCAGGCGGGCGGCGACACCGAGAATGCGGCGCCGGGTGATCTCGGTGACGCTCGCGCTGCCATTGAGCGCGCGCGACACCGACGCCACGGACACCCTGGCCTCGCGGGCGACGTCTTTGATCGTCACCACCATGCGCTCTCCCCAACCGTTGGCCCGCAATCCGGCAGGCACTCGAAAACAAAAAAAGCTTTCGAAATTGCTGTAGTATTTCGAATGTAAACGTTTTCATTGCGGATTGCAAAAGCAGCGCAGCAAAGGTCCGCCACGACCGCCCGCGCGCGCCGCGCCGGTATTCTTTGTCCCTGCCACTTCAGCCAGACCACAGGGGAAAACCACGCCATGACCGCCACCCTGCTCGCTGCCGACGTCGGCGGAACCAATGCCCGCGTCGGCCTGGTGCAGATCGCCGATGGCAGGCCGACTGTCGTCCGCTACGAGAAGTATGCGTGTGCGCAGTATCCGGGCCTCGGCGCCATCCTGCGCCACTTTCTTGCCGCCACCGGCACCGGCGGCAGCATCCCGTGCGCCATCGCCTGCGCCGGCTATGTCATCGATGATGTCGTGGTCAACGACAACCTGCCGTGGAAAGTGGCCCTCGGCGGCTTGCGCCGCGACATCGGCACCGATGACCTGTTCTTCGTCAATG
>Ga0335076_10007357_pt1 | contig 11082 bp, 5 predicted proteins | sample Lox_Sample_25_FD_206717 | JGI IMG/M metagenome (GOLD analysis project Ga0335076, IMG submission 206717) | Soil microbial communities from Loxahatchee National Wildlife Refuge, Florida, United States - Lox_Sample_2.5 | ecosystem: Environmental > Terrestrial > Soil > Wetlands | place: USA: Florida... | reverse complement strand
AGGCGCACGTTAATGCGGCACCTCCGAGACGTTTTTCGGGTTCAAGCCGGCAAGAAACTTTTCCGTCTGCGCCCGGTCGAACTTGCGATCGTCCGCATAAATGCACAGGAAGAAGCGGTCTTTGCTCGCGAAGGCGAAGCGCTCGACGTTGAACACCGGGTGATACGGCATGGGCAGGCGGTTGAGCGCGAGCATGCCGAAAACCGCGAACAGCGCCGCGCCCAGGATGGTCATCTCGAACGTCACCACGATGAAAGCGGGCCAGGAATTCAGCGGCCGTCCGGCGACATTAATCGGATAGTTCAGCGCGGAAATCCAGTACTGCATCAGGTATCCGCCGATTCCTCCCAGCAGCCCGCCAACCAGCACCACCAGCGGCACGCGGCTATGACCGAAGCCGATAGCCTCGCTGACTTCCTCGATCGGGAACGGGCTATAGGCGTCCAGCCGGCGATAGCCCTCTTCGTAGGCCTTGCGCGCCGCCAGCGCCAGCTCGGTTGGCGAGTCGAACTCGGCCATCAGTCCGAAGATGGGCGGACGCTTCATTTCGCCTCCGCCTCCACTTCCGCCTCGGGCAGCAGCGTGCGCATCTCAAAGATGGAAATCATCGGCAGGAAGCGGATGAACAGGTACATGCTCATACCGAAGAATCCCACCGTTCCCCAGAAGGTAAGCCAGTCCCAGCGCGTGGGGTAATACATGCCCCACGACGAGGTGAGGAAGTCACGATGCAGGCTGGTAATCACGATGACGAAACGCTCCAGCCACATGCCGATGAGCACCACAATCGAAATCGTAAACAGCGCGCCTACGCTCTGCCGCACGCGCCGCGACCACAGCACCTGCGGCGCCAGGATGTTGCAGAAGATCAGCGCCCAATAAAGCGGTGCGTAAGGGCCCATCAGCCGGTTTTTCATCATGAAGAAGTCGAAGTCCTCGGATTTGTACCAGGTCATGAAGCCCTCGATCAGATATCCGTAGGCGACGATCAGCCCGGTGACCAGCATGATCTTGGCCGAGTTGTCGAGGTGGCGCATGGTGATCATGTCGCCCAGTCCGTAATACTTGCGGATGGGGATGGCGATCACCAGCACCATGGCAAATCCGGAATAGATTGCGCCCGCGACGAAGTACGGAGGAAAAATCGTGGTGTGCCAGCCCGGGACGATCGAGATGGCGAAGTCGAAGCTGACCACGGTGTGCACCGAGACCACCAGCGGCGTAGCCAGCCCGGCTAACAAAAGATAGGCGGACTCGTAGTTCTTCCAGTGCCGCGCCGATCCGCGCCAGCCCATCGCCAGAAATCCGTAAGCCGCCCGCGCGAAGCGGCTGTGGGCGCGGTCGCGCAAGGTGCCCAGGTCCGGAATCAGGCCGACGAACCAGAACAGAAGCGACACGGTGAAATATGTCGAAACCGCGAACACGTCCCACACCAGCGGGCTGCGGAACTGCGGCCAAACCTGCATGGTGTTCGGATAGGGGAACAGCCAGTAGAACAGCCACGGGCGCCCGAGGTGCAGCAGCGGAAACATGCCGGCGCACATGACCGCAAACAGCGTCATGGCTTCGGCGAAGCGGTTGATGGAGTTGCGCCAGGGCTGATTGAGCAGGAGCAAGATGGCCGAGATCAGCGTGCCGGCGTGCCCGATTCCGATCCACCACACGAAGTTGACGATGGCAAAGCCCCACGCTACCGGAATATCGATGCCCCAGATCCCAACGCCTTTCACCAGCAGGTAGCTCACTGCCAGCAGCAGAACCATGGTGAGTATGAAACCGACACCGAAGCCAACGACCCAGCCCATGCTCGTGCGCCGCGAGAGCACAATGGCGCTGATCTTGTCGGTGACCGTGGCAAAGGTGTACCCGGGCGCAATGACCGGCGGTCTGCCGGTACGCGGTGCTTGCCCGGTGGGGTCTTCAGCCATCGCTATCCCTTCTTCTCCAGCTCAGGGTTGGGATTGCGCACTGCGGCCAGGTAGGTGGTCCGCGGACGCGTGTTCAACTCCGCCAGCAGTCCGTAATTGCGCGGGTCGGCTTTGAGTTTGGAAACTCGGCTGTTAGCGTCGTTCAAATCGCCGAAGATGATCGCCTCGGCGGGACACGCCTGCTGGCACGCGGTCTGCACTTCTCCGTCGCGAATCTTGCGCTCTTCTTTTTCCGAGTCGATGCGGGCGCGCGTGATCCTCTGGATGCAGTAGGTGCACTTCTCCATCACGCCGCGGCTGCGCACCGTCACGTCCGGGTTGTGCAGCAGCTTGATGGTCGGCGTTTCCCAGTCGGAGAAAAGGTAGAAGTTGAACCGCCGCACCTTGTAGGGACAGTTGTTCGAGCAGTAGCGCGTCCCCACGCAGCGGTTGTAGACCATGTCATTCAGCCCCTCGGAGCTGTGCACGGTCGCGCCCACCGGGCAGACCAGCTCGCAGGGGGCATTCTCGCATTGCATGCAGGGCACGGGCTGGAAGATGGTGCGCGGATTGGCGAGATCGCCTTCGTTGTAGGCGTCCACCCGCAGCCAGTTCATGTGGCGCTCGCGAATCACCTGCTCCTTGCCCACCACGGCGATGTTGTTCTCCGACTGGCACGCGACAAGGCATGCGTTGCAACCCACGCACGAGTTCAGATCAATCGACATCCCCCACTTGTACCCGCTGTACTCGTAGTGCGGATACATCGTCTCGTCGTATGCGGGCTCTTCCTTCATCTCCGTCGCAAAGTGAGGATTGGCGGTGAACTCAGCGAGCGTAGCCTCGCGCACCGGGGCGCGCTCAATGGTTTCCGCAATCGCGGTCTTGTTGTCGATGATCTGATGGTTCTGCGTCTGCGCCAGCGGATAGTCTTCGCCCGTCGGCGTGATTTTTACTCCGCCGGCGATCCACGGCGCATCGCTGGTGCGCAACTCGAAGGCGTTGTAGCCGCGATTGGAGCCGTTGCTGCCGGCGCGCTTGCGACCGTACCCCATCGACAAGGTGATTGAGTTGTCCGGCTGGCCAGGCATGAGCAGCGCCGGCCCGCGGATTTTGCGGCCGTGGCTTTCAACCTCCACGATGTTTCCAGTCTGCAGCTTCAGGTTGCCCATTAGCGACGGGCCCATCAGGACGGCGCTGTCCCAGGTAACTTTGGTGAGCGGCTTCGGCAACTCCTGCAGCCAGCCATTGTTCACCCAGCGCCCGTCGTAGACCGATGGGTCGGGCTGGAACACCGCTTCCACTCCCTGTACGGGTTCGGCTGTGGGCAGGTTCAGCGGACGCGCGGTAACGGTGGGCGGGTTCGGTTGAGCCCGATTGATGAAGCCATCGTGCAACCACTGCCGCCACGTGCTCTCGAAATCCTCCGGCTTGCCTTTGAATTGCGATTTCCAGTAGCCGCGCACCACATCGTAGCTCGACTGCTCCGGCTGCTGGCTGAAGACAGCTAAAAACTCATGCGCGGAGCGGCCGGCAAACAGCGGCGCGATCAGCGGCTGAATGATGGAGATGTTGCCGTCGTAAGCGCGGGTGTCGCTCCAGGTCTCGAGCGAATGCGCCTCTGGAATGTGCCATTGGCAGAGCGCCGAAGTTTCGTCGTCGTACATTCCGCAATGGATCGTCAAACCGGACTTCGACAGCTTGTCGGCAAAGCCAAGGTCGGCAGGTGCGTTGTAAGCAGGATTGCCGCCAACGATCGCCAGCACCTGCACCTTGCCCGAGTCCATGTCCGCTACAAGGTCTTTGAGCGACGCGGTCTGGTCCACCGGATTGGCCTCGATGGGATCGATGTAAGTGAGCGTCTGCCCAACGTTGCCGAGCGCCTGGTTGATGGCGTGCGCCAAGGCGTGAACTTCCGGCGGCTGCTGATCGCCTGCAACCACCAGACTGGCCCCGCGATGTTTGTTCAGATCTTCAGCGACGGCAATTTCCCAGCGCTTCTCCGGAGTCACAGCCGCCGTGTAAAACATGTCACTTGGCATGCCATGAAATTCGGCAACAGAATGAGCAAACTCGCGGATTCCTGAAGCTCGCATCGGCATACGGTGATCCGCCTTGGCGCCGGTGATCGTCGGTGTGCTCTCCACCACATACAGCCGGTTCATCGTGACGCCCGGCTGCATCTTGCGGCGCGTGGTGAAGTCACGCGCGTAGCGCTGGAAGCCGGGCAGTCCAGCGGGCGAGAGAAAGTCGGCGTCGAGTGAGAGAATCACGTCGGCTTTGTCGAAGTGGTAGATCGTGTCCACCACCTGGCCGAAGGCCATCTGCGCGCCGGCTTTCACGTTGTCGCGATTGACAGGTTCATACTGATGCCACTTCGCGTTGGGAAACTGCTTGAGCACCGCGGCAAGCTGCGCAGCCAGCGTAGGCGACGTGACGGTTTCGGTCAGGAAGCGCAGGCCCGAGCCTCCCGATGCCTGCTGCTGTTCGAGTGCGGCGCGAATCGTCGCCTGGAACGTTCCCCAGGGACGCACCGTGCCCTTGTAGCTGATGGTCTGCGAGCGGTCGGGATCGTAGAGGCCGAGCACCGAGGCTTGCGAGTGCGCGTCCGCCGCGCCCAGGCTTGCTCCATGCTGCGGATTGCCTTCGACCTTAATCGGCCGGCCTTCAACGCTCTTAACAATAATGGGCCGCGCGATCCCGCTCACCGGGAACGCGGTCGCAAAATAGAGCGGGTTGCCCAGCACGATGCGCTCCGGCTGGACCACGTAGGGCACGATCGGCTCCAGCGGCTGCTTGGTGCAGCCGGCAAGCCCGGCGAGCGCCAGCGAAGCGCCCGCAAGCTGCAGGAAGTCGCGGCGCGAGCAGCCTTCTGTCTGCGGCGCGAGGCGCGGGAACTCGCGGTGCATGACCTCGTCGAATCCCGGATCGTCGGCCAGCTCTTCGAGGCTGCGCCAATACGTGGGACCCGTAGCGCGGGAAAGCTTCTCCCGAATCGCCGCGAGGTCGAGCTTCTTCGCGATGCCGACGGGCTTCTGCGCGTGCTGCTTACATCCCGGTTTGTTGCTTCCGTGCTCCATCATCGATGACATGTGTTGCAACTGGTCAGATCGCCCGGGCTGCGGATGCCGTAGGCTTTGATCAACGCGCGGCCCATGGTCTGTTGATCGTCGTAGCTGACTCCGGCAACCTTCACCGGATGCGCCGAATCCGGCGGCTGCCAGCGCATGTTGAACACTTGCTCTTTCGGACGAAGATATTTGTCGGGCGCGCGATGGCAGTCGAGGCACCACTCCATCTGCAGCGACTTGGCCTGGAACATCAGCGGCATGCGGTCCACCGGGCCGTGGCACTCGTCGCAGCCCACGCCCTTGGCAATGTGTATCTGGTGGCTGAAGTAAACGAAGTCCGGCAGATCATTCACCCGCGTCCAGACCATCGATTCCCCGGTGCGGTAACTGTGGCGCACGGGCTCGAGCATGGGAGCGTTGGTCCACAGCTCCGAGTGGCAGTTCATACAGGTCTTGGTCGGCGGGATGCCGGCGAAGTTGGAGTTCTCGACCGAAGTATGGCAGTAGCGGCAGTCGATCCCCAGGCCGCCGACGTGGTGAGCATGGCTGAACGGCACGGGTTGCTCCTGCGCCTCGCCCATGCGATTGAACCATCCCGAGCGCTGCCAGGTGGCCAGGGCCCAGCCCAGCGCGATCAGCAGGAACACGAATCCATAAATCGTGAAGCGGGAGATTGTGTTCGTGCTGCGGTGGAAGATTTGTGGCATGAAAAGCTTTCCCTGCCCCTGCGGCGTCCCACCACGCCGCCCTGCGGCTCGACTAAAACAGCACTGGTCAGATGGTTAATTGGTATGAGACGTTGCTTTCCGCGCCATCCTCACTGATGCGGCGAGCGAACAAGGTCGGGATTATAGAGGCAGGGTCTCAGGGTTCGCAAGCGAACCCGGACACACGCTCTCGCAAACCGCATTCCCTTTTTGAACGCAGATGTGAAAGCAAGCGCTTTCGCGCTTCCGGCTTCACTCCACCGATCGCACGTCTTCCGGTAACATGAGCACAAACGTGCAATCGCTGATGCCCGGCGGACAAGTGAGCACGCCGCGGCGGATCACGTGCGTTGGAGTCGCATCCGGAAATGGGGCGGGGAAATTGGCCGTGATTAGCGCCGAGGAGAATAGCCGCAGCTTTTCGCTGCCGTGGATGAACTTCACTCCTTCGACTTTGGACCCGGCGGCCAGCGCCACGAAGAAGTCCGCCTCGGCGTTCTCTTTGTTGTCCATGAGCGGCGAACCGAGCTTGAGGGTGCGGTCGCGGGCAAGATCGGCACGATATTTTTCTATGGTGGCATCCACTTTTTTGTCGCCTACCAGGGCCGCCAGGCGGCCGCGCGTCTCCGGTTCCGGACGCCGCGCTGCCAGCGCCATTGCATAGAAGCGCTCGGCCTTGGATTTATCCCCACGCCGCTCGTAGATCTGCCCCAGGTGGTCGCCGATCTCTGAGTGCTGGTCCAGCACCCAGGCAGCGTTGATGAATTCCTCCGCGTGCTGGAGATCGTTTTTCTGGAAGTGGATCCAGCCTAGCGTGTCCCAGTAGGCAGCGAGCGCGGAGACTAATGCAAAATCCTCAACCCGCAAATGATCGAGCGAGACGTTGCGCAGCGCCGCGCCGGTGGCGGCGATAGCGGATTCCGCATACTGCTGCGCGCGATCGAGATGTACCTTTGCCTTGGAAAGCTCGTAGGCAACGTCGTTCCAGACTTCGGGCGTGGGCTGCAATTCCACCGCCTTGTCGAAGGCCGCCACGGCCTTGTCGGCTTGGCCGAGATTGAGATAGGCCTGGCCCAGCCCAATCTGGTAGAAAGGATTTTCCGGCTTCAGGGATACCGCCTTCTCAAACTCCGGAACTGCTTCGGTGTATTTGTGCCATTCGACGTAAAGAGCTCCCAGATTGCCGTACGCGAATTCGTCCAGGGGATTGATCTCGAGCTGCTTACGGAAGGCGCCCACCGCATCTTCGTATTTCCGCGCGCGCCAGTACGCCAGCCCCAGGTTGTTGTAGGCGTACTGGTCGTAGGGATCGACTTCAATCGCCTTCTGGAAAGCCTGAATGGCATCGTCGATCTTCTGCAGGGCCAGGTAGGAGCGTCCCAGATTGTTCCACGCAAATTTGTGCTTGGGGTCGAGAGCCACTGCTCGCTGCAAAAGTTGGACCGCCAGCTCGAAGTTGAAATTGCGCATGGCGGCCATGCCGGACTCGTGCAGGTCTTCGGCCTTGGCATCCTCAGGGATGGTCGGCATTCCGCTGGCGCTCGTCTCCAGTTGCAGCTTTTGCCCCTCGTCGGAGACAACCGCTCTGCGAAAGGCCGAGTAATCGCTGGCGCGCGATGCAGGCAACTCGCTCAGGTGCGTCGACAGCACACGTTGCGCCATCACGCGATTCTCCTCGACAGAGTAAGTGGAATGATACTCGGCGTAGTCACGCTTGAGCGTCACCGGCACGGGCGCACGCGTCACGTACCGTCGCGGCAACTCCAGCTTCATACGAACGTCCACCTCGGCTGGAGATCCCAGGTGCAAAGGATCGCTTTCTGCATCCGTGTCAACGTCCGGCATTCCCAGCACCGGCAGAAATATGGACGTTTGCGGCTTACGCGATGACCAATCCAGATAGTTCGGCTGTGAGACGTGATATTCGAAATGGAACGGCTGGTGCGTGTCCGCGGGGTCGCCGGCCTGCACGTCGCTGACTTCCCCGGGGAGCGCGTAAAAGCGATGGATGCTCTGCACCAGATCCTTCCATTGGCTGGAAGAGACGCGGCGAAACGCGGCGCGCAGCACCAGCTCGTTGTCGCCGCGCACTGTCTGCCGCACCGTGGCTTCCAGCTTGCCGAGATCGTTGATCTTACCCTCGACCTCCATCGCCTGGCGGTTAGGGAAAGGCGGATCGGTGGGAGTCGTTACCAGCTCGGCCGCGCCCGCCGTGGGAATCAGCAGCGCTTTCTTGTTGCGCAGGGGCAGCGCCAGCAGCCGGAAAGGTGCGATTTCGGTGGTGGTATCCATCCAGACGAGTTCGTTCTTGAGCGGAACAGCGGTAATTACGTGGTCGAACTGCGACGGCGAGGGGACTGCGGGATCAATGTCGCGGCTGCTGTTGATGAGCACCGGATAGGCATGCAGGCCCACCGATTCGAGCAAGGCTGCGAGCAGCGTGTGTTTGTCCTTGCAGTCGCCATAGCGGTTGCCGAGGATTTCACTCGCAGGATGCGGCTGATAGCGGCCCAGCCCGAACGACAAGCTGATGTAACGGAAATTGGTCGCGACGAAGTCATAGAGGGCTTCGATCTTCTCCATGTCCGTCTTCTTATCCTGTACTAGCGCTTGCGCCTTCTCGCGCACGGCCGCCGTCGGCGCGATGCGATCCTTTTGCAGGACCCGGTACCAGCGGCCTACCTCGTCCCAACTGCTGAGCGTGCTGAGCTGAATATCTGGCAAAACGGGCTTGGGCTGCTTTGGCTTTTTCTTCTTCTCGTCGTCGGACTCGCGCTTCTGATTCGAGCTTTTCCAGCGATAGATGTGCCGGTCGCCTTCATCGCTGACCTGCGGGTCAAAACCAGAAAGAGTTTTGAGGTTGACGCTGCGCCCGCGCGGAACATTGATCTCAAGCTGTTCGTCGAGCACGATGGATTCTTTCTCGAACATGTACTCCATCCAGAAGTGGTTCGGAAGCAACGGCTTCTCCGTGCGCACCACGATGCTGTATTCGAGCTCCTGGCCGGGCTGTAGCCCCGGAACAGTGATGTGTTTTTCCCGGAAGTCGCTGTAGACGGGTGCTTCCCGCGCTACGGGCGAAGGCAGGTCCTGAATGTCGGCAGCGCCGGCCTCAACGAGCGTTCCATCCGGACGCCGCACACGCACGTACGCCATCTCCAGTTTCTCGTTGGCCGAACTGTATCCGAAGATAAGCTGACCGAGGCGTTGCACGCCCGCGTCGCTTTGCACCCGCACCCGCGCGGTCTGCTCGCGGCTCCCGCTTCCATCGTTCTCAAATCGCACGACCGTGCGCAACTGCTCGATCACATAAGCTTCATCGTTGAAGGCCGTGCTGTGGTTTTTCGCCTTGGTTTCAGGCTGCTGTGCCACCGACAAAGCACGCAGCAGGACGAGGGCAACCGCGAGACATCTCACATTGCGCATGGCGGAATGCAGCTATTTGAATTGAGCGGACGCGCGGAAGCAAGCCACCTGTTCGAAAGGCGGCTGGTTACCCGTCTGGATACCTCTCCAGGCGAGCGCCGTATGTCGTTGATGACGCTCCACTTCGGATCGGTAACGGGGTAACGAAAGGCCAATTACGCATTCGGCATCAGAGTTTTCATGCTACTTTTACTGAAGGTCCCGCAGCTTCCGTTGGAGACTGTTCCGGTCCGCCTGTGTTGGCCCGCGACCTGCACAGGTGCGGCATCGTTTATGGCACTCGGGTTCGGGTTCAACAAGGCGAAAGTTCTGGCTGCGGCGGAGAAGTTCGTGCAGCAGGGCAAGCTGCAGAATGCCATCTCTGAGTATCTCAAGGTCACAAAAGAAGATCCCAAAGACCTGACAGTGATGAACACCGTCGGCGACCTCTACGCCCGCCTCGGGCAGAACGCCGAGGCCATCCAATGTTTCAAGCAAGTGGGCGAGGCGTATGCCGCCGAAGGGTTCACCGTTAAGGCCATCGCCATCTACAAGAAGCTGAACAAGGTCAACCCCAGCGCCGGCGACTGCGTCCTCAAGCTGGCGGAGCTTTATTCGCAGCAAGGATTGTTCAATGATGCCCGCGCGCAGTATTTGAGCCTCGCCGAACGCGCCTTACGAGCCGGCGACAATCAGCAGGCATCGCAGATCTTCTGCAAGTTGCTGGAACTCGATCCCGAGAATGCCGCCATGCAGGCCAAGCTGGCGGAACTCTACATTAAGCTGGATCGAAAAGACGACGCCCGAAACATCTTCTTCACTGCCGCCGAATCGCTCTACCGCCGTGGCGCCATGGAAGCCGCCGACGAAGCCCTGGGCCGTGTTCTGGCGCTCGATGAGGGCTATCTTCCGGCGCTCACGCTGCGAGGCTGCATCGCGGCCGAAACCGGCGACGCGGCAAAAGCCATCCAGCATCTGGAGAAGATTCCCGACCTGGACTCGCAGCCGGACGCCTTGCGGGCCATGCTGCGAGCTCAACTGCACCTTGGCCACAACGCCGAGGCCATGCCTATCGCCAGCAAGCTGCTCAATGTCCACAATGATCTCTCTGGCATTGTGCTGTGCGCCGACCATTTGATGGCGACCGGCGAGCACGAAGCAGCGCTCCGGCTTTACGACCAATACGCAGACCGCCTGCTGGCCGACGATCGCGACAGCGTCCTGGCAAAAATATGCTCCACTCCTGCGCACCTGAGCAGCAACGCCGCTGCCCTGGAACTCGTACTGAAGCTCTACCGCAAAGCGGGGGATTCCGCCCATCTTGCCGAGGTGATGGAACTGCTGGCGCACGCGCTGGTGCAGGCGGGGGAATTGGTTCGCGCTCGCGACCTGTACAACCAGCTTGCGGCGCTCGAGCCGGAGAACCCGCTTCACGTCCAGAACTACAAACAGGTTTCGCTCAAGCTGGGCGACGATGCTGCCAACCGTCCGCTGACGGTAGATGAAGCTACGCAGGCGCTGATGGTGGATGAGCTGGAGATAGATGCTCCGCCGATCGACCAGGAGTATCCCGCAGAAGTGGCCCGCGCCATCCGCACCGCGCTCACTGATTCCGAGCTTCTGGATTCTTACAACCTGCCCGGCAAAGCCATAGCACCGCTGGAAGCGGCGCTGCCGACCGCGCCTCGCGATGCTCTGCTCAACCAGCGCCTGGCTTCACTTTACGCGCGCGCCGAGCGCTTCAGCGAAGCCGCTCGCTGCTGTGATGTTCTGCGGGCGGTTTATCGCAAAGCCGGACATCATCGCCTGGCGGCGCAATATGGGGAGCTGGCCGCCAAGTACCATCATCGCGCCGGTGAGCCGGTTCCGGAATACACGGAATCGCTTGAGCCGAGTGCCGGTGCTCCGCCTTCACCACAGGCGAGAGAATCCAGCGAGCCTGCTGCTACCACGCTTGAAAGCACGCGCGATGACTCCCGGCACTGGGAGGAT
>Ga0335076_10007356_pt1 | contig 11082 bp, 9 predicted proteins | sample Lox_Sample_25_FD_206717 | JGI IMG/M metagenome (GOLD analysis project Ga0335076, IMG submission 206717) | Soil microbial communities from Loxahatchee National Wildlife Refuge, Florida, United States - Lox_Sample_2.5 | ecosystem: Environmental > Terrestrial > Soil > Wetlands | place: USA: Florida... | reverse complement strand
CCGCCCAGGTAAACGGCTCATATCCCGCGACGCGGGATCCCCAGTAGAGAATGAGAAAGCCAAGCAGGGCAAGCACCGCCCCCAACGTCGTCAATACAACGTATTTCCAAGCTGCCTCGAGCGCTTCCGCCGTATCTTCAAAACCGACGAGAAAGGCGGAGAGCAAGGTGGTAAGCTCGACCGCCACCCACATGAGCGCGACGTTCGCTAGAACCGGCACCGCCAGCAGCGACAGCACGAAGAGGTTATAGAGCACATAATAATTTTGCTCTTTCCTCCAACCTGTGTGCGCGGACCGCACCCGGATGTAACCCCAGGAGAACAGTGCCGCGGTCGTCGCAACAAAAGCGACGAGGGCCAAAACGAGCGCGCCCAACGCATCGCAGGTCAGCCAGTCGCCGAGCGCGTCAATCCGTCCTGCGCGCGCGGTCTGAACCGCCACATCTGCGGCGATCACGAAAGTCAATATGGCCGCAACGAGCGTGAACGGAGCCGCGAGGCGACGGCCGAGCGGCGAGAGCGAGAACGCGCTCGCGAGTGCGGGAATAACAAGAACGGCCGCGAGCTCCATGACGACCTCAGTGCTCCCGCAAAGCGGCCAGACGGCCGACCGAAGTGGTTCCAACTCGCCTGTGAATCTGTCGGGTGAGCAGACCGACCACCAGCGCAACGACCGGCACGTCCACCGCTGCAGCAAGCTCCGCGATGACCGGCAAATCGGGAACGATGGCGATGCCCACGAAGAACACCCCGTTCTCGAGCGCAAGCAGGCCGAGCAGTTGCGGCACGGCCTCGCGACGGACCACGACCGTGAAGACGCCCAGGAACATTGCGGCGACGCCGAGCGGCAGATTGACTGGCGCGAACGGCACGTTGACGGCGTCGAGGAGCGGATTTGCAACGGCATAGGCGACCAGGACCAGCACTGCCGCCAGCAACAGCGAGCTCGGTATGTTGAGCACCCGATCGATCTCGCGCGTGCGGTAGACCTCGGCGCTGACCGTGCGCTGCAGCAGCCACGGAATCAGCAAGGTCTTGGTTCCGATCGTAATGGCCGCGACAGCGAAGAGATGGACGGAGCCGAGCGCGATTCCCAGCAACACTGCGGAGCTCGTCAAAAGCAAGGACTGCGCAATGAAAAGCTGCAGAGAGGCGAGCACCTGGCGGGTTGCGACGACGCCGATAGCCGTGAGGAGGAAGAGCGCACCGGTCAGCGCGTCTAAGGCAAATATGACGGGAAATGGAGAACTGTTCATCGCGGGGCCCTCTCTATATCTCGGTCAAGCGCGTGATCATCGCGACGACGGAAATCACGAAGGCTGCTCCGAGAAACTCCGTGATTCGAAAGAGACGGAGTTTGGCGAGAGAGGACTCGATGTAGACGAGGACGAGCACAAACCCGAAGATCTTCAGAAGAACCAGAGGGATCGCCAGCAGTACCTCCGCCGGCGCGGTCCCGTGAGCCAAACCCCAAGGTGTCACGAGCACGTTGAGAAAGATGCAGATGAGCACAAAGAACTTCATCGCGGCCGCCCATTTCATGAGAGCGGCGCCGCGTCCAGAGTATTCGAGCGATTTTGAACGGTCGATCATGGCAAGCTCGAACAGCCCGGACGGACTATCGACAGGGATGCGACCATCCTCTGCCAAGATCAACATCAGGAAAGCAATCATCAGCAGGATATGCGACGGCTCGAAGAAGTTGGCGATCGGCGTGACCCAGCGAAGCTGAACGATGTACGGGATCGTTGAGCCGGCGACGAACGACACGGTCAGAAAGACAACGATGAACACTGGCTCGGCCAGAAATCCAACCATGCGGGTTCGGCTCGCGCCCATTGGACCATAGGGGTTTGCCGTATCCACGGCGGCGAGCGTCGCGAAGAAGCCGCCGAGCGCGAGGATGAAGCCGCCGCCCAGCATGTCACCCATGAAGGCGAAAAACAGCGGATACCGAGTCAAGACCGGGATCAGGAGGCTGACGAAGACGGGCGCGGCGAACGCGACGTAGGGCGCGGCGCGGAATATCCAGGAGCTCTGGTCGGAGACGATCTCGTCCTTGTGCAGAAGCTTCCAGAGATCGCGATAGGGCTGAAAGATGCTCGGTCCGCGCTTCGATTGAACGATCTCCTTCAATCGACTGGTCACTCCCTCGACCAACGGCGCAAAGACGATCACGACGAAGACTTGCAGGAGGTTATAGAGGATCCGCTCGGCCATCACTCAGCCTCGCGGCTCTGCGACGGAGGGACATCGCAGGATCGAGTACAGCCCCTGGACCGCGCCGCCAGCCGGCCGGAGCGCTCGTGTCGCTTATAGGGGGGCCAGTCGGCGAGGCTCGCCATCGCACCACCCGCCCTTCTTAACGGACCTTCCTGCTTCAGCACCCCGATCAACGAAAAGCGGGGCCATCCGTAGGAGTCATCAGCCTTGCGGGCGGTTTCGGCGGACTCCATCGCCAACCTATATGTTAGCACAAGTCCGTTTGTTTCCAAGCCTGGAACCTCGTTCGCGTTGGGCAATGCCTGCTTCCCGGGCTCCTGCATCGCTTTCGGACGCTCTCTTCGCGCGCATAGACGGCGGCTACGCCGAAGACGAGACCAGCAGCCGATCAATCGTTGCCGGGCCGTCGATATCTCTTTATCCTTGACGCCATGGGGATGGGGTCCCCCAAAACCGCCCAAAAGGCTGATGACTCCTACCGTCATTCGAGCGCGGTGGGGTCGCGTCCAGAACCCGCCGCCGGAGCGGGATTCTTTCTCAGGAGGCGATCCGATGCCGGGCGAAGCCGCCAAACGACGTTTCGACAAATCGAGCTTGCCGAGCCGGCATGTGACGGTCGGACCGGAGCGCGCGCCGCATCGTTCTTTCTTTTACGCGATGGGCGTGACCGAAGAGCAGCTCGCCCAGCCGATCGTCGGCGTCTGCACCACATGGAACGAGGCTGCGCCTTGCAATATCGCACTGGGGCGGCAAGCGCAGGCCGCGAAGAAGGGGGTCGCCGCGGCTGGGGGCACGCCGCGCGAATTCACCACGATCACCGTCACCGACGGCATCGCGATGGGGCATGCCGGTATGAAGGCCTCGCTGGTTTCGCGCGAGGTGATTGCCGATTCCGTCGAACTCACCATGCGCGGCCATTGCTACGACGCGCTGGTAGGCTTCGCCGGTTGCGACAAGTCGCTGCCCGGCTTGATGATGGCGATGCTGCGCTTGAACGTACCATCGGTGTTCGTGTATGGCGGCTCGATTTTGCCAGGCCGGTTCCAGGGTCGCGACGTCACCATTGTCGACGTCTTCGAGGGCGTCGGGATGCATAACGTCGGCAGAATGAGCGACGCGGAGCTCCACGAACTCGAATGCAACGCCTGTCCTTCAGCCGGATCCTGCGGCGGTCAATTCACTGCAAACACCATGGCCTGCATTTCCGAGGCGATCGGCCTGGCTCTGCCGGGCTCAGCCGCGACGCCCGCATCATACGATTCGCGCGACGCCTACGCCGAGGCCTCGGGCAAGGCGGTTATGGATTTGCTTCGGCTGCGCCTTCGCCCGCGGGACATCGTCACGCGCAAGGCGTTGGAGAACGCGGCTATGGTGGCGGCGGCCTCCGGCGGCTCGACCAACGCAGCGCTCCACCTCCCCGCGATCGCCAACGAAGCCGGGATCGACTTCGACATCCACGCGATCGGCGAGGTGTTCAAGCGCACCCCCTACATCGGCGATTTCAAGCCCGGCGGAAAATATGTGATGAAGGATCTGCACGCCGTGGGTGGCGTTCCTGTACTGCTCAAGGCGCTGCTGGACGGTGGGCATCTCCATGGAGATTGTCTGACGGTGACCGGCAAGACGATGGCGGAGAATCTCAGGCATGTTGTCGTGCCCACAAATCAGGACGTCGTGCGCCCGACCGCGTCGCCGATCGCCGAGAGCGGCGGGCTGCTCGTTCTCAAAGGAAATCTCGCGCCGCAGGGCGCAATCTGCAAAGTCGCGGGCATGCAAGGTTTGCAGCTTCGTTTCCGCGGACCCGCGCGCTGCTTCGACCGCGAGGAGGATTGCTTCGCCGCGGTCGAGGCACGCCAGTACAAGCCGGGCGAGGTGCTAGTGATCCGTTACGAGGGTCCGCGCGGCGGCCCCGGCATGCGGGAAATGCTCTCGACCACCGCGGCGCTCTATGGCCAAGGCGCCGGAGACCGCGTGGCCCTCATCACGGACGGCCGCTTCTCCGGCGGCACGCGGGGCTTCTGTATCGGCCATATCGGACCGGAAGCGGCCGTGGGCGGCCCGATCGGCCTGTTGCGCGATGGGGATATCATCAGCATCGACGCCGAGGCTGCCACCCTCACCGTCGAACTCAGCGATGCCGAATTGAAGGGAAGGCGCAAGTCATGGAAGCCCCGCCAGGGCGACTATGGTTCGGGCGCACTGTGGCGCTACGCCAACACGGTCGGCGATGCTGAGAAGGGAGCTGTCACCCACCCCGGCGCCAAAGGCGAGCGGTTCGTCTATGCGGACATCTAGCCCAGGGCATCGGCGGCACGGACCCTATCAAGCGCGGGCGCGGGCCTTCGTTTCGCCGATTTCTGGGCGCTCTGCATCGACGGAGAAGACGCGGTTATAAAGGTCTTCTCCGAAGCTGGTGGGCAACGGCTCTCCTTCGAAGAGTTTGAAGGTGCGCACCCCGTCGGACTCGCGTCCAGCCCGGAGGAACAGCATGTTCCCTCGGTTTGCCTCATAGAAGCCGTGGGCCAACTCGTACATGTGCGTCACGCACAGCGCTCTTACGCCTCTCTCCAGCAGAGCCAGGATGATCTGGCGGGCGATCTCCGATCCTTCGCGTTCGTTGGTCGCGGCAAAGGACTCATTGAACAGGATCATGGACCGCGGCACGACGTGGTCAACGATTTCGCTCATACGATTGAGCTCCTCGTCGAACTTCCCGCTCTGCATGCCGACGTCTTCTTCGCGCTTGTAGTGCGTGAACAGACCGTTGCAGGCGCTGCCGCAGAACGATGCAGCCGGCACGAACATGCCGCTTTGCATCATCAACTGAGCCACACCGACACTGCGGAGGAACGTGGACTTGCCGCCAGTGTTCGGACCGGTGATGACCACAAGCTCTTTGCCGTCGGCGTTGGCGTCGTTGCCAATCACCCGCGGCTCGACGGTCAATGTGAGGCCAACATCGTACAACCCGCTGCATGACAGCCGCGCCTGGTCGGCAGGAACCGGCACTGGCATGCAAAGCGGCTCTCCCTTTTTCATGAGTCGCTCATGCAGATTGATGCAACCGACATAGAAGGCGAGCTCGGTCTTCAGCATGCCGAAGAAGTCGCGAACATGATCTGTGGATTGGGCAAGCGCGCCCGCAGCCAAGCTGACGGCCCGATTTCGCAACATGCTGAGCGCCTTGGCGCCAGCCTCATCGCGGGGATGGAGCTCGAAGCGGAAGACGCGCGGCTTCTCTCCGAAGAGATCTCTCCACCAACTAAGAAAGCTCCACCGTCGATATGGAACTTTGTTAAGCACATAGTTGCTCCCCTTGTTGACCCTCCCCAATTGGGCGCTCAGCAGCTCCCCATTGCGGAACTTCAAGACATCTAGATGCTCGTGGAGGGCAGCAAAGTACTCGTTGCCGAGATCGCGTTTCAGCATCGCAAAAAATGCGATCCAGCCTTCCGATTCGAACCGAGATGCGTGCACTTCGGCTATCTGTCTGAGCTTTTGCAACGAATCTGTGAAGAGCGTCATCCTCTCTATGGCGTCGCGAAGCACCGAGTCGGGATAAGAAGACAGCAGAGATCCGAGAAAGCGGCCCCGCTGTTTATCGATCGCTTCGACCGCGGCAGCATAAAGCTCGCGTACGACACCTGGCTGCTTGAGGCAGTCGCGGAGAATCTCCTGGCGATAGAGAATGGTATCGACATCGCCCTTCTCGGCCGCCAAAACGACTTTCCGGCAGACTTCAAAGACGCAATCGTCGTCCCGCGCCATGGCGTCGAACAGCGTTGTCAGGGACAGGTCCGCAGTGAGCTCCTCCCAATTCCACGGCAAGCCCTGCAACGGATTGAAGCTCGGGTTTCGGCTGAACCGGAAGCCGTTACGAGTCGCTCCCCGCTCCGCCGCCGCTTCGAGCGCCCACTTCCAGTCGAAATCGTAATTTCGATAAAGGAGATGCGCCTTCATGATCCGGTGCGCTCCCTGATCATATCGAACGTAAGCCGGTACTTTTCTGCGAGGGACATCGCATAAGCAAGCCCGTCCGCGCGCTGCCTGACGATCTTGAAGGTTCGTTGCGCCGGGTTTTTGGGCACGACGGTGCTGACCATACTGATGGTCTGCTCACTCAACGACGAGATCTCGTCGAGAAACGTCACCCAAACGCACAAGAGGTCGAGCTCCATGATGGTCGTCGCGATCTTCTTGCTGAGAAATATCGCGTCGCGCAGCGTGGTAGAGGCGAAAATCTCGTTGATGATGATGATGCTTCGCGGGGTCGCTTCCTTGAGGATCGCATGCATCCTCACGACGTCGTCTTCCAGCTTGCCGCGAAGATTCGTCATGTGTTCTTGCCGCTCAAAATGCGTGAGAATCCGGTCGAAAAGGTAAAGTTGCGCGCTTGTTCCAGGCACGGGAAGTCCCAAGCTCGCGAGGTAATGGAGTTGCCCGAACGTCCGGGCAAAGGTCGTTTTGCCGCCCTGATTCGGTCCTGAGACGACGATGATGCGCTCCGGTCCTTCGAGATAAAAGTCGTTGCAGACAAGGGTGCCCCCCTTGCGGATGAGCTTGCTCGCAAGCGCGAGATCAAAGCCCTGCTCGTCATGGACTTCCTTGCGGATTGGGCTGATGCGGGGATAACAGAAGTTCAGGCCGGCTTTTTTCAGCGGGGCCATGTAGTCGAGGTATGCGACGTAGAACTGAACTTCGCGGTCGAACGCCACGATGGTCGGAGACAAGAAGTCGCTGTTAGCCGCCTTGTAGCTTGCGAGCTCAGCAAAGGTCTCTTGATTCAAACGGGCCACCCCGTCCAGAATTTGAGCTTCGACGTGGTCCATCTCCGGCGAGTCACTAAACTTGAAGACGTACTCGTGGACGTCCCCTTGGCTGAATCTTTCAAAGGTGGCCACCACCTCGGCGCTGTAGTCAGGCTTGCCGCCGTAATCGTGGACCTCCACGGCCAGGTCCCGGATGAAGACGCTGTAGCGTATCGCCTCCAGGCCTGCTTTGAGGCCCTTTGCCTGCATGAGAAGTGAGGTGAAGGCTCCGGACGAGGCGTATTGCGTCAGGTAGTCGCAAAAGGCGCGCAGACCGCGCGAGCTGAAGGTCGCCGCGGAGAGGTCTCGAACCAGCCGGTTCACAGCCTCTCCATAACGATCGACCGCGTCCAAAAACCACCACTCTTTCTGATGTTCGTAATACCGTCTACCGAGCTCGCCCAAGTGGGCACGAACCATCCTCATGCTGCCGGCAAACGCTTTGACGATGCCGAAAAGCCTGGGGTCCTCGAGGTCTTGTAAGATCTCGTGGCGAAAGACGATAGCGTCGACGTCGTGCAACGGCGCATGGAAGAACGGTATGAGGTTGTATTCTTCTTTACCGGTCGTCACTGCTGCGATGATCTGATCGAGGTTGAGATCGACGAAGAAATCGGGGGCCTGAAGTTGCATCTCGGAAACACGGTCGCCGGCGTCGTGAAAGAGGATGCTCTCGAAGCTCATCGGAGCGCTCCCATGCGGGCAAAATTCGGCGAACCAGCACCGTCGCCCTTTGGCAGCATTGCCGAGCCGGCCGGGAGGGCGTCAGCCCATCGCACCAACTGGTCCGAACCGAGCGGCCGCTTGATGGATCGTCGCGAGTCTGGCCGCGCCAGAAGACTCCCGCCGAAGGGCCTTTGGGCGCGAAACGTTGGAAACGTGTCAGGGAATCGCAGCTTCATCACCCGCTCCTGAATAGGGCACTCAGGACGCGGCAGAACGGAGAAACACTCCCCTACCGCGCCCTCACGCGCAGTAGGAGCCATCAGCCTCTCGGCGGTTTAGGGGGACTCCATCCCTTCTTTGTTATAGGTTGTCCGCCCGCCCCATTCAAGGTCGATATCCCCGGCCCGCCCACATTTGGACGCCCGGTTCGCCCGTTGGAATTGCATCGCACCGAGCCAGTCCACACCAGACGAACGGTCGCCCTTTTCGAAGCGGCTCACGTGCACTTCGCAGCTGCAGCAACCATTGCATCCAAGGCAAATCGGCTGCTGAAACTCACGCTAAACTTGCTTCCGCGGCAAACTGCGGACGGCTATACTTTTGGCAATCCACCAAGGGGAAGGGATCCCCCAAAACCGCCGAGAGGCTGATGATCCCTGCCACGTGATGACGCGGCGGGGTTAGGCCGAGCCCGCCACCGAGGTGGGAGACCTCTTGCTCCCCGACTTACCGGCCGATTGCGGCGTGGAGCCCGCGGCGCCATTGCGTGCGCGGTGCTCGGGAGTGCGAGGAGGAAACGAATGGCAAAGAGGACCTTGAGAAAACCTGAAGCCGCCTACCGGTCCGGCGTCGGCATCATGCTGCTCAACGGGCGCGGTGAAGTGCTCGTTGCCCGCCGCATCGACGTCGCAGATGACGCTTGGCAAATGCCCCAGGGCGGGATCGACGAGAACGAGGAGCCGCGGGAAGCCGCGTTCCGCGAGCTGCGAGAGGAGATCGGTACCGATCAGGCCGAAATCATTGCCGAGAGCAAGGTCTGGCTCCGCTACGATCTGCCTAAGGAGCTCGTGGGTAAGAAGTGGGAGAAGCGCTGGCGCGGACAGCGGCAAAAATGGTTCGTCATGCGTTTCACCGGAAAAGACGCCGACATCAATCTTGCCACCGAACATCCTGAATTTTCCGCGTGGAGATGGGTGGCAGTGAGCGAACTTCCCGGCTTGGTCGTCTCATTCAAGCGGCAGGTCTATGTTGACCTATTGCTCGAATTTCCGGAAATGGGGCGTACGCTCGATCAACGGCTCTCGGCATTGCTCGACGAGCCGCTCGTTCGCATGACGATGGCTGCGGACAGTGTCGACGAGCGAGAGCTCTACGACCTGCTTCGTCGTGTCTCAGAGAAGCTGCGTGCCCGCGATCCCTAGGTCTGTCTGCCCAAATATCCGTAGCTGGACGCGTGCAGCCCCTTGATTTTCACGCTTAGGCCCAATAACTTTTACACTAGCAATTTAGGGGATGGAGTCCCCCTCGAAACCGCCGTGAGGCTAATGGCTCCTACTGCGTCAAGCGCGGTGGGAGTGGTGTTTGCCAACCCACCCTGGAGGTGGGTTTTTTCTTGCTCCGAATTCGCGAAATTGCGCCCCCGCAGGGATTCCCGACCGTGCTTCCGCTGCCAAGCTCTCGAGGCACCGCAAGCTAAGGAGACACGCCCATGTTCAATAAGATTTTAGTGCCCTTCGATGGCTCGATGGCGGCCGAACAGGCCTATGCGTTGGCGGTGGAGCTCGCTGAAAAATATCGAGCGACCCTATTTGTCCTGCTGATCGCTCGGCCGCCCGAGCCGATGGTCGGTACGCACGCAAACGCTTATCTCCACGCGGTACGCGAGCACTACAAGGAGCGGTTCGCGGCTCTGGGGCGGCGAGCAGGCGTGAAAGATCTGCAAGTCCATTTCGAGGTTCGCATCGGACAGCCCGCGGAACTTATCCTTGACGCCGCCGGGCAGAACGACGTCGATCTCATCATCATGGGACGGCGAGGCAAGACTGCGGTGCGCGGCTGGCCGCTGGGCACGGTATCTGAGCGCGTGCTCACCTACGCCAATTGCGCCGTTCTGGCGGTTGCCTGAGTTCCCATGGTCGAACGTGCCTCTCGCCGAACCTCGCGAAGCCGAACTCGGGCCGTCCTCCTCGTCGAAGACAATGCTGACCGCCGCTTGTACATACACCACAGCCTGTCGCGTTGCGGCTGTCGCGTCCGGACGATCACGACAGATGCCGAAGCGCGTCTCGCGTTGCATCAGCACGCGGCCGAATTCGATACCTTCATCGTTAATGCGGCTCTGCCGGGGGGCTTTGGCATTCGATTGGCCATGATGGCTCAAGAAAGGGGGTTGTTCGCCCTCGTCGTCTATGGCGACGGGCAGGGCTTCGGCGGCAGGAAGATCAAAGTGTATGCGCCATGCGGCCTCGTGTATCGCGGTGCGGCTTTCGGCATCGGTCCGCTGCTTGAAACATTTCGCGAGGCGACGCCAGCGGGAATCTGCGAAGACTGGAACCGCCCTCCGACGCCTTGACCGATGAGCGGATGACCGACGACCCCGCGGCGGACGCCGATCTTATACAAAGAAACGCGACAACAACATCGCCGCACGCATGCCCCCCGACCCAAAGACCTTGGCGAGCCGCTCGATGCGTCGCGCTCGACCTACGGCTCGCCGAACGCGAACGCATGCCACATCGGGCGGGATCGACATAGTGACGTAATGGCAGTAGCACACGATCTCGTGCAACGTCGCGTGAGTTATGCCGAAAAAGCGGTGAGCGTCGCCATAGCTGTCTCCGACCAGGCCATGCGTCCGAAGTATCGGATCTGCAAAGGCAAGTGCGAGGGGCGAGTGATCCCCCCGCAGCGCCGCGCGCCTCGCCGGAGAACCGAGCTCGGTCCCGTGCAGCGGGTGAAGCGCGTCAGGATGACGCTCAAGAAAATCCGCCCAGCGTTCAAGGCGCTCGCTGCAGTGCATCGTCCGCAGCGTCTTCAGTGGAAGAACGCTTGCGACTTGTCGCGTCTCGTTAATCGTTCGATGTTTCATGGCGATACTCCCCACGTCCGTTGTCGGTACGGCTGCATGACCAAAAATACATGTTCATCGCGGCCGCGATAGCGAATCGCCGTCACCGGCCCATCACGCTGAGCATCACTCCGCTCAGTGCCGACCCGTTGATGAGAATGAACGTTCCAAGCGCGAGCAGAGCGATCAAAATTAGCACCACGGGAGCAAAGCCAGCGAGTGCGAGAATGCCCAGCACGATCGCCTGCAATCCGGCAATGGCTTGGACGCCGGCCGAGCTCGACAGAACGCCGCCGAGGAGATGTCGCGCAGGCTCCT
>Ga0335076_10007355_pt1 | contig 11082 bp, 10 predicted proteins | sample Lox_Sample_25_FD_206717 | JGI IMG/M metagenome (GOLD analysis project Ga0335076, IMG submission 206717) | Soil microbial communities from Loxahatchee National Wildlife Refuge, Florida, United States - Lox_Sample_2.5 | ecosystem: Environmental > Terrestrial > Soil > Wetlands | place: USA... | reverse complement strand
GCCCAAGGGCGTCGGCGTGGTGCTCGAAGCGGCGCATCAATGCATGACCACCCGCGGCGTCCACAAGCCCGGCGTCAGCATGGTGACGAGCCACATGCTGGGCGCCTTCCGCGACGATCCCAGCACGCGGCGCGAGTTCCTGGCGCTGGTCGGCGCGCCGGGCGCCGGCTCGATCGGGAATGTCTGACCGGCGCCCGGGCCTACTGCACGTAGCTCCCGAAATTGGCGCGGATATCGTTGGTGAGCTGACGGTCGAGGTCGGTCGCCAGGTCTGTTTCCATCCGATAAAGGGTGCTGTTGCGCTCGTTGAGGCTGATCCCCTGGACGGTGGTGAGCGTGCGCTGCGTCTGCGCGCTCGCCGAGCGCACGGCGAAGCCGTGATCGTCCTTGATCTCGACGCGCATGGCGAGGCGCGCCTCGTAGCGCGTATCGACCTGCTTGGTGAAGGTGCCGGTGAGGCCGCCCTGGGTCGGCACCGGAATCTGGAGCACGCTAGCATCGACGACCGTCACGACCGCCCGGCCGGGACCGCCCACCGCTTCCAACCGGTCGCGCGCCCAGTTCTCCGTCACGTGGGAAAGCGGCACCGGCAGCCGCTCCTCGATGTGCGGCGGCTGCAGGTTCGGCTGATACTCGCGGACGAACTCGATGCGGCCCACCGCCAGATGGATCTTAGGCTCGCCGTTGAAGGTGATGTCGCCGAATTCCGGCTGCCGCGGCGGGCTGCTGCAGGCGGATAGCGTCGCCAGCAGCGCGCCGACGAACATCGCACGATAAATCCAGGCACGCGCCATCGACCGACCTCCTCGAGTTGACCGGCAATGCGGCCGGACACTGCCGCCGGTTTAGGGCAAATTCAAGGCCGGCAGCCGCGACAATTTCGGGAAAGCCCGGGTCAGGCCGCCGCGATCGCCGCCACCGCCTCCGGATCGAACCGGTAGCTCCGGTTGCAGAACTCGCAAGTGACGGTGACCGATCCATCCTCCTCGCCGAGGTCACGGCGCTCCTCCGCCGGCAGCGAGCGCAGCACCCGGTCGATGCGCTCGCGAGAGCAGCGACATTCGGCCCGGACCGGATGGGTGCGGAAGACCCGCACGCCGTCCTCGTGGAAGAGGCGAAACAGCAGCGCTTCCGGGGACAGCGCGGGATCAGTGAGCTCCTCCGAGGTGCTGGAGGACATCAGGATGAGGGCGCGGCGCCAGCCGTCGTCGCGGGCCTCGCGGGAGCCGGTGACCTCGGCGCGCTCTTCTTCCGGCAGGCGCTGCAGGGTCAGCGCGCCGGCGCGCCAGCGGCCCTCTCCATCCTGGCGCACCGCCACCTTGATGGCGGTGGCGATCTGCTCGGACTGGCGAAAATAATGATGGATGCATTCGGCGAGCGTCGCGCCCTCCAGCGCCACGATACCCTGGTAGCGCTCGGTGTCCTCGCCCTGGTCTACCGTGAAGGCGAGGTAGCCGGCGCCCAGCAGGCGCGGCACCGAGTTGCCGCCGCCAGCCGCCGCCTGCGCCAGCTTCTCCGCATCGTACTGGGCGTAGCCGCGGACGGCGCCGCTGCTGCTGACGTCGGCGACCAGCAGGCGGATCGCGCCGTCGCCCTTGGTCTGCAGGGTGAAGATGCCGTCGTATTTGAGCGCGCTCGAGAGCGCCACCGCGAGCGCGATCGCCTCGCCGAGCATGACCGCGACAGGCGCCGGATAGTCGTGGCGCCGCACGATGGTGTCGAGCATCGGCCCGAGGCGCACGAGGCGCCCCCGGAGATGGAACGGTTCGATCTCGAACGGCTGCACGAGATCATCGGCGATTGCCGGCAGGGTCATTACAGTCTCTTTCCGCAACGGACAAAGATCGGCGGCAGGGCGGGCACCTCGCGGCTCCCGCCTTGCTCAGGCGTCCGATCGGGTCAGGTCAGGCGAGGCACCAGGCGAGGATGCCTTTTTGCGCGTGGAGGCGGTTTTCCGCTTCGTCCCAGACGACGGATTGCGGCCCGTCGATGACGCCGGCGCTCACCTCCTCGCCGCGCTTGGCCGGGAGGCAGTGCATGAAGATCGCATCCGGCTTCGCCGCCGCCATCAGCCGCTCGTCGACGCGATAGGGCGCCAGCAGGTTGTGCCGGTTGACGCTCGCCTCGACGCCCATGGAGACCCAGGTGTCGGTGACGATGCAGTCGGCGCCCTTGACGGCGCTCTCCGGCGCCGAGGTAACGGAGACGCGGCCGCCCTCGGCGCGCGCCCAGTCGAGGAGGCGCTGCGGCGGCTGCAGGGAGTCCGGGCAGGCGATGCGCAGGTCGAAGTCGAAGCGCACCGCCGCGTGGATCCAGCTCGCCGCCACGTTGTTGCCGTCGCCGCTCCAGGCCACCACCTTGCCGCGGGCGGCGCCCTTGTGCTCCTCCAGCGTCATCACGTCGGCCATCAGCTGGCAGGGATGGCTGGTGTCGGTGAGGCCGTTGATGACCGGCACCGTCGCGTGCTGGGCGAGCTCCTCCAGCTTCGAGGCCTGAGTGGTGCGGATCATGATGGCGTCAACGTAGCGCGAGAGCACGCGCGCGGTGTCCGCCACCGTCTCGCCGCGGGAGAGCTGGCTGTCCGACGCGCTGAGGATCACCGCGTCGCCGCCCAGCTGCTTCATCGCCACCTCGAAGGAGATGCGCGTCCTCGTCGAGGGTTTCTCGAAGATCATCGCCAACGTCTTGCCGGCGAGCGGCTTGTCGCTGCTCGCGCGACCGTTCTGCTTATAGACCTTGCCGAGATCGAGGATGCGGCGCAGCTCCGGCCCATCGAGTCGGTCGAGATCGAGGAAATGCCGAGGCCCGGCCATGGATCACCCGCGCCCTCAGTGCTTCCACTTGCGGGCGACGCCGTCGATGATGCCGATCGCCTCGTCGATGTGGCTTTCCCCGACGATGAGCGGCGGCATCAGCCGGACCACGTTGTCGGCGGCAGTCACCGTGAGAAGACCGTCAGCGCGCAGCCGGTCGCTGACCTCGCCGTTCGGCGCCTCGCAGCGCAGCCCGGTCAGCAGGCCCTTGCCGCGCACCTCGGCGTAGACGCCGGGATATTTCGTCACCAAGGCCTGAAGCTTGCCGCGGAAATAGCCGCTCACCTTCTGCACCCGCTCGAAGAAGCCCTTCTCCAGCATCACGTCGAGGACGGCGTTGCCGATCGCCATGGCGAGCGGATTACCGCCGAAGGTCGAGCCGTGGGTGCCGGCGGTCATGCTCTTCGCCACCTTCTCGGTGGCAAGGCAGGCGCCGACCGGGAAGCCGCCGCCCAGCGCCTTCGCCACCGCCATCACGTCGGGCTTCACGTCCGGCCACTCGTGGGCGAAGAGCTTGCCGGTGCGGCCCATGCCGCACTGCACCTCGTCGAACACCAGCAGCAGGCCGAACTCGTCGCAGACCGCGCGCAGCCCCCGGAGGTAATCGTCGGAGCCGGCGCGCATGCCGCCTTCGCCCTGCACCGGCTCGACCAGAATCGCCGCGGTCTCGCCGCTGATCTTGGCGCGGAGCTCGTTCAGGTTCTCGAACGGCACGTGATCGAAGCCCTCGACCACCGGGTCGTACCCCTTCAGGTACTTCTCGTTGCCGGCGGCTGCGAGCGTCGCGAGCGTGCGGCCGTGGAAGGAGCCGGTGCAGGCGATCACCCGGTACTTTTCGGGATGTCCGTTGTCGTCATGATACTTTCGGACCATCTTGAGCGCGAGCTCGACCGCCTCGGCGCCTGAATTGCCGAAGAAGACGCTGTCGGCGAAGCTGTTCGCCACCAGTCGCTCGGCGAGGCGCTCCTGCTCCGGGATCTGGAACAGGTTGGAGCAGTGCCAGAGCTTCTGGCCCTGCTCGATCAAGGTCTTCACCAGGTGCGGATGCGAGTGGCCGAGCGCCGTGACGGCGATGCCGCTGGCGAAATCGAGGTATTTCCTACCGTTGGTGGCGAAGAGATAGGCACCCTCACCCCGGTCGAACGCCAATTCGTTCCGGGCATAGGTCGGCAATACTGCTGGAATCACGGGACGGTCTCCTGCGCGAGAAATAGGGTCGAAACGAAGGGATCAGGCCGCAAAGACGAGGGTTATCGTCGTCGCTGCCGCTTGCTCTGTCCCTGCGTTTGCCGGAGCCGGTGTTGCCGGCTCGCTTCGCGCGTCATGTCCTGGTCGCTCCCACTTTCCCCGCCCCGAAAGGGTCAGAGCCCTCGCTAAGTACCGGGGAAAGCGGGTGAGTATGGGGATGGGTCACCCACCTGTCAACCCGCCGGGCTGTGCGGCACTGTCTCAGTTTGGAATCTGACGGGGGGTCAGACAGAGCTCGACAGCTTTCCAGAACTGATGGGCTTCAGTGTCCCCCTCCGAAAGCGCTTGGTCCGCCAACTTTGCGGCATAGAGATGGGCACGTCGTCCATGAGCCGTGCTCAGTTCGTGAGCCTTCCGGCCAACCTCAACCTAGTCGGAGCCATCGGTTGTCATGCCACCGCGCTACGCTTCCGGTAGATCGTTGGCTGCTTCAGCGCTTCCATGCGGGCATCGATCAGATGCGACGACATCCCCTATCGACATCAGGCTAGCTGTGATCGGTGCCGCCATGGTCGGAGGCATCCTGTGAGACAGCGCCGGTTGTGCGGCAGCATCTTCATGTGAATTCTCTACCAGTGAACCTCTACCAGTCCAAATTCGCGGATCGGCAATTTTGGACAGATTGAGATTTCCCTCTATCGGCCCCTTGCACACGGACAATGGTGCGCCTTCTCCTTGCTTCCGGCAATGTGAGCAGCCATGGCAAAAATCATCCAACTGAGAGGCTGAGCTCGAAATCCAGCGACCGCCCCGCGGCCTTTACTTAGGTGACTCCCGTATTATGCGGTTTCGAGAGCTCCGGTCGAAACACGTCCTCGAAACCGTAGTGCTCATCGTGGCCCAGAGGCATGAACTGAGAATGCACCTCGATACCGTCCAGCTCGGTAGCCTGAAGCAGATCCAAGGTGACGATCTCTTTCAGCCGCCAGCGGACACGCTCGCCCGTCCCGCCGAGATATTCTGATTCTGCCGCGCGGCCGATTTCGAGCGCACGCGCAAACGCCGCGTCAAGGCTGTGGCTACGCAAGAGGTAGATCGAATCGCTGGCGTCTTCACTGCCGGTCGTCTCCAACAGGATGACAAAGCGCAGCTTCGCTGCATACCAGTTCTGATTTGTCATCTCTATGCTCATGCTGCGCCAGTTGGATGTTTCAGCCCTTCATCGCGCCCATTTGTAAGCGCCGCCGACCGTACTTGCGGGCTCGTCACATTGTCGACCTCGCTCGGTCCCTACCGCAGCGGCTGGTTATAGGTCTCGCGGATCGCGATCATGGTGATGAGCGAGGCGACCGCCGCGGCGATCACATAGTAGGCGGGCGAGATCGGGTCGTTGGTCCACGCGATGAGGGACTGGGCGATGACCGGCGCGAAGCCGCCGAAGATCGCGACCGCGATGCTGTAGCCGGTGGAGAGCGTGACGTAGCGCACCTTGGTCGGGAAGATCTCGGCGATCGCCGCCGGCCCGGCGCCGCTGTAGAACGAGAGCGGCACCGCCCAGAACAGCTGATTCAAGAGCACCGCCCAGAGTTCGTGGACGGCGACCACGAACTTGAACATCGGCACGATGCCGACGACGAAGACCGCGCAGGCGGTGATCAGCAGCGGCCGCCGGCCGATGCGGTCGGAGAGCGCGCCCGCGAACGGGATCAGCACCGCCAGCAGTAGCTGTCCCGCCGCGGCCGCCAGCAGCGCTTGCGACGCCGGGATCTTGAGCTGCTGCTGCATGAAGGTCGGCATGTAGGTGAGGACGATGTAGAAGCCCACCGTCCAGAGCAGCGTGAAGGAGAAGGCGGTGAAGGTCTCCTTGGGATAGCTCTGCAGCATCTCCAGGAACGGCGCCTTCGCCACCTGATGCCTGGTCTCGATCTCCTCGTATTTCGGCGTCTCCTCCACCTTGGCGCGGAGGAAGAGACCGACGATCGCGAGCAGGATCCCGGAGAGGAAGGGGAGCCGCCATCCCCACGACAGCATCTGCTGGTCGCTCAGGATCCCGGTGAGGAGCGCGCCATAGGCGGAGCCGAGGACGAGGCCGCCCACCGTCGTCATCTGCTGCAGGCTGCCGTAGAAGCCGCGCCGGTCCTGCGGCGCGTATTCCACCAGGAAGGAGGTCGAGCCGCCCCACTCGCCGCCGGCGGAGAAGCCTTGGATGAGCCGCGCCACCGTGAGCAGGACCGCGCCCAGCGCGCCCACCGTCGCGTAGGTCGGCAGCACGCCGATCAGCACGGTGCCGAAGGCCATCGCCAGCACGGTGAAGACGAGCGCGCTCTTGCGCCCGTGCTTGTCGCCGAAATGGCCGATCACGATCGCGCCCACCGGCCGCATGATGAAGCCCAGCCCATAGGTCAGGAACACCAGCAGCACGCCCCTCATGGGATTGCTGTCGGGGAAATAGAGCCGCGCGATCGGCGCCGCGAAGAAGGCGTAGACAGAGAAATCGTACCATTCGAGGAGATTGCCGATCGACGCCGCGCTCACCGCCCGCTTCAGGCTCGGCGCGCTGCTGCCGCCGATTGCTGCCGTTGCTCCCCCCACCATGGCCCCCTCCTCCTGGAGCATTTTCCGCCGAAGTGGAAACCGCTTCGGCGCAGAAAATGCGACAAAACCAACGAAACTAGACCTGTGGTCCTATCCAATCTGATCGGACCACGGGTCTAGTGCTCGAATCTCTCCGGTTCCGGCGGCGGCGAGCGCTTCGTCGGCAGCCGTCCCTCCGCCAGCAGCCCCTCCGCGTGGCGCGTGATGTCGTCGAGGCTCGCCCACCAGATGTCGGGGAAGCCCTTCATGAAGCGGATGAGCCGCTCGACCACGCGCATATAGACCCAGCGCCCACTGACGAAGGGATGCAAGGTCAGCACGAAGCAGCCGCCGCTCTCGTAGTAGCCCTGGAACTCCTCGCTCCAGAGCCGAAACACCGTCTCGGGATCGCCGATCGCGCGATCGCGGTTGGCGCGGGTATGGAGCCAGTATTCGGCATCGTCGAGGATCCACTGGATCGGGATCTCGATCAGCGGCCCGGCGCTGGTCTCGAGCGCATAGGGCACCTCGTCGTCCATCAGGCTCGAATCCGACTTGACGCCCGAGCGCACCAGCAGCGCCGGCGAATGCCGGTTCAGTTCCCAGGAGGGCGAGCGGTAGATGGTCGGCACATAGCCCGCGACCTTCCGCATCGCCGACTGCGAGCGGCGCAGGATCTCCGCCTCGCGCGCCTCGTCGAGATCGTCCATGGTCTCGTGCTGATAGCCGTGCAGGCCCAGCGGATGGCCGCGCTCCTTGATCGCGCGGATCACCTCCGGGTAGCGGTCGACGATATAGCCCGGCACATAGAAGGTGCCGGGGATCCCGTGCCGCTGCAGCAGGTCGAGGATTTTCCAAATTGCGATGGTGGGGCCGTAGATCCGCTGGTGCAGCTCGCTGAGCTGGTTGCGGGAGCGCTCCGGCACCCGGTAGTAGAGGGCGGACTCGCCGTCCACGTCCCAGGAGAGGCACACCGCCATCCGGACGCCCTTGGGCCACGGAAACTTCGCCATGGTCACCTCATCTGAGTACGATGAGCTTGGCACGAGCTTGTGGAGGGATCAACTGGGGGGACGGATCCACGCGACCAGAGCATTTCCGCCAAAGCGAAAGCCGGTTCGGTGTAGAAAATACGGCACACCCGGCAAATCGAGGGTGCGTTCCCAGTCAATCCGGGCGCTGGCGATGAAGTTGCTGATCTTTGCTCTCTGTGCCGTGATCGGGCTTGGCAATGAGATCGTATCGGCGCGCTCCTGGCAGCCCTCTGCGGATCATGCGCAACAGCCGATATGGCCGGGAACGGCGCCTGATGGGCAGCCGCTTCCGGGTCCGGAAACCGAAAGGCCAGGCACTGGATTGGTTGCAGGCAGACCGTGGATGGCGGTCACCAACGTGAGCCGGCCCACCATGACGGTCTATTCCCCAACCGGAAAAAACACGGGGGTCGCGGTCGTGGTGTTTCCCGGCGGCGGCTTCCAGGTGCTGGCCATCGACCTCGAAGGCACCGAAGTCTGCGATTGGCTGACATCCAAGGGTATCACTTGCGTCTTGCTGAAGTACCGCGTTCCGAGTGAGCCCTATGATTGGCGATGCAATTGCCGTCCCGACGATCTCGCGACATCAACGCGGTCGTTGCAGGATGCGCAACGAACCCTTGGATTGGTGCGCCGTCACGCCAGGGAATGGCACATCGATCCGCACAAGATTGGCGTGTTGGGGTTTTCGGCAGGCGGATATCTGGCGGCGGAAACCAGCACGAGCTTTCAGCGCCGCTTGTATGCGCCCGTAGACGATGCCGACAGGGAAAGCGCCCGCCCGGATTTCGCCGTGCTTGTCTATCCGGGTCATCTCGCGACCGACAATGGCGGTCTCAATCCCAATGTTCCCGTGTCCCGCGAAACGCCCTCTACATTCCTGGTGCAGGCGGAAAACGATACCGTGGATGGCGCGAAGCAATCGCTGGTCTACGGCGCTGCATTGAAGAAGGCCGGCGTGCCGGTGGAGATGCATCTCTACGCCCGAGGAGGGCACGCGTTCGGCCTGCGGCAGACCCGGTTGCCGATCACCGGCTGGCCTCGGTTGGTCGAGACGTGGCTGCGCACGATCGGGATGATTTTGGACTAGCGGCGCGCGCAAAAGTCTCCTTGGGAAGTTCCTCCTTCGAAGCCTTTTGAATGGAACCCAATCAATCCAGTCGGAACGCCCTCAAAGACGGTCGAGCGGGACCTTGAGATAGCGCGTGCCGTCCGCTTCCGGCGGCGGCAGGTGGCCGGCGCGCATGTTCACCTGGGTCGCCGGAATGAGGAGCGCCGGCAGGTCGAGGGTCGCGTCGCGGGCGCGGCGCTTGGCGATGAAGCCTTCCGCATCGGTGCCGGCGAGATGGATGTTCTCCGCGCGCTGGGCGGCGACCGTGGTCTCCCATCTCGCCTCGCGGCCACCCGGCATGTAGTCGTGGCAGACGAAGAGCCGCGTCTCCGGCGGCAATGCGAGAATGCGCTCGATCGAGCGATGAAGGAGCGCTGCGTCGCCGCCGGGAAAGTCGCAGCGCGCGCTGCCGCCGTCGGGCATGAAGAGCGTGTCGCCGACGAAGACCGTGTCCTCCACCACGTAGGCGACGCCTTCCGGCGTGTGGCCGGGCGTGGCGATCACCGAGGCCTGGAGCGTGCCGATCCGGAAGCGCTCGCCGTCGGCGAAGAGATGGTCGAACTGGCTGCCGTCGGGCGTGAAGCCGGGCTCGGCATGGAAGAGCGCCGCCAGGCGCCGCTGCGTCACCACGATGTCGGCGCCGATGCCGACGCGGCCGCCGCGCCTCTCCCTAAGCCGCTGCGCGCCGGTCATGTGATCGGCGTGGAGGTGGGTCTCCAGGATCCATTCCACCTCGAGCTTCGCCTCGTCGAGAAACTGGCAGAGCAGGTCGAGCGAGGCGGTGCGGGTGCGGCCGGAGCGGGTGTCGTAGTCGAGAACCGGATCGATGACGGCGCAGCGGGTGCCCGCGCCGGCATGCACCACATGGGTCACCGTCGACGTGGCCTTGTCGAAGAAGGAGCGGACTTCCGCGTGCATCGTCTCCTCGGTGGCCGACTCAGGCCTTGAGCTTGTAGCCTCGCACGAACAGGCGATGGCACCAAGCGAGCAGAATGAGATTGATCGCGGTCACCGAGCCGGCGCCCACCAGGATCGACCCCTCGCTGGCGCCGGTGAAGCCGTAGCGGAATCCGTCGATCAGCTGAAAGAACGGATTGACATGGGCGATCGCGCGCCAGGGCGGCGGCAGCTGGGCGACGGAGTAGAAAGTCCCCGACAGGAAGGTGAGCGGCATGACGATGAAGTTGGTGGCGGCGGCGATGTGGTCGAACTTCTCCGCCCAGAGTCCCGCCAACACGCCCAGCAGCGACATCAGCAGCGAGGCGGAGAAGCCGTAGAACAGGATCGCAAGCACCGAGACCGGATGCATCGGCACCAGCGGCACCAGAGCGAGCGCCACCGCGAGACCCACCACCACGCCGCGGGTGACGCCGCCAAGCGCGATGCCGAGCGTCAGCTCCAGCGCGCTCAGCGGCGGCATCAGCAGGTCGGTGATGCTGCCCTGCACCTTCGCCAGCATGAGCGACGAGGAGGTGTTGGCGAAAGCGTTCTGCATCACTGCCATCATGACGAGGCCCGGCAGCAGGAAATCGAGGTAGGGCACGCCGCCGAGCTGGCGCGCGCCGCCGCCGCCCAGCGCCAGCACGAAGATGGTGAGGAAGAGGAGCGTCGTCACCACCGGCGCCGCGACGGTCTGGGTGAACACTTTCAGGAAGCGGCGCACCTCGCGCTCGTAGAGCGTCCAGAAGCCGATCCAGTTGACGGCGCCGAATCGGCGCACGCGGGGTGCGGCAGCGGGGTGAATCTCGGTCATGGGGCGGCGGACTGTAGGAGCGCCGGCACCGCCGTGGCAAGGGTCGTGCGCGTTACAGTTGCCATCATGCGGGGGCACCGGTAAAGGCTGCGTGAGCATGACCTCTCCGACCGTTCCCAAACCCAGAGGGCGTCGCCGCTCGGCGCCCGGCCTCGGCACCGCGGCGCTGGAGAATGCGGCGCTCCATTATCTCCAGCGCTACGCCGCCTCCAGCGCGCAGCTGCGCCGCGTGCTGCGCCGCCGGGTGCTGCGGGCCGCGATGGTGGAAGCCGTCGACACCGCGGCGGTGCACGCGGAGATCGATCGTCTCATCGCGCGCTACCTCGCCGCCGGCCTGCTGGACGACCGCCGCTACGCGGAGGTGCAGGCGGAGAGCCTCGGCCGGCGCGGCACGTCCCGGCACCGCATCCGCCAGCGCCTCGCCGCCAAGGGGGTCGACGCCGATCTCGTCGACGGCGCGCTGCAGACGCTCGCGGAGGAGAGCGGCGCCGGCGATCTGACCGCCGCCTGCATTCTCGCGCGGCGCAAGCGGCTCGGCCCCTATCGCCGCACGGGCGATCGGGCGGCATATCGGCAGAAGGACCTGGCGGCGCTGGCGCGGGCGGGATT
>Ga0335076_10007354_pt1 | contig 11084 bp, 8 predicted proteins | sample Lox_Sample_25_FD_206717 | JGI IMG/M metagenome (GOLD analysis project Ga0335076, IMG submission 206717) | Soil microbial communities from Loxahatchee National Wildlife Refuge, Florida, United States - Lox_Sample_2.5 | ecosystem: Environmental > Terrestrial > Soil > Wetlands | place: USA: Florida... | reverse complement strand
CGTCCAATGTCTTGTAGAGCGGATCGGCAGCATCGGCGATCTTCTTCATCGCCGCGGCGGTCGCGGCCATATTGTCGGCACGCTCGCGCAGCCGCGTCACCGGGTCCTGCTCCTGCGGCTGACCGTTATTCTGCTGATTGTCGGTCTCAGCCTTCATCCGCGCATTGGCGCGGTCGATCCGCATCTTGGCAAAATCCCTGGCCGCGGTCTCGACCGGCGGCCACAACTTCTCCTGATCGGGCGTCAGCTTCAAGCCGGCATGGATCGCCGCGATTCGCGCGTCAGCGAACGCAGCGCGATCCTCAGGCGTAAACCGCATGTGCTGCATGTGCTCACGAAACCACGGACGATACTGGGCGTAGACCGCGGTCGATCCGGCGATGGCGAGTGCTGCGACGCCGACAATGGCAAGCTTTCTCAAGCGAACCTCCTCTAGAACCTGCGTCAGCATGTCACAGTAAGCCCCGCAATCAACTTACAGTTTGGAAAGAGTGTCCCGACTTACCAAGATGTAATCTCTTGATTTTAATCAAGGTTATAGAACCCCTCCAATCAGGAAATCATCCCGAGCAGCCGAGGCAGCCAGAGCGAAATTTCCGGCACGTAGGTGATCAGGCCAAGGAAAGCCAGCATCGCGCACAGCCATGGGAGCACCGCGACGGTGATCTCGCTGATTCCCATCTTTGCGATACTTGAGGCGATATAAAGGTTGAGTCCGACCGGCGGATGACACAGCCCGACCTCGGTGTTGACAATCATCAAGACGCCGAGATGCACCGGGTGGACGCCGAGCTTGGTCGCGAGCGGAAACAGGATCGGCGCCATGATCAAAAGAATCGACGAGGGGTCCATCACGTTGCCGGCCGCAAGCAGGATCAGGTTCACGACCAGCAGGAACATCCAGACCGAGAAATTCTTGTCGATGATCCAGGCCGCCATCGCCTGCGGGATCTGCTCATGCGTCATCAGGAACGAGAACAGCACCGCATTGGTGATGATGTAGAGCAGCATCGAGCTCATGCTCGCCGCCTGCAACAGCACCTTCGGCACGTCGACCAGCTTCAATTCCTTGTAGACGAACACGGTGATCAGGAAGGCATAGACCGCGGCCACCGCGGCCGCCTCCGTCGGCGTGAAGATGCCGCCATAGATGCCGCCGAGCACGATGACGATCAGAAGCAGGCCCCAGAGGCTCTCGCGAAACGCGGTGAACTGCTGGCCGAAGGTCGCCCGCTGCATCTTGGGATAGCCGTTGCGGTAGGCGACGAACCAGGTCACCGCGGCCAGCATCAGCGCCAGGATGATTCCGGGCACGATGCCGGCCATGAACAGTGCGCCGATCGAGGTGTTGGTGGAGACGCCGTAGAGCACCAGGATGATCGAGGGCGGCACCAGAATGCCGAGCGCGCCGGAGGTCGAGATCACGCCGACGCCGAAGCGGCGCGGATAGCCGTAATCGACCATCGCCGGCATCATGATCGATCCGATCGCAACCACCGTCGCGACGCTCGAGCCCGAGATCGCGGCGAACATCGCGCAGGCGGCGACACCTGCGAGCCCTAGCCCGCCCGGCAGATGGCCGACAAGCGAGGTCGTGAAGGCGATCATCCGCCGCGCCACGCCGCCGCGGGTGAGAAAAGTGCCGGCGAGGATGAAGAAGGGGATCGCCATGATCCCGAAATTGTCGAGGCCCGAAAACAGTTTCAGGCCGACGCTTTCGATCGGCACTTCCGTCATCGTGAACAGGAACGTCAGGACGGTCAGGCCAAGCGAAATCGAGATCGGCATGCCCGTCAGCATCAGGGCAAACAGCAGCCCGAAGATCAGCGCCGCGCTCATCAGGCTTCTCCGAGCGAGACTGGCGCCGTCGGGCTGACCTCGATGTCGTCGACATGGGTCGCGTCGTGATGCGGCAGCTCGCCGGTCCAGAAATAGGCCCACATCACCTGGAGGAAGCGGAAGCACATCAAATAGGAGCCGAGCGGGATGCAGCCGTAGACGATCCAGCTCGGAATCTCGAGGTCGGGCGAGGTCTGATCGGTGTGCATCAACTCGAAGACGAACTTGGCGCCCATGGTGCCGACGATCGCGGTGAACACCGCGCCGCCGAGCAGGCCGAACAGGATCACCCACTTCCGCCAGCTATCGTTGAGGCGGTTGATCAGCACGTCAACGCCGACATGGATGCCGGTCCGCACGCCATAGGCGGCGCCGAACTTCGCCATCCAGATGAACATGTAGATGCAGAGCTCCTGCGACCAGGACAGGTCGATCCAGAACAGATACGGGTAGAGGAAGGGGATAGCGACCAGGAAGCGGTGCGCGACGGTGACGAAGGTCACCAGCGTCGCCGCCCCCATCAGGAAGGCGATGATGACCTCCTCAAGCCGGTCGAGTATGCGTAACAGCATCGGTTTCACCGTCATTGCGAGCCAGCGGGTCGGCGCAAGGCGCCGCCCGATGACAGGCTCCGCGAGGCAATCCAGCTGGATTGCTTCGGCGCTAACGCGCCTCGCAATGACGCGTGGAAATGCCCCGTATTCATCGACCCGCTTGGACGCCTGGATCTTGAGTTAGTTCATCGGGCTGCGGCCGGTCTCCTTCAGGAGCTCGTCGATCAAGGGCTGACCGACGCGCGAGGCCATTTCCTTGTAGACCGGCATCATGGCTTTGCGCATCGCCTCGTCCTGCTCGGGCGTCAGTGTGAGGATCTCGGTCTTGCCGGCCTTCCTGATCGCCTCGAGCGCGTCGTCGTTCTCCTTGGCCGACTGGCCGTTGCCGAAGTCGGTCGCCTCCTTCATGGCCTTCTCGAGCTGCGGGCGGATGTCCGCCGGCAATCCGTCCCAGAACTTCTTGTTCACGACCACGACATAGCCGATGTAACCGTGATTGGTGACGGTCGCGTATTTCTGCACCTCGTGCATCTTCTGGGTGTACATGTTCGACCAGGTGTTCTCCTGCCCGTCGACGACGCCGGTCTGCAGCGCCTGATAGACATCGGAGAACGCCATCACCTGCGGGATCGCGCCGAGCGCACGGAACTGCGCTTCCAGCACCTTCGAGGACTGGATGCGGAATTTCAGGCCCTTGTAATCGGCGGGAGCAATGAGCTTCTTGTTGGCGCTCATCTGCTTGAAACCGTTGTCCCAGTAGGCGAGACCGGTCATGCCCTTGGAATCGAGAAGCTTGAGAAGCCTGGTGCCGAGCGGCCCGTCGGTCACCTTGCGCACATTCTTGGAGTCCGGCAGCAGATAGGGCAGATCGAACACCTCGAATTCCTTGATGCCGATCGGGCCGAACTTCGACACGGACGGCGCGAGCATCTGCACGGCGCCGAGTTGCAGGGCTTCCAGCTCTTCCTTGTCCTTGTAGAGTGTCGAGTTCGGATAGACTTCGACCTTGACCTTGCCGTCGGTATATTTCTCGGCGAGTTCCTTGAACTTGTCGGCCGCCTTGCCTTTCGGCGTATCGGCCGCCACGACGTGGCTGAACTTGATGACGATCGGCGCGTCGGCCGCCGCCGGGCCGATCATCGCCAGCGCCGCGACCGCCGTCGCAGCCAAAATCAATTTACGCATCTCGCCTCCACAAAACCTTATTAACCAGAGCCCGTGCGTCCGCGCGGGCCAACCTCGCGGCACCATTACAGACAAGCCGCCCCGATTGCCATTGCCCCTTTAGGATGGACTTTGGAATCGTTGCTGCGCTGCAAAACACCTTAACCCTAAGGGTTATTCCGGGACGCGCGCGTCAGTGCGAACTACGGTGCGCAATTGCGCACCTGAGAATCTCGAGATCCCGGGTTCGCGCTTTCGCGCGCCCCGGGATGACGCTGCGCGTCAGCTCGCGGCCGCGGTCGTCACCGCATCGCGCTGGCGCTTCATGACGATCTTGTTGAGCGCGCCGAGATAGGCCTTGGCCGAGGCCACCAGCGTATCCGGATCGGCGGCGCGCGCCGTCATCGAGCGGCCCTCATGGGCGAGGCGCACCGAAACCTCGGCCTGCGCGTCGGTCCCTTCGGTGACCGCATGCACCTGGTACAATTCGAGCTTGGCCTCATGCGGCACCAGGCGCTTGATGCAGTTGAACACGGCATCGACCGGCCCGTTGCCTTCGGCCTCCTCGATCCTGATCTGGCCGTCGACGTCGAGCTTCATGGTGGCGCGCTGCGGACCATGGGTGCCGGCGATCACGGTCAGCGATGTGAGCTTGATGCGGTCGTGGGCGGCCGCGATCTCTTCATCGAGCAGCGCCTCGATGTCCTCGTCATAGATGTCCTTCTTGCGGTCGGCGAGCGCCTTCATCCGCGAGAACGCATCTTCGAGCTGGTTCTGGCCGAGCTTGTAGCCCATCTCCTCCAGCTTGTGGACGAAGGCGTGCCGCCCGGAATGCTTGCCGAGCACCAGCGAGGACTGTTTCAGGCCGACCATCTCGGGCCGCATGATCTCGTAGGTCGAGGCATCCTTCAGTACGCCGTCCTGATGGATGCCGCTCTCATGCGCGAATGCGTTCCGGCCGACGATCGCCTTGTTGTACTGCACCGGGAACGAGGTCGCGGCCGACACCAGCTTCGAGGCACTGGTCAGTTTCGTCGTGTCGATCCTGTTCCACCACGGGAAGCGGTCGTTACGCACATTGATCGCCATGACGATCTCTTCCAGCGCGGCGTTGCCGGCGCGCTCGCCGATGCCGTTGACGGTGCATTCGACCTGGCGCGCGCCGCCGGCGATACCGGCCAGCGAGTTGGCAACGGCCATGCCCAGATCGTTATGGCAGTGCACGGAGAACACCGCCTTGTCGGAATTCGGCACGCGCTCGATCAGCGTCTTCATGAAGTGGGTGTATTCCTCAGGCACCGTGTAGCCGACGGTGTCGGGGATGTTCACCGTGGTGGCGCCGGCCTTGATGACGGCCTCGACGATGCGGCAGAGGTAGTCCATCTCGCTGCGGGTGCCGTCTTCCGCCGACCATTCGACGTCGTCGATCTGGTTGCGGGCGCGGGTGACATTGGCGATCGAGAGCTCGATCACCTGCTCCGGCGTCATGTTCAGCTTGACGCGCATGTGCAACGGCGAGGTCGCGATCACGGTGTGGACGCGGCCGCGTTTGGCGAATTTCACCGCTTCCGCGCAGCGGTCGATGTCCTTGGGATGAGCACGGGACAGACCCGCGATCACGGCGTTCTTGGAGCGGCGGGCGATCTCGCTGACCGCCTGGAAATCGCCTTCCGAGGTGATCGGGAAACCGGCCTCGATGACGTCGACGCCCATGTCGTCGAGCATCTCGGCGACCTCGAGCTTTTCCTCGAAGGTCATAGTGGCGCCGGGGCATTGCTCGCCGTCGCGCAGCGTGGTGTCGAAAATGATGACGCGGTCCTTCTCGGACTTGTTGGCGGTGGTCATGGCAGAATTCCTTGTGAGAGCTGGCGCGCTTGCTTGATCATTCATCTGGGCGCTTGAAGGGTTTGTCGGTCTCGCACAACCCCTGAGTGCCCAGGCGCAAACGCCCAGTCGGCCCTCAGGGGCAGATAAGAAGGAGAAGCTCGCCGAGGAGCAGGGTGGGCAGCGACGCAGCCGAAATCGCGGGAACGCCGGCGGCTTCGGCCGCCTTCCCTTCGATTCCATCCATTTGGCTGCGAATCAGCATTGCCAGACCCTTTCGCGCGATATTTGGCCAAAACCCTTGACGGTTCGTTGCCAACACCACGCGTGAACGTCGTTCTAGACGAGAAGGGGCGCGAACCGCAACGCCAAAGAAGGGTCAGCATAGGTGACGTTCTTGGGTCACCTGCCCCGGAAATCCGGCTTGCGCTTCTCGTTGAAGGCCAGGACGCCCTCGCGCCGGTCTTCGGTAGGCACCAGGCGATTATAGGCTTCGATCTCGAAGGCGAGGCCATCGGCCAGCGACATTTGCAGGCCGCGATGGATCGCCTGCTTGGCCTGACGCACCGAGAGCGGTCCATTGCCGGCGATGCGCGCGGCGATCGCCAGCGTCGCTTCCAGAAGCTGATCCGGCGGCAGCACCCGATTGACCAGGCCCCACGCCTCAGCCTCGGCCGCCGTAAACGGCAGGCCCGAGAGAACCAGCTCCTTGGCGCGGCGCTCGCCGACCGCGCGGGCGAGGTTTTGCGTGCCGCCAGCGCCCGGCATGATGCCGAGCGTCACCTCGGTCAGCGCAAAGCGCGCATTCGTCGATGCATAGACAAAGTCCGCCGCGGCCGCGATCTCGCAACCGCCGCCATAGGCCGCGCCATTGACGGCGGCGATGACAGGGATCGGACAGGCCAGGATCGCGCGCAGCATGCGCTCGAAGATCAGATGCTGCGCCTGCCAGGCTTCATCCGTCATGCCGTTGCGCTGCTTGAGATCGCCGCCGGCACAGAACGCCTTGGTGCCCCGCCCGGTCAGGATCGCGATCCTGAGATCCTCGAGATCGATCAAAAAGCCCTCGAACAGCTCCATGAGGTCGAGGCCCATCTGCGTGTTGAGCGCGTTGGACGCGTCCGGCCGATTCAACGTGACCAGCAGAATGTGAGCGTCGCGCCGCTCGACGGTGATGGTTTCGAATTCGCTGCGCATTTTGGTTTTCCCTTGTTGCAATACGACGGCGTCATTGCGAGCGAAGCGAAGCAATCCAGAATCTTCTTCTGGAAACAATCTGGATTGCTTCGTCGCTTGCGCTCCTCGCAATGACGACGGACAAGCCGCCGCGTTGCCGCGGCAGGACCTGCCCGAGCTTGCCATTGAAATCGCCCGTTGCAAACTGAGGGCGCAGGGAATGCCGGGTGTTTGGCTGCACCCGCAGCCCCGTGTGCAAGTGTAGAAAGCACACGAGTGTAGTCACTACAGGCGAAGCCGAAACACCGACATTCCCTGCGCGATGGTGTTAACGGCTTATGGCGTGCTCACCCCGGAGAGACTTGGCTTGGTTGTCTCCGTCATCCGTGGGCTGTCTACCCGCGAGACTTGGCACCTGCCACTTGGGCGTCAGGCCGGCACGCTTTGGCCGTCCGCATTCGTGTCGCTCGTCGTGCGACACGCATGCGTCCATCGCATCCCGCTTCCAACACTCGTGACGATCGCGAAGCGCCCCTCATAAGGAAATGGGACGGCAGGCAATCAATCATATTTTTCCGAAAAACGGAACAGAAATATTTTTCGTCGGAGGGATTTACAAATCCGACTTTCTTCTGATTTACGTAAAGTGATTTGCCCGACGTCGGGGCAAATCATCCGCGGCCTCCATGAGGCTGATGCGTGCACAACGATGCGCATGCACGCATTCAGTTACATCTTCAGCCGGGTTGGCCGTGAAACAGCCAGTGCGATTGTTTTCTTGCAGCAGCATTCAGGAAAAGTTCCTGCTTCGGCGAGCCATCGCTCTGCCGCCGCATCAAAATATTTTTTTGGACGATTTCGGCGTGCGCCATATGCGCGGCCAAACCGGAAAATTCGTTCATCCGACAAATCACTTGCGCAACGTGTCGCAGCACGCGCCGCTCAATTCTCCTTGTCCGGCACCGCTCTTCCTTTTCACGCGAAGCGGTTATATGGTGCCCGTCGTCATCTAACTGTCACAGACGAGAATGCCGGAAACTGGTGCAATAACGCCGGCCCGTGAAGGGGTGCGCGCGACGGCCGGACTCAACCGTGAGCCGGGCTTGCAAGAGAGCAAGAATACCAAGAACGCCGTTCCCGCCCCCGCGAAGCCGGATCTGGGAGAGGTGCGTGCGCAGGAGCGGGCGCAGCCTGAGACCATTCCTCCGGATGAGCCGGCGCTTCGCAGCGAAGACAGCTCCTCTTCCGTTCCCCCGCCAAGCGGTCTGCCGTCCGGTGCGGCGGAGATCGAACTCAAGCTGCTGGTCGATCCGGATCGCCTCGCCGATTTCAACGATGCGCCGATCATCACGACCCATGCCCGCAACAAGGGCACGCGCAAGCATCTGAAGGCCGTCTATTACGACACGGCAGAGCGAACGCTGTTCCGCAGCGGATTGACGTTGCGGGTCCGGCAAAGCGGCGCGCGTTTCACCCAGACAGTGAAAGCCGAATCGAAAGACGATCCGCTCCGGCGGGGCGAGTGGGAGGCAAGCGTGCCGTCAATCACGCCCGATCTTGCGCTCGCCATGCCTTTCCTGCCGGAGGAGCTGCGCGCCGAACTCGAGCGTCATCCGCTGGAGGCGGTGTTCACCACCGACATCCGCCGGCATCAGCGGACCGTCGAGCTGCCGTCAGGCACCGTCGAGGTTGCCTTCGATCATGGGCACTTGAAGTCGGGCGAGCGCTCGACGCCGGTGAGCGAGATCGAACTGGAGCTGAAGGGTGGCAGCCGCACGGCGCTCTACGATCTCGCGCTCGGGCTGGCCGAGCAAGGCGACGCGCGGCCCTCGATCCGCACCAAATCGGCGCGCGGCTTCGAGCTTGCGGCAGATGCGTCGCCCGCCGTGCGCCGGCCGGGAAAGATCCGCCTCGATCCGGCGACAGCGCTCGACGATACGTTTGCGACGATCCTGCGCGGCTGTTTCGGCCATCTGCTGCAGTCGCTGCCCGCCGCCGGGGACGGCCGCGATGTCGAGGGCGTGCATCAGCTCCGCGTCGCGCTGCGCCGCCTGCGCGCGGCGTTCGATCTGATGCGCGCGGCCGGGCCCTTGAACAAGCTCGAAGCGCTGCGCGCGGAAGCCAAATGGCTCGCGCAAAATCTCTCGGCCGCGCGCGACTGGGACATCTTTCAGGGCGCAACATTGCCGACCATCGCCAAGGCGTGCCCGGCGATCGCGGGTTTCGATGCGCTGGGGGAAGCCGCGGAAAAGCGCCGCTCTGCCGCCTACGGCAAAGTACGCCACGTGCTCGCCGAGCGTCGCACGTCGCTGTTCCTGCTCGTGCTCGGCGGCTGGATCGAGGCGCGCGGCTGGCGCAGCGATTTTGCGCCCGAGGCGCTGGGCCAGCTCGCCGAACCCGCGGTGAACTTTGCGCGGCGCGTGCTGTCGGAGCAATACGCCAAGGTGCTCAAGCGCGGCCGCCATCTCAAGACGCTCGAAGCGGAGGAGCGGCACCGCTTGCGGCTGGCGGTGAAGAAACTGCGCTATGTCAGCGAATTCCTGCTGCCGCTCTATGGCCAGCGGAAACCGACCCGGCGCTTCGCGCGCAAGCTCGCGGAGCTGCAGGAGGAGCTTGGCGGCTATAACGACATGGCTGTCACCGCCTCGCTGCTTGCGACGATCGGCGCGAGCAGCGCGGACAGCGGCACGGCGGCTGCCGCGATCGCGGGCTGGCAGGCGCATGCGATGGTCGGCGTCGAGCCGCGGCTTCGCGACAGCTGGTCGGAATTTGTCAAGGCGAAGTTGCCCTGGGCGAGCACATGACGGCTGGCTGGTAGAGAGCGACTTTAACGCTACAGATTCATCCACGCTTCGCCGCCTTCTTCCGCCCGCCCTTGCCTTCCTGCTCCAGCGCCTTGCGCACCTTCTTGAACTCGGCCTCGGAGGCCTTGTCGACACGCGGAAAATGCAGGTCGAGGCGCTCCAGCGCCGCGACGATGGCCGAGCCGATCACCACGCGCGCAAACCATTTGTGGTCGGCCGGCACGACAACCCACGGCGCATGCGGGCTTGCGGTGTGGCGGACGATGTCCTGATAGACGGCCTGATAGCGGTTCCAGAACGCGCGCTCGGTGACGTCGTTCATGGAGAACTTCCAGTTCTTGGCCGGCTGATCGAGCCGGTCGAGAAAGCGCTGGCGCTGCTCCTCCCTGGAGAGATTGAGGAAGAACTTCAGGATCACGGTGCCGTTGCGGCAGAGGTAGCGTTCGAAGGCGGAGATGTCCTCGAACCGCTCGCGCCAGATGTTTTTCGTGATCAGCTTTGGCGGAAGCTTTTCCTGATGCAGCAATTCCGGGTGCACGCGCGTGACCAGGCACTCCTCGTAGTAGGAGCGGTTGAAGATGCCGATGCGGCCGCGCTCCGGCAGCGCGACCGCACAGCGCCACATGAAATCGTGGTCGAGCTCGTGGGTGGTCGGCTGCTTGAACGAAGTGACCTCGCAGCCTTGCGGGTTGACGCCTTCGAACACCGCCTTGATCGCGGAATCCTTGCCGGCGGCGTCCATGCCCTGAAAGATAAGCAGCAGCGACCAGCGGTCCTGGGCGTAGAGCTTTTCCTGGAAATCGGCGAGGCGCTTGCGGTTGGCCTCGATGATCCCCTCGGCCTTTTCCTTGTCGAGCCCGCCCTTCTCGTCGGTCTTCTGCGAGCGCAGATGAAACCGCCGAGAGCCGTCGATGCGGAACGGCGAAATGAAAGAATCAAGCTTAGCGTTGAGTGTCTTCGATGGCGTCCTGCTCATACTGCCTAGGTTGGTTTGCGCTGCAATCGGAATCGTTCGAGCAGGCTACCAAGAATGCCCTTGGGCAGGAATATGATGAAGAGAACGAGCAGCACCCCGTAGATCAGGTTGTCCCAGCCGACGGCGCTGGTGCCGAAGGAGATGCGCAGGATCTCGGCGAGCAGGATGGTGATGATGGCGCCGACCGTGGGACCAAGCGCGACATAGAGGCCGCCGACGATGGCCGCGAACACCATCTGCAGCGACACGGCAATGCCGCTGACGGTGTCCGGCGAGATGAACATCTGGTACTGGCAGTACATCGCGCCGGCGAATGCGGTCATCAGCGCGCTGATCAGCGTGATCTTCAGCTTCTCCGCGGTGACGTTGACGCCGGCTGCGGCAGCGGCGTCCTCATCCTCCGAGATCGCCTCCAGCGCATAGCGCGTCATGCTGCGGTCGATCAGCCGCCAGATCAGGAGACCCGCGAGCCAGACGAACAGCGCGACCAGATACCAGGTTGCCTTGTCGTCGAATTGCAGCGCCACGATCTTGCTGAAGATCGTGTTGCCGGTGGCGCGCGCGGGCGTATAGCCGAGGGAGCCGCCGGTATAGTCGCGTGTGGCCGTGATCACCTGCAGCACGATGCCGGACAGCGCGAGCGTCACCAGAACGAAGTAGTGACCGGTGATGCGGAAGCGGAAGCAGGGATAGCCGACGATCAGCGCCAGGATGCCGGCCGCGACCAGTGCTGCGGGAATGCCGATC
>Ga0335076_10007353_pt1 | contig 11084 bp, 8 predicted proteins | sample Lox_Sample_25_FD_206717 | JGI IMG/M metagenome (GOLD analysis project Ga0335076, IMG submission 206717) | Soil microbial communities from Loxahatchee National Wildlife Refuge, Florida, United States - Lox_Sample_2.5 | ecosystem: Environmental > Terrestrial > Soil > Wetlands | place: USA: Florida... | reverse complement strand
CAGCGAACTCGTCCCAGTTGGTTGGGACTTTGGCCCCCGCCTTCTTGAACACCTCAGGATTCGCCCACATCCAGTTCACCCGATGCACATTGACCGGCACGGCGACGTAGTGGCCTTGGTACTTCATGATATTGCTGACCACTGGCGGAAGCAGAGCATTCCAGTTCCCCGACGCTGCCACATCGTCCAGGTTAGCGAGTACGCCTTCAGCCGCCCATTCTTGGATTCCGGGCCCTTTCACCTGCGCGGCAGTTGGCGGCTGGCCAGATACCACGCGCGACTTGAGCACGGTCATCGCCGTTTCACCACCGCCGCCAGCTACGGCGAAGTCCTTCCACGTATCGCCCTTGGCTTCCAGTTCCTTCTTGAGCTCGGCGACGGATTTGGCTTCGCCGCCGGAGGTCCACCAGTGCAGAACCTCGACTTCGCCGGCGTAAAGCTGCGTACCAGGTGTCAGAGCGATCGCTCCAAGCGCGACCGCGACCAGGGATCGTTTCATGAGTTCTCCTCCAGGAGGGTAGTTTTGAGGCTGTTTGATTTCGTCTCGCGTCGACTTTGACGCGGGCGTGAGACCTACTATACGAGAGCGCCAGGGCTTAGGGAAGCCCTGGTGATGACGCGCGGGTGCTTGCAGCTGGAGTAGAATTGTCTTTACGCCCTCGCTTTCCTCAACTCTTCCGGAGCATCCCCCATGACGATCCGCGTCGCCATCAATGGCTATGGCCGCATCGGCCGCAACATTATGCGTGCCCTCTATGAATCCGGGCGCAGCAAGGACATTCAGATCGTGGCGGTAAACGATCTCGGCAGCCCCGAAACCAATGCCCATCTCACGCGTCACGACACGGTGCATGGCAAGTTCAAGGGAACCGTCACGGTCGAAGGCGATGCCATGATCGTCGACGGCGACCGCATAAAGGTTCTGGCGCAGCGCGATCCATCGCAGCTGCCGTGGAAGGATCTGGGAGTAGACGTGGTCCTCGAGTGCACCGGGTTCTTCACGAGTAAGGAAAAGGCGTCGGCGCACCTGAAGGGAGGGGCCAAGAAAGTCATCATTTCTGCACCCGGTGGCAAGGATGTCGATGCAACCGTCGTGTATGGAGTGAACCACAACGTGCTCAAGAGCACGCACACGGTCATCTCCAATGCTTCTTGCACCACCAACTGCCTCGCGCCGATGGTCAAACCCCTGCACGACAAGATCGGAGTAGTGTGCGGCCTCATGACTACCATCCATGCCTATACCAACGACCAGGTCCTGATCGATGTGTACCACGAGGATCTGCGCAGGGCGCGGTCGGCTACCCAATCGCAGATTCCGACAAAGACCGGGGCGGCTGCGGCCGTCGGCCTCGTGCTGCCGGAACTCGCCGGTAAGCTGGACGGCTATGCCATCCGTGTACCGACCATCAATGTATCCTTGGTGGATCTGAGCTTTATCGCCAAACGTCCGACCTCAGTCGACGAGGTGAATGCAGTGCTGAAGGCGGCCTCCGAGGGTGAGTTGAAAGGTATCCTTGCCTACAACACGGCACCGCTGGTGTCGATGGACTTCAACCACGATCCGCACTCGAGCATCTTCGATGCAACGCTGACCAAAGTATCGGAAGGAACATTGGTAAAAGTGTCATCCTGGTATGACAACGAATGGGGTTTCAGCAACAGAATGTTGGATACAACGGTGGCATTGATGAATGCCAGGTAGGCGCCGAAAAGAGTTCAGACCCCCGTTCATTGCGGCGAAGGTTAACCTCGCTGACAATGTTAAGGGTGCCTTGGCGCCCAGCCGGAGCAGCAACGCGTAAGGCAAACACACGTGGTTCGTGTTTGGTGACTCGTGGCTAGCCCGTATCGCGAGTCACGAACCACGAACCACGAGCCACGAACCACGAACCACGGTACTTGCATGGCAATCCTCAAACTGACTGATCTCGACCTCGCGGGGAAGCGTGTGCTGATCCGCGAGGACCTCAATGTTCCCTTGCAGGATGGCGCGATCAGCGACGACACACGCATCCGCGCTTCGCTCCCAGGAATCAAGCATGCGCTGTCCAAAGGTGCGCGCGTGCTCCTTGTTTCGCATTTGGGCCGCCCGACCGAGGGTCAGTTCGACGAAAGGGAATCGCTGGCGCCCGTGGCGCAACGATTGTCGCAACTACTCGGGCGCGAAGTTCCGCTCAAACGCGATTGGCTCGATGGCGTGAGCGTAGATCCAGGCCATTTAGTGTTGCTGGAGAACTGCCGCTTCAACAAAGGCGAAAAGAAGAACGACGACGCTCTCTCGCGCAGGATGGCGGCGTTGTGCGACATCTATGCGAACGATGCGTTCGCCACGGCCCATCGCGCCGAGGCCACGACTCATGGAATAGCCAAATATGCACCGGTAGCCTGCGCCGGCCCGCTGTTATCCGCCGAATTGGACGCCCTTGGCAAGGCACTGGAGAAGCCGAGGCGGCCGCTGGTCGCGATCGTCGGTGGCGCCAAGGTTTCCACCAAGCTCACGATTCTGGCGGAGCTGGCGCGCAAAGTGGATCAACTGATCGTTGGCGGCGGGATCGCCAACACCTTCATGCTCGCCGCCGGAATGCCGATTGGAAAGTCCCTCTCGGAGCCCGACCTGCTGGCGGAAGCGAAGAAGGTGATGGCGCAGATCAAAGCGCAGGGTGGTGACGTTCCCTTGCCCTCCGATGTCGTGGTCGCGAAAGAGCTGTCCCCGACGGCGGCCGCGACGATCAAGGAAGTATCGGAGATCGCCGCAGACGATCTGATTCTGGATATCGGACCGAAGAGCGCTGCGCGTCTGTGCGATTTGCTGAAGCAGGCCGGTACGATTGTCTGGAACGGACCGCTAGGCGTGTTCGAGCACGATCAATTCGCGGCGGGGACCCATGCTATTGCTCGAGCCATTGCCTCGTCGCCTGCCTTCTCGCTGGCTGGAGGGGGCGAGACTGTTGCTGCACTGGCCAAGTTTGGAGTGACGGACAGAATCGGCTACGTCTCCACCGCGGGCGGCGCCTTTCTCGAATTTCTGGAAGGCAAGAAACTTCCCGCGGTGGACATTCTCGAACAGCGCGCCGCAGCGAAGGCGGTCTAGCCGATGCAACGAAGCACGAAGATCGTAGCTACCCTGGGTCCCGCGAGCAGCGAGCGGGACGTGCTCAGGCGGATGATTGCGGGTGGCGTGGATGTCGTGCGGATGAACTTCTCGCATGGACAACGTGAGGATCATGTCCAGCGCGCCGCGCTGCTGCGCCAGGTGTCGCGGGAGCTGGAGCGTACCGTCGGCCTCATGGTCGACTTGCAGGGACCGAAGATCCGGATCGGCAAGTTCCAGAGCGGCCGCATCCAGTTGGAAAAAGGCGCCCAGTTTGTGCTGGATGCGGATGCCGGGATCGGAAACCAGGAGCACGTTGGTCTGGATTACAAGGAGCTCCCGCGCGACATCAGGGCGGGAGATGTGCTGCTGCTGGACGACGGCCGCATCGTACTGGATGTGCGCGACGTGCAGGGCAGCCAGATTCGGACTGTCGTCCGCCACGGTGGCGACCTTTCCAACAACAAAGGCATCAATCGTCAGGGCGGCGGGCTGACCGCCCCGGCGCTGACGGCGAAGGATATGGAGGACATCAAAACCGCGACTCAGCTGAAGGCAGATTTTCTCGCGGTTTCGTTCCCCAAGAGCGGGGCAGATATGTACATGGCGCGCGAGCTGATGCGCGCGGCCGGGGGTCGGGCGCTGCTTATCGCCAAGATCGAGCGGGCAGAGGCGATCGCGGCGCTGGCGGAGATCATCGACGCTTCAGACGGCATCATGGTGGCGCGTGGTGACCTCGCCGTAGAGGTGGGTGATGCCGCCGTACCGGCGATGCAGAAGCGCATGATCCGACTGGCACGCGAACGGAACAAGCTCACCATCACCGCCACACAGATGATGGAGTCGATGATTGTCAGCCCGGTGCCAACACGCGCCGAAGTGTCCGACGTAGCCAACGCTGTACTGGACGGCACGGATGCGGTGATGCTCTCCGCGGAGACGGCGAGCGGAAAATATCCGGTCGAGACCGTCGAGGCGATGGCCCGGATCTGCCTCGAGGCGGAGAAATCCAGCGACGTGACGCTGGACCGCGAGTTCCTGAATCGGGTGTTCACGCGCGTGGACCAGTCGATTGCCATGGGCGCACTGTTCACCGCCTACCATCTCAAAGTGAAAGCCATCGCAGCCCTCACGCAGTCCGGCTCCACCGCACTGTGGATGTCGCGGCTAAATTGCGGTGTGCCCATATACGCGCTCACGCCCGAGGTGTCCACGCGCTATCGACTTTCCCTGTTTCGCGATGTCTATCCCCTCATGCTGCAGTACGTGGGAGACAACCGCGAGACGCTGCTGCGTCTGGCCGAGGAGAAACTAGTCGAAGCGGGCGTGGTGCGGGCAGGAGACCTGATCGTGCTCACCATGGGCGATCCCATCGGCCAGCCGGGTGGGACCAACACGCTAAAGATCATCAAGGTCGGCGAGCACTAGGCGCAAAAGCGATGACTGCGACGATGGTCGGGATCGTCATGGGCAGTGACAGCGACTGGGAGGTCATGCGCCATGCCGCGCTTCAGCTGGATCAGTTCGCCGTAGCGTATGAATGCCGTGTCGTGTCCGCACATCGCACACCGGACGAGCTGTTTCGCTACGCGGTGGCGGCCACAAAGCGCGGGCTGAGATGCATCATCGCGGGAGCAGGCGGCGCCGCGCATCTTCCCGGCATGCTTGCCGCAAAGACCGCGGTTCCTGTATTGGGCGTGCCGGTACCCGGCCGTCATCTGCAGGGATTGGATTCGCTGCTGTCGATCGTGCAGATGCCAAAGGGCGTACCGGTCGCTACCTTTGCGATCGGCGACGCGGGCGCAATCAACGCGGCGTTGTTTGCAGTCGCTATGCTCGCGGCAAGCGACGCAGCGCTAGCACAGAAGCTGACACAGTTTCGCAGTTCGCAAGAAGCGGCGGTGAAAGCAATGCAGCTGCCGCCGGTGAAATGATCCCGCCTGGCGCTTGGCTCGGTCTCCTGGGTGGCGGTCAGCTGGGCCGCATGTTTACCATGGCAGCTCAGAGCATGGGTTACCGAGTAGTGGTCCTGGATCCCGGCAGCCAAAGCCCAGCTGGAAGCGTCGCGGACGATCACATCGCCGCCGATTACCTGGATCCGGGGGCGCTGCAGGAGCTTGCATCCCGTTGCGCGGCGGCCACCACGGAGTTCGAGAACGTTCCCGCCGCGGCTTTGCGCTTTCTCGCACGCCACTGCATTGTGAGCCCTTCCGCAGACAGTGTCGCCGTGGCGCAGGACCGCATCGCCGAGAAGGAATTTCTTGCCGCGGCGGGCATCGAAGTCGCTCCTTACTGCGCGTTGCAGCGTGAGCAAGACGTCGACGAGAATTTGATACCGCTGCTCCCCGGCATCCTGAAGCGCAGTCGGCTGGGATACGACGGCAAGGGGCAGGCGCCGGTAACGTCATTGGACGAGGTGCGCACGGCGTTCGTGAAACTCGGTGCTCAGCCTTGCGTGCTGGAGCACTTGGTTCCATTGGAACTCGAGCTCTCGGTCGTTGTGGCGCGTGGCTTCGACGGCTCGGTGGTGACATGGCCTGTGGCCGAGAACCAGCATGCGCACGGCATTCTCGATATCACGGTGGTGCCGGCTCGAATCTCGAAGGCGCTGGCCGAACGGGCACGCGCCGTGACCATGACTGTCGCCGCGTCCCTCAACTACAACGGCGTGCTGTGCGTGGAATTCTTCGTACTTCGCGATGGGCGCATGCTGGTAAACGAGATCGCACCGCGGCCGCACAACAGCGGCCACTACACCATTGACGCGTGCATTACCTCCCAGTTCGAGCAGCAGGCGCGCGTCCTGTGCGGTGTGCCGTTGGGTGCAACCGACCTGCATTGCCCTGCGGCGATGGTCAATTTGCTCGGCGAGTTATGGGCTGGCGGTGAGCCGCGCTGGGAACATGTGCTGCGTCACGCGAGTGCCAAGCTGCATTTATACGGCAAGGCTGAGGCGCGGCCCGGCCGCAAGATGGGCCACTTCACCGTCCTGGCCTCGAGCGGCGAAGCGGCTCTGGCGCTGGCGCTTCAGGCCAAATCGCTGTTGCTCTCAGAGGCGCAGGCAGGCAGACTCAAGAGCGCGTGAAGCCAGGACGAGCGGCGAGAATGTCGAGCCGGAACATCTGGCCCGGAGCTGCAACGGATTCTCCTCGATGACCAAAAGCCTGTTTGAATCGACCATTCGCTCTCTGCGGCTGCTCCACCGTGGAAAAGTTCGCGACATTTATGCGGTGGACGACCAGCGCCTGCTGATCATCCAGACCGATCGGCTGTCCGCATTCGATGTGGTTCTCGCCAGCCCGGTGCCCGGCAAGGGCGAGGTTCTGACTGCGCTGTCCAATTTCTGGTTCCGCCGGCTTCGGCACGTTATTCCCAACCATCTGCTCGACGTCGCAGCCGAGTCGGTGGTCGCGGCGGACGAGCGCAATCAAGTCGCGCGGCGCGCCTCTGTGGTTCGGCGTTTGCGGCCATTACCGATCGAAGCTATCGTGCGCGGCTATCTCGCTGGGTCTGGCTGGAAGGAGTACAAAAGCTCCGGTGCCATCTGCGGGATCGCGTTGCCAACAGGGCTGCGGGAGGCGGACAAGCTGGCGCAAGCGATCTTCACGCCATCCACCAAGGCGCCCGCAGGCACTCACGACGAGAACATTGCGTTTGCGCGAGCGGAACAATTACTTGGTCCGCGCGTAGCCGCGCAGGTACGTGACAAGGCCATCCAGCTTTACGCCGAAGCCGCAGAATACGCGCGCACGCGCGGCATCATTATCGCCGACACCAAGTTCGAGTTCGGCACCGATGCGGACGGGAAGCTCTACTTGATCGACGAAGCACTGACGCCCGACTCCTCGCGTTTTTGGCCAGCTTCGCAGTACGTCGTCGGGACCAGTCCGCCCAGTTTCGACAAGCAGTTCGTCCGCGACTGGCTTGAGGCGCAAGGGTGGGACAAGAAGCCGCCAGCGCCGGCCCTGCCTCTCGACGTGCTGGTCAAGACGGCACAGAAGTATCGCGAAGCGCAGCGATTGCTGATCCCAGGCTAAGCCGAGTGGAGCAGCGGCAAGACAGCAGCGCCTTTTGTCATCCGCGCTAGATGAGCCTCGTCTCCGATTCCGATATCGCCGGGGCGGCCGCGATCCTACGCGCCGGCGGCCTGGTGGCGTTCCCCACCGAGACCGTATATGGGCTTGGTGCCGACGCATCCAACCCTGCCGCCCTGGCTCGGCTGTTTGCGGCCAAGGGACGACCGCTAGCGCATCCGGTAATTGTGCATCTCAGGGTAGGAGAGGAACTCTCGCTTTGGGCGCGTGATCTGCCGCCGGCCGGGCAGCGACTCGCGGAGCGCTTCTGGCCAGGGCCCCTGACCCTCGTTCTGCGCCGCGCATCCGGTGTTCTGGATGCGGTTACTGGCGGGCAGGATACAGTGGGGTTGCGTACGCCGGCACATCCGATCGCGCAGAGATTGCTGCTAGCTTTCGGTGGCGGGATCGCTGCGCCGTCCGCAAATCGCTTTGGACACGTCAGTCCTACCACTTCGCAGCATGTGCGCGAGGAGTTCCGCTCGCTCGATGTGATTCTGGATGGCGGGCCCTGTGAGGTCGGGATCGAATCGACCATCGTGGATCTGTCGACCGGCGCTCCAGTTCTCCTGCGCCCGGGTCGGATCAGTGTGCCCGAGATAGAAGCAGCGCTAGGTCAGACGGTTTTCTCCGCAACCTCGGCTTCGCCGCGCGCGTCGGGCACGCTTGCTGCACACTACGCGCCGAAGATACCTCTCGTGCTCGCCGATTCCTCGAACCTCGAAAGCGTAGTGTCCGCTGCAGCCGGTCCGGTCGCCGTGCTGGCGCGCCAACGCCAGCCGTTGGACGTGCGCGGAGCGCTATGGCAGGTCGCCGCCGCCGATGCACGGACTTACGCTCACGACCTCTACGCTGTACTGCGCGCCTTCGAACGCTCTGGCTGCACACTCATCGTGGTGGAGACACCACCTGCAGTCGCCGAATGGGATGGCGTCCGCGACCGGCTCACGCGTGCTGCTGCGGGAAGCGGCATTGGCCCCGACGGGTCCTGACACAGAGGCCCTGCGGGCGGGGGCGATCAGGCGACGGCGCGCGCCGTCTGCACTGTCACGGGTGTTGCCAGGTAGTCAAGCGCGGCTTGCACGCCACCTTTGCGAATCGGAACTCCGGCCAGCCCCAGCCCCATCTCTACACCGCAAAGTGTGCCGGCCAACATGAGATCGTTGAAATGGCCGAGGTGACCAATGCGGAAAATTTGGCCCTTCAGCCTCCCCAACCCGGCACCGAGCGACATGTCGAATCGTTCCAGGACAACCTTGCGCACGTGGTCGGCATCGTGACCTTCTGGCATCATCAGTGCGGTGAGGGAATTGCTGTATTCGGCAGGTTCCAGACACAGAATCTCTAGCCCCCAAGCCCGTACCGCGCGACGCGTTGCCTCCGCGTGCCGCGCGTGGCGCGCAAAGACGTTGTCGAGACCCTCCTCCTGCAGCATGTCGAGCGCCTCGCACAGTCCATAGAGCATATTGGTTGCGGGCGTGTAGGGGAAAAATCCAGTCTGATTCGAAGCCAGCATTTCATCCCAGTTCCAGTACGCGCGGGGCAGACGCGCAGACTTTGCCGCCTGTAGCGCCTTCTCGCCGATGGCGTTGAAGCTGAGTCCCGGCGGCAGCATCAGACCCTTCTGCGATCCGCCTACCGTTACGTCGACGCCCCATTCATCCATACGGTAGTCGATAGAGGCCAGCGACGAGATCGTGTCCACCATCAGCAGCGCAGGATGTGCGTTGTGGTCGAGAGCGCGACGTACCTCGGGAACGCGCGTCACTGCGCCGGTGGAAGTCTCGTTGTGGACTACGCACACGGCTTTGATCTCGCGTGCTCGATCCGCCTGAAGACGTGCTTCGATTGCCTGAGCATCGGCGCCACGCCGCCAGTTGCCCGGGATGAAATCCACCTCGAGCCCAAGGCGGGTGGCCATGCGCTGCCAGAGCGTCGCGAAATGACCGGTTTCGTACATCAGCACGCGGTCACCCGGCGACAACGTATTCACCAGCGCCGCTTCCCACGCACCCGTCCCGGAAGCCGGATAGATGATGACTGGATGGCAGGTCTGGAAAACCCGCTTGATGCCTTCGAGCACGCGCATGCCCAAGGCGGCAAACTCCGCACTGCGGTGATCGAGCGTCGGGTTGTCGATCGCGCGCAAGACTCGGTCCGGGACGTTGGTAGGACCGGGAATCTGGAGAAAATGACGGCCGGTGTGCAGAGGCATGGGATCTAAGTTTGACGGTGAGATAGCGCTCCAGCGTACCGAAACTCGCCTTGGTACTCAACCGGCGGCCGCGGGACGCGCGTTGTGTAAGTCATCCGGAACCTCCCTGGGGTAAGATGACCCCGGACATTCCGAGAATGTCCGCAAATTCGAGCCCATGAATGCGCCCGCCGTAGCTGTTCAGTTCCATCCTCGCGCGCCAGCGCGCGCCGCAACTGCCCTCGAGAACCGGCTCCTCAAGGAAGTCGACGGCGAAGTCCTGTTCGACGCGTTCTCGCGCGGACGCTACAGCACCGATGCCTCCATTTACCAGATGGAGCCGGTCGGTGTGGTCGTGCCGCGCACCGAGGAGGCGGCGCGGATCGCAATGCAGATCGCCGTCGCGGAGGGCGTGCCGATCCTGCCGCGTGGCGCCGGGACCTCTCAGTGTGGTCAGACCGTAGGGGCCGCGCTCGTTGTCGACGACTCCAAGTACATCAACCAGGTCACTGCCTTCGACCCAGCGGCACGCGAGATCACTGTGCAGCCGGGCATGGTGCTCGATCGCCTCAACGCTTATCTCAAACCGCACGGGTTATGGTTTCCAGTGGACGTATCGACCTCGGCGCAGGCGACCATCGGCGGCATGGCCGGCAACAACTCGTGCGGATCGCGCTCGATTCGCTATGGCAACATGGTGCACAACGTCCTGGGAATCGACGCATGGTTGTCGAGCGGGGATCAGCTGACCTTCGGCCCGGTCGAGGACGTCGGGCGTGGCTCGAGCTCATATCGCGCGTTGATCGACAAAGTTCACGCTATCGCGAGGCGTGAAGCTGTGGAGATCGACGCGCGCTGGCCGAAGGTGCTGCGTCGAGTGCAGGGATACAACCTGGATATGGTTGTGCCACGCGCGTCGCACAATCTTTCGCATTTGCTGGTGGGCTCGGAAGGCACGCTCGCGTATTCACAGCGCTTGCGTCTCAAGCTCGCACCGATCCCGAGACACAGGGTGCTGGGGGTTTGCCACTTTCCCACCTTCTACCAGGCCATGGACGCGTCCCAGCACATCGCGAAGCTGGACCCCGACGCAGTAGAGTTGGTCGACCGCACGATGATCGACCTGGCGCGCGGCAACCCTGCCTATCGCCCTGTGGTGGAGCGATTCCTGAAGGGGGAGCCGGACGCAATCCTGTTGGTCGAGTTCGCGGGCGAGAGTAGCTCCGAGCAACTACGCAAGCTTGCCGGTCTGACTTCGATGATGGGAGATCTGGGTTTGCCGGGGTCGGTCGTAGAGATTACCGATGCGGCGCTCCAGCGCGATATCTGGGAGGTGCGCAAAGCCGGGCTCAACATCATGATGTCGATGAAGGGCGACGGGAAGCCGGTGTCGTTCATCGAGGACTGTGCGGTACCGCTCGAGCATCTCGCCGAATACACAGCGAAGCTGACGCAAGTGTTCGAAAAGCATGGCACCCGGGGTACCTGGTATGCGCATGCCTCCGTCGGCACCCTGCACGTGCGCCCGATCCTGAACATGAAGACCGACGGTGCCCAGAAGATGCGAGCGATTGCCGAAGAGGCATGCGCTCTGGTTAGGCAGTTCAAGGGTGCCTACTCGGGCGAGCACGGCGACGGCCTGGTGCGTTCCGAGTGGATCGAGCCGATTCTGGGCGAGCGGCTGACCCGCGCGTTGGCCGAAATCAAGGAGCTGTTCGACCCG
>Ga0335076_10007352_pt1 | contig 11084 bp, 9 predicted proteins | sample Lox_Sample_25_FD_206717 | JGI IMG/M metagenome (GOLD analysis project Ga0335076, IMG submission 206717) | Soil microbial communities from Loxahatchee National Wildlife Refuge, Florida, United States - Lox_Sample_2.5 | ecosystem: Environmental > Terrestrial > Soil > Wetlands | place: USA: Florida... | reverse complement strand
TCTCGCCGTGGAAACCCCACTTCGTCTTCTCGTCCCACAGCCTGCGGCGGATGGCTTCATTCAGCACGGGCATATTCCTCACCCGCTTCACCTATTACGCGGACCAGAACTCCGACAATCTCCTCGTGGGGAAGTTTCTGGGCACTGCGGCACTCGGCATCTACACGATCGGGTACAGCGTCATCCTGATCCCGTTCGAACGGATCGTGGAGCCGGTCGCCAGCGTGATCATCCCTGCCTTCGCAACCCTGCAGAACGACCTGGAGGGAACGCGAAACCTCTGGCTCCGAGGGCAACGGCTGATCGCGGCGGTGATGTTCCCCGCCGTGGCAGGAGTGATAATCGTCGCCAGGTACTTCGTCCCCGTCGTCCTCGGCTCACGGTGGACACAGGCGGTGATAATCATCCAGATTCTCGCGTGGGTGGCGCTCATCCAGTCACCGGCCATTCTCAATGCGGGTTTGTACAGGAGCCGTTACCGAATCGACCTGCTCGTCCGCCTGGGCGTTCTCGCCGCCGTCCTCGACATCGCAGCGTTCGCGATCGGGCTCCACTGGGGTGTGCGCGGCGTTGCGACCGGCTATGCACTCACCAACACACTCGTAATCACGCCCGTCGGCCTATTCCTCGCCTGCCGGATCATCGGCGTGTCCTTCGTGAAGCTCGCCGCCGAGCTTCGCGGGGTCGTCGAGGCCACCCTTGTGATGTCGGTCTTGCTAGTCGGCCTACGGCGCATACTCGAGCTCGAGCACGTCGGGACCGGCATAAGCCTGGCCCTCCTCATCGCCACAGGGGCCGCCATCTACCTCCTGATGTCCGCGTGGCGGCAGAGACAACTCTTCTCCGAGCTGAGCATCCGCCGCCTCGTAGCCTCCGCGACGGTCTGAATAGCCGGCGGACGAACGCAGCGAGCTAGCCGAATTTCCAGGAGCGCGCGGGATGCCGGAGCTCTAAGCTCAGGGCATGGAGCCGCCGGCGAAGCGCGCGAATTGCGGCGTGCTGACGATGGCGCTCGGGCCACGTCATCGGCGGATGGCGCGGACTCTCGCGTGGTCGCTCGACGTGCATGCGCCTGGGCTCCCACGTGCGGTGATCACCGATAAGAATGACACCGCCCTCTCGAGATGCTTCGAGCATGTGCTCGACCTGCGGCCGGGCGCAGGCGGGCCGCTCGAGGAGCGGTTCCACTTCGACAGCTACTCGCCGTTCGCGGAGACGCTGTACATCGATGCCGACTCCCTCGTCGTCGGAAGCCTCGAGGGCGTATGGGAACTCATGCGACGCGTCCCCTTCGGCGTGATCGGCCACCAGATGAGCTCCGGAAGATGGTACGGCGACGTCGCCGAGATGGCCGCAAGCGTTGGAGCGGATAGCCTCCCAGTGTTCAACGGCGGCCTCTATTACTTCGACGACAGTCCTCTCGCCCGCAGCGTCTTCGCCAGCGGGCGAGCGCTCATGGATCGTTACGAGGAGTTGGGACTCGCCGAGCATTCGCTCGGCCACTCGGACGAACCCGTGGTGTCGATGGCGCTGGCGAAGCATGGCATCGAGGCTCTCGATGACGGCGGCAACGCGATGCGAACCCCTATCGGCATCCGGGGCGAACTCGACGTTGATGTGCTGCGGGGCTACTGCTCCTTCGACAAGGACGGGCAGCAGGTCACGCCGAGGATCATGCACTTCGCGGGCTCGTGGACCCGGGGGTTCCGCTACCGTCGCGAGTCGCTGAAGCTGGCCATTCACCGCGGGATCCCGTTCGTCCCGGGAAGAGCCATCTCGCTCATGGTGAACGGCACGATGAACGTCCCGTACGAGATCGCTGCGCTCATGACGCGGCCGCTCCGCCCCTGGGTCAGGCGGCTTCGTCAAGCCTGACATCGTCAAGCTTGACCAGCCACACTTCGGGTGGGCGGTCCTAGCAGATCGACAAGGTGGGCGCGCAGGGCAAGGCCGAGCGGGCGCTCGGGCGGTCGGGGACGGGTCTCTTCATCGGACAGGGCGCGGAGGAGCGCGGGGAGTTTCCCAGGCTCCTCGACGAAGATCGCGAGGCCGACCTCGGCGAGCCGGCGCCCGAAGTGCACCTGGTGGTCGTCGACCGCCTCCGTGTGGCGCGGCAGCCGCGGCACGAGTACCGGACGCTTGCCCTTGGAGAGGGCGAGCAAGGCAGAGCCTGCGCCGGCGTGGGCGACGACGACCCGCGCCTCCGAGACGAGCGCGACGAGCTCGTCGTAGGCGAGGAAGTCGACGACCTCGGCTCGATCGAGGCTGCAGCGCGAACGCCCGGCTTGGACTATCACCCGCTCCTGGCACGTCTCAGCCACGGCGTCCGCGACTTCGACGAGTCGGTCGAACGGCTCGGCCGTCCCGATCGTGAAGACGATCATCCGGCTCCGAGAATCGAGCCCTCGTAGCGGGCGCCCGGCACCTGTTCCGCCAGCTCCGGCCACTGGACGTACACACAGCGCGCAACGGGTCGGACGAGCCGCAGTGTCGCTGAGACCGAGTCGATCCGCGTGACGCTTTCGACATAGATCCCCTCCGCCCCAAATAGCCGTCCGAGCCAGAAGAAGGGAACTGCGATAGCTGCGCCCGTCGAGAGGATGACCGCCGGCCGGTAGTGCCACAGAACGCGGACGGCCCGCACAGTATCTCGCAGGAGGCCGATCAAGCTTCTGGAGCTCGGCGCGTCGCCGAAGACGACCGGCTCGGCGCCGAGCATCGAGACCATGTCTGCGGCAGCGTTCGTAACCCAGAGCCGTGAACGGTCCTGCCATGCCTCGCGAAGCAGTAGTAACTGCTGGAGGTGTCCACCGGACGAGCACACGAGAAGAAGCTCGACCCGGTCGGCTTGCCGCCTGGTGCGCACGCTGCCACGGTACCGCGGCGTTCGGCGAGCCAAGATCAGGCGCCGCGTGGGCCTAGCCGTCTGGCTAGACGCCGGATGTAGGTCCCGCTGATCGGTTAGTGGCGATTCCTCCGCTCGAAGCCGATCATGATCAAGTGGCACCTCGGCGCGGAAGCAGCAGTTCTCCAACGGGAGCAGAACGGCTCTCTCCGCGTGAACGGGACGTACTTTCGCTCGCCTCTCGCGGTCTGACAAATGGGCAGATCGCGCGTGAGTTGTCCGTCTCCGTGCACGGCGTCAAGTTCCACCTCGGGTCGATCTTCCGAAAGCTCGGCGTCGAAAACCGGACCGCCGCCGCCGCCCTGTATGCCCGGGAGGCGCACTCCGTTGGCCACGGATGGGACGACTAGCAGTGGACCTCCGCCGTCTCGTCAGCGTCATGAATCGCTTCAAGTACATCGTGGCGGCCGGCTTTCTACTCGCCTGCGTGGCCGCATTCTTCTCCTACGTGAAGATCGGACCGCATGGGCTTTCCTACCGGCAGAAGGAAGTCTGGATCAGCCCCGCGACCGTGCTCGTCACGAGTCCCGCGGCTAGTGGGACCGACGCGACCACGCTCGCGACGATCTACGCGCAGTACGCGGAGAGCGATGAGGTGAGGCAGGCCACCTTCCGGATGCACGGCGTCCCCGGGCTCCTCCAGGGAGCGGTGGGGTTCGACCCGACTACGCAGACCGCGCTCCCAACCCTGACGGTCTCGGGGGTAGGGACGAGTCCACTCAAGGCCTCGATCTTTGCGAACGACGGCGTCGTCGCCTTGAAGGCCTTCATCCGGGAGCGGCAGATCAAGCAAGGGACTCCCAAGTTCCTTCGTGCGTCCCTTTCCGTCCTGCAGCGGGCGATCCCGCTCACGGCGAAGGTGCTCACCCCGCGTAGCAAGACCCCACCCGTCTTCGCCTTCGTGCTCGTGCTTGCTGCGACGTTCGGCCTCGTCCTCCTCCTCGAGAACATGCGCCCTAGCGTGCGGCCGGTTCCAGTCGAAGTAGACGTCGAGGTGCCCCGCGCCTCCAGCGAGGTCGACGTCGAGGTTCCCCGCGCCTCCGGCGTGGTTCGGCACGCGCGCGAGGGCTGATGGAGGCGGCCGTCCGCGGGCGGAGCCGTTCGCCCTTCGCGGGTTGGGCTGCGCTCATCTTCGGTCTCGTCGCCTCGGCGGGGCTGGTCTTGCGCCACCCGGACGGGCGCCTCGGCGTAATGGCAGGAGCTTCCGTCTGCTTAATCGGCGGTGTCGCCCTGACTCACCGCAGGCTTCTCGCCTGGCGATCGCTCGTAGCCCTGATCGTGCTCGTCCTCCTTCTGATCCCGATCAGGCGCTACCAGTTCGCGTCAGGCCTACCGTTCAACCTCGAGCTCTACCGCATGCTGCTCTTCCTCGTCGGAGGACTCTGGCTGGCCTCGCTCCTGATCGATCCTCAAACGCGTCTGCGCAAGTCGATCATGGACATCCCGTTCGCGATCCTCGGGCTCGTGTACCTGGCGTCGATCGTCGCCTGCGGTACACGCCTCGACCAGCCCGGCCTCGGCTCGGCGGCAATCAAGCAGTGCTTCGTCTTCCTCAGTTTCCTGCTGCTTTATTTCATCATCACAAGCGTCACGCGCTCGTTCGCGGACATCGAGGCTCTGCTGCAGATCCTTGTTGGTGGAGGTGCCGTCGTGGCCTTCTTCGCCCTCATCGAGGCGCGGACACACTTCAACGTGTTCAACCACTTGAGCAGGGTGCTCCCCTTCCTCAAGCTCACCAATACGTTCAGCGCAAGCGACCTCGACCGGGGTGGGAATCTGAGGGTGCTCGGATCGGCGCAGCACCCGATCGCCCTGAGCGCCATGCTCGTCATGCTCGTCCCGCTTGCCGGCTACCTGGGGGAACGCACGGGACAGCGCCGCTGGTGGCTCGCGACGTTCCTGCTCGTCGCCGCAGCGATGGCGACGCTCTCCAGGACGGGCATCGTCATGCTCATCATCGTCTTCCTCGTCTACGCGTGTCTCCGGCCACGCGCAGTGGTCAGGCTGTTCGACCGCTCGAAGAAGTTCATCGTCCCATTCCTGATCGTCGTTCATCTCGCGCTCCCAGGCAGGCTCGGCGGGCTCAACGCCCTCTTCTTTGCGAACGGGGGCCTCATCGCTCAGGAGTCGGGCGGTTCGGCAGGCAGCGGACGCGTCGCCTCTTTCGGGCCCGGCCTGGCCGTCATAGGGCAGCACCCGCTCCTCGGCCTCGGCTACGGGACGCGAATCCCCGATCCGCAGAGCCCCTACGAGAACTCGTTCATCACCGACGATGACTGGCTCGGCACCGGCATGGAGGCCGGAATCCTCGGCATCCTCGCCTGGCTCGGGATCTTCGTCTCCTTCTTTGTGCGACTGGCCCGGGCGAGCCGCAAGGATCAGACGGCGAGGGGGCGTCTTCTCGTGGCATGCGCCGCGTCGAGCACTGCGTTCGCCGTCGGCATGGCCACTTACGACGCCCTCTCCTTCCTCCAGGTGACGTTCTGCCTCTTCATCGTCTTCGCGCTCGGATCGGTGGCCTACCGGATCACGAACTCGCCCGCCTGACGGTGCAAGCGACTCGGACAGCGTGGCATGCCGCGAGAGCCTCCTTTGCCGGAGGCGGCGAGCGTGACGAGGCACCCCCCGGCGCCGGTCCCCGCCTGCGGGTCGCCTACGTCGCGTATCACTTTCCGCCGTTCGGCGGCGGCGGCACGCAGCGATCGCTCAAGACGGTCGTCCACCTGCCGGCGTTCGGTCTCGACCCCGTAGTGGTGACCGGACCGGGACGCGCGTCCGGTCGCTGGACGCCCCGCGACGAATCTCTGAGCGCGGAGCTTCCCCACGGGCTTCAGGTGTTGCGTGTCCCTGGCCCGGAGCCGGGCGACGGGAGGAGCCGCGAGTGGCGAGACTGGTGGCAGGAAGGGGTGAAGGCCACGCTTCGCTCTCTCGCCGACGTCGATGTGATCCATGTCTCCATGTCCCCGTTTGCGACGGCAGCGGCGGTAGCGCAGGTCTCCCGGGACACCGGAGTTCCATGGATCGCGGAGCTCCGTGATCCGTGGGCGCTCGACGAGATGCTCTCTTTCACGACCAAGCTCCACCGTTCACTCGAGGTGCGGCACATGCGCCGTGTGCTCTCCGGCTCGTCGTCGGTCGTCATGAACACACCGGAGGCGGCCACACGGGCGAAGGCCGTCTTCCCAGAACTCGCCGAGCGGATCACGGTGATTCCGAACGGCTACGACAGTGCCGACTTCGCGCACTCGCTGCCCACCCACGAGGACGGGAGGTTCCATATCGCGCACACGGGATACCTCCACACGGAGGAAATTCACAGGACGCTCCGTTCGCGGATCCGGAAGCTCCTGGGTGGCGAGATCCTTGACGTCGACGTGACGACGAGGAGCCACCTCTATCTTGTGGAGGCGCTGCGCAGACTCGTCCGTGAGGAGCCGCGGCTCCAGGACGTCATCGTGCTGGACCTGGCCGGCGTCGTGACTCCCGAGGACCCGAAGGTGGCCGCCGATCTGGAGTTCGTGCGCTTTCTCGGTTATCTCCCGCACCCGGAATCCGTGGCCCTCCTCCGCTCGGCCGATTTGCTCTTCCTGCCGATGCACAAGATCAGGTCGGGTGCGAGGGCAGGGATCGTCCCCGGGAAGACCTTCGAGTACCTGGCCACGGGCAAGCCGATCCTCGCGGCCGTACCGGAAGGCGATGCCAGAGACCTCGTGCGGACGGCAGGGACGGGTCTCATCTGCGACCCGGACGACGTTGCCGCCATGACACGCATTATCCGCTCGGAGATCGCGCGTTGGGAGTCGGGCGCAGAACCTCCTGTGGCCGATGTGGAATACGTGAGGCGGTTCGAGCGCAAGGTCCTCTCACGCGGGGTCGCCGATACGCTCCGTCGTGCGGCTAGTAGTCGGCATTGCAGACCACAAACTGGATGAGCGCGGAGAAGTGGCACTCGACCAGGTTCGGGTAGCTGGCGTAGGTGGCGGTGGGGAAGGCGCGGATCGGCGGCACCCAGTTGGCGCAGAGGTTGTCCTGGATCCACCCGAGTTCCGCACGAAGTAGGGCGAATTGGCAATTTTCGCGGCTGGCTCGGGTTGAGCGCCAGTTGATTGCCGGCGCGCGCCTGCCCTCAGCTCAGACATCGCGCCAGCTGACGAGCTCGTGCTTGTCGCCTGCCGCCGCGCGTGCAAATTCAGCGAGGCCGTGAGCTTCGCACACTCGCCATCCCTCGACCTCGCCGGGATGGACGCCTATCTCGATCGTCGAGCCATCGAGCTCGCCACGTTGGAGCAGGGCCGTCCACGAACGGTCGCCGGTCGTCGCTGGCATGTAGAAGTGATCGGTGGTCGTGAAGTGACGCATCAGCCCAGCCCGCCAGCGCCCACCGAGCCAAACGGTGGGACTGACGAGTGGCCTTGTCCGCAGGTAGATGTCCTGGACGTTGCGCACGTGACGCACCCCGAGGTCCGGCAGCACCCGGGCAAGCGCATCACGAAAGGGTGCGTACTTGTGCAGATGTCGGTGCGAGTCGACGTGTGAGACATCCAGGCCCCGGCTGCGCGCCCATTCGACCTGCGCGGCGATCTCTCGCTCAATCTCCTCAACCGGAAGGCGGCCGAGGAGCGCAGCGAGGCGGACGCGGTTGGTGCGACGTAGCCGGCCGGCCGGGTCGACGAGCGCCGGGACCTCATCCCGCGGCGCCACCGTCCGCTCGTTTCCGTCGCCGACGAAGGTGAGGTGTACCCCGAAGGAGACGCTCTTCGCCTGACGTGCGAAGGCGACCGCCTCATCCGAGGCCGGCGCGTTCGGCATCAGCGTCGCGCTCGTAACGTGCCCGGCGCGGATCGCGGCCACCGTCGCGCTGACCGTGTCCGGTGAGATCCCGAAGTCGTCGGCGTTGACGACGATCCGCATCGTCCGGGACGCGACTCAGACGGTTCCGCGCGTCTCGCGCGCGCGGAGTCGAAGGTGGCGGATGCGCTGTTGCTCGCGGAGATAGGCGCGGACACGGCGGTCCGGAAGGCGCGGGTCTCGCCGCAGTGCGGCGGCCGCCCAGCCGACGACCATCAATCCCGCCTGCGGCTCGCGCACGATCCGGTACACCGTGCGGGCGAGCAGGTACGAGATGCGGTACCCCATATAGTGCGCTGTCTCGCCCTGGGCGAGCCAGACTCTGGATCGTCCGTCGCGCTGCCCCAGTCTACGATGGTGATAGAAGGGTAGATCGACTACGACTCGTGTCCGCCAGCCCTCTAGCCGGGCCTTGAGGGCGTCGAGTTCGTCCCAACCTTCCCGCTCCTCGAGCGGCATGGCAAGTTCTAGACACTCACGCCGATACGCACGCATCGCCCCCCAGACGTGGGCTCGAGTGCCAAAGGTCGGCTTCCAGTCGCCGTCCTCGAGCTCGTGACAGACGCCACTCGCGATCCCGAGCCGCGGTTCGGCCGCAAAGACCGCCAGCAGTCGTTCGAAGTAATCCTCGTCGAAGGTGACGTCGGCGTCGACCTTCACAACCAGCTCGGGCAGGGGGCCAAGCGCACGGACGCCCCCCACGAAAGCCCGGACCACCGGGCCACCGCGTGCGACGCGGCCGCACGGCTCGAGCTCAAGGACGCAGGCCCAAAGCCGCCGTCGTGCGATTCCGTGCGCCATCTCGAGGGTTCCGTCCCGCGAGCCGTTGTCGACGATGAGCCACCGCTCCGGGGGCCTGGTCTGGGCCGCCAGGCATCGCTCGAGCGCCGCCAGGTTCGCCTGCTCGTCGCGGACGGGCGTGACGACCGTGTACGCCGGCGACGTCACCGCGCCAAGACAATCCTGTCGTCCCGACGCCGGGGAGGCAGCGCCCGCGGGAGGTACTCGCCGAGCCAGATCTCGAGCATGAGAATCGCGAGCACGAGGTGGACGTCTGACGGAGATCCCGCCTGGTGGCTCGCGACGAGCCGACGCACCGCGGCCCGCTCGAGGAAGTCCCCGTAATTCGGCCGCTCGTCCAGGAGATACGCGGCCGCCGTGCGACTGAGCTGGGCCCGCAGCCACCGGTCAGTCGCTGTCCGAAAGAAGCCCATCTTGGGCTTGTCGATGATGCGGTCGGGCACCAAGCCGCGTGCGGCGCGCTTGAGGAGATACTTCCGGTTCAGCCGACGCACCTTCAGCTGCGCCGGAATAGCGGCGCAGTGCTCAACGACATGGTGGTCGAGGAACGGCACCCGCACCTCGAGCGAGTGCGCCATGGACATCCGATCGAAGTAATGGAGCATGTCGTCGGGAAGCGCGAGTTGCGCGTCCACGAAGAGTGTCGCCGGAAGCGGGTCATCCGGAATTCCGTCCGCGATCGCTGCCACGGCTCGCAGTGGAGCGCCGCCGTCCAGCTCCGCAAGCGGCCCTCGGTAGAGCTCCCTGCGGGTCGCGGCGTCGACCCTGCCACTCATCGCCACGAGACGTTCGGCCGGGCCGGACGCCGCAAGCGTCCGGGCTGGACGCTCGAACCTCGCCGGCGCGTGAGCGGTCAGCCGGTCGCCAATCTGCCGCAACGGCAGCGGCAGGCGCTTCCATGCCCCGACGAGCGCCGCAGCCTGGTGCTTCGAGTACCCGCCGAGCAGTTCGTCGGCCCCTTGACCAGAGAGCGCTACGGTCACGTGCTGTGCGGCGAGCCGCGAGAGCGCGTAGAAACCGAGCGCGGAAAGGTCCGACATCGGCTCGTCTAGGTGCCAGACGAGATCCTCGAGGTCGACTGCGTCCGACGCGATGGACAGCTCGAGCTCGTGATGGTCGGTACCAAGAGTGGAGGCAACGAAGCGGGCATCGGCGAGCTCGTTGCCGGCCGCGTCCTCGACGAAGCCGATCGAGAAGGTCTGCACGGGTGCCGCAGAGTTGCGGGCCATGAGGGCGACGATGAGGCTTGAGTCGAGACCGCCACTGAGCATGGCGCCGAGCGGAACGTCGCTCATGAGGCGCAGCTGCACCGACTCTTCGAGCTCCTCGAGTAGGGCCGTCGCGGCCTCGCTGGGATCCACTTTGCGCCGCCCGAGCGCCGGCTCGGGAAACCGCCAGTAAGGCTCGTTGCTGACCCGCCCGCCGGACACGACGAGCCGGTGGCCCGGCAGAAGCTTGGAGACGCCGAGCAGAGGCGTCTGCTCGCCGACGAAGAAGCCGAACGTGAGGAAGACGTCGATCGCTTCATAGTCGAGCTCGGGCTCGACGAGCCCGCTCGCGAGCAGGCTCTTGAGCTCGGACGCGAACACGAGCACGTCGCCGACCCGGCTGTAATAGAGCGGCTTGATCCCGAGCCGGTCGCGGGCGAGCACCAGCCGCCGGCGTCCGCCGTCCCAGACGGCCGCGCCGAACATCCCGCGGAGCTGTGCCGGATACGCGTCGCCGTGACGTTCGTAAAGGTGTGGCAGCACCTCGGTGTCGCAGCGGCTCGCGAAGCGGTGCCCGTCCGCGCGCAGGATACGTCGCAGCTCGTCGTGGTTGTAGAGCTCGCCGTTCTGGATCGCCCAGATCGAGCCGGACTCGTCAGCGACGGGCTGGTGACCTCCGTCGACGTCGATGATGCTCAGCCTCCGGACGCCGAGAGCGATCCCTGGCTCGGCATAGGTACCGCGGTCGTTCGGGCCGCGGTGCGTCATCGCGTCGGTCATGCGGACGAGATCGTCCTGCGAAAGGATGGGCCGCGGCTCCCCAACGACCTGGACCACGCCACAGATTCCGCACATCACTCTGAGGCTAGTCGCGGGCTGGTCAACCATCGACTCCCCGCGAGCACAGAACCGGGCGCCGAACCTAGCCGCATGGTGAGGTCGGACAGGAGAACGACGAGTCGCCGGTGGCGTCGGCGAGAATTGCCTCGTGCTCGAGCCCGTCGTCGCCCGGTCCGTCGAGGAGACACTTGCCCTGCGCGAGACCTGGACGGCGCTGCCGATCGAGAGCCCGCACGCTGACCTCGACTTCTACCTTGCGGTGATCGATGAGCGCGAAGAGGTGGTCCGGCCGCACGCGGTCATGCTGCTCGACGACGGCGCTCCCTCGGCGCTCCTCGCCGCCCGGCTGGAGCAGGTCCCACTTGTCGCAAGCGTCGGCTACCGCGAGGTCTACCGGCCTCGGGTCCGAGCGCTCATGCTCGTGCCGGGTGGGGTAGTCGCCCCCAGCCGTCCGGCTGCCCGCGAGCTCGTGGGGTCGCTCC
>Ga0335076_10007351_pt1 | contig 11084 bp, 11 predicted proteins | sample Lox_Sample_25_FD_206717 | JGI IMG/M metagenome (GOLD analysis project Ga0335076, IMG submission 206717) | Soil microbial communities from Loxahatchee National Wildlife Refuge, Florida, United States - Lox_Sample_2.5 | ecosystem: Environmental > Terrestrial > Soil > Wetlands | place: USA... | reverse complement strand
CGGAGGCCGGGCCGGTTGGCGGAAGCGGAGGCCGGGCCGGTTGGCGGAAGCGGAGGCCGGGCCGGTTGGCGGAAGCGGAGGCCGGGCCGGTTGGCGGAAGCGGAGGCCGGGCCGGTTGGCGGGGGCGGGGGTCAGGGGGTGGTGGGCGGAAGGGGGTTGGGCAGGGCGCCGCCGTACCTGCGGTCGCGGCTGGCGAATATCTCGCAGGCGTGCCATAGGTGCCGCCGGTCGAAATCGGGCCAGAGCGTGTCCAGGAAGACCAATTCCGCATAGGCGGACTGCCAGAGCAGAAAGTTCGAAAGGCGCTGCTCGCCGGAGGAGCGGACGAAAAGGTCGACGTCGGGAATCGCGGGCTCGTCCAGGTAGCGGGCGAAGACCTTTTCGTTGATCTTGTCCGGCCGGAGCCTGCCCGCGGCCACGTCGGCGGCGATGGCGGCGGCCGCGTCGGCGATCTCGGCCCGGCCTCCGTAATTCACGCAGAATTGCAGCGTCAGCACGGTATTGGCGGCCGACAGCTGCTCGGCGTACTCGAGTTCGCCGAGCACGCTGCGCCAGAGTTTCGGCCGACGGCCGGCCCAGCGGATGCGGACGCCCATCTCGTTCAGCAGGTCACGGCGCCGGTGGATGACGTCGCGGTTGAAGCCCATCAGGAAGCGGACCTCGTCCGGGGTGCGCCGCCAGTTCTCGGTGGAGAAGGCGTAGGCGGACAGGTACGGGATGCCGAGCTCGATCGCGCCCATGATCACGTCGAGCAGCGAGGACTCGCCCTTCTTGTGCCCCTCGGTCCTGGGCAGCCCGCGCTTCTTCGCCCAGCGCCCGTCGCCGTCCATGACCAGGGCGACGTGCCGGGGGATGAGTTCGGCCGGCAGGTCCGGCGGCCTGGCCCCGCTGGGATGCGGGTCGGGCGGACGTACGCCCATTACACGCGCTCCACGTGACGTAGTGAACGGATCGAGTGCTCGAGGTGCCACTGCAGGTACGCGGCCACCAGCCCGCTGCACTCTACCCGGTGCCGCCGCTCGCTGTGATCGGCGCCGTCCCAGTCGCCGCGGATCAACGCGAGCATCAGGGCCACCGTCGGCGCGGCGGGCGCGGCCGCGCCGGGCGGCCGGCACGAGGCGCACACCATGCCGCCGGCCGCGACGGCGAACGCGGGCAGCCGCCGCTCGCGGCCTGGCGCGCCGCAGCGCGCGCACTCCTCGAGCACGGGCGCGTACCCGGCCACCGCGAGCGAGCGGAGCAGGAAGGCGTCCAGCACCAGGCCGGGGGCGTGTTCTTTGTCGCCGAGGGCGCGCAGGCCGCCGATCAGCAGCAGCAGCTGGCGCAGCGCGGGCTCCTTCTCCACCGGGGTGAACCGCTCGGCCGTCTCCAGCATGGCCACGCCCGCCGTGTAGCCCGGGTAGTCCCCGGCCAGCGGCGCGCCGTAGGGCCGGATCACCTCGGCCTGGGTGATCACGTCGAGCGAGCGCCCGGCGTGCAGCATCAGGTCGATGTGCGTGAACGGCTCGAGCCGGGCGCCGAACCTGGACTTGGTCCGGCGCACGCCCTTGGCCACCGCGCGGATCCGCCCGCTGGTCCGGCCGAGGATGGTGATGATCCGGTCCGCCTCGCCCAGCTTCTGCGTCCGCAGCACGATGCCGTCGTCCCGGTAGAGCTGCACCTCCCCATTGTCGCGCAGTGCTGGCCCGGGAGGGTCGTCTCCCGGGCCAGCGAGCCGGCCGGCTCAGCGCCGTGACCGGTTCCGTGACCGGTTCACGGCGGACAGGACCGCGCGCATCGAGGCCGTGACCGTGTTCGTGTCGATGCCGACGCCCCAGAAGACCTGGCCGCCGATCTCGCCCTCCACGTACGCCGCGGCCTGGGCGTCGGTGCCCTCGGTCAGCGCGTGCTCGGTGTAGTCCAGCACCCGGACCTGCACTCCGATGGAGGCCAGCGCGTCGCAGAACGCGGAGATCGGCCCGTTGCCTGTCCCCTCGATCTGCCGCGGGCGGCCGTCCGCGGATATCTCCGCCGCCAGGGTGTGCCTGGATTCGACGACCGAGGACGTCTGGTGGTCGAGCAGCGCCAGCGGTCCCGCGCCGAAGTACTCGGCGGAGAAGATCTCCCACATCGCGGCGGGCGACACCTCGCCGCCCTCGGCGTCGGTGCGGCCCTGGACGACCCGGGAGAACTCGATCTGCAGGCGGCGGGGCAGGTCGAGCTGGTGCTCGGCCTTCATGATGTACGCCACGCCGCCCTTGCCCGACTGCGAGTTGACCCGGATGACCGCCTCGTAGGTGCGGCCCACGTCGTGCGGGTCGATGGGCAGGTACGGCACGGCCCACGGATACCCGGCGAACGGGGTGCCGGCGGCGGCCGCCTCGGCCTCGAGCGCCTCGAAGCCCTTCTTGATGGCGTCCTGGTGGGAGCCGGAGAAGGCGGTGTAGACCAGGTCGCCCGCGTAGGGGTGGCGCGGGTGGACCGGAATCTGATTGCAGTACTCCACCGTGCGACGGATCTCGTCGATGTCGGAGAAGTCGATCATCGGGTCGATGCCCTGGCTGAACAGGTTGAGTCCCAGCGTGACCAGGCATACGTTGCCGGTCCGCTCGCCGTTGCCGAACAGGCATCCCTCGATCCGGTCGGCACCTGCCAGCACGGCGAGCTCGGCGTCGGCGACCGCGGTGCCGCGATCGTTGTGGGTGTGCACCGAGAGGCAGACGTAATCCCGGTTCGGCAGGTTCCGGCTCATCCACTCGATCTGGTCGGCGTAGACGTTCGGGGTGGACCGCTCGACCGTGCACGGCAGGTTGAGGATGATCTCCCGGCCCGGACCTGGCTGCCAGACGTCCATCACGCCGGCGCAGACGTCGAGGGCGTAGTCCAGCTCGGTGTCCATGAAGATCTCGGGTGAGTACTCATAGCCGAAGTCGGTGCCCGGGGTTAGTTCCCCGGCGTACTTCATGACGTGCCGGGTGCCCTCGACGGCGAGCGCCTTGCACTCCTCGCGGTCGATGCGGAACACCACCTTGCGGAAGATCGGCGCCGTCGCGTTGTACAGGTGCACGGTGGCGTGCTTCGCGCCGGCCAGGGACTGGACCGAGCGCTCGATCAGGTCCTCGCGGGCCTGGGTGAGCACGGAGATGCGGACGTCCTCGGGGATGCGGTCTTTTTCGATGAGCTCGCGCACGAAGTCGAAGTCGGCCTGGCTGGCGGACGGGAACCCGACCTCGATCTCCTTGTAGCCCATCCGCACCAGCAGGTCGAACATCGTGTGCTTGCGGGTCGGGCTCATCGGGTCGATCAGCGCCTGGTTGCCGTCCCGCAGGTCGGTGGACAGCCAGCGCGGGGCCTTGCTGACGGACTTCGCGGGCCAGGTGCGGTCGGGCAGCTCGACCGGTTTGAACGGCACGTAGCGGTGACACGGCATGCCGCTGGGCTGCTGATGCGGGGGTGAGACACGGTTGTGCTGCATGGGGCTGCTGCTTCCTGATAGCTGGTGTTTGCCGGATCGGCCAGCGGACGCGCCAACACCCGCGGCGAGGGAGCCGGCCTTATCGGCCCCCGCCGCGGCCGCTAAGGAGGAGCAGCTTGTGCAGCATCGGGCACCACCATACCAAACGAGCGTGGTTCGTGCCGGCCGGGGATATTCAGTGGCGCCGGCTGCGCGGGCCGGGTTGGCTGGGAGCATGCGCATCGAGCAAGTCGACCTGACCGACACCGAGAAGATCCGCGAGTGTTTCGAGGTCCACCTGGCCGCCCAGCGTGTCGACGAGCCAGCAGGACCGTGGTTCACCGAACGGCCGTTCGGCGGCTGGATGACTGTCGGCTGGGACGGCCATCCGAGAGAGGTGTGGCTGGCGGCCGATCAGGGCTCGGCGGCGGGCTGGTACCGGCTGATGACGCCGACCAGGGAGAACCAGAACCAGGCCGGCCTGGACCTGACGGTGCACCCGGCGGAACGGCGGCGGGGGCTCGGGCTGGACTTGCTGCGGCACGCCGCGGGCCGCGCGGCGGCGCACGGGCGGGCCGCGCTCAGCGGCGGCACCCGCAACGGAACTCCCGGCGAGGCGTTCGCGCGCGCGGTGGGGGCGAAGCCCGGGCTGGTGGAGGTCCAGCGGGTGCTCGACCTCGGCACCCTGGAGAAGGGAAAGCTCAGCCGCCTACGGGGGCCGGCCGAGCGGGCGGCGGCCGGTTACTCGCTGACGTCATGGGCCGGGCCGGTCCCGGATGAGGTCACCGGGCAGGTGGCGGTGCTCTACAACGCGATGGCCGACGCCCCGCGCGACCCGGAGATCGCCCACGAGGAATGGGACGCGCAGCGGATCCGCGAGCGGGTCAACAACCTGCGCCCGCAGTACGGCCTGCGTGACTACACGGTGGTGGCGCGACACGACGACACCGGCGAACTAGCGGCGCTGACCGAAATGGCGGTCGATCCGGCCGATCCGGGCTGGGGCTTCCAGATGAACACGGCGGTCACCAGGAAGCACCGCGGCCACCGGCTCGGGCTCCTGGTCAAGATCGCGATGATGAACTGGCTCGCGACCACGGAGCCGCAGCTGGAGCGGATTACCACCTGGAACGGTCAGGCCAACCAGCACATGATCGCGATCAACGAGGCCATCGGCTACACCGTGTTCGGCCAGCCGGTCACCTGGTCGCGGCTCGACGTGGCGGCCGTACCCGGCTAGCCGCGGCCGGCCGACTGCTCGGTCATCGCGACGACGCCGATGACCTGGGCCTGGGTCATTCCGAGGTCCAGGCCGATGGCCAGCGCGGCCTGCCGCTCGGACTCGCTGAGCGGGCCGTCCGCCATGGCGATGCGGATCACCTCGGCCAGGTACCACTCCCTGGCCTGGATGGTGAGCTGCGCCCCGACCTGGTTCAGGGCCGGGCGGATCAGCCCGAACGGCTGCATGAGATCGACGCCGAGCATGGCCTCGCCGTAGTCCGGCACGCCGGACGCGACGACCGCCTCGATCGCCCGCTGCCGCGAGGCCGGGCTGGACGGATCACCGGACCGCAGCATGGCCGATACGGCGGCCCGCATGCCGGCCGGCAGCGCCGCCTGCATCTGCGCCGTGGTCGGCTGGCTGAGCACGTCCGTCACGTAGCGGGTCCGGCAGCTAGCGCACTGGACGTGGTCGCCGACCGGGTTCAGCGGGATGGCCGGGATGAAGAACAGCGTGAACCACCGGCGCCCGGATCGGTGCCGGTACGGCCGGTCCCCGCCGCACCGGCGGCAGTGGAACGTGCCCTGCGCGATCGTCCGGTAGAACACGCGCAAGCCAAAGATGATCAGCAACGTGGATCCCCTTCTGCCTACCAGCAGCCACGCGCCTCGTGCTTGCCCCGCCGCCGGCGCGTAGCCTCGCCTTTCCGGTCCAGGTCGGTCCATCATGTCGCCGCCGTCCCCGGGTCGCCGTTGCCGATGCCGATCCGATACTCATTCTTGCCGGAGCCGACCCGGTCTCCGGCCGGCTGGTATCCGACAGCGGGCATTCTCATGATCGCGAAAAGAAGCCGTCTTCGGGAGACGGGGAATTTTACGTGATCACGCAACGCCCGGCGCGGCGCGCCGCGGTTCGGGTGCTGGCGGGGCTGGCGGGGCGGAGGTCAGTCGTAGAAGCCGAGGCGGCGGAGCTGCCGGGGGTTGCGCTGCCAGTCCTTGGCGATCTTCACCCGCAGGTCGAGGTAGACCTTGGTGCCGAGGAGCGCCTCGATCTGCCGGCGGGCCCGGCTGCCCACCTCCTTCAGCCGCGCTCCCCCGGTGCCGATGACGATGGCCTTCTGGCTCGGCCGCTCCACGTAAAGCTCGGCGTGCACGTCGGTGAGGTCGTCGCGGCCCGGCCGCGGTCCCATCTCCTCGACCACCACCGCGATCGAGTGCGGCAGCTCGTCCCGCACCCCGTCCAGCGCGGCCTCCCTGATCAGCTCCGCGACCATGACCTGCTCGGGCTCGTCGGTCAGCTCGCCGTCCGGGTACAGGGCGGTGCCCTCGGGCAGGTGCGAGACCAGCACGTCGGCGAGCACGTCGAGCTGGAACCCGGTCACCGCGGAGACCGGCACCACGTCGGCCCAGGCGCCGAGCCTGCTCACCGCCAGGAGCTGCTGGGCGACCCGTTCGGGCGATGCCTCGTCGCACCTGGTCACGACCACCACGACCGGGGTCTTCTTCACGTTCTCCAGCTCGCGGGCGAAGAACCGGTCGCCCGGGCCGACCGGTTCGGCGGCCGGGATGCAGAACCCGATCACGTCCACCTCGGTCAGCGTGGACCTGACCAGGCTGTCCAGCCGCTCGCCGAGCAGCGTTCGCGGCTTGTGCAGGCCGGGCGTATCGACCAGGATCAGCTGGGCGTCCGGGCGGTGCACGATGCCGCGGATCACCCGCCTGGTGGTCTGCGGCCGGCTGCCGGTGATCGCGACCTTGGCGCCGACCAGCGCGTTCGTCAGCGTCGACTTGCCGACGTTGGGACGGCCCGCGAGGCAGGCGAACCCGGAGCGGAAGGCGCCGGCGGACGGAGGATGGTCCACCCGTCAATTCTCGCGCACGCCGGAGGGCGAGAAGCCCAGCTCGTTCGGCAGGAAAAAAGAAAAAAAATGGTGCGGCGGGTCAGCGGCGCCACGGCGTCAGGGTCTCGCGGATGGTGCCGTCCGGGGCGGCGTGGAACACGGTCGCGTCCGGGCCGAGGTCACGGACCACGGCCAGATCGCCCGGGTCCAGGCCGGCGTCGCTGACCAGCGCGGCCGCCTCGAGCTTCTGCGCGCCGCTGGACACCGCCATGGCCACCGCCAGGCGCAGCGCGGACAGCCGCAGCGACGGCAGGGCCACGGCCGCGGCGGTGTAGGTCCGGCCGGTCTCGTCGCGGACCGCCGCGCCCTCGGCGGCCGCTATGCGGGCGCGGGATGACCGCGCCAGCGTGATGATCTTCAGATCTTCCGTGCCTGGAGTCACATCGCCCACCCTGCCGAGTTTACGACGCGGCGTCTGGATCGCGTTCCACCAGGACCGTGTCGATCTTGTTGCGCCGGCCGGCCAGGTGCTCCGCGGTCAGCCTGAGCCCATGGACGGTCGCGGTCGAGCCCGCGATCGGCACCCGGCCCAGGGCCTGGGCCAGCAGGCCGGCCACCGTCTCCACGTCCTCTTGCTCCAGGCTGACGCCGAAAAGCTCACCGAGCTCGGTCACCGGCAGCCGGGCGGTGACCCGGGCGGAGTCCGCGGAGAGCCACTCCACCGGGGGCCGCTCGTCGTGGTCGTACTCGTCCGCGATCTCGCCGACGATCTCCTCGAGGATGTCCTCGATGGTGACCAGGCCGGCGGTCCCGCCGTACTCGTCGATCACGATGGCCACGTGGTTGCGCTGCGCCTGCATCTGGCGGAGCAGTTCGTCCACCGGCTTGCTGTCCGGCACGTAGCTGGCCGCCCGCATCACCGTGGCGACCTTCTCGGTCGCCCCGTTCTTGGCGGACGGGGCCCCTGGGTGCTCGTGGCTCCAGGCCACGATGTCCTTCAGGTAGGCGATGCCCACCACGTCGTCCTCGTTCTCGCCGACCACGGGGATGCGCGAGAAGCCGCTGCGCAGGGCCAGGGACAGGGCCTGCTCGACGGTCCGGTCGCTCTCGATGAACACCATGTCGGTGCGCGGCACCATGACTTCCCTGACGATGGTGTCGCCCAGCTCGAAGACCGAACGGACCATGTCCCGCTCCCCCGGCTCGATGCCGGTCCGGCGCTCCAGGTAGTCGACGAGGCCGCGAAGTTCGGCCCGGTCCGGCGGGCCCTCGTCGTGCTGCGCCGACTTGGCCCGGCGGGTAGGCGGCATGACGTTGCCGCACGCGACGAGCAGCCTGGGCAGCGGGCCCAGCGCCCGGGTCAGCCGGAACAGGAACGCGGCCGCGCGCTCGGCGGTACGTTCGGTCCGCGGGCCGACGCGGGCGGTCTGCGGGCGGACGCCGGTCAGCGCGTAGCGCAGCCCGATGACCGTGGCCAGCGCAGCCAGCACCGCGCGCCAGTCGTCGCCGAGCCAGCGGACGAAGGCCGCCGTGACCAGCACCGCGGCGAGGACCTCGCAGAGGGCCCGGAGCAGGAGCAGCACGCTCAGGTAAGGGGGCAGGTCGGCGGCCACGGCGGCGAGGTGGCCCGGCTTTCCGGCGGTCCGTTCGGCCGTACCGGTGGCGGCGACGAGGCCCAGCGCGGCCTCCGCGTTGGCGCACCAGCCAGCCACGAGGGCGAGCACGGCCGCGGCGACAAGCAGCCACGCTGGGGCGGTCATAATCTGTTCTTCCAGGCTTTGAGCAGCTGGTCCTGAGTGCCGAACATGACGGCGTGCTCCTCCGGCTCGGCATGGTCATAGCCGAGCAGGTGCAAGATGCCGTGCACGCAGAGCAGCTCGAGCTCGTCCCGGGTGGAGTGGCCGGCCTTTTCCGCCTGTTCGGCCGCGACCTGCGGGCACAAGACGACGTCGCCGAGCAGCCCGGGCTCGGGACCCAGGTCGGTCCGGTTGCCGTCCAGGTGCGGCGGCCGCAGCTCGTCCATGGGAAAGGCGAGCACGTCGGTCGGGCCAGGCTCGCCCATCCAGCGCTCGTGCAGGTCAGTCATGGCCTGCACGTCGACGAGCAGCACGGAGAGTTCGGCCAGCGGGTGGATCCGCATCTGGTCCAGCGTGAACCGGGCGACCGCCGCCAGCCTCGCCTCGTCCACGTCGACGCCCGCCTCGTTGGCGATATCGATGGTCATCGGCGGTCAGCCGCCCTTCCGCCTGCGGGCTTCGCGATTCGGGGCGGTGCGGTCCGGGGCGGTGCGGTCCGGGGCGGTGCGGTGCGCGGCATCGCGGTGCGCGGCATCGCGGTGCGCGGCATCGCGGTGCGCGGCATCGCGGTGCGCGGCATCGCGGTGCGCGGCATCGCGGTGCGCGGTCGAGGCCAGGTGCCTCTCCTGCGCGTCGTACCGCTCGTACGCGTCGACGATCTTGCCGACCAGCCGGTGCCTGACCACGTCTTGGCTGGTCAGCCGGGAGAAGTAGATATCCTCTATGCCGTCGAGGATGTCCTGCACCACGCGCAGCCCGCTGACCTGGCCGGCCGGCAGGTCCACCTGGGTCACGTCGCCGGTCACCACCACCCGCGAGCCGAAGCCCAGCCGGGTGAGGAACATCTTCATCTGCTCGGCCGAGGTGTTCTGCGCCTCGTCCAGGATGATGAACGAGTCGTTCAGGCTGCGCCCGCGCATGTACGCCAGGGGGGCGATCTCGATGGTGCCGGCGGCCAGCAGGCGCGGGATCGAGTCGGGGTCGATCATGTCGTGCAGGGCGTCGTAGAGCGGGCGCAGGTACGGGTCGATCTTCTCGTACAGGGTGCCGGGCAGGAACCCGAGCCGCTCCCCCGCCTCCACCGCGGGCCGGGTCAGGATGATCCGGTTGACCTCCTTGGCCTGCAGCGCCTTGACCGCCTTGGCCATGGCCAGGTAGGTCTTGCCGGTGCCCGCCGGGCCGATGGCGAACACGATCGTGTGCTGGTCGATGGCGTCCGCGTAGCGCTTCTGGTTCAGCGTCTTGGGCCGGATCGTCCGACCGCGCGCGGACAGGATGCCGACCGTGAGCACGTCGGCCGGGCGGACCCCGCGCTCGGCGCGCAGCATGGCCGCGGCCCGCTCCACCCCGTCGGCGGTCAGTTCCGTGCCCTTGCGCAGCAGTTCGACGAGCTCGTCGAAGAACGCGGTGACCAGGGCGGTTTCCGCCGGGGTCCCGGTCGCGGTGATCTCGTTGCCGCGTACGTGAATGTCGGCGTCGAACTCCCGCTCAATTACGTGCAGCAGTTCGTCGCCGGAGCCGAGCAGGCTGACCATCGAATGATCAGCGGGTATCACGATCTTCACCTGAGATCGTGGTTCACCCTTGGATTCTTGCTGCCCGTCGCCGTTGGAGGTGCTCTCGGCGTTCAGGTCATCGTCTCTGATGTCTGTCAATTCGATGCTCTCGAAGACCCGGAGGACCGCCCCCCGAGCGTTATGAGCTCCATGTTATCCGGGTTAGCTGGCACGCGGGGTTATCCGGGTCAGCTGGGCTAGCTGGCACACGGCGTCCGCGCCTATCCGGGCGGCCAGGCCGGGGAACGGCCGCCGAGGACATGTCCGTGGACGTCGGGTACGGCCTGGCCCGCGTGCGAGCCGGTGTTGACGACGCGGCAGCCGGTCTCGCCGACGCCCTCGTCCGCCGCGACACGATGCGCCCCGCTGATCATCTCCCCGGGCAGCCTGTCGTCCGCGGCCGCCAGCGCCGCGAGGTCGGGTTGGTACTCTTCGGGCATCACGAGCACGCGCACTGGGGGCCGTCGGGTCGATATCACGGAAGGCCAGGATCCGGTCCGTTTCCAGCACCGTGGCCGGGGGTAGTTCGCCGGCCGCGATGGCGCAGAACAAGCATTCAGCCCGCGACCGGTAACATCGCGACCACAGTGAGATCCTGGGGCCCCCCGAAGAGCGATTACGGATCATCCCGCTCTCAGAGCGGAGCGTGATAACGACTGGATAGGCGCATATTTCGGCTGATATCCGTGGTGTCGCTTGGTAGCCATGTTGCGATCCGCCGTTATGGCGCCGATCACCGCAAGTGCTGTCGTATCCTCGCGCTCAATGGATATTCTTGATTTCCGGCAATCCTCCGGCGGCGTCTGGCGGCGCATCAGAAAGCTGTCCTGAGGCACCCGCTCGGGTGCCGGACTGACCGTCCGTCCAGGCAGCTAGCCGGGCGGTTTGCGGTGCCGGCGAGGCGACGGACGGTCGGGATGGGTGGGAGACTTGGGGATTTTGGACCGGCGACCGCGGTCCTGGACGACTCCTGCCGCGGCACGGAAGCGGCCCGATGGGGAGTGAACCTGACGACGGGGCAACGCGTCCAACGAACGTGACCGAAACCATGGTGGCCAATGGTGGCATCGTGCCCGATGCTTTCCTTGTATCCCCCACCGGGGTATCCCCCACGGCGCGCATGGGGTGGAGCGCGGACCGTGCGGTCACTGAGCTGTACTCGCTGCACTACCGGGCTCTGGTCCGGCTGGCGGCGCTGCTGGTACGGGACACGCCCACCGCCGAGGAGGTCGTGCAG
>Ga0335076_10007350_pt1 | contig 11085 bp, 9 predicted proteins | sample Lox_Sample_25_FD_206717 | JGI IMG/M metagenome (GOLD analysis project Ga0335076, IMG submission 206717) | Soil microbial communities from Loxahatchee National Wildlife Refuge, Florida, United States - Lox_Sample_2.5 | ecosystem: Environmental > Terrestrial > Soil > Wetlands | place: USA: Florida... | reverse complement strand
CGTCTTTGTTTCCTGTAGCGATGGCATTTTCCAGCGCAACCAGCCGCTTTTTGAGGTCGGTTACGAGAGTCACATAAATTTCGCGGACGGTGGACGGATTCATGATCTGCCGGAACTGGGCCAGGGTCTCGGGACTGACAACGGGCTCAGCATCATCGGCCGGAGCGGTCGCCTTCGAGGCACGCCGTCCTGCGAGAAGACGATTCAGGTCCTCCGGGCCGAAGGGCTTTAAAAGAAATCCATCGGCCGCCGCAACGAGCCCTTCCGGGGGCTGACTGCCGCTAATCAGAAAAATTCCCGCAGCACCGTGCTTGCGCAGTTGTTTGAGGAGCGCAATACCGCTGAGCCCGGGAAGCTGCGCGTCCACCAGGATTGCTTCTGGAGATGCAACGCCGGATGCGAGCATCTCGAGCGCTGCTTCGCCATTGTCTGCCGTGTGAACGGCGTGGCCGTGAAGGGTGAGAACCGTTGCAATGACCTCGCGGCTGACGATGTCATCGTCGATCAGAAGAATCGTGGGCAGTTCTTTCTCTTTGCCGATACCGAGCATAACTTCAGGCTATTATGCGCCCGCGCGCGAGAACTACTCCTCTGCAACGCTGATTTCGTGCAGCCAGCCAGGTGCCTTGAGTAACTCGCGGGGCCGGGAACCATCGGCCGGACCGACCAGCCCATCGCGTTCCATCAAATCGATCAGGTGAGCTGCACGGCCGTATCCGATCCTCAGGCGGCGCTGCAGCAGCGATGTGGATGCCTTGCCGAATTCGAAGACGAGCCGCACGGCGTCATCGAAGAGAGGATCGTTTTCATCTTCGTCGCCGCTTCCGCCCTCCATGCTGGGGCGGTCTTCGCGCGGCGACTCGAGGAAGCCTTCGACGTATTCCGCCATGCCCTGTTCCTTCCAGAAGGCGACGACAGCGGCGGTCTCCTTCTCGCTTACGTAGGGTGCATGGAGGCGCATCAGCCGGCTTGTCCCAGGCGGCAAGAAGAGCATGTCGCCGCGCCCCAGCAGGGCCTCGGCGCCGTTGGTGTCGAGGATCGTGCGCGAATCCACCTTCGTAGCCAGGCGGAAGCTGATGCGTGTGGGGATGTTGGCCTTGATGAGACCTGTAATGACATCGACGCTCGGCCTCTGCGTGGCGAGAACCAGATGGATTCCGACCGCGCGCGCCATCTGCGCAAGCCGCGTGATCGATTCTTCAACATTGGCCCGGTCAAGCATCATCAGATCGGCCAGCTCGTCGATGATGATGACGATGTAGGGCAGCGGCTCATCCGGTTCATTCTCGTCGAAGAGCGAAGGCATGGTGCCTTCAAAGAGCTTGTTGTACTGATCGATATTGCGCACACTGCGGCTGGCCAGCAGTTTAAGGCGGCGCTCCATCTCACGGACCGCGTTGCGCAGGGCGTTTGCGGCGAGTTTGGGCTCGGTGATGATCGGCGTGAACAGGTGGGGAATGCCTTCGTACATGCCGAGTTCAACACGCTTGGGATCCACGAGGATGAGCCTGACCTGCGAGGGCGTGGTGCGGTAAAGCAGGCTCATGATCATGGCGTTGATGGCCACGGATTTGCCGGAACCGGTCGAACCGGCAATCAAAACGTGCGGCATCGATGAGAGGTCCGCAGTGACAATCCGGCCGTTGATGTCCTTGCCCATCGCCAGGGTGAGTCGGGAACGTGCCTTGGCGAAGGTTTCCGACTCAAGCACATCGCGCAGATGAATGGTTTCGCGCTCGTGGTTCGGGACCTGGATGCCAACCGTGCTCTTGCCGGCCATGCGTTCGATGAGGATGCTCTCGGCTCGCATGGCCAGGCAGAGGTCCTCGGCGAGACCGGTTACGCGGCTGTACTTCACGCCGGCTTCGGGTTTGAATTCGTAGGTAGTGACCATCGGGCCGGGATTGATCTGCACCACTTGGCCGGTGACATCAAACTCTGCGCATTTCTCGACGAGCACGCGGGCCTCGTCGCGCAGAGCGTCTTCGCGAACAATCTGCGGGCCTGAGCCGGAGTTGAGCAGAGTGCTCGGCGGCAGTTTGAATCCGCTGACGCTTTTGGGAGCGACTGTAACGGTGCGCTCGTCGATGTCGGCGCGCTCGTGGATCGCAATCCCGGAGCCAGCCGGGGCTGGTGCGGAAGGGTGCGCTGTCGGCGGATGACTCAGCGCGGCTGCCGGGCGCATTTCAACCACGCTCTTCTGCGCGAGCGGTGCCGGGATCGCTGCGGCAGGGGCCGGAATGGGCGCGGCCACTGGATGAGCAGCCGGCGCATTTGCGGTTGGAGCGGCTGGAACCGTCTGTGGTGCGGTTGGCGACTCTGCAAGGGCACGTTCCCAGGCGCTGGAGCGCCGGGGTGGAATGGATTCGTCTTCAGGCCTGGCGACAGCCCTCTTGAATGCCGGGATCTCGTCGACGGGATCCGGCTCAGCGACGCGATTCCTGCGGGTGAAGAAAGCTGCAATGCGACTCAAGCGGGGAGTCGCGGGCTCCGGTACGGGTTCAGGGGAGCCGGAGATGTTACCGGAGAACAGGCGCTGTGCGGGGCCGGGCTGGGTCTGCTCGACGAGCCGTTCTTCAAGTTCGCGCTTGCGCTCGGCGCGTTCCTCGCGCCAGTTCTGCCAGCGGTCGCGCCAGGCCATGAGGCTGATCCAGCGGTCTTCAATGCCTGACTTGAGCGCCCAGAAGTTGATCGCTGAGGCAAGGTACAAGCCGGCCGCCGCCAGCACGGCGGCAACCAGCCACGCCCCCTGGATGTTGAGGTATGTAACAAGAGTTCCCGCTGCGAGACGACCCAACACGCCTTCGATCGGAACTGCATGAAGCCAATGCCAGTGCCAGGGCAGGAGGCCGAACACGGCCGGCATAAAGATAACGGCAAGGATGAAGCCCGTCCAGCGCAGAACGGCAGATCCGCCGGAGCGCGAGCACATCCACGACCAGCCAAGACCGCCGAGCCACAACGGCCAGAGGAAGGTCATGACTCCGAAAAACTGCAGGAGCAGATCGCTCAGGTAGGCGCCAAAAATCCCGGTCCAGTTGTGCACGGCCTGGGGCACGTCGGCCCCGGATGCCGTGTTGAACGAAGAGTCAGCGGGGTTATATGTCGCCAGGGCGAGCATCAGGAGAACGGCGATGAGCGACAGGACCATGCCCATGAATACGTTCAGGGCCCGGCTGCGCGTTGGCGACAGTGCGATCGGGATGGTCTTCATTTAGGGGACGCCTCCGCGCCCTGGCTGCCGCAATCTTCGCGATCGAGCCGCCAAGAGCGGTTCCGCCGTTTATATAGGGCAATTCCAGAGTTTCCGCGTGGTTGCGAAAATCGTGGCAGGTGGCCATTTTCTTGAGGAAAATACCACTTCACGGCATCGCTACGCGAATATCGCAACTCTGAAATCGCCAGGCCGCTTCAGATACCTCTGCCGGACGAGAAACCCCGGAGCAGCCTTTATTATCCCCGGCGAAAAGGCAGGTCCCAGACCAAAAGGAAGGCGGGGGAACCTTGATGTCTACCCCCGCGGGAGCCGGAAGATTGCGGGCGAGATTACAGCCTTCAGCAAGGGCGCAGGGCCTGCGAACACCTCGAGAGCCGGTACCGCCTGCTGGTTAAGCAGAGTCAGCGTCATCACCTTGGCTCAGGATTGACCGAAGTGTTAGCCGATAAGCCGGCTTCCAGCGAGCAGTAGAAGAGCGCCGAGGAGGATGCGGTAAACGGCGAAAACGGCGAAGCCATGTTTGCGCACCCACAGCAGGAACCACTCGACAACGCCGAGAGCAACGATGAACGAGACCACAAAGCCGATGATCAGCACGATCCAGCGCTCAGGCGTCATTGCGACATCGGCAGCCTGGGCCCCGGCGGCAATCGCTGCTTTGCTGGGGTGGATTTCCTTGAGGAAGTCCCAAACCGTGGCTGCAAGCATCGTGGGGATGGAAAGCAGGAAGCTGAACTCGAGCGCGGAGGGGCGGTTGAGCCCGACGAGTTGCGCACCGGCGATGGTGGACATGGAACGAGAGGTTCCAGGGAAGATGGCCGAAAGCGCCTGGCATATTCCGATCCAGATGGACTGTCCGAGACTCATCTCCTCCACGTGGAGCGTGTTTGGCTCAAAACGCTGTGACCGGGCATCGACGATCCACATGATGATTCCGCCCACCAGAAGGGCCCACGCGATCACCGAGATGCTCCCGAGGTTCTTGTCGCTCCACTTATGCAGGGGCAGGACGAGCACCGACGTGCAGAAAAAAGCAACGAGCGTAAGCGAAATAGGATGATTCACCATAGTCCGGTCGCCGCTCTCGCCGGCAGGGAAGCTCTTGATGAAGCCCACAATGCGCGAAAGAAACAGCAGCAACAGGGCGAGGATCGCGCCGGCCTGAATCACGATCGTATACATCTTCCAGTACGCATCGTCCATGGGAATCTTCATGAGCATTTCAACGATCCGCAGATGCGCCGTCGAACTGATGGGCAGGAACTCGGTAAGACCCTCGACAATGCCGAGAAGCACCGACTGGATATAGACGCTCAAAAAGCCTCCGGAGAATTCAATCGAAACTGGGTTGATGGGGAACGCGGGCCCACGGTCGGTCTACTGACGGTCATTGCCATAAACGGGTACGCCCTCATCCAATTTGTACACGAGAACCACGGCGCGCGCGGTGTAGTCCGACTGCGGAAATTTCTCCTTCAGCTGAGCGGCGAGTTGACGCGCGTGACCATGCGCTGTCTCGCTCTTCTTGTCGTTCCCGTCAGTGGCGTACATGTCGGAAAGGACGCTCTGCCTGTAGACCGCCTGATAGAGAGCCTGGGCTGTGCGCGGCCCGTCGGGGTGTTCAGCCGCGTACTTCTCGTAGATTTCGGACTCCTTTTCGGGGCATTTCGTCTGCCCCTGCCAGTCACCGCATAGTTTGTTGTCGATCAAGGCATAAGCGGCAAGGTCGGCCTGACGAGTGTGGGGATAGTTCTTGATGACCTTCTTCATGCTGTCCTCATCGATCTGCTCGCGCAGGTAAGATTCGCGCTCTCGGGCTGAGGGGCGGCTGGCTACGTCGGCTTTTTGAAGCTGCCAGAGGATGTCCGCTGCACGCCATGCCGCCTCAGGGGCGAGCGGCGAATTGGGGAACATCTCGGCTACGCGGCGATACAGCAGGCGCGCGGTGCTTGCGGCGTTCACAGGACCGCGGGGATCCGAAGCCAGCGATTCCTGCTCGGCTGCGGCGCCCATCAGGATCTGGTCTCCGTTCGGCGTGTTTTCCACCACCACACCCTTGGCCTGCATCCATCCCGAGATTGGCGGAGGGATTTCGGCAGCGCCGAATTCGGGGTCATCGGCCCGCCGCTCCTGAACGATGTCGGTATTGGCGAAGACACGAAGCCAACCGGTGGTCCGCTCGGCAACAACCATCTCCCGGCCGATCTGCACCCGGTCGACTCTCTGCGCGCCCAGGTCGGGCGAAACATATAGAGAGGACACGCGAAGCACGGTTGCGCGAGGCCCGGCGATGGGCTTCACAATCTCATCTTTCTTCTGGGCGGCAAGAGGGACAACGCAAAGCGCCAGGCTGAGCGCAACAATCCGGCTAGCGAGCGAACGTAAACTCATTACAGGGAAGATCATAGTTGAACGACGTTAAGGGACGGTTTCGGTAAGCACCTGGGCCAGCAGCTCGGGGGCGACATTGCCGCCGCTCACCACGGCGACTGCTATGGAGTACGCGGGCAGTTTGGCAGAGTGAAAGAGCAAGGCAGCGGAAGATACGGCTCCGCTGGGTTCTGGAACAAGCCGCGTGGCCGCGACAATAGCGCGCATGGCGGCCCGGATTTCAGCTTCAGTCACGGTGATGATGCCATCGACAAATGCACGGATGTGGGCGAAATTGCGCTCGCCGACACTTTGCGTGCGCAGGCCATCCGCGATCGTCCGGCTGGTGAGTTCGGCAGGCCACGTGACGATTTTTCCGGTGCGAAAACTCTCTGCCGTGTCCCCGGCAAGCTCAGGTTCAACGCCAAAGACCCTTGTCTGGGGACGAAGACGCTTGATCGCAGTCGCGACACCGCTGAGCAGCCCTCCACCCGAGACGGGCGCCAGTACCAGGTCGACATCGGAAATCGACTCAAGAATCTCAAGGCCGCACGTAGCCTGGCCGGCGATAATCTGCTCGTCGTCATAGGGCGGAATGACAATGAAGCCGTGCTGCCGGACAAGTTCTTCGGCCTTGGCGAGGCGCTCGTTCGATCCGGGGCCGACGTCGACGACCTCCGCGCCGAGAGCCAGCGTGGCGGCGCGCTTGATGGCGGGCGCGTTCGATGGCATCACGATCACGGCCTTTGCCCCGACTTCGCGGGCGGCATATGCGACACCTTGCGCGTGGTTCCCGGAAGAGTAGGTGATGACGCCGCGCTTGATCTGGTCAGGCGTGAGCTGAAGGATCTTGTTCGAAGCGCCACGGATCTTGAAGGCTCCGACAGGCTGCAGGCTTTCGGCCTTGAGCCAGACCCGCCCACGAACACCGGGGAAATCTGCGCGAACGAGAGGCGTCTTGATGGCGATCCCGGCGATGCGCGCCGCGGCGTCGAGAATTGAGTTGAGAGAGACGAGCGAGTCGGCTGCGAGAGTCATGGCTTGTACTTCTCCGGCACGGGACCGGCGGTTGAATCGGGTTCCCAAAGCACGCTGAGGACTCTCCAGCGCGTACCGTCGTTGACCGCCTGCACGGAGTTGATGCCGGTAACGGTTGCGGGTCCATCGGGCGTGTCGCGAATCTCGTAGGTGCTCCAGAGATGCGCGAAGTGGCCGTAATCCTCGGTCGTGACTCTTACCTGTCGTTCGTAGAATGCCGTGTCGCCTCGCTGCGCAACAGCGTTGATCCAGTCATCGACGGTGAGCACGCGCGGCGAGAATGTGCCGTCGGGTGTCTTCCGGACCGGAGTCAGCCGCGCCTCGGGCAGCAGCAGATCGCGCAAGCAAGTGCGGTCCTTGTTCCCCGGGCCGCTGACCGCGTCATCGAGGGCCTTGGTCAGTTCCTGAAGAGTCGTCGAGGGTAGGCAGGTCTGCGGGGCTTTCTGCGCGGATGGGGCGTCTTGCGCGGGGAGCATGGGGAAGAGAAATATGCATGCAATGGCCAACGAAGACATGAAGCGGCGCATAGGCAGATTCTACCTTCTCAGCAGGTTGCCCGGTCTTGCCAGACGCACGAAAAGATCGAAGATGCCTCGGCCTGGCGCGTCAGATCTCCATAATTACGGGCATGATCAGCGGACGGCGGCCCGTGGTCTTCTGGATCAGGCGCTTGAGGTCGACACGCACCTTTTCCTTGACCATTCCGTAGTCGGTTTTTTCCTCTCCGGTGAGGCCTTCGAGCGTCTTGAGGACGACGGTTTGGGCGTCTTCAGTGATATCTGCGCCGCCGAAGCCGCGCATGACGATCTCCGGCTCGCGCTCCACCTTGCCCGTGCGCTTATTGATGGCAAGCACTGCCAGCACGATTCCGTCTTCGCTGAGGATGCGGCGGTCGCGGATGACCAGGTCTTCGACGACATCAATGGTGGAACCGGAGTCGATCAGGACACGGCCCGCGGTGACCTTGTCCTTTTTACGCGCGTCGTCGTGGGCCAATTCGAGCACGTCTCCGTCTTCGATGACGATTGCATGCTCGACGGAGCCGGTCTCCATTGCGAGTTGAGCATGTCTGCGCAGGTTGCGGTAGTCGCCGTGGACCGGGATGAAGAACTTGGGCTTGACCAGGTTGATGAGCAAGCGTAATTCTTCCTGGCTTCCGTGGCCGCTGACATGAATCAGCCCATGTGAGCCATCGTCATAGATCACGTTGGCTTCGCGACGGCTGAGATGATCGATCACGCGGTAGATGCTCTTCTCGTTGCCGGGAATGATGCGGGAACTGAGAACGACAGTGTCGCCGGCATCAACGCGCGCGTGCTTGTGGTTGTCGACGGCGGCGCGGCTTAACGCGCTCATCGGCTCGCCCTGGGTTCCGGAGATGAGAACCAGCAGCTGATCGGGCGAATAGTCGCGCATCTGACCGGGGTTGATGATGAGACCCGGTGGCATCTCGATGTATCCGAGGTCCTGCGCAATTTCGGTGCTTTCCATCATCGAACGGCCGAGGACCACGGCTTTGCGGCCGTGTTCGCGGGCCAGCTCGAGGGCGATGCGGATGCGGTAGATGGAGGACGAGAAACAACTGAAGAAGAGCTTCTTCTTGGTTTGCGAGAAGATCTCATGCAACCGCGGAATGACGGCGCGCTCACTAGGCGTATATCCGGAGCGCTCGACGTTTGTTGAATCCTGCAGAAGGGCAAGCACGCCTCGTTTTCCGTGAAGGTGTGCAGGTCAAACGCCTTGTCGTCGAGCGGCGCTAGATCGACCTTGAAATCACCCGTGTGGATGATGATCCCCACCGGAGTCTCGATGGCGAGGGCGACACAATCGACGAGGGAGTGCGTGACGCGGATCGGCTCGATGGTGAAGGGGCCAATCGAAAACTTCTCGCGCGGCGTGATCTCGATAAGCGTGGTTTCGTCGAGCAGCTCGTGCTCTTCGAGCTTGCCCTCAACGTAGGCAAGAGTGAACTCGGTGGCGTAGACAGGCACCTTGAGCTCGCTCAGAATCCATGGCAATCCGCCGATGTGGTCTTCATGTCCGTGCGTGAGAATAATGGCGCGAACATGCTCCTTGTTCTCGACGAGATATGAGATATCTGGGACAACAATGTCGACGCCCAAGAGTTCCGTCTCGGGGAACATCAGGCCGGCGTCAATCACAATGATGTCGTCTTCCCAGTGGAGCGCGAGGCAATTCATGCCGAATTCGCCGAGTCCGCCCAGGGGGATGAGTTTCAGCTTTCTTGTCTGCATCTGTCCATTTCGATGCTAACATCTGCGGCGTTCAAAGTTTGGCTCTGCGATCCGCGCAGAGACCAAAGATGTATGTCACTGTGATCAAGGGTTGTTGCCGGATGCCTTCAAAGAGTGTGAAAGTCTGTAAGAAAAGATGTGGATTCATCGAGGGGAATCGGTCAGGCACCATCAGCCTTCCTTGCCCTGCCTGGCATTATTTGCGAATCGAACAAACAATGAGTGAGTTCACGGGCTACCTTTCGAAGCTGAAAAGCAGTCTTAGTTCTTGACGTTTGATCACATTTGGCATCTGGAGATCGAGACATGAACTTGACGACTTATCTCAACTTCGGCGGAAACTGTTCCGACGCCTTCCGCTTCTACGAGAAGAATCTCGGGGGAAAGATCAGCGCTCTCACGACGTACGGCGAGATGCCAGGCGACAGCAAAGAGAAGACGGAGATGAAAAACGCGGTCCTCCATGCGAGCATCACGATCGGCAACACAAACGTGATGGCAAGCGACGTTCCGCCGGATCGTTTTGAGCCGATGCGGAGCGCGTATCTCTGCCTTGGGTGCGATAGCGACTCCGAAGCGGAGCGTACTTTCAAGTTGCTCTCAGAGGGCGGAGAGATCTTCATGCCGATCCAGGAGACGTTTTTTGCTACCCGATTTGCGATGCTTCGGGACAAATTCGGGACATCATGGATGATCATTCACGAGAAGCCGATGGGACCCCGGCCATAAGCGCAGAAGCCTGCGCATCCCGGGGTGCGCCCCGAGTTCAAGATAGAGGGCCTTGATGCCAGTGACGAAGGTTGCGAACCTGGTACCGTTTTTGCGGCGAGGAAAGATCCTGCGCGTATGTCGCATCCCTGCCGTCCTTGCCGTGATCGCGGGTTTAAATCTCCCGATCACGGGATATGCTCTTGCGGAAGAGCACGGATCCCGCTCTCTGGTGATTGCCGGGTACGTCTTTTCGCGCGAGACTGCCTTTCTGCCCGGCCAGATCGATCCGCACGAGCTCACCCGCATCAACTTCGCATTTGGCAACATTCAGAATGGGCGAGTCGTGATAAGCGCGCCGGTCGATGCGCAGAATCTCGTGGCGGTGGTGAACCTGAGACGCGAGAATCCTTCGCTTTCGATCCTGCTTTCTGTTGGCGGGTGGCTGGGGTCGTCCAGCTTCTCTGACGTATCGCTGACGGCAGAGAGCAGGGGTGCGTTTATTGAAAGTGCAATGGATCTCATCCATCGCTATGACCTTGACGGGCTCGACGTCGATTGGGAGTATCCCGGAATGGCGGGCTCGGGTCATCCCTTTCGAGCCGAGGATAAGCAGAATTTCACCCTGCTCATGAAAGAGCTTCGCGAGAAGTTTGACAAAGATACGGCAACCACCGGCAAGCGGCTCTACCTGACCATTGCAGCAGGAGCGTTCGACGAGTTTCTCGAACATACCGAGATGGATAAGGTCGCGCGTTACCTCGACACCGTGAACCTGATGACCTACGACAGCTACGAAGCCGGATCGGATGCAATCACCGGCAACCACGCCCCGTTGTTCACAGATCCGGCCGACCCAAAGAAAAGCTCGGCGGATTCCGTGGTCCGCTCTTTTCAAAGCGCCGGTGTTCCACCGGAGAAGATTCTGCTTGGCGTTCCCTTCTATGGCCGGATTTGGGGACAGGTCCAGGATCGAGGTCACGGCCTCTTTCAGCCAGGGAAGCCGGTGCCCCACATGGAAGCGACCTATAGCCTGATTTCGACGACGATGCTGGACCAGGGATTTACACGGTATTGGGACACTGCGGCTTCGGTTCCCTATCTCTACAACGCCGCGAAGCGCATCTTTGTTTCCTATGAAGATCCCGAGTCTGTTGCGGCAAAGTGCAGTTATGTGCTTAGCCACAAACTGGGCGGGATCATGTTCTGGGAGTATTTCAGCGATGATACGGGACAGCTCTTGAAAACGATCAATCGATCGCTGCGCCTCCAGCCCTGAAGCCAGCTCGCAGCCTCGATCGGAAGCCTCAGTAGAGGGGCCTACCGCAGCAGGTCTTCAAGAGTGGTGCTGAGATCCGTTTTTTCGTCACGATATTTCACGATGACGGGTGCGTAGAGGCTCAGTCCCCATTCCTTTCCTTTGTCGCGAGTGACCGTGCGCGATCCAGGCACCACTACGGCGCTTGAAGGAACGACAAGAGGCGCGTCGGCTGTGGC
>Ga0335076_10007349_pt1 | contig 11085 bp, 8 predicted proteins | sample Lox_Sample_25_FD_206717 | JGI IMG/M metagenome (GOLD analysis project Ga0335076, IMG submission 206717) | Soil microbial communities from Loxahatchee National Wildlife Refuge, Florida, United States - Lox_Sample_2.5 | ecosystem: Environmental > Terrestrial > Soil > Wetlands | place: USA: Florida... | reverse complement strand
GATCAGACACTGATGGAGAAGAGGGCGGCGAATGCCGACCCCCTGTCCGTCAGGAAATTCGGCAGAAACCTCAATATTAGATTCCGTGAACTTAATTCCGCGAAACAGAAACCCGTCCGCGGCAGGCAGAGTGACATCCAGAGCTTCGAGCGCACGGCGCGTGCCCGGCATCATTCCTTCGCCGCAAGCCTTGTCAATGGGAGGCGCTGAGCCATCCGCGACGGCGACGTCAAATCCCTGTCTTGTGGCTGCGATCGCCGCCGCTAATCCGGCCGGGCCTCCACCAATGACGAACACGTCGGTCGAATGCCGATCGAATCCCACTCGCTCCGCCTTTCCTACGAGCCGATTTAAATACCTTTGGTTTCATGGGTGAACAGATGCACTCCTGTTCTTGTGGGATGCTTGGTGAGCTTTTGTGAAGTTCTTTGGTGTTGGACCCCTTCGCTACTACCCCGTACGACCAGCCGGAGCATTCGGCGCGGCCGGCAGATATTTGTTTACCATAACGAAGCCTTATTTTCCCATGCACTTCTATTAATTTGACTGATTGGCGCGCTGTACCTCATCCTTGTACTTCGCGACGAACCTGCATGCCAGCAAGCTAGTGCGTTTCGATTCAAAGCTTGCGCCCAGGGGTTCTGGAGGAATTTTCCTGTGTCGAATAGCTCGTTGAAGCCTCGGAGTTCCGCCCTTACGGACGGCGCGCACCGTGCGCCAGCCCGTGCCATGCTCCGCGCGGCTGGACTAAGAGACGATGATTTCGGGAAACCACTGATTGGAATTGCCAATACCTGGATCGAAATCGGCCCCTGCAACTACCACCTTCGCGAATTGGCGCAACACGTCCGGGAAGGGATTCGGGCGGCCGGTGGGACGTCGTTGGAATTCAATACCGTATCTATTTCCGATGGCATCACCATGGGGACGGAGGGGATGCGCGCATCGCTGATTAGCCGGGAAGTGATTGCGGACTCGATAGAACTGGTGACCCGCGGAAATCTGCTGGACGGCCTCATCGTTCTGGTGGGCTGCGACAAAACCATTCCGGGTGGCGTCATGGCCTTGGCGCGGTTAAATATTCCCGGGCTGGTATTGTATGGAGGATCGATCGCACCGGGAAAATTTGAAGGGCATTCGGTGACGATTCAGGACGTGTTCGAGGCCGTGGGCGCACACGCGCGCGGCAAAATGACCGACCAGCAGTTGCGGGAGTTGGAATGCGCGGCTTGCCCGGGCGCCGGCGCTTGCGGCGGCCAATTCACGGCTAACACCATGGCGCTGGTTTGCGAGTTTCTGGGTATAGCGCCGATGGGCTTGTCCAGCATTCCAGCGACCAACGACGCAAAGGCTCAAGCCGGAGCTATTGCCGGAAAGCTCACACTGGATCTACTCAAAAGGAACCTGACTCCCGCAAAAATCATTACTAAAACAGCGATTGAAAATGCGATTGCCGGTGTGGCCGCGACCGGTGGATCGACGAACGCCGTGTTGCATTTGTTGGCTATCGCTCGAGAGGCCGGAATTTCCCTTTCGATTGACGATTTCGACCGCATTAGTTCGCAAACGCCGATTTTGGCGGATTTGAAACCAGGAGGACGCTTTGTCGCAACCGACCTTTACGCAGCAGGCGGTACTTCGCTCCTCGCAAAGCGCATGCTTGAAGCAGGACTGCTCCGAGGCGAGTGCCTCACCGTCACTGGACGCACCCTCTTTGAAGAAGCCGGCCAAGCCAAAGAAACGCCGGGCCAGCAAGTCGTCCGCACAAAGGAAAATCCGCTGAAACCGACCGGCGGTCTGGTGATTCTGAAGGGTAATCTCGCTCCGGAAGGATGCGTGATCAAAGTCGCCGGTCATGACACTGTGAATTTCACGGGGCCGGCACGCGTGTTCGACGGCGAAGAAGCGGCGTTCGCAGCCGTAGAAAGCGGCGAAATTAAAGCCGGGGATGTCGTCGTGATCCGCTATGAAGGACCGCGGGGCGGACCGGGGATGCGGGAAATGCTCGCCGTGACCGCAGCCCTGGTGGGTGCGGGTTTGGGCGATTCGGTGGCGTTGCTGACCGACGGTCGATTCTCTGGCGCTACGCACGGGCTCATGGCCGGACACGTCGCCCCAGAAGCGGCGGTGGGCGGCCCTATCGCGGCGATCCGCGACGGCGATGTGGTCGTATTCAATCTGCCCGGCCGAACTCTAAGCGTAGAGCTCAGCGATGCGGAGATTCAGAAGCGCCTCGCGTTGTGGCGCCCACCGAAACCGCGGTATGCGAATGGCGTGATGGCCAAGTACGCGCTGCTGGTGTCTTCTTCCTCCCTGGGCGCGATTACGTCCGTGCCCGAAAGCTTTTCTGCCGGGCTGGAGCCGGTGTCAGCGGGGAGAACGTTATGAAGCTAACTGGTGCGCAAATCCTGTGTGAAACGTTGGAGCACCTGGGCGTACGCCATATTTTCGGGTATCCCGGCGGGGCGATTCTCCCAGTCTATGACGCCATTGGTAAATCGAAACTACATCACATTCTGGTGCGGCATGAGCAAGGCGCCACGCACATGGCGGATGGCTATGCGCGTGCCAGCGGCGGAGTGGGCGTAGCTATGGCAACTTCAGGTCCCGGGGCCACCAATATGGTCACCGGAATCGCTACCGCCATGCTGGATTCGTCTCCGGTGGTGTGCATCACTGGACAAGTCAGCAGCAAACTGCTGGGCTCGGACGCATTCCAGGAAGTCGACATTACCGGAATTACCATGCCGATCACGAAGCACAATGTTGTGGTCACGAAGGTCGAGGATATTGCGCGCACGGTTCGCGAGGCGTTCATCATCGCAAGCTCAGGCCGGCCTGGCCCGGTACTGGTAGATATCACTAAGGATGCGCAGCAGGCGACAGCAGATTTTGACTGGGAGGCAACCGGGCCGAAGCTGCCGCCAAAGCGTCATCGCAACAATCACGATCAAGAGGAATTCGATCGCGCAGTGGAACTGCTGAATTCGGCGAAGCGTCCAGTAATTCTGGCGGGCCGCGGCATCATGTTGTCAGGCGCGATGCGGACGTTTGAGAAGTTTGTGCGCACCAGCAATATTCCAGTGGCCATGACGCTGCTGGGCATCGGCTGCTTCCCTGCCACGGATCCGATGAACCTGGGCATGATGGGAATGCACGGTGAGGCGTGGGTGAATACCGCGATTCAAGAGGCGGACTTGCTGATTGCGGTGGGCATGCGCTTTGACGATCGCGTCACCGGAGATTTGCGAACCTACGCACGAAATGCGCGAAAGATTCACATCGAAGTGGATCGCGCGGAGATTAATAAAAACGTAAAAGTGGACGCCGCTATTATCGGCGACGCCGGTGAAAGTCTGGCAAATCTGTTGCCGCACCTTCATGCGCGTGATCATGGCGCCTGGCTTGCGCATATCAAAGAATTGAAGGGCGATTCCGCAGTACGGGATATCCAATCGCTTCCCGACAGCGGGCACTTGTACGCGGCGCACGTGATCAATGATTTGTGGAAAGTGACCAAAGGTGGCGCGATTGTCGTCACCGACGTGGGCCAGCACCAGATGTGGGAGGCGCAGTATTACCACCACAACCTGCCACGCACGCTGGTTACTTCCGGCGGGCTCGGTACGATGGGCTTCGCGCTGCCCGCGGCCATTGGCGCGAAATTTGCCAAGCCAGATGAGGAAGTGTGGGTGGTGGTCGGCGATGGCGGATTTCAGATGACCAGTTGCGAACTGGCGACCATCGTTCAAGAAAAAATCAAAGTGAACATAGCCATCATCAACAACGGCTACTTGGGAATGGTTCGACAGTGGCAGGAATTTTTCTACGATAAGCGCTACGTCGCCACGCCGCTGGTTGCTCCCGACTTCGCAGCATTGGCGAACGCCTATGGCATCCGTGGAGAGCGCATCACGACCCGCAAAGAGGTGGTGCCGATGATTGAGTCGGCACGGGAAACCGACCAGGCCGTATTGCTGGACTTCCGCGTGGAACAAGAAGATTCCGTTTATCCGATGGTGCCGGCCGGAGCGGCACTGCACGAGATGATCCGGCGCCCCAACAATCCGTTGGTCGAAACGGCTTCGGAGCCGTAGGGCAGTGGGGACCTTCGGGCGATTTGTTTTTGCGATAACATGGTTGGAAGTCCGATCCGGGTGGCAGCAGCTAGCGAGGGCATGATGCAGACGATTGTCGCGTATGTCGAAAATAAGCCGGGAGTTCTGAACCGTGTGGCGTCCTTAACTCGACGACTGGCCATCAATATTGATTCGCTAACGGTCGGGCCCACAGAAAACGAAGAAATCGCCCGCATGACCATTTGCGCGCACACCGATGAGAACGGCGCGCGCCGCCTGGAAGCCAGCCTCGAAAAATTGGTGGACGTCCTGGTGGCGGAGAATATTTCTGATCGCAGCATGCTGGAGCGCGATTTGGCGCTGATTAAAGTGGCCGCGAATCAGCAAAATCGCCCTCATTTGATGGAGTTGATCAAAGTGTTTCGCGGGCGCGTCGTGGATGTTGCGCCGGAATCATTGATCGTGGAAGTTTCCGGCACGGTGGACAAGATCGACGGATTGCTGGAAGTGCTGCGTCCTTTTGGCGTACTCGAAATGGCGCGCACGGGACGCATTGCCATGACCCGCGGAAGCGATTTGCTGCGTCCTCCAACAGCGGCTACGAATGCAGCGAAAGACAAGGATTCGGCTCCAGCATCGAGTTAGCGGATACGGGAAAAGAGCCGCCACCTCGTCTCGATGACAGCATTTGTCGTTCGTGCTGGAGAAAAGCCCAAGATCACTTTTGTGAGCGAGATGAATTTGGCGCGACTGAGGCTGTGCACCTAGGAAAGGACTATTCCGGAAATGGCTAATCTCTATTACGACAAGGATGCAGATCTGTCGCTGATTCAGGCGAAGAAGGTGGCCATCATTGGCTACGGGTCCCAGGGCCACGCTCATGCTCTGAATCTGCGGGATTCTGGCGTGTCGGTGATGATCGGGCTGCCCGAGGGCAGCGCTTCTCGCGCCAAGGCGGAGAAGGAAGGACTCACGGTCAAGAGTCCCGAGGAAGCGGCGGCTTGGGGCGACGTAATCATGATCCTGGCTCCCGACACACGTCAGCCGAAATTGTATAAGGAAGCTATCGAGCCTCATCTGACGCCCGGGAAAACGCTAATGTTCGCGCACGGGTTCAACATTCGGTTTGGCGCGATTCAACCCCCAAAGCATGTGGACGTAAGCATGATCGCCCCGAAGGCTCCTGGACATCGTGTCCGCGAAGTGTTCACCGAAGGCGGGGGAACACCGGCGCTCTTGGCCGTCCACCAGGATGCTTCGGGAAAAGCGAAATCGTTCGCGCTCTCCTATGCCAAGGGACTGGGCACCACCCGCGCCGGGGTGCTGGAAACCACCTTCACGGAAGAGACTGAGACGGACCTGTTTGGAGAGCAGGCTGTGCTTTGCGGCGGAGTCAGTGAACTGATTAAGGCCGGATTTGAGACCCTGGTGAACGCCGGGTATCAGCCGGAGGTGGCGTACTTCGAATGTCTACATGAGTTGAAGCTCATTGTTGACCTGATCTACCGCGGCGGCCTCAGCTACATGCGGTATTCGGTCAGCGACACGGCGGAACAAGGGGATTATCACGCCGGACCGCGTATTGTGACCGCCCAGACACGGGAAGCTATGAAGAAGCTGCTGGCTGAGATTCGCGATGGCAGCTTTGCAAAAGCCTGGATCGAAGAAAACGAAAAGGGCTGTCCAAATTTCCTGGCAAAGCGCAAGGCTGAGCAGCAAAACGCGATTGAGCAGTTGGGACCAAAGCTGCGGGCAATGATGCCGTTTTTGAATCCGATCGTGGCGCCCGGGCTGGAAGCGTCGGCCACAGCGAAAAAGTAACGGCGGCGGTTGAAGTTCGGCGGGGCGCGGCTTCGGGCGCGCCCCTTTTTTTGGACCCGTAAAGCTGCCTCGATAAGGGCTCAGCGCGTTCGCCCCGGGATAGGTATGATCAGTGACGTGCGGAGACACGCCATTCGCATCTTGCTTTTCCTGAACATTTTATTGCTATGTCTTGGAAGTCCTGCGCTACAAGCGCAGACGGCCGACACCGCGTACACCTCTCTTCTGCCCGGCCCCAAACCTCTGCCTTGTTCCAATCACTGCGAACAATTGGTAGGCATATACGGACTCAAGCCTTCTATCATCGTTCTTGAGCGAGACGGAAAGCTTCATTATCGCGACACCGAAGGAATCGAGCACCCACTTCGCCAGGTGAAAGGGATGTTTGAAGCCACCCTGACCGACTCCAGCAAAATTGAGATTCGCCTTCCAATGAATGCCGACTTTGGGCCGATTTCTTTTCTGGGCATCGGGGGTAAAACATATAGGCGCATTGACGGTGAGGGCGGGGCATTTTTTCACATCACGCCGGCGAAGCGTCTCTCAGAGCTAGGTGCCAGCGCGGCAGCCGCCAAACCGCCGGTAGAGGCGGGACCGTTTCGCAAACCCGACCTCTTGGAATTGGTGAAGCTGGACCCCGCGATCCATTTGGATATTCGCTATGCGCAGGCGAACAATTTCCTTTCTACCCCGATCTACACGCAGGCACGCGCGTTTCTGCAAAGACCGGCAGCCGAGGCACTACTGCGCGTGGCGCACAAACTGCTTCCGCTGGGCTATGGTCTGTTGATTCATGACGCGTACCGCCCCTGGTATGTCACTAAGATGTTCTGGGACGCCACGCCGCCCGAGGACCATAACTTTGTGGCCGATCCTCGTCTGGGTTCGCGACACAATCGCGGGTGCGCCGTCGATCTGACGCTATACGATTTGGCGACTGGCGTTCCCGTTGAGATGCCGGGGTTATACGATGAAATGTCGCCGAGATCGTTTCCCAATTTTCCCGGCGGAACTTCCCTGCAGAGATGGCATCGGGATTTGCTGCGGCGAGCCATGGAGTCGGAAGGATTTAGGGTGAATGATGATGAATGGTGGCATTTCGATTACAAGGATTGGAAGCAGTACGGGATCTTGAACATCAGGTTTGAGGCTTTGGCTGCGCAAGCAAGCCAGTGAACCGTGCATAAACGAGAGTCGAGCGAAATAAGAAAAGCGTGGGTCTGAGACCCGTCACGAGAGGGACGTTCTAATGCGGATGAGAACTAAGCTCTTTGTGGTGACTCGCCGTACCCGCGTGTGCATGTGGAAGGTCTGTCTCGACACGAACCTTTTTTGTTCCGCGTGGCCCTAAGAAAAAGGTGTCGCAATTTGGACACCAGTGCGGGCGAACATTCAAAAGTTTGCAGACCACTTTTACGGATAGCCCGGCTCTTTTCACGCGATAGGCTTCCGAGCCATTGCACACTGGACAATTCCTGGCCCTGGTAATTCGCTGGAATAACATGGGACCCTCACCTCTTCGCTGCGAATAGGCTGCACGAGGATCGGGGCGGGACCGTCATTCTGACGCAAAACCCCTCATTTGGATACAACAAATTTTGCGCCGTTAGTTATCGGACTACCCCGGCCAGAGGCGAGGAGGCGGACGCGTAGAGGCGCTTGGGCATACGACCGGCAAGATGCGCTTTGTGACCGGCTGTGACCGCGTCCCGCATAGCTTCTGCCATTAGCACCGCATCCGCAGCTTCCGCGATCGCCGTATTCATGAGAACTCCATCGGCTCCGAGTTCCATCGCCACTGCGGCATCGGAAGCCGTCCCGACGCCAGCATCCACAATCATGGGAACCTCGGTGATGCGTTCTCGAAGAATACGAAGATTGGCCGGATTTTGTATGCCCAGACCCGAACCTATCGGCGCCGCCAGCGGCATCACTGCGGATGCGCCAGCGTCGATCAGTTTACGAGCGGCGACGAGGTCGTCATTCGTGTAAGGCAGGACGACAAAGCCTTCTTTGACGAGTATTTTGGTGGCCTCGATGAGTTGCTCGGTGTCCGGGAACAGGGTCTGTTGATCGCCGATCACTTCGAGCTTAATCCAGTTCGACAGGCCGACTTCACGCGCAAGGCGAGCGGTGCGGACCGCTTCGTCGGCGGTGTAGCAGCCGGCGGTATTGGGAAGGATGAATATCTTGTCGCGATCGATGTAGTCGATGAGCGACTCTTTGGATTTGTCGGTGAGGTTTACACGACGAACGGCAACGGTAACCATATCGGCTCCGGAAGCGGCGTGAGCGCGAGCCATTTCCTGGAAGCTGCGGTACTTGCCCGTTCCGACAATGAGACGAGATTGGAACGCGCGACCTGCGATGACTAATTGATCAGACATGGGGCTTCTCCAAGGAAATTGTAGTCCTTGAAGAGTAACAGGACAAATCTCGGGAAGGGGCGCACCAGCGCTGCGCCCCTGCATAACAGGAAACGGATCAAGCTTGGGTTAAATGGGCTTGCAGGAACCAAAGATCCTTGTCTAGTTCGCGGGTTAGCGTGGTAAACAGGTCGGAGGTAATAGCGTCACCCAGGTCGTCGGATTCCTGAACGGCGGTGCGCAAGGCATTAGCGTGGTGGGCCACATTGTGCACGAGGAATTTCAGCATCGCTGGACCATCGGAGGCGGAAAGGTCCGCTTCCTTGAGACCGGACTTGGCCGCAACTTCACGGGCGGTGCCATTCGCAACGCCGCCAAGGGTGGTGATGCGTTCGGCGATGGTGTCGGTCTGCTCTTCAAGATGTTCCGCAACGGAATCAAACAGCTCATGAAGAGCGATGAAGTGCAAACCTTTGACGTTCCAGTGAGCCCATTTCACTTGCGTACGCAGGTCGGTGCTGTCCGCAAGACGGGCGTTCAGAAGAGCGATGAGCGGCTGACGATTTTCTTCGGGAACGCCGACGCTGGTAGGAAATGTCCGTGCGGTGTGGCTAGCGGGTGCTGTAGCGGCTTTCGGCATAATATCCTCCTCGACTCAGGGATCTTTTTTGCTGCTGGAGTGTGATGCTCAGAACGGTATCAGGGGTACGAAAACTTGGGCGGCCATGGAATATTTAGCACAGCAGAGTGCGGAAGGAAAGTGCAGCGTTCGTTGCAAGGCTAATCGCGGAGAATCGGGCGAGGTTCGTTAACATCGGCGTAAAGCTTATCAATCAGATCGTGATATTGCTTTTCGACGACCCGGCGTTTGAGTTTCATCGTAAACGTGAGCGCACCATTGTCGAAGGTGAAATCCTCAGGAAGAAGGGCAAAGCGTTTGATGGTTTCGTATTGAGCCAGATGGGCAGTCAGCCGATGGACCTCTTCCTCAATCATGGAGTAGGTGCGAGGGTGGGCGGCCATCTGGGCGTTGGTATCGAAAGTCAAACCATCTTCAGCCAGTCTCGAAGAAAGCGTAGCGGGATTGATGACGAGCAGAGCAACTACGAATTTGCGCTGATCACCAACGACCATGGCATTGAGAATGTAGGGACTGGTTTTCAGAATACTCTCGATGGGTTGCGGAGCGATAAACTTTCCCGCAGCGGTTTTCAGCAAATCCTTCTTGCGATCGGTGATAAAGAGGTAATTGTCTTTGTCAAGGTAACCAATATCGCCGGTACGGAACCAGCCGTCGTCCGAAATGACGTCGCGGGTGGCTTCCGGGGATTTGTAATAGCCTTGCATGACACAAGGGCCTTTGGCGAGAATTTCGCCGTCATCGGCGATGCGAATTTGTACATTGGCGATGGGCCTCCCGGAACTGCCGATGCGATTTCCGGGGTAGTTGTTTGTAAGAACTGGAGAGGTTTCAGTTAATCCATATCCCTGGTAAATCGGGATCCCAATGGCCCAAAAAAATTCGCCGAGCGCCTTCGATAGAGGAGCGCCCCCGGACAGAACCAGCCTGAGCCGGCCGCCGGTGCCCGCACGTATTTTGGAATAAACCAGGCGGTCCGCCAGCGCCCACTTCGTTCTCAAAAAGAAACTCGCGGATTGTTCGCCACTCCGCCAAGCGGCCGATTCTCTCGCGGTCTTCATTGCAAAATCGAAAATCTTGCGTTTCATCCCGGTGGTGTTAGTTCCCTTCTCCATCAGCCGCGCATAGATTTTTTCAAAGAACCGCGGGACGGCAGCAAGGACCGTCGGCCGCACTTCAAGCAGTGCTTGCGCAACATTTTCGACAACTTCTACATAGGCGATCGGGCACCCTTGAAAAAGATAAAGATAATCCAACATACGACCGTACACGTGCGCCAGTGGGAGAAATGAAACGGCGAGATCCTCAGCCGGCTTGAGCACAATGTGATGGCAAGAGTCCGAAACATTGGAGCTGAAATTGGAATGGCTCAGCATGACTCCCTTGGGCTCACCAGTGGTTCCCGAGGTGTAAATGATGGAGGCGAGTTGGTCCGGCTGAACTTGAGCAGAACGCTTACGGTACGATTCGATTTCCGTTGGACCAGCTGTGGCAATCAGGGTCTCGTAGCGCAGAAATTCGGAGGGCATCGCATCGCCGGCGCAAGCTACAATCACTTGTTGAATCTGCGGAAGCTGCGCGCGGCTGGCTAGAAACCGTTCCAGTTGGCGTAACCCCGCGATGAATAGGACCTGAGCGCCACTGTGATTCAGAATGAACGCCATTCGTTCGGGAGACTCGTTAAAGTAGATCGGAACAGTGACGGCTCCAGAGCCATTGATTGCGAAATCGGCGGTGTGCCATTCCGGGCAGTTGGGAGCAAAAAGTCCGACACGATCACCGAACTTCACGCCGAGTTCAACTAGGGAGTCTGCCAGGCCCGCGATACGGCGCAGGAATTCCTGCGAAGAAATCGTCTCCCACCGCTCAGAGCTGCGATACATCTGGGCGCGCGGAGAAGGATGTTCATCAATGGAGCGAAGAAGACTGGCTGGGAGCGAAGGATAGCGCATTAGATTTTTGAATGTACCTTAGAAGGAAAAAGGGCGCAACGGCTCGAAGCGCAGGCCAAGTCCGGTAAGGCATTAGAACTGGACCAGGGGGCCCTCGGCTTCTATTGCTCGACCCATCAAACTAAGGTAGACCAACCGCTGCCCGTCTTTATACGCACGGAATGAAGCTGCGCTAAGATATGGTTAGAGGCAGCGAAAAATGGGAGCAAGCACGCCGGCCATGAATG
>Ga0335076_10007348_pt1 | contig 11085 bp, 11 predicted proteins | sample Lox_Sample_25_FD_206717 | JGI IMG/M metagenome (GOLD analysis project Ga0335076, IMG submission 206717) | Soil microbial communities from Loxahatchee National Wildlife Refuge, Florida, United States - Lox_Sample_2.5 | ecosystem: Environmental > Terrestrial > Soil > Wetlands | place: USA... | reverse complement strand
CAAATGCTGCTGGCGCGGTGGTTGCCCGCTATACCCAGGGTGAGGACATTGACGAACCGTTGGCCATGCTGCGCGGCGGGACGACGAGTTACTACGCGCAGGATGGAATTGGCTCCATCACTTCACTGAGCAACGCCGCTGGCTCTCTGGCCCAGACCTATACGTTCGACTCGTTTGGAAACCGGACCGCATCGAGTGGCTCCGTCACCAATCCATTCCAGTACGCGAGCCGCGAATTCGACGCTGAAACGACGCTCTACTTTATGCGGGCACGATATTTCGATCCGGCCAGCGGCAGATTCATCAGCGAAGATCCGATTGGCTTCGACGGGGACGGTCCCAATTTCTATGCGTACGTCAGGAACAACCCGTTAACCGGGATCGATCTCTGGGGACTATCGACCCTCGTCTTTGACCGTGGAACAGGGAAGCTGCATTTGTTTGATAAGGACAACAATTTTCTTCTGACGTGCAACGCGGCGAATAACACAACTAAATCAAGCAAGGGACCGTGGCCGAATGGCGTCTATCCCTATGCCTACCACAACAATCATCCGGCTGACCCGAATGGGCCGTACGGAAGCTACGGCATCGACGTTTTCAAAGTCCCAGGAAGGCCGGGCATCGGTGTCCATTCGGGCCGAGCTAACAAGGGAGGGCCGAGCGCCCCGACACTTGGGTGCATCCGAACTGACGATAACTGCAGAAAAAAGATGCAGGACCTAACCGCTACAGACCCGCTCAAGAGGATCGCCGTAATATGATGAAAAAGGAATCGATTGCTCTTGTGTGTGTTTTGCTCGCGGGTACGGCGGTACTCGGAGCAGAAGACAGTTGTCAGCTTTCTGATGGGCTTTTCGAACGTAGGTCCGCGCTGGTTGCGCAAGTGGGTACGTATGAGGGTGAGACAGACCAATCGAGAGAGCTTAAGGGTATAAACGAGAAATACTTTCAGCTCATGTCGAAGCTGGAAAGCAGTGCGAAACCCGGAGCCGCGCAGGAAGGGCGCGAGTGCTGTGGAAGCTCCAGCCACGATCCAATCGCCAGTTTAGTCTGCAAACTGTCGGCGTATCTGGCGAGCGGGCGGAAACAGGGCAAGCTGCTGCTCGAATCGGTTCCGACTGGTCCACGAGGTCGGGAAGCTCTTTGGGCGCTTGATGAAATCGCCCACCTCCACGACTCAGATAACCATGCGGTGCTGTTTGGTCCATACGGGCCGGTGACCTTGTACCTGGACGAGCTTTACCGACTGGTACGGTCTGGCAACGAAGAAGCGCTTTCGAAATATCTGGGCATCTACCCCCATTCTGACGGTGAGCATGGCGAGCAGATGGACGACCAAATGAAAAAGCTCATGACCGGTGACACCGGCCTTGTGCTCAGGGAGTGGAAGGTTTTTGAACAGCATCCCACGGCGTTTCCTAGGTTGCGAGATTCGCTCACAAGCGGTGAGAAGAAGGCCCTGAAATCAAAGTTGAGTGCAAAGCAGGAGTGCGCGAACGGCTCTTCGGCTTGTGCTGAACTCACTGCCGCTCTTCTTAAACAATAACTGGTGGTGGTACCAGTGATCGGGACCGCGAAGAATCGTTTCAGAGCGCGTGTTGTGCTGCTGGGAATGTGCTTTGCAGCGAGTGCCCTTCTTCATGGGTGTGGCGACAGGAAAGAATATTCCTACTCCGCGCTTGCCGATGCGGTGAAAGCGGGCGAGGTCAGTCGTGGTTGGATCCCGGATTACCTGCCCACGAGTTCTCATGCAATCCACATAGTCTATGATCCATCTTCACCGAGGACGTGGTGCGCCTTTGAGTTCTCTCCGGCTGACTCCCAGAGCCTCAAAAAGAACCTCACCAGTGTTGCTGCCTTGCCACAACGGTTGAAACGTGTGGATGGTCCTGGCGCGTCATGGTGGCCAGATTTTCTGAAGGGCGACCTGGACGTTGCAAGGTTTCACGGGAGCGGCTTCGACGCTTATGTTGCGGAGGAACCTGACGTGCAGTCCAGTACCGACCTCGTTCTCTTCGCGATTGATTGGACAAAGGGGCGCGGGTTCTTTTATCGCACGCCGGGTGGTGCAAAGCCATAGGGCCAGACTCGGACCATGGCCGTCGTTTTGGGGCTCGCCAGTGCGGTTACTGCCTCGCGCCGGAGAGCGCCGGAAGAGCCATGCCTACGGCATGGGGAGGGGGGGTGACACGTCACCCCAAGTTGGGCGCTGCAGAGCGCCGGACGGCGCTCTCGGTTAACTTCCTCACGTCGCGCAGTTTACGAAAACTGCGGCGCTCTGGAGCGCTCCAGGGCGCTGTCCGTTAACTTGTTGATTTTCCAGCCAGAGTAGCAAACTATCTACCTGTCCCCCCGGAGGCCCTTCCGATGCCTGCCGACCAACCGCGCACGCGAACCGTAGGCTGCAAGATGACCGACAACGAGTATGAAAAGCTGAGTGCCGTGGCCGAAGGCGACGGCATGACGCTGGGCGAGTGGGTGCGCGAGGTGTTGCTGGAGCGCGCGGACGGACGCAAACCGAGCGTGATCGAGAAGACCCTGCTGGCCGAGGTGCTGGCGTTGCGGACCATCCTGCTCAACGTGCACTTCACGGTGGCGAAGGGTGAGAGCATCACAGCCGAGAACATGCAGGCGATCATCGACCGGGCCGACGCCGGGAAAGCGAAGAAGGCGGCAGAGCGGCTGGAGGCGGCGTCTAAAGAGAAATCCTGACACTGTTTTCCCCGTGCGGTGTTGGAAATAAGGGGTGGAGTCATGAAGCAGAAGTGGGGCCGAGAAGGGTATGCGGGCGACTGGCCGAGCGACCGGCGGGTGTGGACCATCGCGGCGTTTTTCGTGGCTCTGCTGAGCGTGGTGGCGATCTACGCGTATCGCTACGAGCGGGTGTGGACGCCGTTGCAGCGCTTTTACCTGGCGCAATATCTGTCGAGCGACACCAACCTGAGAAAAAACACCGGCCACTATCTGTTGCTGAACGCGGTGAACAAAAACGGGAGCCACCTGGCGCTCGACGAAGAAGTGACGGAGACCGACAACGGCGGGTACGCGCTGACCGACGAAGCGGTGCAGGCTGGCGATCAGCGGCTGGAATGGCAGCGCGGGCAGTTCGACAACGCGAAGATGCACGCGTATCTCGGTCACTGGATATACCGCGATCAAAACTTCCTGGACCTGACGAAGCCCGCGCTGTGGGGCGGACTCGGTGTACTTCTGGTTGGCCTGGTGGTGGCGATCCCGAAAGACGTGGCGAGGAAGCGTGAGCGGAAAGAAGGGCGACGGCTGAAAGGGCCGGAGCTGGTCAGCGTGCGGGAATTTAATCGCCGCAATCGCACGGACGGCATCGGCTTCGTGCAGCAAGAGCGCACGCTGAAACAAAAACTCTTCGGCCAGGTGGAGAGCCTGAATCTTCCGCGTCGGGCTGAATCGAGCCACATCCTGATCATGGGCGACAGCGGCACGGGAAAGAGCGCGCTGATCCGCAAAATCCTGATCGACGTTGCGGAGCGGGGAGAAGCGGCCATCGTGTACGATCCGGCGCTCGAATACACGCCGCAGTTTTACTCGCCGGAGCGCGGGGATGCGATCTTGAATCCGCTCGATGAGCGCATGCCGTACTGGAGTCCGAGCGATGAACTCGGCCACGACGTGGAGGCTATCACTTTAGCCGCTTCGCTGTTCCCCGACCGCCACAACGAGAATGTGTTCTTCGTCGAAAGCCCGAGGAAAATCTTCGCGCACTTGCTGACGTTCCGACCGACGCCGGAGGAGCTGGTGTGGTGGATGTCGAACCCGGAAGAGATCGACCGGCGCGTGAAAGGGACGCCGTATGCCGCGATGATCGATCCGCAGTCGCCGCCGCAGCGCAGCGGCGTGCTGGGTTCGCTGAACATGGTTGCAGACGCCATGAAGCTGTTGCCGCGAGAAAAAGAAACGAGCGGACGCTGGAATGCGCGGACGTGGAGCCAGGAGCGGCGCGGATGGCTGTTCATCACATCGACGCCGGAGACGCGGAAGCGCCTCGTGCCGCTGACGAGTCTGTGGCTGGACACGCTGGTGTTGCGGCTGATGAATCAAGGGCGGACGAGTCCTCTTCCCGTGTGGTTCGTGCTCGACGAACTGGCGAGCCTGCAAAAGTTGCCGCAGTTGCACACGGCGATCACCGAGAATCGGAAATCCAACAATCCCGTGGTGCTGGGTTTTCAGGGCCGCAGTCAGTTGGAAACGCGCTACGGGCACGAAGCGGAAGCGATGCTGTCGCAGCCCGCGACGAAAATCTTTCTGCGCACGAGCGAGCCGCGATCGGCGAAATGGATCAGCGACACGATCGGAGAGCAGGAGATCGAGAGAATACGCGAGAGCCGTTCGAGCGGGCAGTATCCGCAGACGCGCAAATCGAAGAGCTACAATCTGGAGCGCGAGGTCAGGCCGCTGGTGATGGCCTCGGAGATCACCGGACTCCGCGACCTGCACGGGTATCTAAAAAGCGGCAATGAAGTGGTACGGATGAGCTTCCCGTACATCGAACTCGCGGAGCGACAACCGAAGTTCCTCCAGCGGGTGATGAAAGCGGAGCCAAAGGAAGAACCGAAGGCAGCGGCGGCCGCGGCCGGAGCGAATGGGCCGGAACAGAAAATCGCGCCGCAGGAAATCAAACAGGGACGCGACCAACAGCTACAGCGAACCGCATCGAAGCCGCAGCACTTTTTCGAGTAGGAGTCGGGATGGCACTCACAGAAGCTGAAATCCAGAAACTGAGCAACGTGTTGCTCGGCAAGGTGATGGAGCTGTCGATTCGAACGAAATATGTGCTCGTGGCGAGAGCCGGTATCGATGTAGCCGAAGTGCCCAATGTGCAGGACAACGCGGTCGTGAATCCGGCAATCGCCCGCGCCTTCGCTAAACTCGATATCGAAAGCAAGCTGCGTGCGCTGCCCATCTTGGCTGATGCCATCGCAAGAATCAGCGACGACAACCGCAACGATCTGACGCGCCTGCTGGGGCAGCACGGTTATCAGTACATCGATGGGACATTCGTCCCGGTTGGACTGATCGATGAACGCGAGGCACGGCATCTGCCGCAAACGGCGACAGCGGAACTTACGAAAGCAATCGGCAGGCTTGCGGACAATGATGAGAGCGGCGCGATCACAGCGGCCTGTGGAGCGGTTGACGCGACCACGACAGCCCTCTATGAAAGGCACAATCTCGGCGAGCCGGGCGCATCGTTCCAGGCGAAGGTGAACACAGTCATCAATCGTCTGGGGGTCTTCGACAAACTGGAACAGGAACTAAGAGAGATCAACATCAAACCCGAAGACGCCCGAAAAATCCGCGAGGAAATGCACGAGGCAACAAAGCACGCGGTGGAAGCCTTACAGGTGATCCGTCGCACCAACGGCGACGTGCACGGAACGAAACCGACTTACACGCGGATAGTGTACGACACGATCAAATGGTCTTCGGCAATCTGCGGACTTCTTGAAGGTGAGTAGAAATGCTGACGATCTCGAAACCACTGAGTGCAGGCCAGGCCCGCGCGTACCACGCGGAGGAGTTCAGCAACGCGCGCGAGAACTATTACACCGAAGGCGAACGGATCAAAGGCGAGTGGCACGGAAAACTTGCGGAGCAGTGGGGCTTGCGTGGCGAAGTGCGCGAAGAGCAGTTCCAGCGGCTCAGCGAAGGCCAGCATCCGGCGACTGGCGAGCAACTCATAGGCCACCAGGTCTCGCGTGAGTACGTGAACGAGCGCGGCGAGAAAATCAAAACGATGGAGCACCGCGCGGGATGGGATGCGACGTTCTCCGCGCCAAAGAGTGTGAGCTTAACCGCGCTCGTTGGCGGCGATGAGCGCGTGCGGGAAGCACATCGCGAGAGCGTAGGTGTGGCGCTCGACGAGTTGGAGAAATACGTCCAGGCGCGGCTTGGCGGGATGCTTCCCGCAGAGACAACCGGCAAGTGGGTCGCGGCGAAGTTCGAGCACGACAGCGCGCGGCCCGTGGACGGGTACGCGGCGCCGCAACTGCACACGCATGTGGTGTTTTTCAATCTGACGGAGACGGCGAACGGAGAAACGCGGGCGCTGCAACCGCAGGAGCTTTACCGCACGCAGCAATACGCGACGGCGGTGTATCGCTCGGAGCTGGCCGCGCGGCTCAAAGAACTCGGCTACGAGATCGAGCGCGGCGGGAGCAGCCAGCCGGAAATCAAAGGCTACAGCAAGGAATATCTGGAGGCATCGAGTCCGCGACGGCAGCAGATCGAAGAGCATCTGGCGAAAGAAAATCAGCGCGGCGCGGGAGCGGCGCAGATCGCCGCGCACCAGACGCGTGAAGGAAAACTGGAACTCTCCCACGACGAGATGCAGGAGCGGCACAGAGAAATGGCCGCGCAGTTCGGCCACCAGCCGGAGCGTGTGATCGAAGCAGCGCAGCAGCGAAGAGAGCAGCTAAAGGAAGAACCGTCAGAAAAAGCCACCGGCCAGGCGCTTCGCTACTCGCGCGAGAAAAACCTGGAGCGCGAAGCGGTATCCGACGAACGCGCGTTGCTGCGGGATGCGCTCAAACGTTCGATGGGCGAGGCGACGTTCGGCGAAGTGAAAGCAGAGTTCGAGAAGCGCGTGCAATCCGGTGAGTTCATCGAGGCGAGCCATCGCGCGCCAGGACGCGCGTTCACCACGGGCGAAATGATCGGCTACGAACGTGACACCATCAACGCCATGCGCGAGGGACAAAAGCAGCACGGACCCATCGCGAGCTTTGACGTGCGCCGGGAGATCGAGCGGGAGCACGAGCACTTGAGCAAAAGCCAGCGGGCGGCGGTTGAGCAAATCCTATCGAGCCGCGACCAGGTGACGGCGCTCGAAGGCGTCGCCGGCGCGGGGAAAACCACTTCTTTAGCCGCGATCCGCGAAGCCGCCGAGCGCGAGGGTTACAAAGTGGAAGGCTTCGCGCCAACGTCGCGCGCGGCGCAGAAACTTGGAGAGGCCGGAATCGAATCGAGCACGTTGCAGCGGCATCTCGCGCACAGCGAGGAGCCACGCGACGAACAGAAACGTCTCTACGTTCTCGACGAATCGAGTCTCGCCAGCACCAAACAGATGAACCAGTTCCTACATCACTTGCACGAGCAGGACCGCGTGTTGCTGGTGGGCGACACGCGGCAGCATGAAGCGGTCGAAGCGGGCAAACCATATCAGCAGCTACAGGAAGCCGGAATCGAAACGGCGCGGCTGGACGAGATCGTGCGGCAGAAAGACCCGGCGCTGAAAGAAGTGGTGGAGCATCTTTCGCGCGGCAATGTGCGCGACGCGATGGAAAAACTCGACGCCCAGGGCCGCGTGCATGAAATCGTGGACCGCGACGAGCGGCTAAAGGAAATCGCGCGCGAGTACGCGGCGAAACCGGAAGGGACGCTGGTAGTGTCGCCCGACAATCAATCGCGCCGCGAGATCAACGAAGCGATCCACCGAACGATGCAAAGCGCGGGCCAGGTGGAGGCACACGAACAAAAATACCGAGTGCTGGTAGCCCGGCAAGAAATCACCGGTGCGGACCGGCAGTGGGCCGGGCAATACGAGCCGGGCGACGTGGTGCGCTACACGCGGGGCAGCAGAGCGCACGGCATCGAGGCGGGAGAATACGCGCGCATCGAGCGCGTGAACGAGAAAGAAAATCTGGTGACGGTGAAACGCGCAAACGGCGAGCAGGTGAGTTACGATCCGCGCCGCTTACAAGGAGTGACGCTCTACCGGGAGACGGAGCGCGCGTTCAGCCAAGGCGACCGCGTGCAGTTCACAGCACCGGATCGAGAGCGGCACATCGCCAACCGCGAGCTTGGCACCATCGAGAAGATGGATGCGAGCGGCAATCTGCAACTGCGTCTCGACTCAGGCCGCAGCGTTGCGTTCAACGTGAAAGAGAATCCGCATCTCGACTATGGGTACGCGGTGACTAGCCACAGTAGCCAGGGGCAAACCGCCGACCGCGTGTTGGTGCACGTGGACACGGAGCAGGCGGGAGAAAAGCTGGTGAATCGCCGGTTGGCGTATGTGGCGGTGTCGCGTGGCCGCTACGATGCGCAAATCTACACCAACGACAAGGGCCATCTGACGGAGCAACTGTCGCGCGACGTGTCCCACCGATCCGCAATCGAGCCAAGCCGCGCGCAGCAGCCAGCAGCGCAAAAAATCGAACAAACAACTCCCGCGCCCAGCCAGGCGAAGGCAGTGGCCGCGCCAGCGCAGAGCATCGGACGCTAGCCCTGTCGCTTCGTTGTGCGCGGTGTCAAGGACACTTTCAGCAAACGCTCTGTTGACCCAGCGACCTTGAGTTGCGCGAAGCCCCACTCCAGAAGCAACTCGGCGAGGTTGCCAAGCTTTCGCCGCTCGCGAGCCGCGACCTCTTCCATCTCCGCACGGAGAGCCTGGCGGACGCGAACACTGATCTGTGCTTTCCACTCGCCCATCGTCTTACACCGGAATCGGCTTCATGTACTCGCGAATGACGTTGTAGTTCCCGTCTCGCCAATCGCTAAGGTCCGCGCTGACGATGGTCATCTCCGAGACGTAGCGGAGGCAAAAGCTCGTCTTGTCCGTGAAACGGACGGTGAAGTAGAGCGTGCCGTCATCGATGGTGTGGGTGATGAAGTCCACGATCTTGCCGTGAACTTCGGGATACTTCCTCCGCAGCCGTGCCTCTCGCTGCCTGCCGCGCTTCTCAATCTGTCTGCGTTCCTCGTCGGTGATCCGTGTCATGAGCGTCCTCCCGCACGGCGCTTGGTGTTCGGGCGCTTCCGAGCGCGCTTTTTCTTGCGCTCTTGCTCTGCTTCCCAGCGTTGTTCTTCTGCGGCAACGGCGGAATGAGGAACGATGCCGACACGCGGCGGCAATCCCTGCTTCTTGCGTTCTTCCTCGCGGCGTTCAACGTTGAGATACACGTCGTCGGGGTCTCGCCACTGCTTCTCGTAGTCACGGCGCTGCTTCGAGAAACGGGCCTCGTCGAAGCGTTCGCTGTCTACCAGGTGCTCGGCGAAATCGGCGTTCATATCACAGCGAACTTCTTCGATCTCCGCTTGGAAGGACTGCAACTCTTCCTTGTCGGCAAACGAGAACTTCTCCATGTTGCGCAAGAGGGCGACGAGGTGATCGACGCCCTGGTTAAACAGGAAAAGGCTTTCGTAGATGCGGAGCTTCGCGGAACGAGCGGACGGTTGCGTGGGAAAGGGGGACCGGATAACTTCGTTAACAGCCATCGTTGCCTCCTTCGTAGGCGACTGTGGTTAGGGCCGCGTCAGTGCTGATAACACCGGCGCGGTCCGCAATGTCTTACTTCCTCCTCGACTTCTTGTACCGGAGCTTCCGACCGTTCTTGATCTTCGGCAGGAGCTTCCGAACTCGCTCGATATCGCCTGCACTCCAGGCATGTACCCGGATACCGCCGAGCTGAACCGTTTTCGGCGCAGGCACTTTCTTGGCTGCGATGTAGCGGCTCAGAGTGGTTGCATCTAGGCCCAACTTCTTAGCTGCTTGGCGTGTGGAGAAGGTAAGCATCGGCTACAGGTGTAGCAGATAGCTCTGGGGGAGTCAAGAGCGGCCTAGGGCGCACCAGGGATCAGCGCCTTCACAGCGAGCGGCAGAGCCATCTTCAACCCTTCGAGCGTGACGGTCTTCGTGCTCTTCCACAAAATGCTCTTGGCGTTGTTCCACACGGTATCGCTCTCGGCAGCCGCGAGAAACTCGTTGCCCGCGTAGGTGAGGTGCTTCGGACGCCAGCACACGCCATCGTTGGAACCCAAGTCGATAGCTTCGATGAGTCCGGCTTCGTGAAGCAGCATGATGTGATAACTGATCTCTTCCCCGGAGCGGCCTTCGACGCGGACATCGTGAAAGCAGCCATCGAACGGCAGTTCGCCAACCTTCTGCAAAAGAGTGCGTGCCAAATCATGATCGAATCGCATATGCCCTCCGCTCTCGCCGCCGTCAAGGGGCAGGCCCGCTGACGCGGCTCCCGATGTCGCCCTTGACTGCGGCTTCGCTGCGGGAATGATCCCAGTATGAGAGGCGTGGGCCTCTCTGCGCCCAATTAGCGGGCGGGGAGTGCGGAAAAATCAACGGCGGAGATGGCCAGATCGAGTCTGACGCTGGGCGTGAAGCCGTGCTCGGCAGTGATGCGCAGGGCGTGATCGACAATCACTTCGGCAGTGCGTTGGATGTTGCTCTCAAACTCGAACCACTCGCTGTGGCGCATACTCGCGCGGAGACGGAAAAGAAGAATGCCGCGAGTCAGTGTAGGGTCATCACGGAGAAGCTGACAGGCAACCGCAACAGCGGTGCGACGGTGAGCATCGCGCATCTGGTCGAGTTCTCTATGCACATTCATCGACTTCGACTCCATCAAACCTCAGAATATCGAAAGATGTCGGGGTTCCACTTCAAAAATCTTCCCGCGTAGAAGTGATGGCGCGCCCGTTCATATACCTGTCTAGCCAACTCCGGCTGCTGACCAATCGCAGACTGGAACGAATCGATGGCTTTTCGGAAGGCAGCAATCAAGTGATCGATCCTGATGTTGATGGCGGGCAACGGAGTGTTGGCCATTACATGAACCAGCGCTTGCCCATCGTCGTTCAGCAGGTACGAAATCTCCCGCGCCGCTCCCTCACGGCTCTTACGAGACTCGGCGATGCTGGAGTGTAACAAGCCGCATCTCGCGGCCCAAATATCTTCGGCGGTGCACTGCAAACCCGAGTCCGGGAGCAGATAGGTGTTGACCCACTTCACAAAATCGCTGCCATTAACGTCGCCTGACGGCAGTGCCAGCCAAGCCAGCGCGTCAATGCCCGCATACAAGAGCACGAGGCTCTCCGTGAACAGTCCTTCACGGAAACAGAGATCAATCGCGGCAAGTCGTCGCGCTACGAAGGAATCGAAAGGCGGCCCATTCATCGCATCGTCATGCATGCTCATCGGTTCAATCGGAATCGTCCTTATCCTGTACTTCAGCGGGAAGAATCGAAGCGAGCTGATCTTCGATGTCTAGCCGGAACTGTGCGGCGATCCGCGCCAGGTGGACGCCGAAGGTT
>Ga0335076_10007347_pt1 | contig 11085 bp, 7 predicted proteins | sample Lox_Sample_25_FD_206717 | JGI IMG/M metagenome (GOLD analysis project Ga0335076, IMG submission 206717) | Soil microbial communities from Loxahatchee National Wildlife Refuge, Florida, United States - Lox_Sample_2.5 | ecosystem: Environmental > Terrestrial > Soil > Wetlands | place: USA: Florida... | reverse complement strand
CAGCTTGGGGCGACGGCCGCCGGTGCGGCCACGGGCCCGGGCTGCGTCCAGGCCGTCCCTGGTCCGCTCCGAGATCATGTCGCGCTCGAACTGGGCGAACGCGCCGACGATGTGAAAGAAGAGCTTTCCGGCCGGGCTGGTGGTGTCGATGTTCTGATCGATCACCTTCAGGTCGACGTGCCGATGTTCGAGTTCGGCGACTAGCTCGATCAGGTTGCTCAGTGAGCGACCAAGCCGGTCCAGCTTGGTGATGACCAGCGTGTCGCCTTCTCGCAGGAACTCCAGCGCCTTGTCCAGGCTGAGCCGCTTGGCCAGCTTGCCGGACACGCCTTCGTCGATGAACAGCCTGGTGCACTCAGCCTTGATCAGCGCGTCGCGCTGCGCGTCCGGGTTCTGGTCCCGCCGGCTGACCCGGCCGTATCCGATCTTCGCCACCATCCAACCGTGTCACAAAGGGCCGACAGCACCGGAGATGGCTCATAGTTTCCGCCCACGAGATAAGTCCATGATCACGAAATGCGCGACTGGCGTTGTGAGCGGGGCCTCGACGCGATGTCGGCCGGATCGCCGGGCAACCCTGTGATCATGGGCCGGAAACGCTCGTTTGCGGCCCGCCTACGTGCCAGCGGCCGTCGTGCGCCAGGGCCGGCTGGCGGCGCGCTGCAGACCTCGAGCTCCCCTTACCAACAGGACGAATCGTGAGGGGACGGGCCCGCGCCTCACTCGTCCAGTTCTGCCCATCGCTCATCTTCGCTGGCGTTCAGGGCCAGCATCTGGCGCAGCCAGGTCAGCTCGTCCGGTGTGATGACCACGCTGGTCCACTGTTCGATGACGTCCTCGCCCGCGACAGGGTCTCCTTCGGCTCCTTCGAAGTCGCCAGGAAGGGTCACGTAGATCCAGATGTCGTCGGCCAGGCGCTCGGCGGCTTGGCGGATACGCTGCACTCCGGGTTCGGCATGAAGACTGTGCGAGGCATCCAGGTCGTCGATGTCGATGCCGTACTCGGTGTGCGGGTCATGAGCGGCGGCCAAGCCAGCGGTCAACACCACGGCGCAGTCGGGGCGCTGGGCAGCCGGTGGTGTGCGGTCGGCAGCCAGGTAGGACCAGTCCTCATATGCCTGCTGAGGGTGGACCCCGAGCTTCGCGGCGAGCTGCCACCAGTCACCGGCGCCCGCAAGCTCATCACGCACGATCGCTTCCCGGAGCTGGCTCACCGCCTGCTGCAGCTTGTCTGCCTGGCTGCGGGCAGCCGCAAGGTCGCCACCGCTCGCCGCTGTTGCGGCCTGGGAGAAAGCGGTGGCCAGCACTTGGTCGCGAGCGAGAAAAGCCGCGGTGGCGGCCGCGGAATCGGTTGCGGTCATCTCGCCTCACATCTCACGTCGGTTAGCAGTTAGCCATGTCGATCATTGCTGGTTCCGTCAGGGCTGGATGGCGGAAACGGCGTCGCCGGGCAGGGCCAGACGGCTGGTCAGATCCAGGCTGATGTCACCGTAGGGGGTTATGTGGGCCCAGATCAGCGGCGTGATGGCTCGCTGATCCTCGGCGGTCAGCTGGATCGATCCGTCGGCGAGCAGGTCTTGGATCAGCAGCGTGTTGAGATAGGTGAGGGAGGCGTACAGCACCCGTAGGCAGAGCACCGCCAGCTCCTGCTCATCGCGTGACTTGCCAGGCAGGTCGCCGCCGCGGCCGAAGTAGATCACGTTCCCGCCGGCGTGGAAGGACTCACCAACATTCAGCCCGGCTTCGATCTCGCGTTGCAGGTCCCGGTCGCGTAGGTACCGGCACGCGAAGATTGTCCGCTGCGCCCGGCCGACTTCCTGCATGCCCAGGTAGACCGGGTGCAGCTTGTTGTTCGGCTCGAACCGGCGGAAGATCGCTGCGGTGGCGGCCGTGCGGCGTTTGATGGACGCGGCGTACTTCATCATGTCGTCGTACTGTTCGGCGATCAGGTCCCAGTCGATGCCGCGTTTGACCAGCGCCGGGGCCAGGCAGGGCAGGTTGGGGCGGTCGGCCGCCGTGGCCGGGTACAAGGTGAGGTGGTTGATCCGTTTGATCCGCGGCAGCAGGTCGAAGTTCAGCAATCTGGTCAGCCCGAAACCGACCACCGACTGGCCATGGGTGTCGACATAGTTGGACTTCACATCCATGGCGGTGCCGTCGTGCATCGCTCCGTGCACCATAGCGGCGACCTCCGAGGCGCTGCAGTCCAGCACCTGGGAATGCACGACGACCGAGCGCCGCTCCACATGCCAGTAGATCAGCACCCCGGTCTTGGAAGCGCGCAGGTTCCGGAGATCCTGGACGACTTGGAGCGGGAACCCGCACGTCAAGCGCTTGTTGGGAAGCCTCAGCATGCCGGGTTCGCTGGGAACTGGCGTCGGCCTGAAGCGTGCAGGACAGCGGCGACGAGAATCTCGATGTTGCGGTCGTCGAGCCCGGTGACGACGTCGCCGAGGACGACAGGTGCCTGGCCGGTCGCATCGCCGCGCCGCCGTTAGCCCGTGTCGGGCTAACGGTCGTTTCCCTACGCCGGGACTTCCGGCGGCCTGGTCAAGATCATCGCTGGCGCCAGCGGCTGCGCGGACCAGTACTGGACCGACCACGCCGCCCACGACCGCGGCGCCGATGCCAGATCTGAACCGGCTCCCGGCTCGGTAAAGACTTCGTGCCAGCATCAAGGACCTTGGCGTCCCGGGCCGCTGCCGGGTTGGTCTCCACGTGGCCTCCATGACACCCTCAGCGAGCCTCCATCGAACGGGGGTGGGGTCAAGGCGAGCGCGGAAACCGCTGGTCTGACCGCAGGCGTTCAGGAAGCATGGGGCCGTGGATGAAAACCGGGCGGCGTTTTTGACTGCCCCGGCATTCCGGCGGGCGGTGAGGGATCTCGCCGGATGGGGATTCGTGCCGCCCTCGCCGGGGTCTGTTAAGCCGTTTGCCTGGCCTGCGGGACATAGGTGATGGCTGGGTGGCGCCGGTGTTAGCCCGGCCGGGGCTGGTAACAGCCCGGTAGCATTCCCGGGCGCGGGTCATCGGCGGCGCGCGGCTGGGCGTCTGTTCACTGTTACGCGATTGGGGGGCTGCAAGTGCTTGCGTTGATCATTCCGCTGTGCCTGGTCGTGCGGGGTGCGTGCTCCGGTGCCTGTCCGCCGGTGCGCGGCGTGAATGGCGCGATGGCGGCCTGTCTGCGGGGGTCATGATGGTGCGCTGGCTGTCCCGCGCTGCGGCGGGGAAGGCGCGGGCCTTTCCCGGGGATCGTGAGGAGCCCGTCGTGGCCGGCGGGCCGGATCCGGTCCTGGACGCGCTTGTCGTCCGGTCGGCCGCGGCCCAGCAGGGCATTTCGGGGTGGCCCGAGGACAGGGTCGATGGCCTTATCGCCGCGCTGGCGGCGGAGATCGCCGGCCACGCCGGTGAACTCGCCGCGGCGACGGTTGCCGAGACGGGCATGGGCTGCGTGGCCGACAAGGCGGACAAGAACCGGTTCGCGAGCCTGGAGGTGGCGCGTTCGCTGGCCGGGAAGCCGGGGGTGGGGGTCATCGGCGGGGACGAGCGGGGGACGCTGATCGAGATCGCCGAGCCGGTGGGGGTCGTGCTCGGGCTGATCCCGGTGACCAATCCGGTCGCGACGTTGGTGTTCAAGACGCTGATCTGCGTCAAGGCGCGGGACGCGCTGATCGTGAGCTGCCACCGGGACGCGGCGGCCGTCGGGGCCAGCACCGCGGGCCTGCTGCGCGGTGTGCTGGAGCGGCACGGGGCACCGGCCGACCTGGTCCAGGCGGTGCCGCGGCGCCCGGCCCGGCGGGCCACCGCGGCGCTGATGCGCCACCCGGGCGTGTCGCTGATCCTGGCCACCGGCGGGACGGCGCTGGTCAAGGCCGCCTACAGCTCCGGGACGCCGGCGATCGGGGTCGGCTCGGGCAACGCGCCGGCCTGGATCTGCGCCGATGCCGACGTCGAGGCGGCCGCCCGGATGGTGGTGGCGGGCAAGGCCTTTGATCACGGCATCATCTGCGGCTCGGAGAACAACCTGGTGGTGGACCGGTCGGTGCGCGATCCGTTCGTCGCGGCGCTGCGGCGGGCCGGGGCGGCGGTACTGGGCGCCGCGGACGGCGGCCGGCTGGCGCGGGCCGTGTTCGATGACCGGGACGGGCGGCTGCGCCGCGGCGTGCTCGGGCAGGCGGCCACGTCCATCGCCGCCGCCGCGGGGGTAGAGGTCCCGGCCGGCACCCGCCTGCTGGTCGTCCCCGTGCCCCGCCGGGCCGTGTCGGGCCCGTACGGCAGGGAAAAGCTGGCCCCGCTGCTGTCCCTGTTCACCGCCGAGGGCGAGGACGACGGCCTCGGGCTGTGCCGGCAGATCCTCGGCAACGGCGGCGCCGGCCATACCGCGATCATCCACACCCGCAGCCGGCGGCTGCAGCTGGCCTTCGCCCGGGCGATGCCGGCCAGCCGGATCCTGGTCAACGGCCCCGGCGCGCACGGCTGCATCGGCCTCGGCAACGGGCTGATCCCGTCGCTCACGCTGGGCTGCGGCACCTACGGCCGCACCTCCACCACCGACAACGTGACCTACACCAACCTGGTCAACATCAAGCGGGCGGCGCATCCGCAAGCGGCCGTGTCGGCCAGGACCGGCTAGACCGTGCCGGCACGGCCGCCGGACCCGCACGAGAGGGATGCACCCGGTCCCGCCGGTAAGCTCCCCGGGGTCTCCATAGCCTCTCCAGGCCCGGGGCGAGCGTCTTTCCTGCCCTGACGCGCCAGCTGGTCCGGCCGCCCGCGGCGGGGATGCAGTGCCGGGCACGCCGGGCTTCGGGTCCGGGCCTGGCATGCCACGATGCCCGCTCCAAGAAGCGCGAGGCCAGCGCCGGACGGCTCTTCCCTCGCGGCCGAGACAGCCGTCCGCCGCCGCAGCCGCCGCCGGGCTCGCGCGTGTCAACCGTCAGCGCGCGTGGCGCGTCGGTAGGGGTGCAGCCAAGGTAAGCCCAGAACCCGCCATGGGTCTTGGGAGAGGCTGATTCCGGTCGGCCAGGGTAGGTCAGCCGGAAACCGGCGTTAGGTTGCAGACAGTGACTAATAGGCCCGGCCTGGCTTCCATATGCGGCCCCTGGCTGCTTACGGTGGGTGGGTGACGATGCCGTCCTCCGCGCTGGCGGATTCGGCTCTGTCTTCCCGGCACAACCTTGCGGCGGAGGTTACCGGGCTGATCGGCCGTGAGCGGGACATCGCCGACATCAAGCAGCTTGCAGGGCGGGCGCGGCTGCTCACCTTGACCGGTGTAGGAGGGATCGGCAAGACCCGTCTTGCCCTCCGTGTCGCCGCGGAGCTGCTGCCGGGCTTTGCTGACGGTGCCTGGCTCGTCGAGCTTGCGCCCGTGGCCGACTCGGGTCTTGTCCCCCGGGTCGTCGCCGCGGCCGTGGGGGTTCGCGATGTGGGGGAGCAGCCGCAGCTGGCGGGGCTGGTCACCGCGCTCGCCTCGCGGCGGCTGCTGCTCGTCCTGGACAATTGTGAGCACGTGATCGGAGCATGCGCGGGGCTGGTCGAGACGCTGCTTCGCACCTGCCCTGCTCTGCGGGTTCTGGCCACCAGCCGGGAGCCGGTGCGCGTTCCCGGCGAAGTGGTGTGGCGGGTGCGGCCGCTGGCGCTTCCGCCGGACCGGCTCCCGGATCCGGAGCGGATCTCACAGGTCGAATCAGTGGCGTTGTTCGTGGAGCGCGCCGGTGCCCGCCGGCCCGGCTTCGCCGTGGATGCGGGCAACGCGGATGCCGTGGCCGCGATCTGCAGGTGTCTTGGCGGCCTTCCCCTGGCCCTGGAACTGGCGGCCGCCCAGGTGGAAGCGCTGAGTCCGCAGCAGATCGCCGAGCGGCTTGACGGTGCTCTGGGTCTGCTTACGGGCGGGAACCGGGTGCTCCCGCGGCAGGAGACGTTGCGGGCTGCCCTGGGGTGGAGTCATGCCCTGCTGACCGACAGTGAGCGGCTGCTGTTCCGGCGGCTGGCGGTCTTTGCGGGTGCGTTCGCGGCCGGGGCGGCTGAGTGCGTGTGCGGCGGGCCGGGTGCGCCGCCGGGCGACGTGCTGTCCGTCCTGGTCAGCCTGGTCGGGAAATCGCTGGTTGAGCCCCGGCCAGGCGGGCCGCAGACGCGCTATGTTCTGCTCGAGCCGGTCCGCCAGTACGCGCGTGAGCAGCTCATGGCGGCCGGCGAGATGGTGACACTGGAACGCCGTCACGCCGGGTACTACACGGGGCTCGCGGAAACGCTGGAGCCGAGCGTGATGAGCGGTGAACGGGCGGTGAGCATGCAGCGGCTCGCCGCCGATCAGGACAACCTGCGCGCCGCACTGGCCTGGAGCCTTCGCGCGCCCGATCCGGGCGACGTCGTGGTGGGGCTGCGCCTGGCGGGGGCGCTCGGGTTTTTCTGGAATTTCCGGGGCGAGGCCACCGAGGGCCTGGACTGGCTCGAGGCCCTGCTGGCCCGCGGCCGGGATAGCGCGGCGGCGGTCCGCGCGAAGGCGCTGTACGCCGCCGCTGAACTGGGCTGGCTGGCCGGACGGGTCACCGGGGCGCGGGCCCGGGCCGAGGAAAGCGAGGCACTGTGGCGGGCCGTGGGTGACAAGCGGTGGCTGGCGTACACCCTGCAATCCCTGCCCATGACCGTCGGCCACCCACGCGCGCGCGAGTCGGCGGCAGAGAGCCTCCGCCTGTTCCAGGAGGTGGGTGACGCGTGGGGAGCTGCGATGGTGGTGGCTGCGCCCGATTTCCTCACGTCGTGGGCCGACGGCGACGCGGCGGCCAGGGAAGAGGTGCACCAAGAGCAAGCGCTGCTGCGCTGGCGCGAACTCGGGGACGCGTGGGGCACCGCGCAGACACTCAACATCCTGGGAGACCTCGCCCGGGCTAAGGACGACGACGCGGCTGCCACCGCCCGGTACTCCGAGGCGCTGGCCTTGCTGCGCCGCGAGGGCCTGGGCGGGACCGTGCCCAGCCTGCTGCACAACCTCGGCTACCTGTCCCTGCACCGCGGTGATACCGGCACGGCCCGGCATCTGTTCCGGGAGAGTCTCGCGCTGTTCCGCAATCAGGGGGACCGGCGCGGAACCGCGGACTGCATCACCGGTCTGGCCTGCGTCCTGGTGTCCATGGGGCAGCGGGCCCGCGCGGCACAGCTGTTCGGGCTGGCCGAGGCGCTGCGCGAACGGGCAGGCGCGACCATCTGGCCGGCCAACGCCGCCGACTACGAGCGCAGCCTCACCGCGCTGCGCAGCCAGCCGGACCAGGCCGGGCTGGACCAGGCGTGGGCGGAAGGACGGGCCTTGCCGGCGGACCGGACCATCGCGGGGCTGCTGGCCGGAGAATCCCCGGCCGTCCCCGGCCACCCTGGCCCGGATCCTGACGTCCACCTCGGCCTGACCAGGCGGGAGCGAGAGGTCGCCCTGCTGGTCGCCCAGGGGCTGACCAACCGCCAGATCGGCGCGCGGCTGTTCATCACCGAGGGCACGGCGCGGCTGCACGTCAAGCACATCTTGCACAAGCTCGGGTTCAGCTCGCGGGCACAGGTCGCCGCGTGGGCGGCCGGGCACCAGCTGACCGGCGCCCTGCCGGCCCGGTAAATCCCTGGTGCACATGGCGGCGCACGAAAAGTATCCCCCTGAAGCCGCGGATCTATCCCGTTCGGGGAATTGGCCCCCCCTCCGCGCCCGCCTACGTTGAGAGGCCGGACCGTCACCACAACGGAGGAGGCCATCATGGCCGCGAAGACAAGTCAGCTCCGGGTGCAGAGTTTCGACGTCCCGGACGAGGCAGTTCCGGTCGCCGCGGTGGCCCGCCTGGACATCATCCGTCTCGGCGAGGTCACCGCGAACCGGGTCACGTTCTTGCCGGGCTTTCGCCTGGCCGACCACATCCGGTCCATCACCGGGACGGATCTGTGCCCGATGCGCCACACGGGCTACGCGGTCTCGGGACGCGCCGGGTTGCGGATGGCCGATGGGACCGAACGCGAGCTAGGGGCTGGAGACGCATTCGACATCCCGCCGGACCATGACATGTGGACCATCGGCGATGAGCCGTACGTCGCCGTCTCCTTCGAGCAGCCAGAGACGCAGTGAGCACGGTCGGCGCCGGAAGCCCGCCGGGCTGCCTGTTGTCACGGTCATGTCCGGGGCTCATACACCAGCGACGGACCACGGTGCAAGCCGTCCAGACACGGCAGCACCAGAAGGGATGACACCATGAGCACGACATTTGCCGAACTCAAGGCCCGGCAGGCGGTGGTCTGGGGATCGGCTCCCTGGGAACGGCTGGCCGCGGACGCCGCCGGCATCCACGACGACCTGATCGCCCGGCTCGGGGTCACACCCGGCGAGCGGTGGCTGGACCTGGCCACCGGGACCGGGGCGATCGCGCTGCGCGCCGCCCGGCGGGGCGCGGTGGTCACCGGCCAGGACCTGGCACCCGGGCTCATCAGCACCGCGCGGCGGCTGGCCGCCGAGCAGGGCAGCAGCGTCGTGTTCGACGTCGGTGACTGCGAACAGCTGCCCTACCCCGACGCGTCGTTCGACGTGGTGTCCTCGGCTCAGGGCGCGGTGTTCGCGCCCGATCACCGCGCGGTCGCCCGGCAGCTGGCTCGCGTCAGCCGGCCCGGCGGGCGCATCGGGCTCACCACCTGGCGCCCGGGCGGCTCGATCGCTGAACAGCTGCAGCTGCTCGCGCGCTTCTCACCGCCACCGCCGCCCGGCGCCGGAGTGCCGCTGGACTGGGGCCGTCCCGCCTACGTGACCGGGCTGCTGGGCGACACCTTCGACCTGGAGTTCTTCGAAGGCCAGTCACCGCAGCGCGGCTCCTCACCCGAAGCGCTCTGGGATCTGTTCTCCACCTCAGCCGGGCCCATCAAGGCCGTAGCCGAATCACTCGACGCCGACGGCCTGCGCGAGCTGAAGGACGCCTGGATGGAGTACTTCGGCCGCTACACCACCAGCGACGGGTCTGTCGCTGCACCCCGCGAATACCTGATCATCCTCGGCACCAGAAGGCAGAACCAAGGGGCCGCGACGCCCGCCAGGTAATACCGGCCGCCCCGCAGGCGCCGGATCTGGCGCTTTGGCCCACGCCGCCTGGCAGGCAGCGGTAACACGCACAACGCCGCTGGCTAACCGCCTGGGACATAACCACCCATGCCACCCACAGCGCGGATCCCGGGCTACGCCACGGCCAGATAGCACCAGAGCTGGCAATTCTGTGCGCTAATGACCATTCGTTCACCAGCTGCGCGTAATAGATCTGCGGGCATTCGTCGCCCGCCAGCCAGCAGGGCCAATCACGCTCCGTGATAAGTCGTCGCGGAAGCGTCCTCTGGTAACCGCCGGACATGCCCGGATGGCGCCTGTACCGTAACGGCTGCGGATGTCGTCACGCTCCGCAGAGCCGGGCGGCAGGTCCGGGTAGCCCGTCACGAATGAGCGCTGCCGTTGATCATCGATCGGGCGACCAGGTCAACAGGCCGATGACATTGGTCAGGCGGCAGCCTCGGCTGCTGGTGCCGCGTCATCGGCGAGGGCGCGGTAGACCGAGGCGACGGAGGGGTGCTTGCCGGCGTTCTTCCCGGTCTTGATGACCAGCTTGGCGGCGATCTCCGGTACTGGCACGCCTTTGTCGTGCAGGGCGCGGGCGAAGATGATCATGTCCTGGTCGAGGACCTTGGGCCGTCCGCCGTGGTTGCCTTTGGCCGCGGCGGCGCGCTGGCCTTCGAGGGTTTTCTGCCGGATGTAGTCACGGTCCAGCTGGGCGGCGACGGCCAGGACGGCGAACAGCATGGACCCGAGCCCGTCCGGGTCGTAGATCCCGGTGAGCGGGCCGGTGAGCAGTTCCAGCCGGATGCCGTCGGCTTGCAGGGCAGCAGTGAGGGTCATCAGCTCGGCGGCGTTGCGGGCGAGCCGCTTGATCTCGTGGACGGTGAAGATGACGTCCTGGCCGGGGGCGGCCTGTTTGATGTCGCGGGCGAGCTGCAGGCCGGCTTCGAGCTCGGGGCGGATCTTGATGCGGGTGCTGATCTTCTCCGGGAAGATCCGCTTGCACCCGGCTGCTTCGAGCGCGGTGACCTGGCTGCCTAGTTCCTGCCCGGCGGTGGAGCAGCGGGCATAGCCGATCCGGATCGGCGTCACCTCGCCAGCCGGGCGGGCGGGCCCGCCGGGCACCGGGCCGGGCTGCCAGGGACGACCGGGCTTGCGGTCCTGCGGCACTGGGATCGAGAGTTCCTCGCGCAGCGCGGGGACAACGGTGAACCGGGCGGTGTGGTACCTGGCCGCGGTCTTGCCGCTGCGCGTGCGGCACGGGCTGCCGGCGGGCGCCTGGCACTGGGAGCAGTCGTGCCGCTCGATGACCGCGGTGGCCTCAGCAGGGGTCAGGTCCATGCCCTGATCCTCTCAGAACCCCCTGTCAGAATCCCGGAGTTGTGAGAGGAATTCTGCGAACCGGGACCGGGATGAACCGACATGATCAGAGTCCTTCCCCGGGCTCTCGCAAATGGTCATTTGTGCGACCGCGGTCGCGACGGTCCTGGCACCGCGATGGGGCCTCCCCGTAGTATCCAACGAAAAAACAACTACTTCATGAGTTTCCGCAGTTCAGTAGCTGTGCTGGTCGAGGTCGCCGGACTGGAGAGGCAGCGGTATAGACCGGGTGAGGTGCCATCTCCGTGCGGTACCCGCTACGCGCGTGCCGGGTCGATGTACTGGATAACGTGCGCCCTCGTGTCGTCCGACGCGAGGCGTTCCTGCAGGTCACGGACACCGGAACGACCGCTCTACAGGATAATGGTCTTTGATCCCGTCCCGGCGGCTTGGCACGGCACCGCGCTTGGGCGACCCAACCCACGTCCCCCCGGGGAGATCATCAGGGAAGCGTTGGATCCTCGCTGAATACTACAGGTGGGCCGTCAGGTCCCGCTGAGGGACGCCATTCCCGCGGATGGCCCAGGTCACAGTCATTCCCGCAAGACGGTCAGCGTCCTATCAGACCCGAATCCACGAGTAGGGCACCGGATGTTATCCACACCGGAGTAGATGATCTTGGGGTGAGATCTGGGGCGTGCGGGCAT
>Ga0335076_10007346_pt1 | contig 11085 bp, 8 predicted proteins | sample Lox_Sample_25_FD_206717 | JGI IMG/M metagenome (GOLD analysis project Ga0335076, IMG submission 206717) | Soil microbial communities from Loxahatchee National Wildlife Refuge, Florida, United States - Lox_Sample_2.5 | ecosystem: Environmental > Terrestrial > Soil > Wetlands | place: USA: Florida... | reverse complement strand
TCTTTCGACATGTCAATTGGCTTCATCTTCGCCGGCGTCCCCGTGTATGTCACCTTCCCCGTAATGGTTCCGCCCGCTGGATTCGGGCCGGCGGTGGCCAGCGCGCACGCCGCCAACATCGCCGCTCCCGCAATAACCACTTGCTTCATTTGCATTCCCTGACCCTCCTGAAAAGTTGATTCGATTGTTTACGGTTTGAATCCCGAGCCGGTGGCCGTCTCCTTCACCTGCTTGGCGGCGACGATCGCCTTTCCTTCGGGCGTGCTCTCCCAAAGGGTCAACTCCGGGCTCGGATTGTTGTATTGCAGCGTGCGCAGGTAATGAACGAGATCCCACGCGTCTTCCGGCTTCACCACGTCCGCGAACGACGGCATCGGCGTCCCGTCCACGCCACTCATGAAGATTTTGTAGAGGTCCTGATTCGTGCTTCCGCACTTGGACCGGTTGTCGGAAGTGAAGTTATAGGGCCGGATCGGCTGGTCATTGCTGTCGGTCAACGTCGAGGCCGATGGTCCGTCCCCTCGTCCTTCTTGTCCATGGCACTTCCAGCATTCCAGCTTCTGGAAGAGCTCTCCCCCGTGCTTGATGCTCTCGATGGTCAGCTTCGGCTCCGCGGGCACCGGTATCGGCGTCCCGGGCTTTTCCGTCACCCAGCGAGGAGAAAAGGTTTTGATGAACGCCACCAGGTTGGCGCGTTCCTGGGCCGTCAGCGCCAGCCAGCTCGGCATGTTTGTGAAATTGAAGCCTCTCCGAATCGAATTGTAGAGGTCTTCGTCGGTTGGCAAGGTACCGGTCGGCGTCGAGCGGCATTTGAACACCGCCGCCACGAAGTTGCGGGGTTGCGGTGTCACCCACGGAGCATTCTCTCCGTTGCCGTCTCCATGCGGACCGTGGCATCCCCAGCAATAGCGGAAGTACAGTTGCCGCCCCGCATCGGAATTCCCGGTCAAATTCCCGATGTGCGATTCCATGTGGCTGGCGGGTTTTGCCGCAGGCGCCTGATCTCCCTGACCGAAGGCCGCGAGCGGAAGAACGAGAGCGGAGGCAACGGACAAGCAAAACTTCAATGATGAAATGTTTCGCATGGTCATCACTCTCCTTTAGAAGGCAAAATCGATGCCGAAGAACAAGCTGCTGCTGGTCAGATCAATCGGCAGGCCTGTCACCGGCGAAATCTGAACCTTGCGGTTCCAGACGATGGAGTATTCGTTGTGGAAGGCGAAGCCCGCCCGGGTATTGATGAACGGGTAGTAGCGGAAACCGAACGTCAGCGCGTCCACGTTGCCCAAGTCACCAGGGTTCGGAGTATAGGTGTCGGTGGCGGCGCCTCCTAGCGTCTGCTGCCTCATGCGAATCAACTCATACCGGTTGATCAGGATAAGTTGCGGGCTCCACGCGTAATTGGTCTCGATCAGAGCGCCATTCCACGAAGGGGCATGCGCACCTTCTGGCAAACCGGCCGTGCCCAGATTCGAGGGTGTCCCCGTCGCCAGGAAAACGTTGTCGTGGCCATAGAAATACATGGTGGTCACGTCCAGCTTGCGGAAGGTCCACATGCCGAGGAAGCCGGCGCGATAGTACGGCTCGTTTCCGATTCCCGTTCCAAAGATCGGGGCCCCGTCTTGCGAATACTCCGGATACGTGGGCGCTTGGCCGAAGTAGGCGAATCCACCCACGCGTTGCAGGCCCAGGCTTCCCAACTCAAACCCCTGGCTTGCCGTGATGAATCCTTCATACCCGCGTCCCGCGTAGCTGAGGATGCCCGATTGGAAGTCCGGATTTCCATCCGTCCCTTGCAGCAATGCTGCCGAGACGCGCGTGCGGTCATTCGCCGAATGTCCCAACCACTCGATGCCCAGCTGGTTGTCCCCGATGCCAAACACATAAGAGGGTTCAGCCTGCCCGGGCGCGAGCCATGGCTGAAAGTGGTAGTTTTGGTAAAAGCCGCCGTTATTGGACAGCGTCAGGATTCGCTTTTCCGAGAGCAGGTTATCAAGCTCGAATTTTCCGACCTTGATGTTGATCCAGCTCGATCCGAACACGTTATCGAATCGCACGTTCGCAGATTCGAAGTGAAAGGCCCCCGTTTCGTCCGACGATGGCACCAGCAGGAAGCTGAAGTTTTTCGCCAGCGTCCCGGCCGTGAGCATGTCCATGCCCGTGTAATCGAATCCTCGCGTGGTCACTGTCGTTACTGCAGAGCTCGGCCCATTCGGGCCGTCCACAATCGTATTTTCGTTGTGTTCCAAGTGCCAGTTTGGCGTGATGCGCAGCGCGATCGGCCAATATGCTGGGCTCTGGAATATGGGAGCGTCCCGGTCATTCCCCAATTGATACCCGTTGTCCTTGAACTGCTGGCCGAACGGACTCAACTTCGGCCACGCTTCATGGCAGGATGAACACGGCATTCCGTACTTTCGGGCAAAGGCTGGAATGGCACTGGCTGAACTGCACGCAAACAGCAGCACTACGAGAAGCATTGCACTAGCAGTTAGAGTCGTCCCAAGACGGAATCGGCTCCAATTCACCCCGTTACCCCTTACATCCATACCGCCTCCTCATAAACGTTGGCGTACTACGGAGCAGACAACGCGCTGATTTAGCGTCTAATTGGGTGTAGGGAAAGTGGCACGAGTGGTTTCAAACAGGATGCGTCACCCGCTATCCCCCTAGCCGGTGACCGCCCTCTGCTTGATGCGCTCCACACTAACCACCGGAATCTTTCGCACGAACTCTCCGTCAAAAGGGTCGTGCGCGATTTCCAGTCCCTGAACCGGGATGGATGCTACTCCCTCTTTTAAAACGAATGCAAGAGTTTTCTTTCATTCATCCAAAAAAGTGTTTTATCTTCGGTCATAGTACTGTCGCTTCGTACTTCTCAACTCGATTGCTTCGCGCGCGGATTTGACAGAGACGCCCCGCCGGAGTTAACACATGTACTTCACGATGTCCGAATCCATGTCCGCGCGGCGCAAATACATTTTGGTTCGAGGGCGATTGCTTCGGTTCTGGTTCGGTGTGGTCTCCGTCGCCTTCCTCTCCCTTCTCCCCGCTTCGGTTTCCGGCAAAGACACGATTACCACTCCAGGCATCGTTCGCGAATTCACCGCTTCTCTGGACGAAACTCGCCAGGCCGTCCTCGCCGTCGTTCATGACCAGATCATCCACGGCACGCTTATCTTCGACAAGACCCCGGTGCTCACCGGAGCTGAAGCCGTCGCATCGACTCCCTTATTCGATCCCTGGACCGGCCCCGGTGACGCCTACTACAAGATCCGCAAGGACGCCATTGCCCCGCGCCACTTCGTGAATTCCGGCGATCAGGGCACCATCGCTGTCCGCTACGTCATCATCCCCGTGGACGCCAATCGCACGCGCGTGCGCGTGGATGCCATCTATGTGGAGAACTCTCACCGCTTCCCCCATGCCTCCGATGGCACGGTCGAAAAAAGCGAACTCACCCAGATCAAAGATCAGCTCGAAGCCCAACAAGAGGCGGCCATGGAAGCTGCCGATGCCCGCCGTCGCGAATTGAGCACAGAACTCGTCCGCCAGAGCTTCCTCCGCCAGCAGCAGGACGAAACTTCCCGCCTGAGTTCCGCGCAAGCCAACGAAAAGGATCTTCAGGACAAGGTCGACTCGCTGCATCACGAGTTGGAGCGTCAAGTGAAAGCTCCCGGCGCCGATCTCAAGGCCGCGCCTTTTCGTTCGGCCGCGACGGTTCGCGAACTCCCCGCCAAGGCCAGCATCCTGGTCCTTATCGTGACGCCCCATTGGCTCGGCATCGAAACTCCCGACGGCCAGCGCGGGTGGCTTCCCACCGAACAACTGGAGCAATTGCCTTGAGGTGTCGCCTCTCTCCATCGATTCTGCTGGTCGTGCCGGCTCTGCTCCTCGCGGCAACGCGAGTTTCCCCTCAGGCCATGCCCTATGCCCGCAACTTCTCGCAATCCCGCGTCCAAGTCGAACAGGCGCTGAAGGATTTGCAGGGCTATTCGGGCCAGAAGCTTCCCGTCCTCGATGGTTTTGTCGCCACGGGGGACAAGCCGCTCGACCGCTACGAGCGCGGCTTCTACCAGTTCTCCATCGACCTGCTTCCTGGCGACAAAGGCGGCACTATCGTTCGTCTCACCGCCAAAATCACCGCCTGGTACGCCGATCGCGACGTCTCCAAATCCGGCTATCAGGTTCTCCCGTCCAACGGGAGGCTTGAACTTGATTTCCTAGATCGGCTTGAAGAAAAGCTTGCCGGTAAACGTGTGGCTGTTTCCATCTCGAATGCTCCGAGTATGCCCGCGCCACAACAGGGGCTCGATCTTTCCGCCGCGCGGGGCGCCGCCACCATGGCCGCCCCTCTTTCTAAGCCCAACCAGCCTCCCGATGAAGTCGCCACCCTTCGCAATCAACGCGTCGCCGCGGAAAAGCGCGTGCAACAACTCAGCGCCGAACTCAAGAATCTTCTGGATATCCAGCAGTCCCAGGGGCATCCGCAAAACCTCGTCGTCGTTAAGAAATCCGGCACGCCCGTTTACGCTCGGGCGGCCGAAAACTCCCGCTTGCTCTTCCAGGCCTCCGCCAACGACGAATTCGAGTATCTCGACATGGACCGCGGTTGGATCCACGTCACCATCTCCGGCGATTCCCGCGGCTATCTCCAGGCGGATGCCGTCGAATTGCCCGAACGTATCGCCGCACAGTCCGAGTCGCCCGCCGCCTCGCTGCAAGCCAAATTCCCCGGCTTCCATTTGGAGCGCGAGGAAAGCAGCCTGTTCCCCGGGGTCTGGTCCTCTCTCAAGGGAAAACAGGTCAAGTTGTATACGGTGCAAATCGTCGGACAGAATGCAAAGGATACCGGCGCCGCCGCGCGCCTCAACTATTGCGTCGCACTTTTTGAAATTGCCGCTCGCGAGGCCGCTTCCGCGACTCCCTCACCCGACGGCGTCGTTGTCATCTTCGACGCCGCCGATGGCGGCCTCGCCGGCGCAACCCTGGCCGACATCCAGAAACTCACCGCCGGCTCCCTCAAGCGCGACGCGTTCTGGGCCCAAAGCTACCTCGACCCTCCCGAAGCCTTTCAACTCCCCGCAAAGTAGTCCTGGGCAGAAAATCGGGTCGGCCAAGTCTCGGCTTTTAATCTTGGAACGAGCTTCTCCGGGTCTCTTTCGGTCACTCCGCTATCTCTGCGGTAATTCCTTCTTCTCGACCCTCACTTCACGGCCCGCGTCGATTCCCTCACCACCAGCTCCGCCGGAATCTTCCTCTTCACCACTGGAATGTCTTTCTTCTGATCCAACGCCTTGATCGCTTCCAAAACCATTCCCGCGCTCAAATTTCCCATCGCTTCCATGGGCTGCCGCACCGTGGTCAGCGAGGGCACCGACAAACTCGCCTGCGCCACGTCGTCAAATCCAATCACCGAGCAATCTTCTGGCACGCGCAGGCCCTGTTTCTTCAAGGCGCGCAGCGCCCCTAGCGCGGTCACATCGTCATACGCCATCAGCGCCGTGAATTTCTCTCCTCGCCGCAGCAAATCCGTCGTCAGTTTCACGCCGGCCTCGAAACCCGAATTGGGATCCAGCGATTCCGGCAATTCCGTGATCCGGTCCGCCTTCAACTCCAACCCTGCTTTCTGCGCGAACGCCTTGATCCCTTTCCACCGTTGCCCGCTGCTCGAAAGCGCTTTCGGCCCGCGCAGAAACGCGATTTCCCGGTGCCCCAGCCGGTACAAATGCTCCAGCGCCGTGCTCGCCCCCGCTTCGTTGTCCACGGACACCGTGCTCAGCGCATCGTCCTCGAATCCCCGCCCCGCGATGATCACCGGCACCTGGCATTCCGTCAGCTCCGTCAGCAGCTTGATGTCCGCCACCAGCCAGTTCGCAACCACCACCAATCCTTCCACTCGTCGGTCCAGCAACATCTCCAGATAACTCTCAAACCGGTGCGCCTCGTTGTGCGCATCGGCCAGCAGCGAAAGATAACTCGCCTGGTACAACGCATTCTCCAGCCCGCGCAAGATTGGCGTGCAAAAAGGATCCGTAATGTCGAACACCATCACGCCCACGATATTCGACCTCTGGCTCCGTAGCGATCGCGCCAGCGGATTCGGCCGGTAGCCGAGGCGCTTCGCCGCCGTCTCGATCCGGGTCTTTGTGTCCGGGGGAATGTAGCGGGAAAGCGGCGCGCCATTCAGCACGATCGAGACCGTCGAAGCCGAATACCCGCTTTCGCGCGCAACGTCCCGTATCGTTACGACCACCGTTCGACCCATCGCCTCCGCCTCACTTTGGTGCCGGATAGTCGTAACGCAAATTCGCCGGCATGCGATCCGATCGTGACCTCGTGTTGTAGCCCAGTTCGTAGTTCAGATGCTCGTCGTCGAGCGAATACTCTTTCCCCTCCGCATAGGGATACGCCACCAGCCCGTGTTTCGGCAGCGGTTCCACCGTAAAGGCGTAAGCCGCATAGAAATCCAGGTCTTTCTCGAATCCATTCGCATAAAAGAAGTAATCCCGCACCCAACCCGCCGGTAGTTTTTCGAGCCCGCCCGGATCAAATTCCAATTTCACGCCCTCGCCGGATCCAAACACCGTGAATTTGTCGTCCGCCGCATTCAGCAGATTCCTCACGTCGCCGTACCGTGTGTAGTTCCCCGCCGCATGCGCGTAAGGTCCGGTCAGGCTTCGCCGCGAATACGAATACATCGTATCGCTCGCCGGATTCAGTCGAATTTCCTTGGGATAACCTAGATACGCCAGCGACGCGCTTGCCAGCGGCACTTCTTCCACTTTAATCCCGTCCATTGGCGGCGTCTGGTCAATTCGCACCGCATCCCAATAAATTTTCAAATTCGAAACGATCCGGATCCGTCGCGTTCCCGCCGGAATTTTCCCGGTCAGGTCCGCCACCATCGTTCGCTCGAGTCCTGCGGGGAATCCCATGTCGTCCACCACGCGAACCCACTTCCCTTGCGCGTCCTGCGCCTCCACATAGGGTGCAATCACCTTGATCCCCGCCTGGTCCGCCGCATACATCGAAGTCGCCGTGAAATAATCGGTGTAGCCGTCCATCAGCAGTCGCAGCGGCATCTGCGCGTCCCACGCGCCCAAATCCAATTCCATCCAGTGCAATTTCGCGAATCCCGCGAACGGCAACTCTTCAAATCCGGTTACATATTTGCGATCGCGCTTCGCAAGCAGCGCCAAAATATCGCGCCCCTGGTCGTCCCACGCTCCGGCCGGCACCCGCGCATCTTTCGTCGCAATCACGCGAAACTCCGGAAACGGCGGCACGCTCGCGAACCGCTCGTTCGGATTCACTTCCACGTTCGCCGGATGATCCACCGCCACCAATCGCACCTGATCCAGATAAACCGTCTCCTCCATCGGTTCCATGAATCGGAAACTCAGTTTGCCGTCCTTCTCGCGTGCGCTCTTCGCCGGGACTTTCAAATATTCATCCGGGTCCGGCACGTCGCGCTCTCCCGGAGCTACCCAGTGCCCCACCACTCCCGGCCCAATCATGTCCGCGATAAACTCGTACTCGTGTCCATTCCAGGAAAACAGTACCGGACACGAACTACCCCTCCGGTCCAGCTCCGCGATCGTCTGCATCTTCTCTGCCGCCAGATTCACCTCGTCCTGTGGCACCCCCGTCGGCCACAACAGCCGCACCACATCCGCCGATTTCTCTTTCCCCAGTCCCACAAGCAACGCGGATTCGTTTTGCCCTAGATATCCCGAAGCTCCTGCAATCTCCCATTTCTGATAAAGCCCACCCGCATATAACTCCAGCTTCGTCCCAATGCCGTTTTTGTTGTCGTTCAGCGCCTTCAGGTCAATCCGCATCCAGTGATTCTGATTCGCGCCCACATTCGAAAGCACCAGCGTCTCGCCATTTTCTTGCGTGACGATCAAATCCGGGCTGCCATCATTTTTCAGGTCCGCCACCACCAGCGAACGCGGCTCTTTCAACTTCAATTCGTCCAACTTCACGCTCTTCGTTACGTCCGCCCAGCCCGCCTCGCCCAGATTCCGCAGCACGCGAATTTCTCCGCCGCTCGCTCCCTCTCCCACCGCGGCCAGATCCAGCCACCCATCGTTGTCGTAATCCAGCCACGCAATGCCCCATCCCCGCTTCCAACCCAAATCCGGCAGCGTCACCCGCTCCAGCCGCTTCCCCTCTACATTCCTCCACAGCGAAATCCCCGGCGCTCCCGCGTGCGTGAACGCCACATCCATCCACCCGTCTTTATTGAAATCGAACGCCACCACGCCCACCGCCGGCGGCAAATTCTCTTTCGCAAAATCAATCGCCGGCAATTTCGTGAATTTCCCCTCGCGCGGATTCAAATAAACCCCCGCGCCCTCCGCCCCGCCCGCAATCACGAAATCAACCGCTCGGTCATTATTGAAATCCGTGCTCACCGCCCCGCCGCCCGTGCCTGCCATCCCCAATCCGGTTTCTTCCGAAACGTCCGTAAACGTCGAATTCCCGTTGTTTCTCCACATCACATTTCGCGCGGTTTTCCCGTCCCCGGTGACATACAAATCCAAATCCCCGTCATGGTCATAATCCACAAACGTCAGAGCGACGCACCCCTTCTCCCGCCGGATCCCCACCTTCTGCGTAACGTCCGCAAACTTCCCATCGCCCTCGTTGTGAAACAATCTCACGCCATCGGCTTCGCACACCGCCAAATCCGTCTTCCCGTCGCTATCAAAATCTCCCGCCGCGCATCCGAATCCAGAACCCACGCTTCCAAGGCCAGCCTTCCCTGTCGACTCCTCAAATCGGCCGCCAACATTCCGCAATAGGCGACTCTTTCCGCTGCCTGTTCCCACCAAAAACAAATCCGCTCTCCCATCTCCATCAAAATCCAGAAAGCACGCTCCGCTGCTTGCCATCCCCGCTTTCTTATCCGCCCCAGTCACCCATTTCGCCAACTCCCGTACGTCATACCGCACCGGAAGCTCCGCCGGGACCCGCGTCTCCGCCCCACGCACATATTCCGCCAGCGAAAACTTCCCCTGATCCCCGTAACTCGCGCCAAAGGGTATCCCCAAGTGCGCCGAGGTAATCTGCTGAAACCGCTTCATCCCCTCCCGCGCCGCTTCCAGATCGCCCTTCCGCTGATACGCGCGCGCCAATCCGAACTGCGCTGAAGCGTGATACGGCGCCAGCTTCAGCGCATTCTGAAACGCTGGAATCGCCTCGTCATACTTCTGCAGTTGTGAGTTCAGGAACCCTTCGAAATAAAACGCGTCCGGCTCTTCTGGCGCAATCGTCTCCACATGCTGGAAAGCCGCGATGGCCTTCGCCGGTTCGCCCGCGTCTTTGTACGCGATTCCCAGGTTGTACCAGGCGTACGGATCTCCGGGCAGCTTTGCCGAAGCCGCTTCCAGCGCCGCCTTCGCCGGCTCAATCTTCTGCTGCGCCAGCAGCGCAATCCCCAGATTCACCTGTGCCTGCGCAAACTCCGGATCCGCTTCCAACGCCCGCTCAAAATACTTCTGCGCTTCCGCCGACTTCTGCTGGTTCATATATGCCACACCCAGCGTATTCAGCCGCAATGCCTCCGCCGATGCCGTCGCACTGGCCGCCCCAACAGATTTCGCCGTTACCGCCGCTGTTGGACTCGCCCACAAGTGCAACGCACGGGAACACGCGCCAACTGCCAAAAGGATTGCGACAATACTTGCGGCGATCGCTTGTCTTCCCACCGTTAGTCTGATTCTGATCAAGGAGAGTTCTTCCAGGACGCGGGCTGGCCACAAAGAGGACCAGCCCTTGACGATTCTGTTGGGTACCCGAAGTATCGTCAACCGTTTTTCTAGCGCCTACTTCGCGCATTCCTGTCCTGCATCGGAACCACAGGCAGCACTCGCAGCTAGTCGGCGCCGCTCATGGCACGTACGCCGTCTCCAGCAGCGTTTCTCGCGAAGTGGCCTGCAGCGCTTTCGCGTGTTGCGCGGCCCATTCCATCTGCTCCGGCCGGAGTTCCGCCCGCAACTCGGGCAGGTACTCGTCTCCCCGGTGATCCCCAGCCAGCGAAGCCGCCAATATCCACTGGTAGGCCGCGGCCGCATCTTTCGGGACGCCTCGCCCGGTCATAAACAGAAATCCCAGCTTGATGCGTGCCGCCGCTTGACCTTGCTCCGCCGCCTTCTGAAACCACGTCGCGGCCAGCGAGTCACTCTGCGGAACCCCGATCCCGCGCAAATAGCAATCCGCCAGATTGTTCTCCCCCAGCGCATAGCCGGCCTCCGCCGCTCTCCGGTACCACTCGACCCCTGCGGCCTGGTTCCCCGCTATGCCCAAACCATTCTCGGTCATGTACCCGAGGTTCACCATTGCACCGGTTTCGCCATGTTCGCCCGCAAAGCGAAAGTCCTTCAGCGCCTCCTCGTAGTTCTGCGGCACCCCGCTTCCATTCAAATACAGTATCCCGAGGTTCGTATAAGCCAGGGGCAAACCCTGCCGCGCCGCCTCCTTCAGCCAATACAATGCCGTTCCGTAATTTTGCGATATTCCACCCCATCCGTTGATATAGAACACGGCGAGGTTCACCTGAGCCGCTGCATTCCCTCGTGCCGCCTCCCGCTCGAAAACCTTACGTGCATTTTCCAGGTTCTTTCCGCGCCCCAGCGTCAATAAAGTTTCCGTCGCAACTAGACTTGCTTTGTCGTCCCTAAGTTCCGCCTCCAGCCGGTTTTGTGCCTGTACGAACCTAGGTGCCAGCAGCAATATGCCCGCCAATGCCAGCAATGAACTTCCACCTTTCCAACTCCTTGGAAAATTGCGCTTCATGACCGCCTCCTCTCGAAGGATCCGTTGAACTCGCTTTGCCTTCGCCAACAGGGAAACGGTCTGACGACGCTACCTCCATGCCTGTCTCGTCGGTTTCCAGTCAAATTTTGGTCATCGGCCAAGAGTTTGATTCTTCAAAATTTGCGCTCCTTGAGGGAACAATTTGCGGGAACCCTGCGTCTACCCAACTGATACAATCGGCTCCTGGATGACAGACCTCATTCCACGTCGCTTGCGATTCGGTCCCTTTGAAGCGGACCTGGCCACCCGTGAACTCTG
>Ga0335076_10007345_pt1 | contig 11086 bp, 22 predicted proteins | sample Lox_Sample_25_FD_206717 | JGI IMG/M metagenome (GOLD analysis project Ga0335076, IMG submission 206717) | Soil microbial communities from Loxahatchee National Wildlife Refuge, Florida, United States - Lox_Sample_2.5 | ecosystem: Environmental > Terrestrial > Soil > Wetlands | place: USA... | reverse complement strand
AGCCGTACCGCCAGAAGGGCACCGGCCAGGCCCGCCAGGGCAGCCTGCGCTCGCCGCAGTTCCGCGGCGGCGCGCGCATCTTCGGCCCGGTGGTGCGCGACCACGGCTACGACCTGCCCAAGAAGGTACGCAAGCTCGGGCTCAAGACCGCGCTGTCGGCCAAGCAGGCCGAGGGCAAGCTGGTCGTGCTCGACAGCCTCGGCCAGGCCACCAAGGCCAAAGAGCTGGCGCAGGCGCTCGACAAGCTCGGCTGGACCTCGGTCCTCATGATCGACGGGCCGGAGATCCAGGACGGCGTGCGCCGCGCCGCCGCCAACCTGAAGGGCGTCGACCTGCTGCCCCAGCAGGGCGCCAACGTCTACGACATCCTGCGCCGCGACGTGCTCGTGCTCACCCGGGCCGCGGTCGAGCATCTGGAGGCTCGCCTGAAATGAGCGCCCCCGCGAAGAAGGTCACCCTGACCAAGCAGCGGATGTACGACATCATCCTGGCGCCGGTCATCACCGAGAAGGCGACGCGCACCTCGGAGCACAACCAGGTCGTGTTCCGGGTCGCGCTCGACGCCACCAAGCCCGAGATCAAGGCGGCGATCGAGGGCGTGTTCGGCGTCACCGTGAAGGCGGTCAACACTGTGCGGGTCAAGGGCAAGAAGAAGATGTTCAAGGGCCGGCCGGGCCGGCGCTCGGACTACAAGAAGGCGATGGTCACCCTGGCAGCCGGCCAGTCGATCGACGTGACCACGGGGATCTGATCATGGCGCTGAGAAGCTACAAACCCGTCACCCCGTCGCTGCGCGAGCTCGTGCTGGTCGACCACGCCGAGCTCTGGAAGGGCAAGCCCGTCAAGGCGCTGACCGAGGGCAAGCGCGGCACCGGCGGGCGCAACAACCACGGCCGTATCACCATGTGGCAGCGCGGCGGCGGCCACAAGCAGCGCTACCGCACGATCGACTTCAAGCGCCGCAAGTTCGACGTCGTCGCGACGGTCGAGCGGCTCGAGTACGACCCCAACCGCACCGCCTTCATCGCGCTCATCAAGTATGACGACGGCGAGCTCGCCTACATCCTGGCACCCCAGCGCCTCAAGGCCGGCGACAAGGTGGTGGCGGGCGAGCGCACCGACGTGAAGCCCGGCAACGCGATGCCGATCAAGAACATCCCGATCGGCACCATCGTGCACAATGTCGAGCTGAAGCCCGGCAAGGGCGGCCAGATCGCGCGCGCCGCCGGCACCTACGTCCAGCTGGTCGGCCGCGACCAGGGTTACGCGCAGCTGCGCCTGGGCTCGGGCGAGGTCCGCATCGTGCGCGGCGAGTGCATGGCCACGATCGGCGCGGTGTCGAACCCCGACCAGCAGAACATCAACTTCGGCAAGGCCGGCCGCATGCGCTGGCTCGGCAAGCGCCCGTCGGTCCGCGGCGTCGCGATGAACCCGATCGACCACCCGCACGGCGGCGGCGAGGGCCGCACCTCGGGCGGCCGCCATCCGGTCACGCCGTGGGGCAAGGGCACCAAGGGCAACAAGACGCGCAACAACAAGAAGACGGACGGCATGATCGTACGCCGTCGTCACGCGAAGTAAGGAGCACGCTCGTGGCGCGTTCGACTTGGAAGGGTCCGTTCGTCGACGGCTATCTGCTGAAGAAGGCGGAGAAGTCGCGCGCGTCCGGCCGCAACGAGATCATCAAGATCTGGGCGCGGCGCTCGACCATCCTGCCGCAGTTCGTCGGCCTGACCTTCGGCGTCTACAACGGCCAGAAGTTCATCCCGGTGCTGGTGACCGAGAACATGATCGGGCACAAGTTCGGCGAGTTCTCGCCGACCCGCACGTTCTACGGCCACGCCTCGGACAAGAAGGCGAAGAGGAAGTAGGCGATGGGCAAGAAATCCGCTCCCCGGCGGCTCGCCGAGACCGAGGCCCAGGCGGTGCTGAGCAACCTGCGCGTCAGCCCGCGCAAGCTCAACCTGGTCGCCCAGCTGATCCGCGGCAAGAAGGCCTCGGCGGCGCTCGCCGAGCTCACCTTCAACAAGCGGCGCATCGCCAAGGACGTCAAGAAGGCGCTGCAATCGGCGATCGCGAACGCCGAGAACAACCACCAGCTCGACGTCGACCGGCTCTACGTCAAGGAGGCCACGGTCGGCCACAGCTTCGCGCTCAAGCGCTTCCACGCGCGCGCCCGCGGGCGCGGCGCCCGCATCGAAAAGCCGTTCGCGCACCTCACCGTCGTGGTGCGCGAGCGCGAGGAGACTGCCTGATGGGTCAGAAGGTCAATCCGATCGGGCTTCGGCTCGGCATCAACCGGACGTGGGATTCGCGGTGGTTCGCCAGCCGCGACTACGCCACGCTGCTGCACGAGGATCTGCAGCTGCGCAAGTTCCTGATGGACCGCCTGTCGCAGGCCGGGATCAGCCGGGTCGTCATCGAGCGGCCGGCCAAGAAGGCGCGCATCACCATCCACACCGCGCGCCCCGGCGTCGTAATCGGCAAGAAGGGCGCCGACATCGAGAAGCTGCGCGCCGAGCTCGGCAAGACCACGGGCGGCGAGGTCAACCTCAACATCGTCGAGATCCGCAAGCCCGAGATCGATGCCAAGCTGGTCGCCGAGGCGATCGCCCAGCAGCTCGAGCGCCGCGTCGCGTTCCGCCGCGCCATGAAGCGCGCCGTGCAGTCGGCGATGCGCCTGGGCGCCCAGGGCATCCGGATCAATTGCTCGGGCCGCCTGGGCGGCGCCGAGATCGCGCGGCTCGAGTGGTACCGCGAGGGCCGCGTGCCGCTGCACACGCTGCGCGCCGACGTCGATTTCGGCACGGCGACCGCCAAGACGACCTACGGCACCTGCGGCGTCAAGGTGTGGGTGTTCAAGGGCGAGGTCATGGCGCACGACCCGATGGCGCAGGACAAGCGCGCCGCCGAGCAGCAGCCGACCCGCTGAGCGGATAGAGGAAAGTTTCGCACCATGCTGCAACCCGCGCGCACCAAGTACCGCAAGGCGCACAAGGGCCGCGTCCACGGCCAGGCCAAGGGCGGCACGACGCTCAATTTCGGCGCCTACGGCCTCAAGGCGGTCGAGCCCGGGCGCATCACCGCGCGCCAGATCGAGGCGGCGCGGCGCGCCATGACGCGCCACATCAAGCGCCTGGGCCGCGTCTGGGTGCGCGTGTTCCCCGACGTGCCGGTGTCGACCAAGCCCGCCGAGGTCCGCATGGGCTCCGGCAAGGGCACCCCGGAATACTGGATCTGCCGCATCAAGCCGGGCCGCATCATGTTCGAGGTCGACGGCGTGCCGAAGCAGCTGGCCAGCGAGGCGTTCGCGCTGGCGGCGGCCAAGCTGCCGATCTCGACGCGCTTCGTGCAGCGCATCGGCGAGGGGAGCTGAGCCATGAAGGCCGGTGACGTGCGCCTGAAGACCAACGACGAGCTGAAGGACCAGCTCGAGACGCTCAAGAAGGAGCAGTTCAACCTGCGCTTCCAGCGGGCCAGCGGCCAGCTGGAGAACACCGCGCGGGTGCGCGTGGTGCGCCGCGACATCGCGCGCATCAAGACCATTCTGGCCCAGAAGGCCGCGGCGAAGTAGCGCCGGCCGAGGAGCAAGCAAGATGCCGAGGCGAGTCATGTGGGGCACGGTGGTGAGCGACAAATGCGACAAGACCGTCACGGTCTTGGTCGAGCGTCGCGTCATGCACCCGGTCTACAAGAAGTTCATCACGCGCTCGAAGAAGTACGCGGCGCACGACGAGACCAACAAGTTCAAGATCGGCGACCGGGTGCGCATCCGCGAGACCCGCCCGCTGTCGAAGACCAAGTGCTGGGAAGTCGTGACCGACGAGACGGCCGCGGCCGCCGGCGCGGGAGCCTGACGTCATGATCCAGATGCAGACGAACCTGGACGTCGCCGACAATTCCGGTGCGCGCCGCGTCATGTGCATCAAGGTGCTCGGCGGCTCGAAGCGCAAGTACGCCTCGGTCGGCGACGTCATCGTCGTCTCGGTCAAGGAGGCGATCCCGCGCGGCCGCGTCAAGAAAGGCGACGTTCATCGCGCCGTGATCGTGCGCACCGCGACGCCGATCCGGCGGCCCGACGGGAGCCTGATCCGCTTCGACACCAACGCGGCGGTCCTGATCACCAAGCAGAACGAGCCGATCGGCAGCCGCATCTTCGGGCCGGTCACCCGCGAGCTGCGCTCGAAGAACTTCATGAAGATCATCTCGCTCGCGCCCGAGGTGCTGTGACGATGCCCCAGAAGTTCAAGATCAAGAAGGGCGACCAGGTGATCGTGGTCACCGGGCGCGACCGCGGCAAGACCGGCGAGGTGATCGAGGTCATGCCGCAGGAGGCGCGCCTCAAGGTGCGTGGCGTCAACGTGGTGAAGCGCCATACCAAGGCGTCCGCCAGCCAGCAGGGCGGCATCGTCGAGATGGAGGCGCCGATCCACATCTCGAACGTCGCGCACGTCGACCCGAAGGACAAGAAGGCGACCCGGGTCGGGTTCAAGTTCCTCGCCGACGGCCGCAAGGTGCGCTTCGCCAAGCGGTCCGGCGAAATTCTCGACGCTTGAGGCGGGCCATGGCGACCAGGCTGCAACAGCACTACGAAAAGACCGTCCGGCCCAAGCTGATGGCCGAGTTCAAGTACAAGAACTCGCTCGAGGCGCCGCGCATCGAGAAGATCGTGGTCAACATGGGTGTCGGCGAGGGCACGCAGGACGCCAAGAAGGTCGACGCCGCGCTGAACGACCTGGCCAAGATCACGGGCCAGCGCCCGGTCAAGACCAAGTCGACCAAGGCGATCGCGCAGTTCAAGCTGCGCGAGGGCATCCCGGTCGGCGTCAAGGTGACGCTGCGCAAGCACATCATGTACGAGTTCCTCGACCGGCTGATCAACATCGCCCTGCCGCGCGTGCGCGACTTCCGCGGGGTCAGCCCGAAGAGCTTCGACGGCCGGGGCAATTATGCGATCGGCCTGAAGGAGCAGATCGTGTTCCCCGAGATCGACTACGACCGCGTCGACACCGTGCGCGGCATGGACATCGTGATCGTCACCACAGCCCGGACGGACGACGAGGCGCGCGCGCTGCTGCGCGCCTTCGACATGCCGTTCTCCTCTTGAGCGAAACCGAGGGATCGACCCCTATGGCCAAGACGAGCTCCGTCGAGAAGAACAAGCGGCGCGCCAAGCTGGCGCAGCGCTACGCCGCCAAGCGCGCGCGCCTCAAGGCGATCGCCGACGACCAGAACGTGGACCAGGAGGAGCGCTTCGCGGCGCGCCTGAAGCTCGCCGAGCTGCCGCGCAACTCGTCGCCCACGCGCATCCGCAATCGTTGCGAGCTGACTGGGCGTCCGCGCGCCGTCTACCGCAAGTTCAAGCTGTCGCGCATCGCGCTGCGGGAGCTGGCATCGACCGGCCAGATCCCCGGCATGGTGAAGTCGAGCTGGTAAGTAGAGAGGACCGGCAACATGACGATGACCGATCCCCTCGGGGATATGCTGACCCGGATCCGCAACGCCCAGCGTGCGCGGATGTCGGTGGTGTCGAGCCCGGCGTCCAAGCTGCGCACCAACGTGCTCGAGGTGCTGCAGCGCGAGGGCTACATCCGCGGGTACAGCGAATCGCAGATGCGCGCGGGCATCAACGAGCTGCGCATCGAGCTGAAGTATCACGAGGGCGAGCCCGTGATCAAAGAGATCAAGCGCGTGTCGACCCCGGGCCGCCGCGTCTACTCGAAGATCAAGGACCTGCCGCGCGTCTACAACGGGCTGGGCATCGCGATCCTGTCGACGCCGCGCGGCGTCATGTCGGACAGCGAGGCCCGTGCCGCCAATGTCGGCGGCGAAGTCCTGTGCAGGGTGTTCTGATCATGTCGCGCATCGGCAAGCATCCCGTCGAGGTTCCCAAAGGCGTCACCGTCGCGCTGGCCGGCCGCACCGTCACGGCCAAGGGCAAGCTGGGCGAGCTCAAGCTCGACCTGTCGGACGAGGTCGATGCCAGCGTGGCGGACGGCAAGATCACCGTGACGCCGCGCTCGGACAGCAAGCAGTCGCGCACCATGTGGGGCACCACGCGGGCGCTGCTCAACAACATGGTCCAGGGCGTGGCGACCGGCTTCACGCGCCGACTCGAGATCAACGGCGTCGGCTATCGCGCCGCCGTGCAGGGCTCGGACCTGACCCTGCAGCTCGGCTACAGCCACGAGATCAAGTACAAGATCCCCAAAGGCATCTCGATCGTCGCCGAGAAGCCCACCACCCTGGTGGTGAGCGGCGCCGACCGCCAGCGGGTCGGCCAGGTCGCCGCGGAGATCCGCGGCTATCGCGGCCCCGAGCCCTACAAGGGCAAGGGCATCAAGTACGAGGAAGAGACCATCGTCCGCAAGGAAGGCAAGAAGAAGTAGGCGCCGCCATGTTGACATCCAACGAACTCTTCGAGCGCCGCCAGCGGCGCGTCCGCACCAAGCTGCGCAAGCACGCCTACGGGCGGCCGCGCCTGTCGGTGTTCCGCTCCAGCCAGCACATCTACGCCCAGGTGATCGACGATGCGCGCGGGGTCACGCTCGCGGCCGCGTCCACCATCGAGAAGGACCTGCGCGGCCAGCTCAAGACCGGCGCCAACATCGACGCCGCCAAGGCGGTCGGCAAGCTGATCGCCGAGCGCTGCAAGGCCGCCGGGGTCGAAGCGGTCGTGTTCGACCGCGGCGGCTACATGTTCCATGGCCGGGTCAAGGCCCTGGCCGACGCCGCCCGCGAAGGCGGGCTGGCGTTCTAGCGAGGATCGTTCATGGCACGAGAAGATCGTGGTCGCGACCGCCAGTCCCGGGAACGGGATCGCGAGGATTCCGATTTCGTCGAGAAGCTGGTCTCGATCAACCGCGTCGCCAAGGTCGTGAAGGGCGGCCGGCGCTTCGGCTTCGCCGCCCTGGTCGTGGTCGGCGACGGCAAGGGCCGGGTCGGCTTCGGCTCGGGCAAGGCGCGCGAGGTGCCCGAGGCGATCCGCAAGGCGACCGAGCAGGCCAAGCGCGGCATGGTGCGCGTGCCGCTGCGCGAGGGCCGCACGCTGCATCACGACATCCACGGCCACTACGGCGCCGGGCGCGTCGTGCTGCGCACCGCCCCGGTCGGCACCGGCATCATCGCCGGCGGCCCGATGCGCGCGGTGTTCGAGGCGCTCGGCGTGCAGGACGTGGTCGCCAAGTCGGTCGGCACGTCGAACCCGCACAACATGATCAAGGCGGCGTTCGCGGCGCTCACCGGCATGGTGTCGCCGCGCTCGGTCGCGGTGCGGCGCGGCCGCAAGGTCAGCGACATCCTCGGCCGGCGCGACGGCGAGGCCGCCGCGGCCGCCGCCGCGGCCAAGGAGTAGGCGCGATGGCGACCCGGAAGAAGGCCGCCGCGGGCGCCGCCAAGGCGACCGTGACGGTGACCCAGATCGGCAGCCCGATCGGGCGCCAGTCGGTCCAGCGCGAGACCCTCAAGGGGCTCGGGCTCAACAAGCGCCACCGCACCCGCGAGCTCGAGGACACGCCCGCGGTGCGCGGCATGATCAACAAGGTGCGGCACCTGTTGCGGGTCGAGGAACCGGCCTGAGCGGCCGAGGAGACTGTCAATGAAGCTGAACGAGATCCGCGACAATCCGGGGGCGCGGCGCGGCAAGAAGCGGCTCGGCCGCGGCATCGGCTCGGGCCTGGGCAAGACCTCGGGGCGCGGCGTCAAGGGCCAGAAGGCGCGCACCGGCGTGCGCATCAAGGGCTTCGAGGGCGGCCAGATGCCGCTGCACCGGCGCCTGCCCAAGCGCGGCTTTAAGAACCTGTTCCGCAAGCGCTTCCAGATCGTCAATCTCGGACGCATCCAGGCCGCCATCGATGCCGGCCGGCTCGATGCAAAGGCCGACATCACCGGCGCGGCGCTGCAGGCCGCGGGCCTCGTGCGTCACGGCGACCAGCCGATCCGGCTGCTCGGCAAGGGCGAGCTCAAGGCCAAGCTGACGATCGACGTCGCGGGCGCCTCGGCGTCGGCGGTGGCGGCGGTCGAACAGGCCGGCGGCAAAGTGGTATTGCCGCCACAACCGGCCGCGGCCGAGTAGCCGGGAGTAGGAGCGGCCGGGGCGCATCCCCACATCTGGTTCTTTGGGTCGGGACACCATGGCATCCGCCGCCGAACAACTCGCCGCCAACATCAACCTGGGCGCCTTCGCCAAGGCGACCGAGCTCAAGAAGCGGATCTGGTTCACGCTCGGCGCGCTGGTGGTCTATCGGCTCGGCACCTACATCCCGATGCCCGGCATCGACCCGCAGGTCCTGCAGGACATCTTCCACCAGAATGCCGGGGGCATCCTCGGCATGTTCGACATCCTGGCGGGCGGTGCGCTCCAGCGCATGACGATCTTCGCCCTCAACATCATGCCGTACATCTCGTCCTCGATCATCATCCAGCTCCTGACCGCGGTCAGCCCGCGGCTCGAGGCGCTCAAGAAGGAGGGCGAGGCCGGGCGCAAGGTGCTGAACCAGTACACCCGCTACGGCACCGTGCTGCTCGCCGCGGTGCAGGCCTACGGCATCGCGGTCGGGCTCGAGGGCGCGCACAGCCAGACCGGTGCGGCGGTGCTCGATCCCGGCATCTTCTTCCGCCTCACCACCGTGGTCACCCTGGTCGGCGGCACCGTGTTCCTGATGTGGCTGGGCGAGCAGATCACCGCGCGCGGCATCGGCAACGGCATCTCGCTGATCATCTTCTCCGGCATCGTCGCCGGCCTGCCGCACGCGCTGGTCGGCACGCTCGAACTCGGCCGCACCGGTGCGCTGTCGACCGGCGTGATCCTGTTCCTGCTCATCATGGTCATCGCGGTGGTCGGCTTCATCGTGTTCATGGAGCGCGCCCAGCGCCGCATCCTGGTCCAATACCCCAAGCGCCAGGTCGGCAACCGCATGTTCGGCGGCGACAGCTCGCACCTGCCCCTCAAGCTCAACACCTCGGGCGTCATCCCGCCGATCTTCGCCAGCTCGCTGCTGCTGCTGCCCGCCACGGTTGCCGGGTTCAGCGGCCAGTCGGCCGACCGGCCGGCCTGGCTGAGCTGGCTGGCCAACAACCTGGCCCATGGCCAGCCGCTCTACATGGCGCTCTATATCGGATTGATCGCCTTCTTCGCCTTCTTCTACACGGCGATCGTCTTCAATCCGGCCGAGACCGCCGACAATCTCAAGAAATATGGCGGGTTCATCCCCGGTATTCGACCGGGCAAGAACACGGCCGATTATCTCGATTACGTGCTGACCCGGCTCACCGCCATCGGCGCGATTTACCTGGCCGTGATCTGTGCCTTGCCGGAGCTGCTGATCTCCCAATACTCCGTGCCGTTTTACTTTGGCGGCACGAGCCTGCTGATCGTGGTTTCGGTGACCATGGACACGGTCGCCCAAATCCATTCACACTTGCTGGCCCACCAGTACGAAGGGTTGATCAAGAAAGCCAAGCTCCGCGGGAGGCGGGGATGAACATTATCCTGCTCGGCCCCCCTGGGGCCGGCAAGGGTACGCAAGCCAAGCGGTTACAGGACGCCTACGGAATCGTGCAGCTCTCGACCGGCGACATGTTGCGCGCCGAGGTGACCTCGGACAGCGCGCTCGGTCGTCAGGTCAAGGCGGTCATGGACGCCGGTCGCCTGGTCGCCGACGACATCTTGATTGCCCTGATCGATCATCGCATCGACCGTCCGGACTGCGCCAAGGGCTTCATCCTGGACGGTTTTCCGCGCACCGTCACGCAGGCCGAGGCGCTCGACACCATGCTGGCCAAGAAGCACCTCAAGCTCGACGCCGTGATCGCGATGGTGGTCGACGATGCGGCGCTGGTAACCCGCATCAGCGGCCGCTTCACCTGCGCGACCTGCGGCACCGGCTACCATGACCAGTTCAAGCCGACCAAGGTGCACGACGTGTGCGACGTGTGTGGCGGGCGCGACCTGACCCGGCGCACCGACGATAGCGCCTCGACCGTGGCGGCCCGCCTGAAGGCCTACCACGAGCTCACCAAGCCGCTACTACCATATTACCGCGCTCACGGGATCCTGCACGAGATCGACGGCATGGCGGACATCGCCGCGGTGGCGGCCCAGATCGATGCCGTGCTGATCAAGGCGGGGGCGCTGCCGAAGCGCGCCCGAAACTCGAAAAAAAGCGTTTCTTCCCGTTGACTTGGCGTCGGTCATGCATATAATGCGCCCCCTCAAGCCAGGGCCCGGCTGCAGGGTCTGGCGTGGCATGCCGATGCCTCTGGAAAACAAGGAGTTTTAGCGTGGCACGCATCGCAGGCGTGAATATCCCGACGCAAAAGCGCGTTGAGATAGGCCTCACCTACATCTTTGGCATCGGCCGCACCAAGGCGCGCGAGATCTGCGCCAAGGTCGGCATTCCCGATGCTCGCCGGGTCCACCAGCTGACCGACGACGAGATCTTGCGCATCCGCGAGCTGATCGATCGCGACTATCACGTCGAGGGCGATCTCCGGCGCGAGGTCGCGATGAACATCAAGCGCCTGATGGATCTCGGCTGCTACCGGGGCCTGCGCCACCGCAAGGGGCTGCCGGTCCGCGGCCAGCGCACCCACACCAACGCGCGCACCCGCAAGGGCAAGGCGAGACCGATCGCCGGCAAGAAGAAAGCGTCGTAGCGCGCCCCACACTCGGAAGGACAGTCGATGTCGAAACCTGCTGCAACGGCACGCGTCCGCCGCCGCGAGCGCAAGAACATCTCGTCGGGCGTCGCGCACGTGAACGCCTCGTTCAACAACACCATGATCACGATCACGGACGCCCAGGGCAACGTGATCGCCTGGTCGTCGTCGGGCTCCAAGGGCTTCAAGGGCAGCCGCAAATCGACGCCGTACGCCGCCCAGGTCGCCGCCGAGGATGCCGGCCGCAAGGCCCAGGAGCACGGCATGCGCACCCTCGAGATCGAGGTCAAGGGACCGGGCGCCGGCCGCGAGTCGGCGCTGCGCGCGCTCCAGGCGGTCGGCTTCGCGATCACGGCGATCCGCGACGTCACGCCGATCCCGCACAATGGCTGCCGGCCGCCCAAGCGTCGGCGCGTCTGATCTGAAT
>Ga0335076_10007342_pt1 | contig 11089 bp, 13 predicted proteins | sample Lox_Sample_25_FD_206717 | JGI IMG/M metagenome (GOLD analysis project Ga0335076, IMG submission 206717) | Soil microbial communities from Loxahatchee National Wildlife Refuge, Florida, United States - Lox_Sample_2.5 | ecosystem: Environmental > Terrestrial > Soil > Wetlands | place: USA... | reverse complement strand
AGCCGCCCCAGAAGAGCAGCCCGAGGACGGGGACAGGACCGAACGGCAGCAGGTGCTCCGGCAGCGGAGCAAACGCATACAGGGCCACCGTAGGCAATGAGCAGGCAGTGCCCCCGGCGATGTACATCCACCATTCACGCACGCCACGGCGGTCGAAGTAAATCACCAGCGGCACCCCGAACAGCAGCGTTGACGCGTAAGCCAGAACGAGCCCGATCGGCATGATCGAGGGCTCGGCCATGAACAGCGCCGGATAAAAGCCGGCGAGCAGCGGAGTGAGGGCGAACGCCGTCAGCAGCCGCCTACGATCCAGCGGCAACGCCTCTGGAGGGGGTGCTTCCTGCGGCAGCCCAGCAAGGGAACCCACCACAGCGGGCTCGGCTGTGCGGCTCAGGGGCTGTCTCGGGGCAGTGCGCGTCATGGGAACACGCTATATCTGCACGGTTGTTTGTACAACAAGCGGGGCGCAAGAATTTATCCCGGTTGAGGCACAAGTCCGCTTTTGCGTCCCCGTCCGGCGAACAGGACTCCTACAGCGCTTGCCAGGCACAGGCCGCCCGCGATCAGGAAAGCGTGATCGTAGCTGCCCTCGCGGGTACGGATCGCGCCGGCCAAGGCGGCCGCCACCGCGGCGCCGAGCTGGTGCGAGGCCACGATCCAACCAAAAACGAGACCCGTCTTCTCCACACCGAATGTCTGCCGGGCCAGCGCCACGGTCGGGGGCACCGTTGCGATCCAGTCGAGGCCGTAAAACACCGCGAAGATCGACAGTCCATGTCCTTCGGAGATGAAGCCGAACGGCAGGTACAACAGCGACAGCCCGCGCAGTCCGTAATAGGCGAAGAGCAGGATCCGGTTATCGAATCGGTCCGACAACCAACCCGAGCCGGTGGTCCCGATCAGATCGAACGCGCCCATGATGGCCAGCAGGCCGGCGGCCTGCACTTCAGGCATCCCGTGATCCATGCAGGCGGGCACGAGGTGTGTGCCGATGAGGCCGTTGGTGCTGGCCCCGCAGATGAAGAAGGTACCCGCAAGGATCCAGAACTCGCGCGAGCGGCTCGCCTGCGCCAGCGCCGACATCGCGGCAACAAAGGGGTTCTGCAGCGTCGATGTTGGGACTGGGACATCGTACGGCTGGCCCAACGGCCGGAGTTTCTTCTCCTCCGGCCGGTCGCGCATCAGGAGCAGCACCACGGGCGCGATCAACAGCGCGAGCGCGGCCATGGTGATGACCGAAGAGCGCCACCCATGGTCTACGACCAGCTTTGCCAGAAAGGGCAGGAAGATGAGCTGGCCGGTCGCCGCGCTGGCAGTCAGCATGCCGAGCGCGAGTCCCCTGTGGGCGTAGAACCAGCGCTGTACGATCGTTGCGCCGAGCACCATTGCGATGATGCCGGTGCCGACACCGACGAGGATTCCCCAGAGGGCGAAGAGCTGCCACGGCTGTTTGATGGTGACGGTAGCGAGCGTGCCGAGTCCGAGAAGGACGGCCGAAACGGCCGTCACGCGCCGCGGGCCGTAACGGTTGATGAACCCCGCCGCGAACGGCCCGATCAATCCATACAGCAGTATGTTGACGGAAACTGCCATGGAGATCGTCGTCCGCGACCAGCCGAACTCCTTCTCCAGGGGCACGATGAGAATGCTCGGCGTCGCGCGTGTGGCAGCCGAGATCAGCAGACAGACGAACGTCACTCCCAGGACGACCCAGGCGTAATGCAGCTTCTTCATCGAGTCAGTCTAACCGTCTCGGGGCCGACGCCGAGAGACAGGGGGGCGCCGAATTCGGACAGACCCGGAGGGCTATCGAAGGAGGGAGATCGAGTTCTTCCGGTCCCGGAATACGAGGGGCTTCTCGGCGCGGGGCGCTTCGGATGGGGCGGGTCGAGGCTGATTTGCGCGCGCGACCATTTCCGTGACGAGGTGATGGTGCGGCGACTTGTCGCAGACCGGGTCGGCGTTCGCAGCGTCCCCGGTCATCAGATACGCCTGGCACCGGCAGCCGCCAAAGTCTTTCGTCTTCTCGGGGCAGCTTCGGCACGGCTCCTTCATCCAGCTATCGCCCCGGAAGTGATTGAAGCCTTCCGAGTCCCGCCAGATCCATTCGACGGAGCTGTTTTTCACGTTGGGGAAGGAAAGGCCAGGCAGCATCCGGGCGGCGTGGCAGGGGAGCGCGGTGCCGTCGGGGGTGACGGTCAGGAAAACCGATCCGAGGCCATTCATGCACGGCTTGGGGCGGCGCTCGAAGTAGTCGGGCACAACGAAGAACACCTTCATCTTCTGCCCGGCTCGCTCGCGAAAGCGTTGCGTGACTTCCTCCGCGCGCCGCAGTTGCTCCTGGCTCGGCAGCAATTGCTCCCGGTTGTGCCACGCCCAGCCGTAGTACTGAGTGTTGGCCAGCTCGACATACTCCGCGTGCATGGACTGCGCCATCTCCAGGATCTGCTGCACGTGGTCGATGTTGAGACGATGCAGCACGACGTTGAGAACCATCGGGTAGTCGTACTTCTTGATGAGCGCCGCGACCTTCGACTTCAATTCGAAGGTGCGGGTGCTGCTGAGGAAATCGTTGACCTCGCGAGTGCTGTCCTGGAACGAGAGCTGGATGTGATCGAGGCCCGCTGCCTTGAGCGCCTGGATGCGCGCTTCGGTCAGCCCGATGCCGGAGGTGATGAGGTTGATGTAGTAGCCGAGCTTGTGTGCCTCGGCGACGATGATCTCCAGATCGTCGCGGGTCAGCGGCTCGCCACCGGACAATCCGAGTTGAACCGCGCCGAGCTGCCGCCCTTCACGCAGCACTCGCAGCCACTCCTCAGTCGACAGCTCCTGCTCGCTGCGCGCGAAGTCAACCGGGTTGTAGCAAAACACGCAATGCAGGGGACAGGTATACGTCAGCTCGCAGAGCAGCCACAGCGGTGGGCCGGGATTGCCGACCCGGGCCGATCCGCCCGGCTGCACGGCAGCGGCACCCCCTGGCGCCCTGGGCTCGGCAGGTGTCATTCCGGTATCTCCAGCCAGCGCCTCTCCAGAGCGATGCCCATGAACGATCGGACGTCTTTCTCCAATCCCTGGGTCGCAAACGCAGCCTCGAGATCACTCACGATCTCGGCCACCGTCTTCGCGCCGTCACAGCGCTTGAGGATCTCTCCGGCACTGGCGTTGAGCTTGACCATCCCCTCGGGGTATAGCAGCACGTGCGCACTTTGTGCCGGTTCCCATTGCAGACGGAAACCGCGTCCGAGCGTCGGCCTCGCTTCGCTGCCGATCGTCGGCGCCGTGGGGCCGGCGGTCATGGGTTGACTCCGTAGCGCTGTTGCATCGCATCGTTCATCTGCCACAACACGTCGAGCTTGAATTGCAGGATCTCCAGCGCCCGCTCCTGCAGGACGCGCGTGTCGAAATAGTCGAGCGTCACCGCCAGACCGAACTCCACATCGCGCCGGGCGAGGCTCACGCGGCTTTGAAAATAGTGCAGCCCGGCGCGGTCGATCCACGGATAGTGCTCGGGCCAGCTCGCCAGCCGCTGCTTGTGAATCTCGGGCGCAAACAACTCCGTCAACGACGCGCAGGCCGACTCCTGCCAGGGCGAGCGCCGTGCGAAATTCACATACGCGTCCACGGCAAACCGGACTCCCGGCAGCACATCGACCAGGGACTCCACGTGCTGCCGGGTCAGCCCCGTCGCTTCGCCCAGCTTGATCCATGATTCGATGCCGCCCGGATCGTCCCCGTAGCCGTCGTGATCCAGGATGCGCTGTACCCATGACCGGCGCACGGCGCGATCGGTGCAGTTGGCGAGGATCGCGGCATCCTTGATGGGGATGTTGATCTGGTAGTAGAAGCGGTTGGCCACCCAGCCGCGGATCTGCTCGGGAGTGGCCTTGCCGGTGTTCAACATGACGTTGAACGGATGGTGGATGTGATAGGCACGCCCTTTCTCGCGCAGCCGCTGCTCGAATTCCTGCCGGCTCCAGGCTGAGTCGCTCACAGCTCGATCTCCATCCCGTCCCAGGCGATCTCAATGCCCCGCCGCGCAAGCTCCGCGGCCTGCGGCGAGTCCTGGTCCAGGATCGGGTTGGTGTTGTTGATGTGAATCAGGATCCGGCGCGTGCCGCGCGGCAGGCGCTCCAGCCACTCGAGCATTCCGCCCGGTCCGCTCTGCGGCAGATGCCCGATGTCGCGGGCGCGTTTCTGCGATGCGCCAAGCTGGATCATTTCATCGTCGCTCCAGAAAGTGCCGTCGACCATGACGCAGGCGGCGGTCTGCATCTCACGCCAGACACTCTCATCCATGGCGCCGAGTCCGGGCGCGTACACCACCGAGCGGCGGCTCGACTCATCGCTCACCACCAGAGCGATATTGTCGCCCGGGACCGGCGATTCGCGATTCGGCGAGTAGGGCGCCGGCTTGCCGGACACCGGCAATGCGCGCCACTGTACGCCCGCGACACCGTCGACCTTGAAACTATCGCCGGTCAGGTCGATCCGGTGTCGCTCGATGCCGCAGAAGTGCCCGAGCACATTCAGAATCGGGTTGCCGCGCGTCAGGTCGGCGAAGGCGCTATCCGTACACCAGATGGGCCATGGGCGGGTGGATTCGCGCAGCATGTAGAGGCCCGTCGTGTGATCGACCTGTCCGTCGACCAACACGATGCCGGTGATCGCGCAATCCCGAAGCGCACGGCCCGGTTGAAACGCCGGGTTCGCCTTCAACTGGGCGAGAACGTCGGGGGACACGTTCACCAGGGCCCAGCCGGCGCTGCCGCCGGACTCCGATCCGCGGATGGCGATGGAAGATTGGGTGCGCGCGATCGCGCGCACCGACCCGGCACGCACACCGGCGCAATTGCGGCAATTGCAATACCACTGCGGAAATCCGCCGCCGGCAGCGGCCCCCAGCACCCTGATCTTCATGAGCGCGAAGCTTGCCGGGGAGGGTGCAGGGTTCAGACGCCGCCCGCTTTCGCGGGACGACGCCATTTCAGTCTGTCAGCGATGGTCGATCAGCGATTGCTGATGTACATCGTGATTTCCATGCCAAAGCGCATGTCAATCGCTTCCGGAGTTTCCCACTTCATGATCGGTCTCCTGGTCGAAGGACGGATGGACTCAGTCTCGGACGGCTTCATCATCCCCGTCCCCGGGGGCGGGCCATAGCGGATGATCATGAAACGGGCCTCATGATTTTCATGAGCCGGTAGGGAGGGCCGGGGCGGAATATGGTAAACGCAGCGACCACCGGCGCGCGGTACACTGCCGCGGCATGAAGCTGCGCACTCGCCTGAACCTGATCGTGGCAGGCCTCACGGCGATGTTTGTCGTGGTCCTGATCGTCGCCGAGATCGAAGACTCCCGATCCTCGGTCAGTGAAGAGGTGGAGGCGGCCAACCGGGTAGCCTCGCAGCTCCTCGGACGCCTGGCCACGATCTATTCCCGCGAAGGCGGCTCCACCACGGTCCTGCAGTTCATGCAGCAGTTGGGTCACGTCCGCGCCAACAATGTAGTGCTTCGCTCGCCTGCCGGCGAAGTGTTCTATCGGACACCGGCGCCCACCTACAAGGCGGGCCGCGAGGCGCCGCGTTGGTTCGTGCGGCTGCTGTCGCCGCCGATCATGCGGCAGACATTCCTCCTTCCGGGCGGAGTGCAGCTCGTGATCGAAGCCGATCCCTCGCGTGCCATCCTGGATGCCTGGGACAACCTCGGCCGGTTGTTCCTGATCGGTGCGCTGATGCTGGTGGTGGTGAACGGCCTGGCGTTCTGGCTGGTCAATGTCGCACTTGCGCCATTTCCGGTCATTGCGGCGGGACTGGCGCGGATCGAGGAGGGTGACCTGGCGTTCAGGCTGCCGGAGCTCGCAGGATTCGAGGCGCGCTCCATCGGTGCCGCGTTCAACAGGATGGCTCAGGCAGTGCAGGAAAAGGTTCAGGTCGAGCGCAAGGCCATCGAGGCCGAGACTCGTCTGGCGGAGGGTCGTGAGATGGCGCGCCTGGTCGAGCAGCGGGTCGAGGAGGAGCGCAGGTTGATTGCGCACGAGCTGCATGACGAATTCGGTCAATCGGTCACGGCCATCCGCTCTCTGGCAATGGCCATTGTGACGCAGTCGCAGAATCCGTCGATGAGCGAGGCGGCACAGTTGATATCGGACGAGGCTGGTCGTCTGTACGATGCTATGCACGGGCTGATTCCGCGCCTGGTGCCCCTGTCGCTCGATACGCTGGGTCTCGCGGACACGCTCGAGAACCTGGTCCGCGACTGGCAAAAGCGCTACCCGTCGGTAACGCTCACCGCTCGAAATCATCTGTCCGCCGAGCTCGGTCCAACTGTGACGCTGACGATCTACCGGATCGCGCAGGAAGGTCTGATCAACGCATTGCGGCACGCACAGCCGACAGAGGTGGAGATAGATCTGCGCTCCAACGAATCCAACATCGTGCTCACCGTGACGGACAATGGGGTCGGGCTGCCGGCGGATTGGTCGAGGCCCGGACATGGCCGACCGGGTTGAAAATCTCGGTGGAACCTTCAGCGTGGCCAATCACGCGCCGCACGGAGTCCGGCTGACCGCGCAGATTCCGTTGGTGGAGGAGCTGGTAACCGCCTCATGATCCGGGTTCTGCTCGTCGACGATCACGCGGTGGTGCGCACCGGATTCCGGCTGCTGTTGCATTCCCAACCGGATATCAACGTCGCGGCGGAAGCGCAGTCAGGCGAGGCGGCGTGTCAGATATACGCCGAGCTGACACCGGATGTCGTCGTCATGGACCTGGGGATGCCGGGTATGGGCGGGCTGGAGGCCATGCGACGCATCCGGGCCCGGAATCCCGCAGCTCGGGTGCTCGCGCTATCCGCACATGACGATCCGATGCACGCCCGACGCGCGCTCCGCGAAGGCGCGCTGGGCTTTCTGTCCAAGCGAAGCGCGCCGGAGACTTTGATCGAGGCCATCGCCTCGGTCGCCGCGGGTCGCCGTTACATCGACCCCGGTATCGCCCAGAAGCTGGCGCTCGCGGAAATCGAAGGGGCCACACGCTCACCCATCGAGCAGTTGTCGGAGCGGGAATTCGAGGTGTTCGTCCGCCTGGCCGGGGGCGCCACCGTGCAGAAGATTGCCGATGATCTGAAGCTGTCGGCCTCGACCATCGGCACTCACCTTTACAACATCAAGCAGAAGCTGGGCGTCGTCAACCAGTCCGAGCTGACCTTGCTGGCCATCCGCCACGGATTGATCGAGGCTTGAGGAGCCACAAGGTGGCTGTCGAGCGCCGCGAGCAATTTCCGCCTGGGACTAGCCGCCGAGCATCTTCTTCAGGTTGCCCAGTCCACCCTCATACACGCCGGTGACCAGCTTGATCGCCGCGTCATCATTCTCCGCATCCGGCGGGGTGTCCGAGGTGCTCTTGCGCTTGAACGAGCCGGACCAGGTCACGTGCGAGCCGCCCTTGGAATTCGGCTTCACCGAGATGTGCGAGACATAGTTCCGCAGCGGCAGCGGCGATTCGATGATGCGGTAGCGATACGAGTGGGTCGCCGGATCGAAAGCCAGCAGCTCCTCGGTGAAGGAGGGGCCGTCCTTGACGGTCAGCTTGCGCACCGCACCGGGCTTGTTGTTCTCACCCTTGACGAGCTCGTCACTCGAGAAGCCCGGATGCCACTTTTGGAGTGAATTGAAGTCCTTGATGGCGTCCCACACCTTGTCCACCGGAGCGGCGATGTCCACGCTCTTGGTCACCTTGAGCGTCTTGGGTGGATCGGCAGCAGCCGTGCCGCCCGTGACTGCCAGCAATACCAACGCGGACAGAAAAGCCCAGAAAGTCTTCACGCGCATGCCCCCCGTTTGAAGTGAGCGGAATATAGCCCAGTTCAGTGCCCTCCGTGCCCGTTCCCGTAGACCTTTTCTCCGGACTCGATCCGCAGCGCCAGTTTGTTCTGTTCCGGTGGCAGTGGACAGGTCGCGAAGTCGTTGAAGGCGCAGGGGGGGTTGTACGACTCATTGAAGTCCACCCGGGACATCCCGCCTGAGGGCAGCGGCGCATGCAGGAACCGGCCGCCGCCATACGTGCCGTCGCCGTTGGTCCGGTCCGCGAACATCACGAACAGTGTTTGATCCTGCGGATCCTCCAGTACCGCATCGAGCCGCCACTCGTGCCCATCCTTGTTGAATACCAGCGCTCCGGGGCAGTCCATCTCCTGCTCCAGGCCGAGAATATTGACGATCCGCACGCGCCGGTGCGGCTCGTAGGCCTCGAAGCGCGCATCGAACGCCCAGGCGGGGTCGATGGGATAGTAGTCGATCGGCCTGAAATCCCGGCGGCGCGGACTGTCGACATCCCGGACGCGCACACCCAGCTTGCCGGAGCGCTCGATGATGAAGAAACGCAGCGGTCCGCTGGACAGCACGGTCGGCTCCCCTTGAGCGTCGGAGCGCAGATCGATCCGGGTTACGGGCTGCCCCGCATGAGTGATCCCGCTCCCACGCGGGGCTTCGAAGTGGACCCCGCCCCCGTCGAGCACGAATTTCCCTGCTTCGGGCGCCAGGGCGGGGTGACTGAGGACGAGGTGATTGGTGGGCGCCCGGCCGAACGAATTGTCACCTTTGTCCAGCCAGTACAACCCAACGAGAGTCAGCCATCCGGTGTCACTCGTCAGCTCGGCAACCCGTGCCTGCCTCCAGGCCAGCACTGTGGCCCGTTCCGATGCCTCCTCGACAGCGGCCGCGTGTGCCACCGCCCAGGGTTCCGCCAGCGCCAGCAGCGCGCCCACGATGGCTACGAATCTGGTCATACTATTGCCCTGCGAAATTTATAGCGGGGGATCATTGCATGTCGTGGCGCCTCTTTGCATCGACGACCGGAGCAGCACTCGCCTGCGCGGCAGCCCTGGTACCGGCTGTCCCCAGCCGGGCGGAGACGGATGCCGAAGCGGATTCCCGGGCCCACGATCTGTTCAAGGAGCTGATCGAGATCAACACCACCGATTCCGTCGGCAGCGTGACGGCGGCCGCCGAGGCCATGGCCGCAAGGCTGCGCGAGGCCGGATTCCCGGCCGAGGACATCCAGATACTCGGCCCGAACGATCGCAAGAAGAACGTCGTCGCGCGCCTGCACGGCACTGGCCGGCACAAACCGGTGCTGTTGATCGGACATCTGGACGTGGTCGAGGCCCGGCGCGAGGATTGGACCACGGACCCCTTCAAGTTCGTGGAGAAGGACGGCTATTTCTACGGGCGTGGCACCCAGGACATGAAGAGCGGGGATGCAATCATGATGGCCACGATGATCCGCTTCAGGAAGGAGGGATTCAAACCTTCGCGCGATATCGTCATGGCGCTGACCGCGGACGAGGAGAGCGGCAGCTCCAATGGGGTGGACTGGCTGCTGAAGAATCACCGTGACCTGGTCGATGCCGAGTTCGTGATCAACCTGGATGGCAGCTCCGTCATCACCGACCACGGCAAGCCGCTGTACTTCGAGATGGATGCGACCGAGAAGGTGTACGGTGACTATCTGCTCACCGCGACCAACCCGGGAGGGCACAGCTCGCTGCCCGTATCCGACAACGCCATCTACCGCATCTCGGCGGCTCTCGAGCGCCTGTCGCAGTACGAGTTCCCCGTCGAGCTGAACTCCATCACCCGCGGCTACTACGAGCAGATGTCCACCATCGAAACCGGCGAGCGCGCGGCTGACATAAAAGCGATTCTGCAGACTCCTCCCGATCCGCAAGCCGTGCAGCGCCTGTCACGCGATCCGATCGATCATTCCGTGATGCGCACCACGTGCGTCGCGACGCGCATCGAGGGGGGACACGCCAACAACGCGCTGCCGCAACGAGCACGCGCCACCGTCAACTGCCGCATTCTGCCCGGACATTCCCCCGAGGAAGTACGTCAGACCCTGATCCAGGTGTTTGCCGATCCGCACATCAAGGTGCAGTACATCGATGACGTTGGCGAGGTTCGAGACGTCGCTTCCGACCGTCGCGGCTACGCGCCGCCGCCGTTGAATCCGCTCGTCATGCAGCCGCTCGGGAAAGTGGTTGCACAGATGTGGCCTGGACTGAAGGTGGTTCCCGCCATGTCAACCGGCGCATCCGACAGCATCTATACCAACGGGTCGGGGATGCCCACCTATTGCATTGCGGGAATCGCGATCGACAAGGACAACATCCGCGCGCACGGCCAGGATGAGAATCTCGGCGCGGAATCCTTCTATCGCGGCAACCAGTTCTTTTACCGGTACATGAAGGCGCTCACCTCACATTGAATGTCATGTTGCGGGATGTGGAGGCGGCGACTCCCCGGGACAGGCCCCTCCAGTTCCTCGGACGCGAAGACATCCTGACCCGGTTCAACGCCGCCTTGCCCGCCGGCGATGGTGTTGCCGGCGCGCACTGCCTGCACGAGCTGTGGATGCGCGGGGAGTGGCCGGATCGGATCGAGCGGGGCCTCGAGGTCCTGTGGAAGCACGCCTCCAGGTCCATTCCCGATTGGCTGCCCATGCGGTATGTGGACTGGCTGCCGGTTGCGTACGAGATCGCGTGGGAGTTCCAGGCCGCCTTCAAGGGCCGCACCAATGTCTATCTCATCCTCCTCGACTACAGCGACAGCCGGCCCGATCCGCACGGCGTCTATGTCGGGATGAGCCATTACAGTCCCGCCGATCGGTTCGATCAGCACAAGGCGGGCATCCGGGCCTCCGGCAGTGTGCTCAAGCGCGGTCTGGAAGTGCTCACCGGTCCGACGTTGCATCTGCAATACATCTCGCGCGGGGAAGCTGTTCGAATCGAAGCGCAGCTCGCCGCCGCCCTGAGCTGCGCCGGGTTGTTTGTGCAAGGCGGTCACTGAGCCGGGCCCGCGCCGGCGCACAACCGGGTGTTCGAGAGATCGAACACTCTGAGGCATTGCACCATTTGTGGTGTGCTGCACAGACCTGTCGAGCCCGGGCAGGGGCATAATCCGCACCATGAACGACAGCGGTCTCAACGATAGCGGGCGTCTCGTTTCCGAGCTGGCCGTGCGCGTCGGTTCCCTGGGCATCGAGCTTGCGGACGTTGCCGGTAATCTCGAGGAGGTTACGCAGCGTGTCAC
>Ga0335076_10007341_pt1 | contig 11089 bp, 7 predicted proteins | sample Lox_Sample_25_FD_206717 | JGI IMG/M metagenome (GOLD analysis project Ga0335076, IMG submission 206717) | Soil microbial communities from Loxahatchee National Wildlife Refuge, Florida, United States - Lox_Sample_2.5 | ecosystem: Environmental > Terrestrial > Soil > Wetlands | place: USA: Florida... | reverse complement strand
TCGGGCCGCGACCCGCTGCGGATGGTGACCTGCCAGAGCAGCATCGTGCTGATCCCGTGGAAATACCCGGCGAGCCTGAAGCCGTGCCAGGAGGCGGACGCCGCGAAGTTCGCCGTGATTGAACGGGGAGATCCACGAGAAGCAGTGAAGTGGTTCCGCGCGGCGTCCACACTGGGGAGCGCGAAGGCAATGTATAACCTCGCGCTGGCGCTGCGGCCCTACGCGAACCGCTCCGCGGAGGATGAAGCCATGGCGCTGCTGCGGCAGTCCGCGGACCGAGGTTATGCGCCCGCGGAGGCGACTCTGAACGGCGGCCAGATGGTGGCGCAGGCCGGAGAGGGACTGCCGGGGAACGGAGGAACAGGCGGAGGAAACGGAATGCCGGCCGCGACGGGCGCGGCTCCGCCGGTACTGGTGGTGCCGGCAGGTCCGCCGGCGGCGATCGTGAAGCAATTCGAGGCGATGCTTGCAGACGCGAACAAGGCCATTGCGAACAAGAAATACGACAACGCGCGCAAGGCGGCGGAAAACCTGAAGAGCTTCGTGATCCACAACAATCTGGGACCGGAGTACACGCAGCGGAGCGACGCGCTGCCGGACCAGATCGCGACGGCGGAAAAGAATGCGGCCAACGAGGCCTTCCAGGCAAACTTGAAGCAATCGAACACGCTGTACGCGAAAATCCTGCCGGAGATCGAAAAGGGAGACTACGCGACGGCGGAACAGGACATCCAGGCGCTGGACGGAATCGGGGAAGGAAGCGCGCACAAGGATGACGTGGTGGTGCTGAGGAACCGAATCCAACAGTACGAGGCGGAGGACCAGCGATTTGCCGCCGCGCAGGCGCAACTGAGCAGCAGCGACAAGGCGACCCTGCTGAACAGCAAGGCGGTGCTGGACGGGATGGCGGCGAGCGGCGGACGTCATGCCGACCAGGCCCGGTCGTTATTGCCCCAGGTGGCGGCAAAGATCACGGCGGTGGAATTGAAGGAAAAAGCGGATCTGGCGAATGCCGCGGCCGCGGACAAAAAGGCGAAGATTACGCTGGCGACCGCCGAGGTGCGGCGGCTGGAATCGGTGCACGACTACTCGGGAGCGCGCGCGAAGCTCTCCGACCTGCAGAGGCTGGGAGAGAATACGGGGGGGTTGAGCGCGGAAATCGAGGCGGCGGAAAAAGAGTATGCGAACTCGCTGCGGAGCAGTTCGTGCGCAGTGATCCCCGTACAGCACGAGAAGTGGACGAATCCGCTAGTACCCGGAGCGGAAATCAACCAGGTATTCCTGGACGACAATCTGGAACTTACGGCGAGCGCGAATTGCGCGTTTCCGGCAGACGTTCTGCAGGCGGCCCAGCCGGGGAGTGAAGCGAGGCTGGTGGTGCAGATCGACAGCGGGGGAAAAGTGACCGATGGAAGATTCCTGGCCGGGTTCGCGAACCCGGGATTCGGGGCCATCGCGGCGGCGATCAACGGCTGGCACTTCAACCCGCCAAAAGTGAACCGGAAACCTGTAAAGACCATCGCGGTGGTGAGCATCCACTTCAAGTAAACCTCACGGCGGCGACCGCCGCTGCCTTTCCTGTCTAATCCAAACGCCCGGCTTACAGAGGGAGAACTATTCGTGGCGGAGGGCGAGAGAGGCGTCGACGCGCATGGCGCGGCGCGCGGGAATGTAGCAGGCGGCGAGAGCGACGGCGAATAGCAGTGCAGCGACAGCGGAGTAGGTGAGCACGTCGGTGGGGGCGACGCCGAACAGGGAGTTGCGGAGCAGGCGGGTGACGCCGAGAGCGAGGACGAGACCGGCGGCGACTCCGGCGAGGGTCAGGCGGAAGCCATGGCCGAGGACGAGGCGGAGAACGTCGCGGCGGCCGGCACCGAGCGCGAGGCGGATTCCGATCTCGTGTGTGCGGCGGCGGGTGGTGTAGGCGACCACGGCGTAAATGCCGACGGAGGCGAGGACCAGGGCGAGCAATCCGAACACGCCGACGAACGTGCCGGAAATGCGCTGGCGTGCGGAAGCGACTTCGGTGAAAGCGGAGAGCGGCTCGACGTCGTAGAGGGGCATGTCGGGATTCAACTGGTGGAGGCAGTTCTCGACGGCGGAGGAGTAGGAGAGGGGATCACCGTGGACGCGGGCTTCGACGAGGGCAACGGTAAAGTAATCCTGAAACATGGGGACGTAGAGGAACGGCTTAGGGGACTCGTTGAGGGCGTCGTAGTCGGAGTTGCGGGCGATGCCGACGACGGTGAACCACTCGCCGAGGGTCCAGATGCGTTTGCCGAGAGCTTCCTGGCGAGGCCAATACCGATCGGCGAAGGCCTGATTGACGATGGCGACGCGCTGGGACTGCTGCGTGTCTTGGGAGGTGAAATCGCGGCCTTCAACGAGGGGAATCTGGAGCGTGTGGAGATAGTTGGGGCCGACGGTGGCGCTGCGCACGTCCATGGATTCATGCGGGCGGTTCGCATAGCCTTCGATACGGACCATCTCCGTGTTGCGCGAGAAGCCGAGCGGGACGGCGTCGGCGAGGGTGGCGGATTCGACGCCGGGGAGCGCGGAGACCTTAGCGAGGAGCTGGCGATCGAATTCGAGGCCGGTCTGCGGACCATATCCGGAGGCGTAGAGGTCGTAGGAGGCGACGAACACGTGTTCGGGATTGAAGCCGGGATCGAATCGCTGCGCGTTGCGGAAGCCGCGGATGAACAGCCCGGCGGTGACGAGAAGTAGCAACGAGAGAGCGAGCTGTGCAGCGACGAGAAAATTCGTGAGGCGGGCAATACGGCGGCCGCCGGAGACGCTGCCCGCTTCTTCCTTGAGCACAGCGGCCGGAGCGATGCCGGAGGCGCGGAGAGCGGGGAGCAAACCGAACAGAAGAACGGTGAAGAGGGCAATGGCGAGAGTGACAAACAGAACGGTGGAGTCCGCGCGAAGCGGGAGCGATACAGGAAAACTGGTGGGCGGGACGAAACTCTGGAAGCTGCCGGCGCTCCAGCGCGCGATGAGCATGGCGAGAGTGCCGGCGGCAAGAGCGAGCAGGGCGCTTTCCGCGAGAAGCTGGCGGATGATGCGGCCGCGGCCGGCACCCAAGGAAAGGCGGATGGCAATTTCGCGGCGGCGAGCCACGGAACGGACCAGGAGCAGATTGGCGACGTTGGCACAGGCAAGCAGGAGAACCACTCCGGCGAGAGCGAGGAGCATGGGAAAGAGGATGTAGAAATGGGCGTTGGCGCCGTTGGGGGCGCGCCACAGGGGATAGACGCCGATCTCCACGTGGCCGTAGTGCTCGTCAGGGAACTGGTCCACGAGCCGCTGCATGAGCAGATCCAGCTCCTGCCGGGCCTGGGCCGGAGTGACTCCGGGAGCGAGGCGGCCCTGGGCCATGAGCCAGTAGTCGCCGCGGTCGTCGAGGCGGTCGCGGTCGGAGATGACTTCGCGCTGCATCATGAGGGGGACCCAGAGGTCCATGCGCAGGCCGGTGAGGCTGCCCTGAAATTCGGGAGGAGCGACGCCGACGACGGTGAAGGAGTGCTGATCAATGGCCACGGTGCGGGTGACGATGTGGGGATCGCCGCCGAAGCGCTTCTGCCAGAGTGCGTAGCTCAGCACCACCTCAGGAGCGGCGCCAGGCGCGCGGTCGTCCGTGGAGAGAAATCCACGGCCGAGGAGCGGGTGGACGCCGAGCACGTCGAAATAGTTGGCGGTGACGGCCGTGCCCCAGACGTGCAGCGGCTTTCCGGTCCCGGTGAGATTCATGGGGCGGATGCCGAAGGCGATGAGACCGGAAAAACTGCGGGCGCGGGAGCGCAGGTCCCTGAAATCGAGCCAGGAGAATTCACCGGCGGAATTGAGGTCGCCGCCGCGAGCGATGGAAACAATTTCGCTGGTGCGCGAAGCGCCGGGAATGGGATCGAGCAGGGTGGAACGGATCCAACTGAAAACGGTGGCCGTGGAGCCGACGCCGAGAGCGAGAGTGAGCACAGCGATGGCGGTGAAGCCGGGATGATTGTGTAGAGTACGCAGGCCGAAGCGGAGATCCCGGAAGAAATTGTCCCAAGCGAGCCAGCGGCCGCGCTCGTAGAAGCGCTCGCGGGCCTGGGTGACGTTGCCGAAGGCGCGGCGGGCTGCGTCGCGTGCGTCGTGCTCGGAGAGGCCGTCTTCGCGGAGGCGGTCGGCTTCGAGCTGCAGGTGGGCTTCGACCTCGGCGTTGAAATCCTCGGGATTGCGTGCGCCGCCGAACATGATTCAGCTCCGCTCCATCTCCGGGCCAAGCACGCGGCCGATGGCGGCGGAAAGGCGGCGCCATTTGCCTGTCTCGCGGACGAGCTGTTTGCGGCCGAGAGCGGTGAGGCGATAGAAGCGGGCGCGGCGGTTATTGTCGGAGGTGCCCCATCCGGCGGAAATCCAGCCGCGCTCCTCGAGGCGCTGGAGGGCGGGATAGAGCGCGCCGTGCTCGACGAGCAGGGCGTGGTCGGAATTCTGCTGGATGGCGCGGGCGATGCCCTGGCCGTGCTGGGGGCCGAAGAGCAGGGTGCGAAGGATGAGCAGGTCCAGAGTGCCCTGGAGGAGCGCGAGGCGCTCGGTGGAATCGGGATTGACGACTCGGGTAGACATTTGACCCGAGGATACGCGCGTTTGGGTAAGATGTCAACCCGAAAGGGCGGGCCGGGGGATCAGAATTCGAGGTGGAGGCGGGCGCCGGGTACGACGACCGGGCCGCGGGCCTGGTTGTAGCCGGGGTTGGCGACGTGCTGGACGTCGAAAGCGAGGAACGCGCCGCGCCAGATGTGGGCGTTGTAGTAGAACTCGAGCGATTGCTCGCGGCCGTAGGTGAGCGCACCGTCGCCGAGGATGAAGCCGAGACCGCCGAGGGCGAGATAGCGGCGATGGTCGCCGGAAATGGCGAGTGTGTCGAAGGCGAGGCCGGCGCGGTCGTGAGGGCGACGCCAAGCGGTGCCGTCGTGATCGGCGCCGAAAGAGACGGCCTGGTCGGCTTCGGTATAGGCCCAGCTCTCGGTGGTGCCGTTGTTCCAGCCGAAGCGTGCAAAGGCGCGGAAGCCGGCGGGAAGCGGCTGTTCGAGGTTGGCGCCGAAGCCGAATTTGATGCGGCCCTGTCTGCGAGTGGCGATGACGTCCGGCACGGGGGACTGGCCGGCGAGGAATACATTGATGGCTTCGCGGTAGCTGCCCATGTCCGCATGATTGACGTAGGAGAGCAGGCGGACGACGGTGTCCTGTTTGTTCAGCAGGTGGTAGTGGAGTTCGACCTCCGTGTTTTCCGAGTGGGCCTTGGTGATGTTGAAGTCTATGGGCAGGGAGTTGGCCATTTTGGGCTCGAGGACTTCGGCATAGCGGAGAACGAGGTGGGGCTGGTAGTACTCGACGAGCAGACCGTAGGTATAGCCGTGCGTGTCGGCGGGATAGTCGTAGGCGGCGTTGTTGTCGATAGCCCAGCCGAGGAACTGGTAATGGCTGTCGGTGCCGACGGCGTTGGCGTCAAAGAAATCCACCATGCCGAATTTGCCGAGGCGAATTTCCAGGCGGCGTTCGGGGACATCGCGGGCGAGATTGAGGAAATTCCGTTCGGCGGGCACGCGCTTGCCTCCGAGAGGGACAATCCAATGGAGCATCATGCGGGCGAAATAGGGTTTGGGAGAGGTGCCGGAGGCGCGGACGGCGTCCAGGTCGGGAAAGCCGGCGATGCCGAGCGTGGTGGAGAGGCCGTGGCCGGTGGCGTCCTCGATGTCCACCAGGAGCTCGAGGCCATGCGTGAGTTCGAGGCCGGTGAATAGCGTGCCGACTCGTGAATTTGCGGTTTGCGGATCGGGAAGGAAACTGTGCGGGCCGGAGTAGGGAGCCGTGAAGCGACCGTGCCACTGGAAGATGACGTTGGCCTGCCCCGAAATCCAATAGCGGCTGGTCTCGGAATGGGGAAAGAGCGTAACGGGATCGCTGCGGCTGGAATCGTCGCCGCTGGATTGGTCTGAGCTTGAGCCGACATTCGCGGGCAGCGGCGCGCCAGGTTGCTCAGACTGATGCGCGCCGGAGGGCGCGGCAGTGTCCGACTGACTGGACTGGAGGGCGACCGGCGCAGGTGCGTCTGGCGCCTGCGCCAGGACGCAGTGCGGCGCCGCGGCGAGCAAAGCGACCACAGCGGCCAGCAGCAGCACAGCGCGGGTTGGGGCAATGTCTCCCGTTGCACGGACGGAAGCCGCCAGGCCGTACCTGGTGCGCCAGGATATCGAGATGCCTGAAAACATCAGATTACATCCCACAACCAGCCTCACGAAATCATCCGATGGCCTGTGCGTTCCGCACTATCTACACCGATTGTACTTACAGTGCTGGGACTATCCGGGTCTTCCGTCTCTTCAGCCACTGCATCTTCGGTGGTCTCGGCAATCCCCGTGCTTTCTTGGAGAGGCCCAGACTCGAGTAGGGTCATCCTGGAATCAGCCCAGATCGAGACAAGCGAACTCCTTCCGTTGTCGCGCAGCGGCACCCAGACGCAGTACAAACCCGTGCGCGTGGAAGCACTGCGGAAATTGTTTGTGAGATATGTCATGCCGTCCTCCTCCGCGAGACACACCCGTCTGGGGCGGACCTAATGGGGTCTCGCACGGTTGAAATCAGTTGCGAATCGGGTGAGAAACCTTCGGGTGACCGAACCGATTCCCACTCGCCCGGGTTCTTGTGTTCCGCGAGAGCGAGCGAGAGAGGGGCGGGAATCGCCGAGTCTTACGCGGGCTCGTCGCGGCACTCCGGAAAGCGGCTGCTACCCGGAGGTTCTGGTTCTGGAAACAGACTTTCCATAGGCACCATATTCTTGGGGCTGTCGTTGCAGTCCTAAAGTGTGGTACCATACCCGGGTAGGGTAGTCAAGAAAAATGTCGCATTTATCGCGAGAAAAATTGGACCTGGTCACCCGCACGAAGAAGGTCATCGGACAACTGGAAAGTGTTCTCCGCGGGCTAAACGAAGATGAGCAGTGCGCGGATATCCTCCAGCGGCTGGCGGCCGCTCGTGGATCGATCAACAGCCTGATGGGAGAACTGCTCGAGGACCACATCCGCAACCACATGCCGGGCCATTCAAAGTCCTCGGAAGAAGCGGCGGACGACGTGATCGACATCGTGCGAACCTACCTCAAGTAAACGGCTTGCATCGGGGTAATCCAGGGAAGTGCGGAAGGAAGCATGCACTGCGTGCGCGCCGTACGGTTTGAACAGCTCGAACCTGGCTGAACTTACGGTAAAAGTTGTGAACCGCAGATGCCAATGGCCGCGATGGAACGATCGGTCGAAAGAAGCCTATTGGGACACATCCGGGCCGGGGGGCACCGGAGGCGGGGGCGCAGAGGCCGGCGGGGGAGGCGGAGCGAAGGCGGCGCGAGCGGCCGGCTGGCCGAGATAATGGAAGGCCCAGTAATAAGCGCCGCCCAAAATAGCGCAGAACAGAAACATCGCCGCTTCCCGGTCTCCGAAGGCCCTGAACATGGTGACGACGGCGCCGAGGAAGCCGAGAAAAGTAAACACGCGCATAGCGATTCGCGCCCAATTTTTGAGAGCGAGCAGCCCCGCCCCGATGGCGAAAGCGCCGAGGCTGAGCATCAGCACCATGAACTTCATGACGTGCTCAAATTCGGCGCGCATGTCGCCGACGTTGGGCAGGGGACCGAAGACCTGCTCGAGAGTGAGGTTGCCGGTGACGAGCATGGCCCCGGTGAGGAGGTTTGAGCCGGCAATAATCAGAGCGAGAACGGCAAGCACTGTGACTGCGCGAGGGCGCTGCATGACTCGGCGATGGCTCCCGTCGGATGAACGCGCAAGCACGGTAGTGTAACACCGGGGAACAGTCCCTTCGGGCAGGAACGAGGGGGCGGACCCGGCCAAAAGGCCGGGCAGAGGGCCAGAGGAACTGTACGCGAGGCCAGTGGGCGGTCCTGTACGTTCGCGCTTTACCAGTACAGCGCAGGGGGCAGAGAGGAATCTTTCGCGCGGCACGCGGCGCGCATAGACTTCCGCATAGCAGAGTACCGACCCGGCGGGCGCCCAACCCCCGGCCGACAACCTACCCAGAATTAGAGGGCACGCGGCCGGAAACGGAAGGCGAGGGGCCACGCCCCGCCGAACGAGCCCACCGCAGAACTATGGCCGAAGACGCCCAAGTCAGCGCCGCCCGCGCATTCCTGCGCAGCCTGAATCTGCTGGTGAAGTCCGCGCGGATGTACGGGTTTGACCACCAGCGCACGTCGGCGCAGCTCAACACCACGTTCAGCGATCTGAAGACGGCGCTTCCTCTGAGCGGGACGGGAGGGCTGACGCTGGGAGTTTCCGGGACGAAGCTGCTGGTGGGGGGCTCGCCGATCGACATGAGCGCGGTGGAAAAGGGGTTCGCGGACATGCTGGCAGCGGGCGGGGTGGCCAGCCTGTTCTTTTCGCATCATGCGCAGGTGGACGACGTGAAGCGGTTCGCGACGGCGTTCACGGCAAGCGCGCCGAAAAACCCGCAGCTCGGCGAGCAATTGAAGGCAGCGCTGGGCGAGGGCGGAAGTACCGCCATCAAAGTGAACGAAATCCGCTACGTGGCTTCGGACGGCTCGATGCCTGTGCCCAGCGGTGGTCCGGGCAGCGGAACGGGAGGGACGGTCGTTTACGGGCCGGAGGGAGGGCTGGACGCGCGTTCGTTTGTAAATCCCGTGGTGGCGAGCGTGCTGAGCGCGGAGGAAGGCCCGGGCAGCCTGCTCTCCAACGATCTGCGCACCGTGATGGCGGACCCGAAGCGGCTGCTGCAAATGATCGCGGCGGCGGAGGGCGGAACGCAAGGCGGCGAAGGAGGAGAATTCGGCGCGGGCCTCGGCGCGGGCCCCGGCGGCGGAGGATATTACGGCGGCACGCTGGGCGAAGAAGTGGTGCGTGGCGCGGCGGTTGCGGAAGGCGGCGTCGCGGGCGGCAGTGGCGGAGGAGCCGGCGGCGGTACAGGCGGAGGCACAGGCGCTGGAGCGGGGAGCGGGGGCGGAGCAGGAGGAGCCGGTGGAGGCGGGCGCGCCCTGGCTGCGTACGTTCCCACGGAAGATGACGTACTGAGCGTGATCCAGGTGCTGACGCGCGTAGGCGCGGCGATGCCGAAGAGCGGAGGAGGCTCGGCGGAGCAGGTGCGCGCGGTACAGAAGGAACTGGAAAGCACGCCGAAGAGTTCCAAGCTGACACTGCAGCAGGCGCTGGCGCAATTGAGCGCAGCGGGGCCGGCGAAAAGCATGGACACGCCGATGATGCTGCAGCTCGCGGAGAACATGGCCATCCAGTTCGCGCTGGACATCTACGAGCGCGGAGGCACGAAGGTCAACACGGTAAAGCAAATGCTCTCCAAGCTGGGTAAGGAGATCGACTCGCTCCGAAAAATCCTGGGCTCGCACGAAGAGAAGATGCGCAAAGCCGGGATGGGAATGGAGAGCTACGCGGCGGTGCTGGACCGGCAATTCTGGAGTTCGCTGCCGGAAGCCGGGAAAAGGACCATGTTGCTTTCCGACGACGCCTGGGCGATTCCGGCGCGAAACGTGCGGTCGTTCGTGGAGCAGTCGCTGGACCGCGGAGACGGATCCCTGGCGGACAATATTCTGCGGAACTACGCGACGTGCCTGGGATCGAGCGACAAGGACGGGCGGACGCGGGCGGCGCAGGGAATTCTGGAGCTGACCGACCTGTACGGGCGGTCGGATACGAACATCCTGCACGATGCCATCGAGCAGGCGGGAAAAGCTCTGCAGGCATCGCTGGAGGAGAAGGCGCTGGAAATCGCGCGGGAAGTGGGCGAGGCGTTCACGCGGCTCTCGCGGCAGGCGGCGGACCAGAAGAACTTCACCGCGCTCAGGGACGCGCTGGAGCTGCTGAACGTGGTGGAGCGAATGGGCGGGGAGCAGAAAGCGTTCGCGGCAAACCTGCGGACGAGGCTGGGGATCGAGAAGCAGCTCGCGGATTTCATCGACACGGCGCTGCGCGCGCCGAAAGTGCCGGACGGGCTGATCGAGATCACGCGGCGGCAGCCGCACCTGGCCGCGGAACAACTGGCGCAGCGGATGATCCGCTGCGGGCGGAAGAAGGAACGCGAACGGCTGGTGGAGATCGCCTCGAGTCTGGGGAACGAGGTGGTGGACTTCCTCAGCGAGAAATTGAAGAAGGGCGCGCCGGCGGAAGCGGTGTCCGTGGTCGGGATGCTGAGCCGGCTGTACCTGCCCGCGGTGGAAGAGCTTCTGCCGCGGCGGCTGCGCGAATGGAACCGCTACTACCAGGACATCACGGTGCGGCAACTGGCATGTTCGGGGACGCCGGAACGGAGCCGCGTGCTGCTGGACCTTTCGGAAGTGCTCGACCCGCTGGTGTTTCCGACGGCGCTCGATGAGGTGGGGATGTCGGGGGACGCGGGAGCGGTGAATTTCCTGCTGCGGCTGGCGGCGGGCGAGGTAGAAAGGATGAACACTCCGCTGCTGCGGCTGAAGGCCATCGAGTCGCTGGGACGGCTTCGCGCGCAATCCGCGGCGCCGCTGTTGCGGCAGGTGCTGGAGGCGCGGCACGCGTTCCGGTGGCAGTATCCGAGGGAAATGAGGGTGGCGGCGGCGCAGGCGCTGCAGAAAATCGATCCAGGCTGGCTGCAGCCGTTCCTGCCGTCGGCGGATATCGCGCGAGAAGATTTGCAGGTGGCGCCGATCGATCCCACGCCGGATTCACCGGGAGTGCGGCAGCGGTCGTACCAGCGCATCAAGCTGGTGAAACCGCTGGAAGCGAAAATCGCCACGAGCCAGGGCGAACATCGCATCGAAATGCGTGAGATGAGCCTGGGCGGGGGATGGGGCGAGGGCGACAAGCAGTTGGCACTGCCGCCGGGAAGCGAAGCGGACGTGGAACTGCTGACCGGGTGGCGCGGGTTGAAGCAGCACGTATTGGTGCGGGACACGAGAGCGACGAAATTCGCGTACGAGATTGTGGAGATTGATCTGGAAGAGCGCGCCAAACTGAGGAAGCTGCTGGTGGACGCGCTGGCGCGCACGGCATAAAGCCTCGTCGTATTCCCAAGGACAGACAAATCCGGAGGATTG
>Ga0335076_10007340_pt1 | contig 11091 bp, 8 predicted proteins | sample Lox_Sample_25_FD_206717 | JGI IMG/M metagenome (GOLD analysis project Ga0335076, IMG submission 206717) | Soil microbial communities from Loxahatchee National Wildlife Refuge, Florida, United States - Lox_Sample_2.5 | ecosystem: Environmental > Terrestrial > Soil > Wetlands | place: USA: Florida... | reverse complement strand
GAATCTTGCCATCTTCCTCAGAGTAAAAGGACCGGTGTTGGGTATCGAGCTGTTTGGGGGTGAGCGCCAGCTGAAATCCATCCTTCTTGGAGTGGAAAGAGACGGTATAGTCGCCCCGGTCGGTAGCCACCATACGGCGGGTAAAGGACCCAGTATGCACCAGGTCGGCCAGGGAAGCAGCGTAGTGGTCATATTTCCGTTTGTAGGTGTGTTGTGCCCGCAAGACAGTTCGCATGTATCCCAGGGCCGCCGCTTCGGATTCCGACCGCGCCGGGTCGCCCGGAAACTTGGGTTGATATGCCGTTTGAGCCGCCGCCAGCAGGACTCCGGCAAGCACCGCTGCCAGCCACAAAACCAAGGCCCTTCTGAGTTTCATTCCGTCCTGACCCCTCGTAAAAATGAGATGCAAATCCATGTTACTCCGGTAATTTCCAATGCGTTACGGAACTTTGCATTGGCTGGGAATGCAGCTATGCTAACCGCATATTAGCCCGCATAGGACAGCTATGAAATCTGCAGCCGCCGCACCAGCCAAGAAACCGCCGATCCGTATTGCTGTAGTGGAGAGCGATCCACTGCGGTTCGTTGGATTCCGCGCTCTGTTCGATACCGAGCCGGATTTCGAGCTGATCTCTGCCGCATTGCCGGAAATCAGCACGCTGCAGGGTGTGGACCTGATTCTGCTGGGTAATCGCAGCGGTCAGAACCTGTTTGATCTGATGGCCAGTTTGAAGGCGACCCGTCCCGACCTGCGCATTATCGTTACCGGCTCAGGCATGGACGAAGAAACCATCCTCAAGGCCATTGCCTCCGGCGCCAAGGGCTATGTAGATGAGGCCGCTTCGCCGACCGAATTCGTGCAAGCTATCCGCATTGTGAATCAGGGCTCAGTCTGGGCTCCGCGCCGCGTGCTTTCGATGTTCATCGAGAGAGTGACGACGGCTCCCGGTCGCATCTTTCCTGCCGGCCGTGTCAGTTTCACCGACCGCGAGAAGGAAGTCCTGGAAATGCTGGTCGCCGGCCGGTCCAACAAGGAAATCGGCGCGGCTCTCGGCATCGAGGAGCGTACCGTCAAGGCCCACGTGGCCAAGTTGATGCGCAAAGTCGGCGTACAGAACCGGATCGCCCTCTCCGTGCATGCCATCACCCACTCGCTGGTGACGGCGAAGTAGCCTGGCCTCCGCCAGTTACCTAAGTACAGTGACCTGGGTAATCTTGCCGCTTTGCCTACCTCACTGCATACTCCATTCACCTACCACAGAACCTGGGAGACGGGGTTGGGAGTGGAGATTAGGGTCACCGCTTTCAGCCCCGATTTTTTTGCCTCCTGTCCGGATTTCCTCTAAACCTCCTGTTTTCAATAGCTATTTCCGGCTCTATCCAACCCTGGATCTGCCCATCCACGTCTAACCTCCCGTATTCCTTTAGAATCATCGCACCGGAAAACTTCAAATTCTCAATCTCCCAGGAAAGCTGAGGAAGCAATGAAAAAACTTCTGCTCGCGCTCGTGATTGTGTCGCTCGTGGCAACCGTCTTCGCCGACGACGAAAAGGACACCACCAAGGCCCAGGACCGTTTGCAGGCGTCAGCCACCGTTCTGGACGAAATACAAGGCGCTCCTGACCAAGGCATCCCCGAGGAGGTCCTGGCTTCGGCCGAATGCGTAGCCATCGTACCCTCCATGATCAAAGGCGGATTCATTGTGGGTGCCCGTTACGGGCGCGGCGTAGCCACCTGTCGTACGCCAAAGGGCTGGAGTGCTCCAGCCTTCTTCCTGGTTACCGGTGGCAGTTTCGGGTTGCAGATTGGCGGACAGGCGGTTGACCTCGTCATGCTGATCATGAACAAGGATGGCATGAAGAACCTGCTCTCCAGCAAATTCAAGCTGGGCGCGGACGCCAGCGTGGCCGCGGGACCGGTGGGCCGTCACGCGTCGGCAGACACCGACTGGAAAATGCGCGCCCAGGTGCTTACCTACTCCCGCGCCCGCGGAATTTTTGCCGGCCTGGAACTCAGCGGCGCTGTGATTAAGCAGGATAAGGACTCGACCCGCGACTTCTATGGCCGCATGGTCCCGTTCAAAACTGCGCTCACCGGCACTATCGATGCTCCGAAAGAGGCCTACCCGCTCCTGGATACGCTTGCCAAGTGGGCCAAAGCAGCGGCCGCAAAGTAGAGCTTCCACGGGCAGAGGCGGACGCCGCCGCCTCTGCCTGCTTTCTCTGTAGCCCTGTCGCCGGCGATCGTCCGTTGACAATCAAATTTTCCGGGTGCTACCGTCACGCTTCCGCGAGAATGAGGCAAAGACTCGAATACGCGCTGGTCTGGGTGATCGTCAAGACTCTGGGAAGCTTACCGCGTCCGCTGGCGCGGGCCGCAGGAATCGGGTTCGCCTGGACCATCTATCTGCTGCATGTGCGCCTTCGTCAGACCGGCTTGCGGAACCTGGCCCTGGCATTTCCGGAGAAGAGCCGGCGTGAGCGCCGCCGCATTCTGCGGGGCGTCTTCACCTCCCTCGGACGCCAGTTGGCGGAAGTCTGCCTGTTTCCCACCTACACCCGCGAAAACGTCGGCCGGGTTGTGGTCTATGACGGCTTTGAAAACTACGAGCGGGCCTACGGCCGCGCCAAGGGGGTGATCTTTCTGACAGCGCACCTGGGTGCCTGGGAACTCTCGGCCTTCAGCCATTCTCTCTATGGACATCCTCTGCGCATCGTCATGCGATCGCTCGACAACACCTACTTGGATCGCTTCCTGCATCGCTATCGTACCTTGCACGGCAATACCACCGTCGACAAAGACGATTTCGTTCGTGGCCTGCTTTCTGCCATGAAGGCAGGAGAAACAGTCGGTATTCTTATGGACACGAATATGACTCCGCCGCAGGGGGTGTTTGTGAATTTCTTCGGGATTCCGGCCTGCACGGCCAGTGGGCTGGCTCGTATCGCGCTCCGTACCGATGCCGCGGTTATCCCCGGCTTCACGATTTGGGACAAGGCGCTACGCAAATACCGGCTACACTTTGACCCCGCCCTGAAACTCATCCGCACCGGCAACGACGAAGCCGACGTGGTGAGCAACACTGCGCTGTTTACCAGGGTGATTGAGGACTATGTCCGCCGCTATCCGGACCAGTGGCTGTGGGTGCACCGTCGATGGAAAACTCGCCCGGAAGGGGAGCCGCCGTTGTATTGACTGAGGTCGCGAACCTCAGGAATTCACTAGTAACCCTCAAGAGTTACGCGGACCGCCGTGGTGCGCGTGGCGAGGAGCCATGACGCGGTACAAGTCCTCGCATCGCTTGCGACGCGATGCGGGGCCGCATTCTGATTGAAGACTTGTGTTTGACCCGTAAGATCTCTCCGGCCACTCGATGGCTCCGCCAATCGTGTGAGTGGCCGGAGAAGCAAATCAGGGTGTGACTTGGAAGACCAGGCCATAACCTCGGCCGCCGTACCTGGTCGTGCCGTAAAGCCTACCGGCGGCATCCATGACTAGCCCGGCAAAGGGTTGCTCACCCTTGGTGAAGACGTGGAGTTTGACGAAATCCCGCTGCGGAGTCAGCTTGAACACCGTGCCCGAATCATAGTGTCCGCCGGCTCTGGTCGTACTGTAGAGATTTCCGCTGGCGTCGAAAATCAGGCTGTCATGCGGGTTGGCCCCGTCCTTTCCCTGGAAGCGGTGCAACGTGATCTTCTTCCAGCTTCCGTCCGGATTGGGGCTCAGCATAAACACCGTCCCGAAAGATGAATGCAGGTAAGCTTCTCCCGAGGTTGTGCCGTAGAGATGCCCGGCGGTGTCGAAGATGAGGTTGGAATAGGGCGACTGGGCAGGCCGTCCTCCGAACGAGGCGATTATCTGCTCCGTCCAACTTCCGTCCGGATTAGGCACGAGCTTGAAGGCAATGCCACACCCTAAGCCGTGGCCGTAGCATCCCTTTTCGCCGCCGTCCGAGGCGAGGCCGTAGAGATTGCCGGCCGCATCGAAGGTCACGTCGGTGTAGGGGTGTTGCCCATCCGGTTGCAGACCGAAATTATGAAGCACACTTTCTGTCCAACTCGCGTTCGGATTGTGCGTCAGCTTGAATACCGTGCCGTAGCCAACCGAGCCGCCTTGGTAGGTGGTCCCGTAGAGGTTGCCGCTTGCATCAAGAATTAGGTTGCTCAGGGGATTGCATCCGTCCAACCAACTAAAGGTATGAAGGACAGTGTACGTCCAGGTTCCATCTGGATTAGGCGTCATCTTGAAGACTGTGCCGTAACCGTACGCGCCGCTGTCTCTTGCCGTGCCATAGAGATTGCCGGCCGCGTCGAAGGTCAGGCCGCCATATGGGTAAGATCCGTCCATTCCAGCTGTGAAGTTGTAAAGGACGCTCTCCGTCCACCTTCCATCCGGGGTGGGCGCCAGCTTGAAGATCGTGCCCCCGCGATAGGTGCCTCCCTCCGTTGTCGTGCCGTAGAGATTGCCTGCCGCATCGAGAATCAGGCCGGAAAAAGGATAATGCCCGTCTCCTTTGGTCTTGAAGGCGTAAAGAACCTTGAACTCAGACGCCCAGACGTTACCTGCCAAAATCAGGGTTAGCAAAACCATCGTTATGAGGACCGTGCCGCTGCGAAGTACAGTCTTCTGATATGTCATGCTTGTACCTTTCCGCCAGGTTGCCCTGGCTGTTTAGCCTTTCCTCCAGGCTCCGATATCCTAAGCACGTTTTCCAGCCATCGTGGTGGAGCACAGAAGAGACTCGGAAAGCGTGCAGAACTTCAGGTTGTTGGTGTCACGAATTGAGCCGGTCGGCAACGCGAAGCTCGTGGGGCCGAGACGCGCAGAAGAATATCTTCGACGTCCCTACCACGCTAATTGGTTGGCGTTCGCGTGGCGGTGCGAGGGATCACCATTATTTGTGACGAGATCGAAGCGACGACCCTAAGTTGGGTTGTGCTTCACTCTGCTGGAATCTTTGGTCTGATTTCGCTATTAAGCAGGTTTGGCAGGATTCCACGTTCGGGCGGGCCAGCGGAGGTTGGCTTGCGTCGCTCAAAACCAGTCGCTGCGGTAGGCGATCCACCAGCTGGCAAAGACTATGGGTATGGTCGCGAACAGTGCCCACCATAGCGGCAGGAGGAAGTCCGCAATCAGACCCAGCACCGCAAAGCTAATCCAGAAGATCTTTCGCTCCATTCCGCTATTCTAATCTTAATGGCAGCTTTTCTTTCTGCCGCCAAACGTATAAAAAGGTGCCATGAATCACTCGGTAGACGAGATTGCTGAGTTTGTGGGCGCCCGGCTGGTCGGCAATGGAAACGTGGATATCCATGGCATTGCCAGCCTCCATTCTGCCTTATCCGGCGACCTGGTTTTCATCGAGGACGAAAAGAACATCGACGCAGCCCTTACTTCCGCGGCCTCGGCTGTGATCGTAGGTGAATTCGGGGCGGGAAAGACGAGTTCCAAGCCATTGCTGATCTGCCGCCAGCCCCGGCTGGCCTTTGCCCGAGCCTCACGATGGTTTGGCCCCGGGAACCCGAGCAAGCCCGGAATTCATCCCAGCGCCATCGTTCATGCATCGGCGCGCCTCGCCAATGATGTGACCGTCGAAGAAAGGGTCGTGATTGGCGACGGCGTGGAAATCGGCGAGGGAACCTGGATCGGCGCCGGCTGCGTGATGGGCGCAAAGGTCGTCTTGGGCCATGATTGTTGTCTTTACCCCAACGTCACCATCTATCGGGGCGTGCGGCTGGGCAATCGGGTTACAGTGCACTCTGGGGCGGTTCTGGGCAGCGATGGTTTTGGGTACGTACGCGACTCCGCGACCGGCCGCTATGAAAAATTCCCCCAGATTGGCCGCTTGGAGATCGAAGACGACGTAGAAATCGGCGCCAATTCAACCGTGGACCGAGGCGCCCTCGATGTCACTCGCATCCGGCGTGGGACCAAGATCGATAATCTCGTCCACGTGGGACACAACGCGGACATTGGCGAGGACGTGGTGATTGCGGCTCAGACCGGGCTCTCCGGCAGCGCCGTAGTGGAGAACAACGTGATCATCGGAGGCCAGGTCGGTATCGCGGACCACGTGCGCATCGCAGAAGGCGCGATCTTGGGAGCGCAGAGCGGGATCCCCAGCAAGAAGATCATTCGCGGGAAGGGAATTGTCTTTTGGGGCACGCCGGCGCGGCCGATTCGCGAGTATCTCAAAGAATTGGCGGTGCTCGCCCGGATGGCGAAGAGGCAGTAATGGCGATTGTGGTGGTTGGAGGACACTCGCGCAGTGTGGGCAAGACCAGCGTCGTGGTTGGGCTGATTGCCGCTCTGCCGGAATTCCACTGGACGGCCATGAAAGTCACCCAGCATGGTCACGGGATCTGCTCTGCCGACGGGGAACCCTGCGAATGCTCCATCGGCACCCATGAGTGGGCGATTTCGGAAGAGCAGGACCGCTTCGGAAAATCGGACAGCTCGCGGTTTCTGCTGGCGGGCGCCAGCCACTCGTTATGGGTACGAACTCAACAGGGACGCCTGGCGGAGGCCATGCCGGCCATCCGCAAACACATAGAAAAGGCTCACAACCTGATCATCGAGTCCAATAGCATCGTTAGATTCCTGCGTCCAAACCTGTATTTGACCGTCCTCGACCCGGCCACTGCCGATTTCAAACAGTCCGCCCGCGAATTTCTCGATCTGGCCGACGCCGTCATTTTGCACGATGGCCAGGATGTTCAAAGCTGGAAGGAAGTGTCACTGAAACCGATAGCGAATCGGCCGGTGTTTCGCATTCGCCCGCCACGCTATGTCACGCCGGAGATTGCGGAATTTGTCCGTCGCCGGTTGAGCAACAACTGAAAACAGAGAACACGAACTGGTAACTGATCTTACGGACTCACTACCGGCGGACTGGGCGGTCCCTCTTCTTTTTTCTTGCGCGGTGGGCTCTCTTCTTCTTCGCGCAAGTGCGCTCCGGACTTTCCACCGTCTCCGCCGATGGGACGAGACGTGACCGGCCCCCCGGTGGCCTTGCGCAGCTCCCGCAGAATCTCGTCGCGGTTGTGGCCGGTGTAGTCGCGGGCAAACCGGGTCAGGGCCTCAGTCAGAATGTCATTGTGGTGCAGTTTATCGAGTCCGGGCTCATGAGTGATGTTGAGCCAGAGGCGGTGTACCAGGTGCACATCTTCGGTCTTCATGGACGGAGTGTGCGGGCCGATGTGGAAGGTGTCCACCTTCATGTCCGGGTGAACGATCTGCGCGACAAATTGGCGCTTCGGTTCGCCCATTCCTTCCCAGGCCCGGCCCAATTCAAAAGCCTGCTCCTGCGCGGTCATTTTGCTGGATAACCCTGCCACCACGGCCGACGACTCCAGGTTGTTCGCGGTTTGCACAATGGCTGACCAGACGTCGCGGGCCGGGACCACGAGCAGTGAAACATGCTTGCCGAAACTCTCCGCGACCGAGACCGCACGCGTGAACAGTTGCTGTTCGTAGTCGCTGAAGATCTGTTCGGTAGACAGATCATAGGCCGCGGTACCGAACTGGCTGACGCGCGCCGACATCACCACGATGTCCTGCTCATGGGTGTCAATTCGCTCCAGCACCCACTTTAGGTGGCTCAGAGTGTTGTAGTCGCGGGCCGTGACCAGGACATTGCCGGGGCGAATGCCAAGTTCATCCCTTTCCACCGTGTCCGCCTGCTGCAGCTGAAATTGCTCTTGCATCTGCTGGTGGACATTGGCGTGTTTGCGCAGATTGATTTTTTCAGAAACTACAAAGATGGTGAAGAACACTACCGAGAACACCACACCGCTGACCGTAGCCACCGACTTGGTGAATAGATTTACGACGGCGGTGGATAGCAGTACCAGAGCGACCGATGCCAGTCCGATGGGAATCTCGTATCCGGCGACACGCAGGTTCACCGGCACTTTCCAATTGCGCTCTCCGTGGTACTTAAAACGGAGCACCAGCATCGAGACTGTCTTAAAGACAAAACTCCAGATCACTCCAAAGGCGTAAGCTTCACCCAGCACGTAGACATTTCCCCGGCTGGCGATAATGGTGAAAACCTGTAAACCCACGACCAGGTTGATAATGCGATACGTAGTGCCGTAACGGCGGTGGGGCTTGCGGAACCAGTCCGCCAGCACGCCATCTTCGGAGACGCGATTGAGCACGCCATTGGACCCGACGATGGCCGTGTTAACCGCGCCGGAGAGAATCAGGAACCCAACTACGACCACAAACGCGCGAAACACCAGACGCAGTATCTGCGGACCCACCATGTACATCGCCAAACCGGCGATCAGGTTGTCTTTGTAAACCGGAATTCGCACCGCGTCCGGAATCAGCATCACCGCCAGGAGCGAAACCAGCCCGGTGAAAACAAAACTGTAAACCCCAATTACGATGGCAGTACGTTTCAGGTTCTTCAGCTTGGGATGAGCCAGTTCGCGGTAAACCTGCGCCAGCGACTCCTCGCCGCTCATCGCCAGTACCGAGTGCCCAAAGCCGATGATCAATCCCAGCGCGGCGAACAAGTGTGGGGCCTGGCTGTTCTTCCAGAATCCGAGCGCCGCCGGCGCGAAGTGGAGATTTTTTAGTAGCGGAAATGGCGGAAGGTGGACTCCCGTACTCACCAGCGTGATGGTGGACCACCCCAGCAGCATCAACACCATAACAGTGGTGACCTGCATGATCCGTAAGGCCTTCTCACTCGACTCCTCGATGCCTTTCAGATTCTGCCACCAGTAGTAGAGGGTCACCATCAGCGCAAAAGCCACGGACGCCGCGTTTTCATTGACTCGCGGAGTTCCGTGAAACCAGATGTGCAGAGCTCGTGGAATGAAACCATGTGCGTCAGCAATGACGAAGGTGTCGTTGATCAGCCCCGCGATGTATTGTCCAGCTGACACGCCAGAGATCGGGCCGGTCAGGACATAGTCGAACATCAACGCTGAAACGCTGAGCTTGGCTAGCGTGCCGCCGAGCGCTTCCTTTACCACGCGGTAGACGCCGCCCCGCACAAACATGGAACAGCTCTCGACGTAGACCGCGCGCACCGCGAAGGCAAACAACATCACCGCGATGACGAACCAGGGGGCGCTCTTGCCCACGGCCTGTTCGGCGATGCCGCCGGCATAAAAAGCCGACGAGCCTAGGTCGTTCAGAATGATGGCCGCAGCACGCCAGAACGAAATGAACGTGAGCATGATCGAGGTGGCGACCACGATCCGAACACGGTCATTCGGCGGAGTGACGGGTTGTTGCGGGGAAGACATTCGTGAAGGCGACCGGACGAGGGTCAGCGATCGTTGATATCGTCAATTTCAACCAGAGTTTCAACGTCCTCGATTCCAGTCAGTATCAGAACGACAATTGAACCGATCCAGCCCAGAACGAACATTGCTTCAAGCACGCGAAGCCCGGCAGTAGCGAGGACTCCCATAAGCCCCCTAATGTTAGCGCATGGTCGCCAACTGCGATAGGCCGAGGCCGGGTGCGGGCCGCTTGCCCGCCGGCTGAAGCTGACAGTTTGCTATGCTCTCAGCGTGCGTCAGATTCATTCCAGCGCCTGGTTACTGGTCCTGTTCTCCGCCGTGCTGCAGGTCCTGATCTTTCCCCTGCCGAATCTTTACATGCTGGGCTGGGTTGCTACGGCGCCTCTGATTGTGGCTTTGCTTCGCGCCCGGGTGCCGCAGACGCTTCAATTTCGCGAATCGCCCAAACTCCTGCCAGCCACGCCGCTGCAGGGGTTTTTCCTGGGCTATGCCTCGGGAATCCTCTGGTACGCCGGAACCTGCTATTGGATCTACAGCACGATGCGCCAGTACGGGGGCGTCGGCACCGCGGCGGCGGTTGGCCTGCTGTTGTTGTTCTGCCTGTACCTGGGGCTATACCACGGTGTCTTCGGCCTGCTGGTCAGCTTGGTAGCTGGCGGCCGCGATTTCAGCCGGCGCGCTCTCTTGGCGGCTCCATTCCTGTGGGTGGCCGTAGAATTGGCCCGGACCAGCATTACCGGCTATCCGTGGGAACTGCTTGGCACTTCCCAGGTCGATAATATTCCCCTCGCCCGGATCGCAACCGTGACCGGCGTGTACGGTCTCTCCTTCGAAATCATGGTAGTGAACAGCGCGTTCGCCGCCGCTTTTCTGGTGAGGAAAGAAAAACGCAAAGCATTGCTGGCTGCCGCGGTGGGCGCCGCGATCGTGCTCCAGGCGGGACGTCTGGTCGCTCCTCCACCGTTGCCCGCGGACCACGCGGCGCTTCTGGTGCAGCAAAACATTCCCGTGCAGGAAGGGGCGGAGTGGACCAAGGACTATTTTGCCGGCACCCTGCGCGACTTGGTCTGGATCAGCCTGCATCCGGCCGGAGCCGCGAATGCCCATCCCGATTTGATCGTTTGGCCGGAATCGCCAGCGCCCTTCTACACTAGCGATCCCTTATTCCGCGATACCATGAGCGGCCTGGCGCGCGAAAGCAGGGCCTGGATCGTTGCCGGCAGCATTGGCATCCGCAACGCCAGCATGACCCCAGACCATGCTACCCAAGCCTACAATTCGGCGGCCCTGATTAGCCCGGAAGGCGAATGGGTGAGCCGCTACAACAAGGTGCATCTGGTTCCGTTCGGCGAGTATGTACCCTTCCGCCGCATATTTTTCTTCGCCGGAGGCCTCACTCAACAAGTCGGCGACTTTACCCACGGCGATTCCCGCGCGCCGTTGGATGCCGGTGGCCTGAAACTGGGAACGTTTATCTGCTACGAGTCGGTTTTTCCGGGCGAAGTGCGTCAGTTCGCGGCAAATGGCGGACAGGTACTGGTGAATATCTCGAACGATGGTTGGTACGGTGATAGCGGCGCCTGGGCACAACATCTGGAGCAGGCTCGCATGCGGGCTGTAGAAAATTCGCGTTGGCTCCTGCGCGATACCAATACCGGGCTGACCGCGTCGATCGACCCCTACGGGCGCGTGGTGGCCAGCATCCCGCGTAAGCTGCGGACTGCGCTGGTGGCGCCGTATGCTCTCACCTCCGTAACCACGTTCTACACTCACCACGGCGATTGGTTTGCCTATCTGTGTGCGATAATTTCTGTAGCAGCACTG